>Ga0307426_1000158_pt1 | contig 43408 bp, 36 predicted proteins | sample SalMarWE160340MG_FD_202165 | JGI IMG/M metagenome (GOLD analysis project Ga0307426, IMG submission 202165) | Salt marsh sediment microbial communities from the Plum Island Ecosystem LTER, Massachusetts, United States - WE1603-40 | ecosystem: Environmental > Aquatic > Marine > Intertidal zone >... | reverse complement strand
TTTGCAATGTCCGGGCGCCGCTCCAGGAGGGCCGAGGGCACGCTCGGTGGCATCACCGGGATGCGTCGCCCCAGGAGCATCGACGGGATTGAGACGTTCGCCGGCGGCCGCCCCATCAGCACCGCGATCGCGTGCTCGAGCTGGGCGCGCTGGATGCCGACTCCGATGGCCTGTGCCAGAGTGGTCTGCACCTGGGTCTTGGCGGTGACGACGTCATAGATCGAAACCGTGCCCTGCCGGTAGCGGGCGTCGGCGATCTGGTAGGTCTTGCGGTAGGCGGCGACCGTGTCGTCGAGCAGCCGCTGAAGCGAGTCGGCGGCGCGCATGTTGAAGTAGGCGAGTGCCAATTGCGTGCGCGCCAGCAGCCGCGCGTTGGCGAGATCCGCGGCGCTGGCTTGCGTCGCGTTGATGTCGCTTTCGACCTGGCGGCGGATCTGCCCCCATATGTCGAGGGTCCACGCAACCTGCGGCGCCAGCGTCACCGTCGTCTGGGTTTCGGCGCCGGAGCTGGGGAAGCCGTAGGCCTCGCTGACGGCCGAACCTTGGTGCCAGCGGGTCGGAATGTACCCGAGCGCGAGCGAGGGGAAGAGCCCGGCGCGGGCCTGTTGCACCATCGCGGCGGACTTATGGAAGGCAGCCTCGGCGACGGCGATGTTCTGATTGTTGACGTCGACCTCGCGCAACAGCTGATCGAGCGTCTGGTCGCCGTAGACCGACCACCAATCGCCGCGCTCAACGCCATCGCTCGGCGTGGCGATCTTCCAGCCTTCGAGTTCCTTGAATTCGTAGGGCACCGGCACGAGCGGCGGAACGTAATCGGGGCCGACGGTGCAGCCTGTCGCGCTGGCCGCGAGCAGCAGAGCAAGCAGGGTTGCGGAGCATCGAAGGCGGCCGGCGACGCGCCAGCGGACCCTGCAAATGCATTGGCCTGACGCCGGGTCCGGCGCCGGTGCATCCGCCAATCTCGTCAGCCCGTCGAAGAGTTGCCGCCGCATGCCTCATTGCATTGGAGTGTTCGACGCTGACCTGCTCCGCTGGATTGCGGCGGTCCCTACAAGGTCCGCGATCCCAGTGCCGTGGGATCGGGACTTCCAGTGCCCCTGCTGTGCGTCTCATAGCGCGAGTCGCTGATTCGCACGGAGCCGTCGCCGGCGAATATCCCCGGACAAGTGCGGGCCAAGGGACGCCTTTCGTATGGGTTGACGGTGGCGGGCTATTCGGCCGGCGAGGCCGCGTCGCCGGCTGCGGGTTTGCGCGCGCGATTCGCCAGCCTGCGAATGACAACGTAGAAGACGGGCGTGAAAATGAGCCCGAATACGGTCACGCCGATCATGCCCCAGAAGACGCCGGTGCCGAGCGCAATGCGCATTTCCGCACCGGCTCCCGTCGCCACGTAGAGCGGCACGACGCCGAACGTGAAGGCGAGCGACGTCATCAATATCGGCCTGAGACGCAGCCGTGCCGCCTCGACCGCCGCGGTGACGCAATCGCGGCCCTGCTCCTCCAGCTGGCGCGCGAACTCGACGATCAGGATCGCGTTCTTGGCGGCAAGCCCGATCAGCACGATGAACCCGATCTGGGTCAGGATGTTTATGTCCTGCCCGTGCAGGGAGACGCCGACCAGGGCGCTCAGCAGGCACATCGGCACGATCAGGATGATGGCGAGCGGCAGGGACCAGCTCTCGAACTGGGCAGCAAGCGCCAGGAACACGAACACCACCGACAACATGAAGATGTAGAAGCCGGTGCTTCCCGCCTTGACCTCCTGATAGGACAGGTCCGTCCACTCGTAGGTGATGCCGTCGGGCAGCTCGCGCTTTGCCAGCTCGCCCATGATCTTGAGAGCTTCGCCCGTGCTGATGCCCGGGTCGCCCGATCCGTTGATCTCGACGGTGGGGAAGAGGTTGTAGCGCGGCATGCGCTCCGGACCGGCGATGTTGCGGAAGGTGACGAGATTGCCCAGCGGCACCATCTGCCCCGCCTCGTTACGCACGCGAATGCGCGCGACGTTTTCGGGATCGACGCGGTACTCGGCGTCGGCCTGCGCCGTCACGCGATAGGTGCGGCCGAACATGTTGAAGTCGTTGACGTAGGCGGAGCCGAGATAGACGCGCAGCGCCTCGAATATGGAATCGAGCGGCACTTTGAGCATTTGCGCCTTGTCGCGATCGACGTCGACGTAGAGCTGCGGCGTCGAGGTGGAGAACGTCGTGAAGACGTTGCGGATGCCCGGCGTCTGGTTGGCCGCCTCGATGAAGTCCGCGGCGACGCCCTCGAACTCGGTGGGCGTGAGGTTGGCGCGGTTCTGCAGCCGCATGGAGAATCCGGCCTGTCCGCCCATGCCGCGCACCGGGGGCGGAATGAAGACGAACGTCTTCGACTCCTCGATGCCGTTCATGCGCGCGCGCACGGAATCGGCGATCTTCTCCACGGTGAGGCCCTGCGCCAGCCGTTCCCCAGGGTCGTCGACGACCACGAAGATGGCGCCGGCGTTGGTCGCGTTGGAGAAGGTCGATCCCGAGCGGCCGGCGTAGGAGGCCGAGTGGGCCACGCCCGGAGTGTCCAGGATCAACTCGTTGGCGCGGCGCACGACCTCGTCGGTGCGCGACAGCGAGGCGCCGGCCGGCAGCTGCAGCGATACGATGAGGAGACCGCGGTCCATCTTGGGGATGAATCCCGTGGGCGTGCGCGTGAGCAGCAATCCGGCTCCGGCCAAGAGCACGCCGTAGAGCACGAGCATCAGCGGACTTGCGGCCGTCACGCCGTGTAGGAGCCAGCTGTAGCCTTGTGTCAGTCGGTCGAAGCCGCGGTTGAAAAGTCTGAAGCCGGCGCGTACCGGGCGCATCAGCAGGCTTTCCTTGGCGTGCTCGGCGTGGGGCTTGAGCAATATGGCGCACAGGGCCGGGCTCAGGGTGAGCGAGTTGAAGGCGGAGATGATGGTCGCCGTTGCGACGGTGATGGCGAACTGGCGATAGAACTCGCCGGTAATGCCGCCGAGGAAGGCGGTGGGAATGAAGACAGCGGTCAGCACCAGCGCGATGGCGACCAGCGCGGTCCCGACCTCGTCCATGGTGACGCGTGCCGCCTCGACCGCCCCCAGCCCTTCGCGCAGCTTGCGCTCCACGTTCTCCACCACGACGATCGCGTCGTCGACGACGATGCCGACCGCGAGCACGAGGCCGAACAGCGTCAGCATGTTGATGGAGAACCCGAACGCCTCCATCACCGCAAAGGTGCCCACCAGCGACACCGGGATGGCGGCGAGCGGAATGATCGCCGCGCGCCACCTCTGCAGGAACAGCAGCACGACGAGCACGACCAGGCCCACGGCCTCGAGGATGGTCAGATAGAGCTCGTAGATCGACACCTCGATGAAGTCGGTCGGGTTATAGATGATGCGGTACTCGAGCCCTTTGGGAAATCTCTGGGAGATGCGCGCCATCTCCGTCTTGATCGCCTTCGCGGTCTGGATGGCGTTCGAGCCCGGCTGCTGGGTGACGATCATCACCGTGGCCGGGAACTTGTCCTGATAGCCGTAGGTGGTGTAGTTCAGCGCCCCGAGCTCGACGCGGCCGACGTCCTTGACGCGCACCACGCGGCCGTCCTGGCCCGTCTTGAGGACGATGTCCTCGAACTCGTCGGGTTGCAGCAGGCGCCCCTTGAGCTGAAGCGACAGCTGGAAGGCGCCCATGTCCTGTTGCGGGGGCTGGCCGAGGGCGCCGCCGGCGACCTGCAGGTTTTGAGCGCGCAGCGCTTCGAGAACCTCGTCCGCGGTCATGCCGCGCAAGGCGATTCGCTCGGGGTCGAGCCAGATGCGCATCGAGTATTCGCGCTCGCCGAAGATGGCCACGTCGCCGACTCCGGGAATGCGCGCCAGCTCGTCGACGACGTTGAGAATTGCGTAGTTGGAGATGTAGACCTGATCGTAGGTCTTGTCGGGTGAGACAAGGTGCACGACGAGCAGAAGATCCGGCGCGCGCTTGTTGACGGTGATGCCGTTGCGCCGCACCTCCTCGGGCAGACGCGGCTCGGCTTGCGCTACGCGGTTCTGCACCAGCACCTGGGCCTTGTCGATGTCGGTGCCGATGTCGAACGTGACGCGCAGCGACATGTTCCCGTCATCGGTCGACTGCGAGTACATGTAGATCATGTCCTCGACCCCGTTGACCTCCTGCTCGATGACGGAGGCCACCGTGTCGGCGACGGTCACGGCGTTGGCGCCGGGGTAGCTTGCGCTGACGGCGATCGTCGGCGGCACGATGCCCGGGAACTGGGCGACGGGCAGGGTGAGGTAGGCGATCGAGCCGATGATGAGAATGACGAGGGAGAGCACCGAGGCGAAGATCGGGCGCGCGATGAAGAAATGGCTGAAGCGCATTGCCTGATCCCGCCTTCCCTCAGGGCTTCTTTACGGAGCTCGTGCCGTCGGGTTTGGCGTCGGAGATTTTCAGCGGCATGCGCTTGGGCACGATCTTCTGCTCGGGCCGGACCCGCTGCTGGCCCTTGGTGACGACCCAGTCGTCGGCGGTGAGGCCGTTGCGTATGACGCGCAGCCCGTCGACCAGCGGTCCAAGCTCCACCAGCTGCCGCCTCGGCACGTCATCGTCCCCAACGACGTAGACGAAACGGTTGGCCTGATCCGTGCCGATCGCCTCGTCGGGCAGCAGGACCGCCTCGTACTCCGGCGAGCCCTGTAGGCGCACGCGCGCGAACATGCCGGGTGCGAACACCGACTTCTTGTTGGAAAGGACGGCACGTGCGCGCAGGGTGCCGGTACCCTGGTCGAGGCGGTTGTCGATGAAGTCGAGCTGGCCGTCGTGGGCGAAGCCCTCCTCGTCGGGCAGTCCCACGCCGACCGCGACACCCACCATGCCGGCGGCACCCTTGCCGCTCGCTTCGGTCAGGCGCGTGTACTTGAGGGCATTGTTCTCGCTGACGTCGAAGTAGATGTAGATCGGGTCCTGGGTGACGATCGTCGTCAGCACCGTGCTCGTGCCGTTCGTGCCGCCGCCACTCACGAAGTTGCCCGGCGTCACCAGCGTGCGGCTGATACGGCCGGAGATGGGCGCCGTGATGCGGCAGAAGCTCAGCTCCAGCTCCGCGGACTTGACCCGCGTTTGGGCCACCTTCACGGCGGACTCCGCCTCACGCTTGATGTTCTCGCGGTCATCGAAGGTTTTTCTGGAGATGAAATCGCTCTTCAGCAGCGGCCGGCCGCGCTCCACGTCGAGGCTCGCGTTGCTGACACGGACATTGGCCTGTTCGAGCTGCGCCTTGGCCTCGGCAAGCGCCCGTTCGAACGGACGTGGATCGATCTCGAACAACAATTCGCCGGCTTTCACCTCCTGGCCGTCGGTGAAGTTCACCGCATCCAGGTAGCCGCTGACGCGAGCCCGCACCTCGACGGCTTCGACGGCGTCGAAGCGGCCGGTGTACTCGTCCCACTCGATGGTCTTGCGGGTGACGGGCTGGCTGACGCTGACCTCTGGCGCCGGAGGCGCTTCGCCGCCTGATGGCTTGCCACTTTCGGCTGCGGGACCGGACAAGGCAGTCCGCACGGCATTGGTGGCTGTCGTGAATGCCGTCGATCCCAGACGCGTCAGCTCGCCCACGCCTTCCGCGACGCTGCGGCCCTTGAGCGGCCCCATCGCCAGGATGGCGGCGCCAAGGGCGAGCGCGACTATGAGAATTGCGTACCTTGGGCGCATCGGCGGTCCTAGTGTGTTGCGCAGGTCGAGCATGCGCCTGCGCGCAGGGAATCGTTAACCACGACGGTATTTTCGGGCCACACCTGCCACCCGAGGATCGGTCCGGTGGCAGGTTGCAGCCTGGCGTTGCGCGGAAAACCTCAAGATACGGCGCACCTTGAGGTCATGCTGGGCCGCAGCCACGACTATACATTGTTTCAGTTGCCCCTGCGTCAATACCGGGACAACGGCGCGCGTCCGTCGTTCCCGTCGCGGGCCATTGGTGCCGGCGTGCTTCAGGGGGGAGCCTCGGGGCGCGGACGGCAGCCGGCGGCAGGCGTCGCGTGCGTTACCAGCGCAGGAAGCGCGCGCCGAGCCCTGCACCGACGAGCGTCACCATCACAGTCGCGATCACGTACCAGATGGCGACGAAGAGCGGGCTGTCGCTTTGGCAATGCGTTGCATAAAGCGTCGCGCCGATGCCCGCGGCGAGCAGGCCGGCGGCGGCGCCCGCGAGGACGGGATGCGTCGTCGCGCCTTGGCGCAGCGCCACGATCAGCGCGACCAAAGGCGCGGCGGACAATAGCGGGATGAGGCCCATGCAGATGCGCCAGTTCATGCCGAAAATGCGGCTCTCCCACACCGAGGGGGGGAGAGCGATCATCTCGGTGACGACGCCGATGGCAAGCAGCGCCGGTACCGCGGCGAGGGCGATGACCCACCCGATGGGAACCGCACCTGGCCGGGCGAGGTGCCACACGAGCCCCAGGGCGGAGATGAGCAGCATGACGGTCAGGACGCACTTGAACAGGAAGCGCGGCGAGGCGAAGGCCGACGCCAAATCGGGCCGCAGACCGACATCGAGGAAGAAGACGAGCACGGCACCAACGACGCCGGCGGCGAGCGCAAGCGAAAGCGTGCGCCCGATGGGCATCTCGGTCGTCTTTGCGTCGGCCGCCATCGCGGCGATCAGATCGTCGGTCTTCATTATTCCTCGTGGCCCTTCCGGTGCATGGCGGCCAGCGCCTTGAGACCGCGATGCAGCGCCACGCGCACCGCGCCCTCGTTCATTGCCAAACGCTCGGCGACCTCGCGGATCGATTGCCCCTCGATGCTGATCGCGCGGACAATGACCTGCTGACGGCCGCGCAAATCGTTGACGAGACGTTCGGCATCCTGCCGGTCGAGGTCGCTGCGCGGCTCGTCGGCCGCAAGAAAATCCATAACCGCGTCGATCGGGATCTCGATGCGCCGGCCGCGCCGACGCAACGAATCGATCAACTTGTGGCGGGCTATCGCCCGAACCCATGGGCCGAGTGGCTGGTCGGAATTCCAGGTGTGGCGCTTCAGGTGAATCGCCAGAAGGGTCTCCTGGACCACGTCCTCGACGTCGTTCATCGTAGCCCCCGCCTGAGCCAGGCCCCGCCGGGTCGCTGCGCGAAGGCTGTGGGAGAGAGACTCCAGCAGCTGGCGGTAAGCCGCCGCATCGCCGTCGATGGCTGCCCGCATCAAGGCCGCCCACTCCTCCTCGCGATTTAGTTGAGCCACAGGCTCCTCACCGGCTGTTCGCCCCCTGATCGCGGTTTGTTACACGTAAAGCTGGGGTGGTCTCCACCCCGCCAATTGTGCCCCCTTCTACAACACAAAAAAGTGAACGCGGAAACGGAGAGCCTTCAGTCTGCGAATGACCCCAAAGCAGGTCGAGCACCGATCTGCGGGAGCCGGAACCCCGTTTCGGGTCCGGGAGGGCAACAGGACAGGGAAGCAACCATGCCGCCCAGAGGGGAATGCCAAAGTGCCATCTCCGCTCCGTCATCCCTCATCCCCAACCCCACCACATCGTTGTTGGAGGAATAGCATGAAGATTGACGTCAACTCCGGGGCGGCCATCGCCGCCGCCGCCGCCGCTCTGTTGATCGCCGGCACGGCAATCAGCGCCCCGATGCAGATGGCTGCCGAAGGTGCCAAGGGCCACTGCATGGGTGCCAACGCCTGCAAGGGCAAGAGCGCCTGCAAGACAGCCAGCAACGAGTGTGCCGGCCACAATGCCTGCCAGGGCAAGGGCTTCCTCGAGATGACGAAAGAGGAATGCGAGGCGGTCGAAGGCGCGACCTTTGAGCCCGTCGAGGGCTAACAAGCGCGCTCCCTAGGCTTGAACGCTCGACGCGACCCGGCGGCTTTGGCTGCCGGGTCCATCCCGTTGACGAGAACAGCGTAAAAGGAAGTTGGGCCGCAGATGTCAACTCGTAAGACGCGTGCAAGGGCAGACCAGGGCTTATCCAAAGCACCGCAGGCGAATTTGAGCGAGACCGCCCGGCCGCCCTATCTGGGCTTCGGGCTCGGCCTTCGGCCGCAGCACTATCAGGAAATCCTCGAGGGCGAGCCCGAGGTGGACTGGTTCGAGGTGATCTCGGAGAACTACATGGTGCGCGGGGGCCAGCCGCTTTCCATCCTCGATCGCATCGTGGAGCGTTACCCCGTGGTCATGCACGGCGTCTCACTTTCGATCGCCTCCACCGCGCCCTTCGACGAGGACTATCTCGACGGTCTGGTGACGCTCGCCAAGCGCGTGCGCCCCAAGTGGATCTCGGACCACCTGTGCTGGACCGGCGTGCACGGCGTCAACCTGCACGACCTGCTGCCGTTTCCCTACACGCGCGATGCGCTCGACCATATCGTCTCGCGCGTCCATCATGTGCAGGAGCGGATCGGCCGCCCGCTCTGCCTGGAGAACGTCTCCACCTACGTGCAGTTCGGCCACTCGGAGATGTCAGAGTGGGAGTTCATCGCCGAGCTCGCTCGGCGCACCGGCTGCTGGCTTCTGTTCGACGTCAACAACGTCTACGTCAGCGCCTACAACCACGGATACGACGCGCTGGAGTTCCTCAACGGGATTCCTCAAGACCGTGTCATTCAATTCCACCTCGCCGGCCACAGCGACATGGTGAACTACGTCGTCGATACGCATGACCATCCCGTGCGCGACGAGGTGTGGGACCTCTACGCGGCGGCGCTGAAGCGGTTCGGACCGGTCTCGACCATGATCGAGCGTGACGACGACATTCCACCGCTCGCGGCGATGCTCGCAGAGCTGAATCATGCGCGAAATATTGCTGAAGGTATCCTGGCGACAGGCAAAGCCGGCAGCAGCCGGTCGCAGGCTTCGACCGCGGCCTAGCGTCTCGGCTCAGTACGCGGCCGGTTTGCACAAATCACCGTCCGCCGGGAGGCATCGTTGAAGCTCAAGGACTTTCAGGATCGCTTTCAGCGTGCCATTCTCGAAGGCGACAACGCGATCCTCAAAGACATCCCCGATGGCCCGCGGGAGACAAAGGCCAACCTGCTCGGCATCTATCGCGATGCCTACGTGCTGCGCCTCGTCGAGGTGGTCGGCAACGATCACGAGATGCTCAAGGCCTATCTCGGCGAGGATCGCTTCGCAGAGATGGCACGCGCCTATATCGCGAGCTGTCCCTCGCACAATCCCAACGCGCGCTGGTTCGCGCACCGGCTTCCCGAGTTCCTCAAATCGAACGGCGGCTACGCGCGCCAGCCCGTTCTGGGCGAGCTTGCCGATCTGGAAAGGGCGCTCAACGATGCCTTCGACGGCGAGGATGGGCCGGTGCTGAGCATGGCCGACCTTGTCGCGATCCCCACGCAGGCGTGGGCGGGGCTCTCCTTCACCTGCCATCCCACGGCGACGTGCATCGAGGCGACCACCAACGTGGGGCCGATCTGGACGGCGCTCAAGGCCGGCAAGAAGCCGCCGCCCTGCAAGGTCGCCAAGGAGCGCAAGCGCATCCTGGTCTGGCGCAACGACAGGACGTCGATGTTCCGCGAGCTCGGCCCCGAGGAGGCGATGATGTGGGCGGAGACGGTCAAGGGCGCGTCATTCGCTGCGCTGTGCCAGCTGCTTGCCACCTACGACGATCCGCAGAGCGCGCCGGCGCGTGCGGCCGGCATCCTCAAGGGCTGGCTCGACGCCGGGCTCTTGAGCGCGGCGGTGCTGCCCGCTTGAATGGCGCCAGGCTCAGCCGGCCTGCTGCCCGGTGCCTGAAGCGACCTGAGCCGGCTCGGGCGCGGCAGACCCACCAAGCCGGCGGTGGAGCTTGTCGAGCAGCAGATAAATGACCGGCGTCGTGTAGAGCGTCAGCACCTGCGACACGAGCAGGCCGCCGATGATGGTGATGCCGAGCGGGCGGCGGATGTCCGCGCCGGGGCCCACGGCGATGACGAGCGGAACGGCGCCGAGCAGTGCGGCCATGGTTGTCATCAGAATGGGCCGGAAGCGGGCGATGCAGGCCTCGTAGATCGCGCGTGCCGGCACCAGGCCCCGCTCGCGCTCGCCTTCGAGCGCGAAGTCGACCAGCATGATGCCGTTCTTCTTCACGATTCCGATCAGCAGAATGACGCCGATCAGCGCCGTCATCGACAGCTCCATGTCGGCCATGCGCAGGGCGAGCAGCGCCCCGAGACCGGCCGAGGGCAGCGTGGAGATGATGGTCAGGGGATGGGCCAGGCTCTCATAGAGCACGCCCAGCACGATGTAGACGGCGAGCAGTGCTGCGAGAATGAGCAGCGGCTGCTGCGATGCCTGCTCGGCAAATGCCCGCGCGTCGCCGGCGGCCTCGCCCGTCAATCCGGGCGGAACATGGAGCTCTGCCATCGCCTTGTCGATGCTGGCGAGCGCACCATCGAGCGTGCTGCCGGGGGCCAGATCGAACGTGATCGTGACCGCGGGGAACGGTCCCTGGTGGTTGACCACCAGGGGGGTTAGGCCTTCCTCGAGCCTGATCACACTCATCAACGGAACCTGTGTGCCGCTGTTGCTTGGCACGTGCACGTGCTCGAGATCGGTCGGATCGCGCTGCAGCCGCGGATCGATCTCGAGGATCACGCTATACTGGTTGCTCTGGGCGTAAATGGTCGAGATCTGGCGCTGGGAGAAGGCGTTGTTGAGGGCGCTGTCGATGTCGGAGATCTGCACCCCGAGCCGGGCCGCCGCATCGCGATCGATCTTGACGTCGAGCTGCAGGCCGCCCTCCTCGCGGTCGTTGGAGACGTCGACGAGGCCGGGTATCTGCTGCATGCGCTCAAGGATCTTGGGAGCCCACTGGTAGAGCTCGTCGATGTCGGGATCCCAGAGCGTGTACTGGTACTGCGAGTCTCCCTGGCGGGCGCCGACGCGGATATCGCGGGCAGGAAACATCCTGACCTCTAGCCCATGAATGCCGGAGAGCTTCTTGCGCAAGCGGTTGATTACCAGGCGCGTGGTGTCGCCGTCGCGCTCAGCGAGCGGCTTGAGGTTGACGAACATGCGCCCGCGGTTGACTGAAGCGTCGCGGCCCGAGGCCCCGACCGATGAGCCGATGTGCGCCACCGCCGGATCGTCAAGAATGATGTCGAGTGCCTCTTTCTGCAACTTCGACATGGCCTCGAACGAGATGTCGCCCGCAGCCTTGGTGGAGGTGATGATGAGACCGGTGTCGTCCTCGGGGAAGAAGCCGCGCGGCGTCTGAATATAGAGATGAACCGTGAGGACAACGACGCAGATCAGCGAGAACAGCATCACCACCTGGTGGCGCAGCGCGATCGTGAGCGTGCGCGCGTAGCCCGACACCATCCAACCGAGGATGCCTTCGACGATGCGGTCGAGACGGTTGCGGCGGGTATCGGGAGCGCCCTTGATGAAGTGCGCGCAGATCATCGGCGTGATCGACAATGACACCACGAGCGATACGGCAATGGCCACGGTGAGCGTCACCGAGAACTCGCGCAGCATGCGGCCGACCACTCCGCCCATGAAAAGCACGGGGATGAAGGCGGCAATGAGCGAGATGCTGATCGACAGCACCGTAAAGCCGATCTGGCGCGCGCCCTCGAGCGCGGCGCGCACCGGCGTCACGCCGGCCTCCAGCTTGCGGTAGATGTTCTCGATCATGACGATGGCGTCGTCGACGACGAAACCGACGGCAATCGCGAAGGCCATCAGCGTCAAGTTGTTGATCGAGAACCCGAGCGCCCACATGGCCGCGCAGGTGCCGGCCAAGGACAGCGGCACGGTGATGCCGGCGGCAACCGTCGGGGTCACGCGGCGCAGAAACAGGAACACCACCATCATCACCAGCGTGATGGCGAGCCCGAGCGTCACCTGCATGTCGTTGACGCTAGCGCGGATCGTCGCCGTGCGGTCGGATAGCACCGTGATGTCGATGCCGGCCTCTATCCAGCGCCGCAGGTCGGGCAGCATGGCTTTGACCCGCTCGACGGTCTCGATGACGTTGGCGTCGGGCTGCTTCCTGATGATGAGCAGCACGGCCGGCTGGCGATCGAACATGGCAGCGGAACGGGAATTACGCGTGCCGTGCTCGATCGAGGCGACGTTGGCGAGACGCACCACGGAGCCGCCGCTGGTCTTGAGCACGATGGCTCCGTAGTCGCTGGGCTCGCGCAGCTGATCGTTGGTCTCGAGCGTGATCTCCTGCTTGTCGCCCTCGACGGCCCCTACGGGCGTTATGGAGTTGGCCGCTTCGATTGCGCTGCGGACCTCCTCGAAGCTCAGCCCCATGGAGGCCAGCAGCGTGGGGTTGACGCGCACGCGGATGGCGGGCTGCTCGGCGCCGCGCAGATCCACCTGGGCCACGCCGTCGACCTGCGAGATGCGCTGCGCGACCACCGTATCGGCCGCATCGTATAGCGCGCTGGGTGAAAGGCTCTGCGAGGTCATCGCCAGGATCAGCACCGGGGACGCCGACGGATTGTACTTGCGGAAGGTCGGCACCTGCGGCAGGTCGCCGGGCAGGTCGGCGGCGGCAGCGTTGAGCGCCGCCTGCACGTCGCGCGCCGCCCCGTCGATGGAGCGGCTCAGGTCGAACTGGACGGAGATGCGCGCGGAGCCCTGCGAGCTGACCGAGGTGAGCTCGGTCACGCCCGCAATCTCGCCGAGCCGGCGCTCGAGCGGGGCGGCGATGGTCGCAGCCATCGTCTCGGGGTCGGCGCCGGGGCGGCTCGCCTGCACGCGCAGCGTCGGGAAGTCGACGGCGGGCAGGCTTGCCACCGGCAGGTCGAAGTAGGCCGCCGCGCCGGCAAGAAACAAGCCGGCGGCCAGCAGCGCCGTTCCGATGGGTCGCAGGATGAAGGGCGTCGAGAAGCTCATGGCGCTACTCGGCCGCTTGTTCGGCGAGGGCGGGCTGCGCGCTCGCACCACGGGTGCCGACGATGCGCGTTTTCAGCCGCTCCATGGCCAGGTAGATGACGGGCGTCGTGTAGAGGGTCAGGAGCTGGCTCAAGAGCAGCCCGCCGACGATCGTGATGCCCAGCGGATTGCGCAGCTCCGAGCCGGTGCCACTCTCGAGCGCCAGCGGAAGCGCGCCGAACAGCGCGGCCAGCGTCGTCATCATGATGGGGCGGAAGCGCAGCAGCGCCGCCTCGACGATCGAATCGCGCGGAGCAAGGCCGCGCGTGCGCTCCGCCTCCAGCGCAAAGTCGATCATCAGAATCGCGTTCTTCTTGACGATGCCCATCAGCAGCACGATGCCGATCAGCGCCACAAGCGAGAGGTCGAGCCCCGCAAAGCGCAGCGCGAGCAGGGCGCCGATGCCGGCCGAGGGCAGCGTCGTCAGGATGGTGAAGGGGTGGATGAAGCTCTCATAGAGCACGCCCAGCACGATGTAGATGGTGACGACCGCGGCAAGGATGAGCCAAGGCTGGGTGGCGAGCGCCTTGGAGAACTCGTTGGCATCGCCGAAGAAGCTGCCCGTCACCGACGAGGGCATGCCGATCTCGTCCTCCCCCGCGGCGACCGCGGCCACCGCATCGCTGAGCGAGGCGCCCTGCACCAGATTGAAGCTGATGGTCTCAGACGGGAACTGATCCTGGTGGCTGACGGCGAGCGGCGCCGTCGTGTGCTCAATGCGCGCAATGGCGGTCAGCGGCACCTGCGCGCCGCTGGAGGAGGGCACGTAGAGGCGCACCAGCCGCGAAGGGTCGCTGCGGTACTGCCCCATGGCCTCGAGCACGACCCTGTATTGGTTGGCTTGCGCATAGATTGTCGAGACCTGGCGCTGGCCGAAGGCGTCGTTGAGCGCATCGTTCACGTTCTGAAGCGTTATGCCGAGCCGGCCCGCGGTCTCGCGATCGACATTGATGCGCGCGCGCAAGCCCGCATCCTCGGTCTCCAGGTTGACGTCGCTCAGGACGGGCGAGGCGGCGAGATTGGTGGCGAGCCGCTGCGACCACTCCGCGACCTGCTCGGCGTCGGTGCTGACGAGCGTGTACTGGTACTGGGCACGGCTTATGCGCGTGGCGATCTGCACGTCCTGCACGGGCTGGAAGTATACGGTCACGCCGGGGATGCCGGAAACCGCTTGCGTCAGCCGGTCAACGACGTCGGCGACGAGAAGCTTGCGCTGGCGGCGCGGCTTCAGGGTGATCTTGAGGTGGGCGACATTGGGCGTCGGATTGAGGTTGCCGGGGCCGGCAACGGCAATGACGCCCTCGACCGCTGGATCCTTGCGCACCGCACCGGCGACCTTCTCCTGCACACGGCTCAATTCGGCAAACGAGACCTGCGGCTCGGCTTTGAGCACGGCGGTGATCAGGCCGGTGTCCTGCGTCGGCAGGAAGCCCTTCGGCGCTATGACGTAGAGCCAGATCGTGATGGCAAGCGTCAGCGCGGTGACGGCCAGCGTCGCGGGCTGATGGCGCAGCACCCACTCCAGGCTCAGCCGGTAGCCTTCGACGATGACGTCGACGATCCGGTTGAGCGCGCGCGCGAGCCAGTTGCCGCGGGCCTCGGGCTTATGCTTGAGCATGCGCGCGCACATCATCGGCGTCAGCGTCAGGGAGACGATGGCCGAGACGACGACGGCGATGGTCAAGGTCAGCGCGAACTCGCTGAACATGCGCCCGACGAGCCCCGTCATGAACAGCAGCGGTATGAACACGGCGATCAGCGACAGCGTCAGCGAGATCACGGTGAAGCCGATCTCGCGGGCGCCGTCGAGCGCGGCGCGCAATGGGCGCACGCCCTTCTCGAGGTGGCGCACGATGTTCTCGATCATGACGATGGCGTCGTCGACGACGAAGCCGGTGCCGATGGTGAGCGCCATCAGCGACAGGTTGTCGAGCGAGAACCCGCAGAACCACATGACCCCGAACGTGGCGATCAGCGACACCGGCAGCGCCACGCCGGCGATCAAAGTGGCGCGGCCCGACCGCAGGAATATGAACACCACCATGACTACGAGTGCCACGCTCAGGCACAGCGTGAACTGAACGTCGAGGATGGAGGCGCGGATGGTGCCCGTGCGGTCGTGCACCATGGTGAGCTTGACGCTCGGCGGCAGGGCGTGCTCGAGGCGCGGCAGCTCGGTCTTTAGCCGGTCCACCGTCTCGATGACGTTGGCGCCGGGCTGGCGCTGCACGTCGATGATCACGGCCGGCGTGCCGTTGTACCAGCCGCCGACGCGCGAGTTCTCGAGCCCCTCCGTCACGATCGCCACGTCGCTCAAGCGCACGGGCGCATCATTGCGGTAGGCAACGACGATGTCGCGGTAGGCCTCCGCCGACTCGATCTGGTCGTTGGCGGCGATCGTGTAGGACTGGTGCGTGCCGTCGAGCGATCCCTTTGGCCCGGCGACGTTGGCGCCCACGATGGCGCTGCTGAGATCCGACATGTTGAGGCCATAGGCGGCGAGCCGGGAAACGTCGGCCTCGATGCGGACGGCGGGCCTCACCCCGCCCTCGACCGAGACGTGCCCCACGCCCAAGACGGTGCTCAGACGCTGGGCGATCAGGGTGTCGGCGAGGTCGCTCAGATCCCGCATCGATACGGTCGGGGAGGTGAGGGCAAGGGTGACGATGGGCGCGTCCGCCGGGTTCACCTTGGCGTAGGTGGGCGGGTAGGGGAGGTTGCGCGGCAGGGTCGAGCCGGCGGCGTTGATGGCCGACTGCACGTCCTGGGCGGCCGCGTCGATGTCGCGGCCGAGGTTGAACAGCAGCGTGATCTGGCTGAGCCCGTACGAGCTCGTCGACGTCATGGTGGTGAGCGCGGGGATCTTGCCGAGCTCGCGCTCCAGCGACGCCGTGACGAGCGTCGACATCGTCTGCGGGTTGGCGCCGGGAAGCTGGGTCGTGACCTGGACGCTGGGGAAGTCCACCTGCGGCAGCGAGGAGACGGGTAGCCAAAAATACCCCAGCAGACCGCCGAGCAGGGCGGCAAAGCCGAGCAGCGAGGTCGCTATCGGCCGGTTGATGAAGGGGCTGGAGACGCTCATGGCCGCGGTCCCGGGCGAGCGTCAGTCTCCTTTCTGCGTTTGCCCCGGTCGCCCCTTGCGCGCTTGCGCCGGCCCTCTGCGCGCGGCGCCGGCGGTGCGGCCTCGATGGAGGCGGTCGCTGCGGCGGCCGCCGCTGCACCGGCGTCCGCGCGGGGGATTTCCACACTCGACGTCACGGGGGCCCCGGCGCCGCCGACCTCGACCTCGGCACCCTCTTTGAGGCGGGCAAAGCCGGCGGTGACGACGGTATCGGAAGCGCTCAGGCCTTGAGCGACGACCGCCTCCACGTCGTTCTGCTGAGCGACGGTGATGGGCCGCATCGCCACCTTGCTTTCATTGCTGACGACATAGACGAATGTGCCCTCCGGTCCGCGCTGGACGGCTGCGGTCGGCACCACGATGACGTTCTCCAGAGTCCTCAAGAGCAGTCGCACGTTGACGAATTGACCCGGCCACAGCTGCAGCTCCTTGTTGGGGAAGTCGGCCTTGAGGCGGATGGTGCCGGTTGCCTGGTCGACCTGGTTGTCGACGACCAGCAGCACGCCCCGATCGAGCACGGTCTTGCTGTCGGTCTCCAGGGCCTCCACGTCGAGCGAGCGGCTGGCGCGCGCCTTGTTGATTTGCGGCAGCTGCTGCTGTGGCAGCGTGAACAGCACCGAGATGGGACGCACCTCTGTGATGACGACGATGCCGGCGTCGGAAGTGCGCACGAGGTTGCCCTCGTCGACGAGACGGAAGCCCGTGCGCCCGTCGATGGGGGCGACGACGGACGTATAGTCGAGCACGGCGCGCGCATTGGCGATTGCCGCCTCGTCGGATTTCACCTGAGCCTCGAGCTGAGCCACGAGCGCCCGCTGGGTGTCGACGGTCTTGATCGACACCACGTTGCTCGACAGCTTCAGGTAACGCTCCAGGTCGAGCCTGGCGTTGGCGAGCTGGGCCTCGTCGAGCGCCTTCTTGGCCAGCGCCTGATCGAGCTGGGCCTGGTAGGTCACGGGGTCGATCTTTGCCAGCACGTCGCCGCGCTTGACCTCCTGGCCCTCCTCGAAGCCGATCGAGAGGATCTTGCCGTCGACCTGCGGGCGCACGGTGACAGTGTTACGGGCTTTCGCCGTGCCGACGCCTTCCAGCCAAACGGGCACATTGGCGAGCCGCGCCTGGGCGGCCTCGACCGGCACCGGGCCGGTATCGCGGGCCCAGCCGCGCCGCCCACGCTGGCGCTCCTCGTCCCCCGTTGTCACATGGATCGCGGCGGCCGTAAGCGCGCCAATGACGAGAATGGCCAGAAGCGATTGGAGAAATCTTTTCACCCTGTAGGTCCTGTCCCGCGCCGTTTCCAAGATCAGACGCTGCAAAGAGGCGTTTGTACGGCGTCTGGGGCGAAAACGGATGACAGGGGCGAAAGCCGTCGGATCTGCCACAGAATTCAGCCGGCGGCGGCCCGGATTCCCGACTCTTAGGGGGGGCAGACATGCCCAAGGGCTCCCTCACGCAAGTGCAAACTTCGCGACAAACAGGGCGGTCAGGATCGCAACCGCCGCCGAGATCTCGCGCCATCGCCCCGCCAGCAGCTTGATGCCGGCATAGCTGACGAGCCCGAAGGCAATGCCTTCGGCGATCGAGTAGGTGAGCGGCATGGCGAGGATCGTGATCGCCGCCGGCACATACTCGGTGGCGTCCTCGTAGTCGATGTCGCGCGCCGCCGCCATCATCAGGCAGCCGACGAACACCAGCGCCGGAGCCGTGGCGAAGGCGGGAACCGAGCCGGCGAGCGGGGCAAAGAACAGCGTCGCCAGGAACAGCACGGCGACGGTGAGCGCGACAAGGCCCGTCCGGCCGCCGGCGTTCACGCCTGCTGCGCTCTCGATGTAGCTGGTCGTGGGCGAGGTCCCGAGCGCGCCGCCCACCATCGTCGCCGTGGAATCGACGGCAAGGGCGCGGCCGATGCGTGGCAGCGTGCCGTCAGCGCGCATGATGCCGGCGGCACGACCGACGCCGATGAGCGTGCCGGTATTGTCGAACAGCACCACGAAGAAGAAGGTGAGCACGACCGCGGCGAGCCCGAGGTCGAGCGCGCTTGCGACGTCCATCTGCAACAGCACCGGCGCAATCGACGGAGGCAGCGCGAGGAGTCCGGCGAACGCGCTCAGGCCCAACGCCAGGCTCGCCACGTAGGCCGCGAGGATGCCGATCAGGATCGCCCCGGTCACTTTGCGCGCATAAAGCGCGGCCATTAGCAGGAATGCCAGGGCGGCGACCGCCGTGCCGGGCGTTCCGAGGTTGCCAATGGTCACCAGCGTCGTCGGGTCGGCGCCGATCACACCGGCGCTCTGCAGTCCGATCATGACCAAAAAGAACCCGATGCCGACCGAGATCGCCAGCTTGAGCGAGTGAGAGATGCTGTTGATGACCCACACGCGCACCGGCGTGACGCTGACGATGAAGAACAGCATTCCGCAAAGAAAGACGGCGCCCAGTGCGGTCTGCCACGGCACGCCGAGGTCCTTGACCACCGAGAAGGTGAAATAGGCGTTGAGCCCCATGCCCGGTGCCAGCGCAACGGGGTAGTTGGCGTAAAGCCCCATGAACGCCGAGCCGAAGGCGGCGGCAAGGCAGGTGGCGGCGAACACGGCGCCCTTGTCCATGCCGGCTTGGGCGAGGATGGCAGGGTTCACGAAGGCGATGTAGACCATCGTCATGTAGGTCGTGAGCCCGGCCAGAAGCTCGGTCCTGACGCTCGTGCCGTGCTTTTGAAGTTCGAACATCGTGCCCCCGGCCAGCCCCCCCGATCGCAGCGGCGCACGACGAGGCGTGGCCGCAGGCAACCATAGCCGAGCGGCGCGGGATGTCGCAGCGTCTTGCGCCGGGCGCGCGGTTACGTCGCCCGGTCGGTCGTGCAAACGATCTCAGGAAAGGGCGGGGCGGCCGCGGCGAGGGCGGAGTGTGACGTCCTCGTTCGGCTGTAGTCCGCGGAAACGTCTCGTTGATCCCACTTTTTGCAGCGGGGGATAATCCTGTCCGTCGCGCCTGTCGAGTGCTGAGCGGATCGCCGCGCACGAATCGGCAAAGCACATGGCCTCGTGCTCGCCCAGGAGCTCCACACGGTTGCGGCCCGCATTCTTTGCCGCATAAAGGGCGCCGTCCGCGCGATGGAAGAGGGCGCCGAGATCGCAGCTCATGTCGTCATGGCATGCGGCACCGACGCTGACAGTGCACGCCACGTTGGCACCATCGATGACGGCGGCCGAGGTGGCGAATGATGCGCGCACCGCTTCCGCCGTAACGGCTGCCGTGGTCAGGTTGGCACCTGGCAGAATGGCGGCGAACTCCTCCCCGCCCAATCGGCCGACGATGCTGCCGGTCGCCAGCTTCTCCGACAGGATGTCGGCAAAGACCTGCAGCACGCGGTCTCCCAGGCGGTGGCCGTAGGTATCGTTGATCTTCTTGAAATGGTCGAGGTCGAACACGAGCACCGAGATGGGGTCGCCCTTGAGGTATCTGCCGTGCTCGCCGAGGCGCTCTACCGCCTCGAACAGAGCCCGCCGGTTGGGCAGCCCGGTCAGCGGGTCGGTGAGCGCGTCGATGCGCTGCTCCAGCTCCTGGCGCTCCTTTTCCATGGCCAGCACCACGAACGACAGGGCGATGCGACCGAGCGTGGCGATGAGCACGACCGTAGGGAACCAACTGCTGGTGAACAGCAGACCCGCCTCGCGGATCGGCATGGTCAGCGTCAGCGGAAGCCATGAGAGATAGCCGACACCGGTGCCGATCAGCAGGATGGCGGCAGGCCAGCGCGAGCCGAGCGGCTCGCTGCGGTCGCGCACGAGCTCGGATGCGGCGGCAAAGCTCAGCACGGCGAGGATGGCGCAGGCCGCGATCAGCCGCGCATCGAACGAGGCGAACAGTCCGACAAACTGCGCGATCAGGAATGCAACGGGCCACACGCCGACCAGGAATGGATGAAGCCGACGCCCCTCGAAGCGGCGGACCGCCATCCACATGAGGGCGGCCGAAAGGATCATCCACGACTGTCCAAACGCGTGGAGATCGGCATTGTTTTGGCGGACGGCGATGACGGCGATGACGATGCCGCCGCTCATGATGAGGAGGGCCAGGCCCCACCAGCCGGTGAGGATGCTGGTGCGCTCCAGCGACCAGGCAAACACCAGCACGACGCCCAGTATGGCCGTCACCGATATGGCGACGGCGGAGATCGTGGGCATGTCGAGCTGCATGGGCGTGCCTGGGGAAAATCCGGGGCCGGGCTCTTGGCGAGACCAGTTGCGTTTACAGGCCCTCGCTTTACGGGGTCTGTAGAAATTCGATGTAATTGGATTGAACGGCCAAGTGGCGTGATGAGCTGGGGTACGACGCTCAACGGGATTGCGATCCCGTCACAAGATTGGCTGGGGGACTAGGATTCGAACCTAGACAGGCAGAGTCAGAGTCTGCAGTCCTACCATTAGACGATCCCCCAATGCCGGGATCCCAAGGGCGAGATGGCCCGCTGGTCGGGCGCATATAACAGCTCGGAGGCGCCATCGCAACGGGTTGGAACCCAGCTACCCGCGCCCGCCCAACAGCTCCGGCCGGTACTCGAAGTGCATGGTGTCGTAGTGGTGCCACTTGCCGCCCCAGATGAAGCCGTGCCTCTCGAAAATGCGCACGATCTCCATGGGGATCTTGTTCTTGTAGGCGTACGGGCCGTCGCTTCCCGGCCTGCTCCAGCGCCAGTAGTCGCTCTGCTTTGCCGCGATGTCGATGGCGATGCCGTAGCCGTGCGCGGAAACGCGCTCGGTGCCGGCGATGGTGCGGCAATTGTAGGTGCCGGCCGAGGGGATGAGGTAGGCATCGAAACGGCCGGGCAGCGCGTCGAGCTCGCGGCTCACGGCCTGCAGCGCCTCGGCGACGCCGTTGCGGCTGGTGATGCGCAAGCGCTGCCCCGACTTTTTCGGCAACCAGATAATGGTCGTGAGATCTTTCGCGACCTCGCCCTTGCGGCAGTCGCCGTAAACCTTGTCGAAGAACGCCGCGTTGCGCGCCCGCCCCGGGTCGGTGTCCTTTGCCGGGGGCGACGTGAGGTCGTCCACTGGATAGGCGACGGCCAGCATATCCTCGATGTCGGGATCGTCGAGCCAGTTCTGGATTGGCTTTTCGCCCTTGCCGTCGTCGAGCGGCATGCGCGTGCCGTCGCGCCACACCAGCACGCCGTCTTCGATGCTCTGCAAGGCATCGGGGTAGGCAGCGAGCAGCCGCGCCTGCTGCTCGGCCGAAAGCTCGCCTGCAAGCGCTGCGCCCGCCCACGTCATGGCGAGGATCAACGCGCAAGCGATTCGCATGGGTGATGCCTTCGTTAACAGCCCCGCGGGGCCCGAAAAGCAGGGCGGCGCAGCGCGCTTTACGCGGGCGCGTTTGCTGCTAAAGTGTAACACAAGTGTCTTCCAGGAGACGCCTGATGACAGCGGCGGCCCGGTCCAGCACCGGAATGCCGGAAGCCAGGCGCTGGAGTATAAGGCTTTGCAAGGCTCCCCCGACGACGCCGGCGCGACCGGAGCGCCCGCCGCCAGTGCCGCGAGCAGCGAGATAGCTCCCGGCCTCAAGTCCGCCGAAGCCATCGTATCCACGGTTACGCAACGCCACGGCGCGTCGAACGGCGCGCCGCCGGTATCGCGCCGTGCGGTCGCGCCGACGGACGGCGAGGGACGCGACGGCATCTACGGCGCGCTCGATCTCGGCACCAACAACTGCCGGCTTTTGCTCGCCAGGCCGTCGCGGCGCGGATTTCGCGTCGTCGATGCCTTCTCGCGCATCATCCGCCTGGGCGAGGGCGTGAGCCAGTCGGGGCGGCTGTCGGACGCCGCCATGGAGCGCACCTTCGACGCGCTCAAGGTGTGCGCGGCGAAAATGGAGCGCGCGCGTGTGCACCGCTCGCGCCTGGTCGCGACCGAGGCCTGCCGCATCGCCGAGAACGGTGTGGCGTTCCTCGCCGACGTGCGCACCAGGCTCGGCCTCGACATCGAGGTCCTGACCCCGGAGATCGAGGCCCGGCTCGCCGTGTCGGGGTCGGCTGCCCTCATCGATCCCTGTTGCGACTATGTGCTGGTGTTCGACATCGGCGGCGGCTCGTCGGAGCTGATCCTGCTCGATCTGTCGCGTCGCGGCGGGCGCCGGGACCGGCGGTTTGCCGGGCGCATCGACGCGCAGCACTGCATGGCGGCGTGGACCTCGCTGCCCATCGGCGTCGTTACGCTGGCCGAGCGCTTCGGCGGCCGTCACGTCAGCCCTGAGGACTTCGAGGCGATGATCGCCGAGACCCAGGAAAGGCTTAAGCCCTTCGAGGCGCGACACCGCGTCAGCGAGCGGCTCAGGGGCAAGCGCATGCACATGCTCGGCACCTCGGGCACGGTCACCACGGTGGCCGGCATCCACCTCGGCCTGCAACGCTACGACCGGAACCGCGTCGACGGCTGCTGGCTCAACGTCACGGACGTGCGCGCCGTCACCTTCGAGCTGCTGGCGCGCACCTACGAGCAGCGCATCGCCGAGCCGTGCATCGGCCGCGACCGCGCCGACCTGGTGCTCGCCGGCTGCGCCATTCTCGAGGCGGTGCTGCGCCTGTGGCCGTGCGATCGTCTGCGCGTCGCCGACCGGGGCTTGCGCGAGGGCATCCTGACCACGCTGATGAGCGAGGACGGCGTTCTGCGCAGCGGCGGGCGCCGGCGCAGCGGTCGGCGCTAGGGGCCGGCCATGGCCAAGCGACCGAGCGGTCCGGGCGGCGGCTCCCGCCAGCTGCACGTGCGCCTCAAGCAGGCGCGCAAGCATCGCCCGTCCTCGCAGCGCTGGCTGGAGCGCCAGCTCAACGACCCGTACGTGGCGGCCGCGCAGCGCGATGGCTGGCGCTCGCGCGCGGCCTTCAAGCTCAAGGAGGTCGACGACAAGCACCACTTCCTCAAGGCGGGCAAGCGCGTCGTCGATCTGGGCGCGGCGCCGGGCGGCTGGAGCCAGATCGCCGCTAAGCGCACCCAGTCGGTGGCCGGCAAAGGCCAGGTCGTCGCCATCGACATCTCCGAGATGGAGCCGTTGCCGGGCGTCGATATTCTGCACCTCGACTTCATGGACGAGGGCGCCGAGGACGCGCTCAAGGCGCGCCTGCGCGACGGCAAGGCCGACATCGTGCTCTCCGACATGGCGGCGCCGACGACGGGGCACACGCGCACCGACCACCTGCGCATCATGGGGCTCGCCGAGGCCGCCGCCCACTTCGCCTTCGACGTGCTCACGCCGGGCGGCGTGTTTCTCGCCAAGGTGCTGCAGGGCGGCGCCGAGCGCGAGCTGCTCGACCTGTTGAAGCGCAACTTTCAAACCGTGCGCCACGTCAAGCCGCCGGCTTCGCGCGCCGATTCGGCTGAGCTTTACGTGCTGGCGATGGGCTTTCGCGGGGGGTAGCAGAATACGCCCTTGTCCTCGCGGCATCGCTGCCCGAGGGTTTGCGGGGAGATAGGGTGCGCGGGCGCCGAAGCGCTGCGATCCTGTTGCAACTTTTAGGGCAGCCTTGCGGCGCCCGCGCCGGTTGCGTGCCGTGCCGAGGGTGCGATCACATCGTCAGCGGGCTCATCGGTCCGGCCCGGGGGCCATCGCGCCCGGACCTCTCGCGTCCAGGACCTAGAGCGGCTGCGCCCCGAGATGGAGCGCCGCTGCGCGACGGGCGTCCGTGCAGTGTGTTGCCACGCCTGCACAGCCCCGGTCCGCGGCCCCGGAATCTGAGGAGAGCTATTCCTCGCGTCAGACGCCCGCGACGGTACGGACGTAAGCCTCAACCGGGCACCGCCCCCGCCCCGCAAAGCCGCTCAGCTGATGCGTCCCATGACGGGCAGGGGTGCGGGGAGCATACGTGCGGTCGCAGATCCGGGGATTACTTTTGCGATCTTTGGTATGCCCATCCACCACCGTCATCCCGGCGGAGGCCGGGACCCACGCAAGTTTCAGCAAGCGCTTCTGGCTCTGGGGAATGCAACTTCGGCAATGATGCACTCTGAGGAACGAGAAGCGCTGCCGTCGGGCGCGCGGAGACTGGCGTGGGTCCCGCTCTACAGCGGGATGACGGTAGAGAGGAGGACGGCACTCGCGTGCCCGGGATGACGGCATTCAGGTCGCCCGGCGTCACCGAGATTTTCGCGTCATGCTGGAAGCATGCCTTCGGCATGACGGCAGGATGGACCGAGGGCTAGCTCTATGGCCCTCACCGATCGCACCGGCCCGCTCCGCGCATATCCGCCAGCGCACGTCTGCGCCCCCGGTCGTTGGAGCGGGCGTGCGGAGTGTAAGGGGGCGAGCTGCGGCGGGGATAAGACTCTGCTTAGCCTGCATCGCTCTCGAAGAAGTCGACCTTGCCGGAATCGAGATCGTACTCCGCCGCGACGATCTTGAGCTTACCGGCGTCCGCCAAGTCCGAGAGAATGGTACTCGCCTTGGTGAGCCGGCGCGCGGTCCGCAAAGCACTCTCGCGGATGGTGTTGGCCAGGAAATCGCCGGGTCGATCGCGCACGGCCAGCGCCGCCGGCACGATGGGGTCGATCATCGGGCCGATTGAGCCGGGAAAGGTCGCGTTCTCGGTGACGACATCGCATGCCGCCTGCACCGCGCCGCAACGGCTATGACCTAGGACGACGATCAGCGGCGAGCCCAGAACCGCGGCGCCGAACTCGACGGTGCCGATCGCCGCCGTGTCGACGAGATTGCCGGCGTTGCGCGCAACGAAAAGCTGGCCGAGACCCAGACCGCCGAAGATGAGCTCCGGCGGCACGCGGCTGTCGGCGCACGCGACAATTGTGGCCCACGGCGCCTGTCCCGAAGCCACTTCCGCACGCTGCTTGGTGAGCTTGGGCACGCACAGCTCCGGCGCGGCGACGTAGCTGGCGTTGCCGGTCTTGAGGGCGGCGAGGGACTCGGCCGGCGTCGTCGGGGTCTCGATCTGCGCCGCTGCGGCCGCGGGACCCGCAACACTCATTCCGGCGAGGACCGCGGGCAATCCCACGCCTGCCATCGTCAGCACCCCGCGACGATCGATCTTGGGGCCAGAGCCGCACTCTGGGCAGCACTTTGGCATGACGGTCTCCTCGATTTGGCTCAGCCGAACCACGACAGGAGACCCCACCCAGGCTTTAGATTTCCTCACATTCGGCCGGCAAAATGTGGGGATCTGCCGATCTTGGCAGCCACGCGAGCGCGGGCGACGGCACGTCTTTACGGTTGCGGCAGTTAACACGTTGGGCTCCGTGGGCGCCGATGACACACTGGCCTCTGCAACGCTGCATTGGGAACTTAAGGAACCAGATGAACGAGTTGAGGCATGCCGTCCGCGCCAACGCCTTCGAGAAGGAGCGCACCTTTCGTCTCGGCGAGGAGGTTCTGTACTGGGAGGAGCCCGGTGCCGGGGGACGCATGGCCTATGCCGACGTGCGCGAGGTGCAGCTCAACCCCGACCTGAAATTCGCCACCGACCGGGCCCGGTGCGCACTGCGCGACCGCGCCGGCATCGTGGTCACGCTCACCTCGCACCACTTCGAGGGCCTCGGCGTCTACCGGGATCGCACCGACACGTACACGCCGCTGGTGCGCATGCTTCTGCGGCGCGTCGCCAACGCCGCGCCGGACGCCAGGTTCGTTTCCGGCAGCACCACCAAGCTGGCGATGGTGCTGGCGCTCGGCAGCATTTTCGTAATCCTTGCCGCTCTGATGGTGATGGCGCTCGCCGGCGCCGCCTCGCTGCAATTGGGCGCGCTGATCGTGGTCGGCGCGCTGGTGGTGCTTGCGCCGGTGTCCTGGTACGTGCTCAGCCGGTGCGGCACCAAGCCGTTCGATCCCACCGATCCAGCGCCGGAGCTCATCGGCTCGCGCGTGGCATGACGATGCAGGATGACAGGGCGGCGCGAGGCGGCCAAGATGCGCCCCGAGGCCACCCCCGGCCCAGGCGAGAAGGAGACCCTAATGAAGGAGCTGGTCAATGCGGTGCGCCACGACACCCTGGGCGCCATCGACAACGGCGAGAAGCTCTTGTCCGCGCTCGGCGACGAAGGCGGCAAGGGCACCGACAAGCTGCGCCGTTCAACCAAGCGCTTCGTCAAGCACCTGAAGGAGGAGCTGATGCGCTGGGAGGACAAGTACAAGAAGGCGCGGATGGAGGGGTGAGCATATCCGTCATCCCGGACAAGCGAGTGAAACGAGGGCAGATCCGGGACCCAGTGTTAGAATCGCCGAAGACACATATTTCTCTGTGACACCCTGCGGGGCCTCCGGCCCACTGCTCCTGGGTCGCGAATCGCGCTCCGGCAGGCACCCTCGCGCGTCCGGGAGACGGTGTTAGGCGCCGACGACGCCCGCCATCACGAACGACAGCACGGCAAGCGTGCCGAGCACGGTCAGCACGATGACGACTGAGCGGAACTGCTCGTCCTTGTGATCAAAGAGGCCGCGGATGAGATCGCGCGCCCGATTGAGAATTCGATCCATGGGCTGTCCTCCATTTTGTCGTTGGGAGGCACTCCTAGGACAGATGGGCCGGCGGGTGGGGCGCTGCAACCCGTTAGGGTTGATGAAGGGCTGTCTCAAAAGAATACGGCGGGGCGTCCGAAGCGGCGCACGCGCGGCAATATCGCCGACGCCGCCTCTGCGGGCGGTGGGCTGTGAGGATTGCTCGCGGCATGAAAGCCGGCAATCCAATTGCTACACGACAGGGCGTGCCCGCAGTGCCAGGAACGCCGCAGCAGCGAATAGAAGGAACGATGCCGCATAGCCGAGTGCGCCGATGGCGGCGAGCGGCTCGAGCTGGGTCTGCCCCCCATAGTAGAGCCATAGGCCTGCGACCATGACTGCGACCGAGACTTGCGCCAACCAGAAGTGGGCGCGCACCAGCCACAGCGGCACGCGTGCGCCCAGTGACAGATAGAAGAAGCCGAACACGGCAAAGCTCAGCCAGCCCACGACCATGATGTGCGCGTGCGTCGGCAGCTCCGAGTGGTCATGGCGCATGGCCATGTCGAGGCCCAAGAGCAAGCCGAGGATTCCGTAAACGACCGCCGTCGCAAAGAAGGCCTTTCCGATGCCGTGCATTGTTCACTCCGTCGAGCACGCGCGCCGCGTCGCGCGCGGCTGGCGGCGCGTACTAGCACGGGGCGGCACCAGGAGCGACGGATAAAGTATTGCGTCCGGTGCGAGGAGGCGGGTCGTGGGGCGCAACAGGTTTCGCTATTGCGCCCTGCCGGGGTGGCGGCGGGGATGCGTAGAGAACGCCCTAAGCGCTTACGCGGCTAAGTGAATCCTCGGGACGAGCCCGAGGATGACAAGCCGAGCCTGCTACTCGCAGGGCACAGACAAGGTGATGCCGGTAGCGGGAAAGTACTGCTTGCAGCCACCCGATACATTCACCGCGATGTCGGTCGTCTTGGCCGACGTCGTGGGGGAGGCTTCCTTGCCGCTCCTGGAAGTCGGTGCGGTCCCGACTGCAGGTTTCTCCACCATGCGGGCCGGCGGAAGGGCCCGGTCCCTGCGGCTGGCGCGGCGCGGTCGGTAGCCGTACTCCTCCGCTTCCTCGGCGGCTTCGACGGCGGCTTCGGCGGCGGCCTCGTAAGCTTCCTCGCGGGCTTCTTCCACAGCCTCCATGAACTCCTCGCACTCGTCGTAGCAGCCGGCCTTTTGCATCAGGGACGGCGGGCTCGGAAGAGGCAGGGTGGGGGCGGCTTGGGCGGTCGAGGCGAGGCCAACCGCGAGTGCGGCAGCGGCTAAGGCGATCGGCAAGGTGTTCATGTTGCCCTCCGGCAATGAGGTTTACAGGGAGGCAACTATGATGGTCGGCGCGGGCGCCCGCTGTTCCGCAGGAAATAGCGCCCCACCCCCCTCACTTCCCTCAGCCCCGCCCCGGTGGTATAGCCCTGCCGACATCGCTTCCGCTGGGCCGCCCCGGACGCCTGAGTGAACCGTGTCGCCCCAGCCCGTATCGGAGACCGCCACAGCATGGCTCAAGGCCCGCCAGCCCTCGATTCCGGCGTCGCGCTCACCTTCGACGACGTCCTCTTGGTGCCCGGGGCTAGCGAGATCCTGCCCAGCCAGGCCGAGGTCGGGACCCAGGTCACCCGCTCGATTCGCCTGAACATCCCCGTCATCTCCTCCGCCATGGACACCGTGACGGAAGCGCGCCTGGCCATCGCCATGGCCCAGGAGGGCGGCGTCGGCGTCATCCACCGCAATCTCAGCCCGGAGGAGCAGGCGCGCCAGGTCGCCCAGGTCAAGAAGTACGAATCGGGCATCGTGCTCAATCCGGTGACCATCCACCCCGACGCCTCCCTGCGCGAGGCGCTCAGCATGATGGCCGAGCACGGCATCTCCGGCGTGCCGGTGGTGGAGACGGCCAGCAACGGCTCCGACAAGGGTCGGCTCGTCGGCATCCTCACCAACCGCGACGTGCGCTTCGCCACCGACCTCGACCAGCCCGTCTCCGGGCTGATGACCAGGGACCCCATTACGGTCAAGCGCTCGGTGACCCAGGAGGAGGCCAAGCGCATCCTGCACGAGAACCGCATCGAGAAGCTGCTGGTGATCAACGACGCGCGCCAGTGCATCGGCCTCATCACGGTCAAGGACATCGAGAAGGCGCAGAAGCACCCGCACGCCTCCAAGGACGCCGAGGGGCGCCTGCGCGTCGCCGCGGCCACCACGGTGGGCGAGGACGGCATGATGCGCACCGAGCTGTTGATGGCGGCGGGCTGCGACCTGATCGTCGTGGACACCGCGCACGGGCATTCGGCACGCGTCCTGGAGGCGGTGGCGCGCATCAAGAAATTGTCCAACCGCGTGCAGGTGATCGCCGGCAACGTGGCGACGGCGGAAGGCACGAAGGCGCTGATCGACGCCGGCGCCGACGCGGTGAAGGTGGGCATCGGCCCGGGCTCGATCTGCACCACCCGCATCGTGGCGGGCGTGGGCGTGCCGCAGCTCACCGCCGTCATGGACTGCGCCAAGGAGGCGGCAAAGCACGGCGTGCCCATCATCGCCGACGGCGGCATCAAGTACTCGGGCGACGTGGTGAAGGCGCTTGCCGCGGGCGCCTCCTGCGTGATGATCGGCTCGCTGCTCGCCGGCACCGACGAGGCGCCGGGCGAGACGTATTTCTACCAGGGCCGCACCTACAAGGCCTACCGCGGCATGGGCTCGATCGGGGCGATGGCGCGCGGGAGCGCCGACCGCTACTTCCAGCAGGAGGTCAAGGACACGCTCAAGCTGGTGCCCGAGGGCATCGAGGGGCAGGTGCCCTACAAGGGCCCGACCGAGGCCGTGCTGCACCAGCTGGTCGGCGGCGTGCGCGCCGGCATGGGGTACGTGGGCGCGCGCACGCTTCCCGAGCTGCAGGAGCGGGCCAAGTTCATCCGCGTGTCGCCGGCGGCGATCCACGAGAGCCATGCGCACGGCGTGTTGATCACGCGCGAGAGCCCGAACTACCCGGGCAGCGCCTAAAGACGCTGCTGCACACTCGCAGCACCAGGCGTGACGCCCACCTCTCCCATCATGGCGGAGCCACGCGTCGCATGGACGGGAGAGGTTAAGTGGACGCGTGCTTGACCATTGCGTCGCGATGACGCTCTAAGTCCACTGACAACTTCAACGAGGTTCCCGCCATGTCCGTTGCGAGCTTGCTGTTGCCGGTATTCGTGCAGGTGGCGCTGACGTTCGTGCTGATGACCTGGATGGCGTCCTTGCGCGTAAGGGCGATCCAGTCGCGCACGGTGCGGCCGCGCGACATCGCCCTGCGCCAGCCCAACTGGACCGAGCGCGCCACGCAGATTGGCAACGCTTTCCACAACCAGCTCGAGCTCCCCGTTCTGTTCTACGTGCTGGTGGCGCTGATCCTCATCACCAGCACCAACAGCGCGATTTTCGTGATCCTCGCCTGGGCCTTCGTCGCCGCGCGGCTGGTGCACGCCATCATCCACACCGGCTCCAACACCGTGGACAAGCGCTTCTACGCCATGGCCGCGAGCTTCGCGATCCTCGTCGCCATGTGGGTGGTCTTCGCCGTGCGCATCCTCATGGCCGAGGGTCTTTAGAGGCCATGCGCGCCGGTGCAAGGTTGCAGGCCGCCGCCGACGTCCTGGACGAGATCCTGAACCGCCACCGCCCCGCCAGCACGGCGCTCGCCGACTGGGGCAGGGCGCACCGCTTCGCCGGCTCGGGCGACCGAGCTGCGATCGGCACGCTGGTCTACGACGCGCTTCGGCGCAAAAGCTCGATTGCAGCCCGCATGGGCGCCGACACCCCGCGCGCACTCGCGCTTGGGGCCGCTCCGCGCGCGCTTGGTCTGACGGCCGACGAGGTGGCGGCCGCCGCCGACGGCTCGCAGTACGCAATTGCCCCGCTCAGCGAGGCGGAGAAAGCCGGTCTGGCCCCAGTGCTGCCCGAGGGCACGCCCGAGCAGGTCGCCGGCGACATCCCCGAATGGCTCATGCCTTCGTTTGTGCGCGCGTTCGGCGCGCGCGCCGCCGAGGAGGGCGAGGCCCTGAGCGCGCGGGCGCCGGTCGACCTGCGCGTCAACACGCTCAAAGCCACGCGCGACAAGGTCTTGAAGGCGTTGGCCGGCTTTGCTCCCGAGCCGACGCCGCTGTCGCCGGTGGGCGTTCGCATCCCCGCGCCCGAGGGGGCCGCGCGCAGCCCGGCGATCGAGGCCGAGGCCGCCCACGGCAAGGGCTGGTTCGAGGTGCAGGACGAGGGCTCGCAGGTGGCGGCACTGCTCAGCGGTGCCGCCCCGCGCATGCAGGTGCTCGATTTGTGCGCCGGGGCCGGCGGCAAGACCCTGGCGCTGGCGGCCCAAATGCACAACACGGGGCAGATCTACGCCTACGACGCCGACAAGCGGCAGCTGCGCCCCATCTTCGAGCGTTTGAAGCGCGCCGGCGCGCGCAACGTGCAGGTCATGGACGCGGGCGACGAGGCGGCGCTCGCAGCCTTAGGCGCCCGCTTCGACGTGGTGCTCGCCGACGCGCCGTGCTCAGGGTCGGGCACCTGGCGGCGCAAGCCCGATTCGAAATGGCGCCTGAAGCCCGCCAACATCGCCGAGCGCTCAGAGGAGCAGCGGCGCGTGCTGGCGCTAGGGAGCCCGCTGGTCAAGCCGGGCGGCCTGCTCGTCTACGTCACCTGCTCGGTGCTGCCCGAGGAGAACGCCGACCAGGTCGCGGCTTTCCTCAACAGCCACGCCGGCTTTGCCATTGCGCCCTATGCTCCGGCCTGGCGCGAGGGGCTGGGCTCGGAGCCGCCCGAGTCGGCCGACGGGCGGGAAGACACGCTGCAGCTGACGCCGGCGCGGCACGGAACCGACGGTTTCTTCGTGGCGTTGTTGCGCCGGGGCGATGCTTAAAGCGACGCCTCGTCGGCAGCCGGGCTCAACGGCGCGGCGGAAAATACCAAGATGCCTCTTGCAAAGTCGCAATTGGCAAATAAGTTCGCGTGCATCGAGGCCAGAGGGGCCTTGTCATTTTGCTTAGCCGATCGCCGGCTGACGGGGACTGTAAGCACCCCTAGCTGCCAGAGCGCGGCTTATCGAGGACAACCGTCCATCATGGCAGCCGTTGCCAAGGCGAAGCGCCCCCGGCGCCCGACGCCGCGATCTTGCCTCGGTCCCGTTGCGGATCTCGAGGCGCATCTTCCCGCCGAGTGGTGGCGCAAGCTGTTCAATGCGCTCTACGTCAAGACGGACGGCGACGTCGTCGAGAACGTGGAGAACACGCGCCGCGAGGTCGACTTCATCGTGGCCGGCGCCGCCGTGCAGCCGCACAGCCAGATCCTCGATCTGTGCTGCGGTCAGGGGCGCCACTGCCTGGAGCTGGCGCGGCGCGGCTTCAAGAACGTGACCGGCGTCGACCGCTCGCGCTATCTCGTGCGCCTGGCCAAGAAGCGCGCCCAGGCCGAGCGGCTGCAGGTGGTGTTCAAGGAAGGCGACGCGCGCAACCCGCGCCTGCCGGAGACGAGCTTCGACTGCGTCGCCGTCATGGGCAACTCGTTCGGCTACTTCTCCAACAAGCAGGACGACGAGAAGGTGCTGACGGCCATCGGCAAGATCCTGCGGCCGTCGGGCCAGCTGGTGCTCGACATTACGGACGGCGCCTACATGGCCGACCACTTCGAGCGCCGCTCCTGGGAATGGATCGACGAGCACCATTTCGTCTGCCGCGAGCGCTCGCTGTCCAGCGACCGCGACCGCCTGATCTCGCGCGAGGTGATCGTGCACGACGAGCTGGGCGTCATCGCCGACCAGTTCTATGCCGAGCGGCTCTATACCCGCGAGACCATCGGCAAGCTTCTGGAGAAAACGGGCTTCCGCAACGTGCGCCACCACGGCAACGCCGAGGCGCTGTCGGATCGCGACCAGGATCTGGGCATGATGGCGCGGCGGCTGCTGCTGTCGGCCGATGCGCCGCTGCTGCCGGCCCGCAAGAAGGGCAAGGTGCAGCAGATCGACGTCACCGTCCTCATGGGCGACCCGCGCCTGCCCGATACCGTGAAGCGCGGCGGCACCTTCAACCCGGAGGACATGGAGACCATCCGCCGCCTCAAGGATGCGCTCTCCGAGCTGCCGAGCTACAAGTTCCGCTATCTCGACAATCACGCGACGCTGGCGCGCGACCTGACCGAGCTGCGCACCGACCTCGTCTTTAATCTGTGCGACGAGGGCTTCAACAACGATCCCTTCAAGGAGCTGCACGTGCCAGCCATGCTGGAGGCGCTGGGCCTGCCCTACACGGGCGGCGGTCCCTCGGCGCTGGCCGGCTGCTACGACAAGGGGCTGGTGCGCGCCGTCGCCATGACGCTCGACGTGCCGGTGCCGCTGGAGACGCATGTGCGTCCCGGCGACCAGGGCGCGACGCTGCCCGGCGTGTTCCCGGCCATCCTCAAGCCCTGCTACGGCGACAGCTCGGAGGGCATCACCAAGGACGCCGTGGTGAAGAACGAGAAGGCGCTGCTCGACTACCTTGAGCGCTTGCGCGTCGCCTTCCCCAAGCGGCCGATCCTGGTGCAGGAGTACCTGACGGGCGGCGAATACTCGCTGACGCTGATCGGCAACCCCGACCAGGGCCTGCGCGCGCTTCCCATCCTCGAGGTCGATTTCTCCGGCCTCGACGCCAAGCTGCCCAAGATCTTGGGGTACGAATCGAAGTGGGAGCCCGACAGCGCCTACTGGACGCAGGTGCGCTACCAGGAGGCGGAGCTGTCAGAGATTCAGCAGCAGCAGCTCGTCGAGCATTCCACGCGCCTGTTCGAGCGGCTTGGGTGCCGCGACTACGCGCGCTTCGATTTCCGCGCCGATGCCAAAGGCGAGATCAAGCTGTTGGAGGTGAACCCGAACCCGGGGTGGTGCTGGGACGGCAAGGTCAACCTGATGGCGGGCTACGCGGGCCTGCGCTACTCGGAGCTTCTGGGCCAGATCCTGGCGGCGGCGGTAGAGCGGCTGACGATCGTGGCCAAGGCGCCCGCGCAGGCCGCGGGGCAAGCCGTGCCGCAGGTCGAGGCGGCGCAGTAGGAGTGGTGCTGCCCGACCCAAAATCGGGCTCCCCCTCACCCGGCCGCGTCCACGCTTCGCATGGACGGGAGAGGACGTGAGCGCGGCGATCAGCCGGGCGAGCGGGTGTAACGGGGGAAGTCGATGCCCAACAGTCTGATGCGCTACCCCTCGCTGCTCTTCTTCCTGGCGCTCGTGGCCCTCACGGCGTGGTCAGGCGCGACGTTCCTGCCCGGCCCGTTCTACGCGGCGCTGCATAAGGCCGCCTGGACGCCGCCCGATGAGGTGTTCGCGCCCGTCTGGGCCGTGCTCTACCTCATGATCGCGCTCGCCGGCTGGATCGTGTGGCGGGCGCAGGGGCTTGGGCCGGCGCTATGGCTGTGGCTCGTGCAGCTCATGCTCAACGCGGCCTGGCCGTGGCTCATGTTCGGGCGCAAGCAGATCGACTTCGCGCTGCTCGACATCGGCGCGCTTTTGCTGGCGATCCTCGCCTTCATCGTCGCCGCCTGGCCCGTGCGCCGCTCCGCGTCGGTGCTGTTCGTGCCGTATTTCCTTTGGGTGGGCTTTGCCGCGGCGCTGAACTTCGAGCTCTGGCGCCTCAACGGCTAGCTGCGCGGGACGCGGTGCACTCAAGCGGCAATCGTCGTGAGGTCGTCTTCCACGGTCCATGGTCCCGTCTTGCCGACCGCCCGTGTGTGCTCGGCGAGCAGCGCCTCGAACTCGGGCCGCGGGATGTGGCGGAAGCCGATGGCGTCGATGGCGGGCGTAAAATCCTTGCCGTCGTTGAGGACGTAGCCCCACTTGGCCAGGTGGTGGTTGAGGCTGGCAAATCCCATTTTCGACGTGTTGCTCTCGACGCTGAACTGGGACTCGGTGAAAAAGATGCGGCCAATGGCGACGCCGTAGCCGCCGCCGACGAGGCGCCCGTCCGCGCTCCATACCTCGAAGGAGTGGGCGTGGCCCTGGTCGTGGAGGTCGGCGTAGAGCCGCATGATCTGCGGGGTGATCCAGGTGAGCCCGAGCGGGCGGCCCTTGCGCCGTCCGGAGCAGGCCTTGATGACCTCGTCGAAGGCGGTGTCGAAGGTTACGCGGTAGTCCGATTTGCGCATGTCGCGGCGCAGGCGTTTGGGCATGTGCTGCTCGCCGAGGAACAGCACCATGCGCCGGGAGCGCGTCCACCACTTGAGCGGGCCGAAATGACACCAGGGAAAATATCCAAGCCGCGCCGCCGCCAGGATGCGCTCAGGCGAGACGTCGCGCGCGACGCCGGCGAAGGTGTCGGGGCGGGCGCGCGTGGTGCCGGGGCCGGGCACGGCGGTGCCGCCGCGGGCCAGGTCGAGCGTGGACCACCAGAGCAGAAACGGCAGATCGGCGATGCGCTTGGGGTGGCAGGCGTAGGCCGTGCCCATGAGCCAGCGCAGCGCCGTCTCGGACGGCGTCTCGCGGAAGAGCCGCGCGCGCTTGCCGCGGCGGTCCTGCGCGTGCAGGCTCGCCAAGCCGACCGGCGTCAGCGGCATCTCGACGTTGGCCAACGGCGCGACTCCCAAGTTGCGCGGCCCGTCGCTATAAAGCGGAGCCTTCAGGCCGCCACACTGCCGGGCGGGGCCTTACGAAACTGCAAATCTGTTCACACACTCGGCCGTGCTCTTGCCGCAGGCGCCGACTCAGAGCCGTTAACGCTATGACCGACACCGTCCTCATTATCGATTTCGGCAGCCAGGTGACGCAGCTGATCGCGCGGCGCGTGCGCGAGGCGGGCGTCTACTCGGAGATCGTGCCGTTCAGCCGGGCGGACGATGCGTTAAAGCGGCTCGAGCCCAAGGCGGTGATCCTCTCGGGCGGCCCGGCGAGCGTAACCGAGATGGGCACGCCGAGCGTGCCCGACTGGGTGTGGAGGTGCGGGCTGCCCGTGCTCGGCATCTGCTACGGCGAGCAGGCCATGGTCAAGGAGCTGGGCGGCGGCGTCGAGGGCGGCCACCATCGCGAGTTCGGGCGCGCGGAGTTGGAGGTGGTCGACGACTGCCGGCTGTTCGACGGCGTGTGGCCAAAGGGGACGCGCGACCAGGTGTGGATGAGCCACGGCGACCGGGTCACGCGGCTGCCCGAGGGCTTCAAGGTGGTGGGCGTGTCGAAGGGCGCGCCGTTCGCGGCGATTGCCGACGAGGCGCGCCGGCTCTACGCGGTGCAGTTCCATCCCGAGGTCGTGCACACGCCGCGCGGGCGCGATCTTATCGCCAATTTCGTGCACAGAATTGCCGGGCTGGCGGGCGACTGGACCATGGCGCACTTCCGCTCGAGCGAGGTGGCCAAGATAAGAGCGCAGGTCGGCTCGGCGCGCGTGATCGCTGGGCTGTCGGGCGGCGTCGATTCGGCGGTCGCCTCGGTGCTGATCCACGAGGCGGTCGGCGACCAGCTCACCTGCATTTTCGTCGATCACGGTCTGATGCGCCAGGGCGAGGCCGACGAGGTCGTGTCGCTGTTCCGCGGGGCCTACAACATTCCGCTGGTGCACGTCGACGCGCGCGACCGCTTCCTCGACGCACTCAAAGGCAAGGCTGACCCGGAGCAAAAGCGCAAGACCATCGGCGGGCTGTTCATCGACGTGTTCGAGGAGGAGGCCAAGAAAGTCGGCGGCGGCTCGTTTTCTGGCGCTTCAGGTGCCGACTCAGCACCCGCGCTTGCTGGCGCTTCGGGTGCCGACGCCGCACCCGCGCTGTTCCTGGCCCAAGGCACGCTCTACCCGGACGTGATCGAGTCGGTGTCGTTCACCGGCGGCCCGTCGGTGACCATCAAGTCGCACCACAACGTGGGCGGCCTGCCCGAGCGCATGAATTTGAAACTGATCGAGCCGTTGCGCGAGCTGTTCAAGGACGAGGTGCGCGCGCTGGGGCGCGAGCTGGGTCTGCCCGAGCACTTCGTCAAGCGCCACCCGTTCCCGGGGCCCGGGCTTGCGATCCGCGTGCCGGGCGAGGTGAGCGAGGAGAAGCTCGCGATATTGCGTGCCGCCGACGCCATCTATCTCGACGAGATCCGCCAAGCGGGGCTCTACGACGAGATCTGGCAGGCGTTCGCGGTGCTGCTGCCGGTGCGCTCGGTCGGCGTGATGGGCGATGCGCGCACCTACGACTACGTGTGCGCACTGCGCGCCGTCACCTCGACCGACGGCATGACGGCGGATTATTACGATTTCTCCCACGCGTTCCTGGGCCGCACGGCGACGCGCATCATCAACGAGGTGAAGGGCATCAACCGCGTCGTCTACGACATTACCTCGAAACCGCCGGGCACGATCGAGTGGGAGTAGGGCGCCTCGGGCGTGACCGAGTTGGAGTGACCGGCGGCGCTCGCCGCAAGGTCGCTTTAACGAAGATCGACAACCGGATGTCGACCTTTTGTGTGATAGGATTGGGTATGACCCGGACCGACATCATTGCCGAGCTGCGTTCCCGCGCGACGGACATCCGCGTGCTTGGTGCGACCTCGCTTTATCTGTTCGGCTCTGCCGCGCGCGGGCAAGGCGATGAGGCGAGCGATGTCGATTTGTTTGTGGACTACGACCCCGACAAGTTCGGCTTTGTCGAATTAATCCGTCTGCGCGCGCATCTGTCACGCGCGCTGGGACGTCCCGCCGATCTGACGACGCGGGAAGGCCTGCATCCGTTGCTGCGCTCAAGGATCGAGGCGGAAGCGATCAAGGTGTTCTAGGTGGTGAAGCGCACGCAGCTTGTTCGACTGCGCGACATGCTGCGGGATCTTCGGCCGGTCGTGGCCGCGATGATCGATGAGGCCGAGCACTGAGCCCGGCCGGCTCGGCAATACCGAGGCCCGTAACAAAGCCGTGGCGCTGCGCGAATGAGGCGGGGAGACCTGAGCCATTCGCGGGAGGGGCCCCATGAAATTTCTCGTCGATTTTCTGATCAACGGGCCCGAGCGGCTCTCGGCCGTGTTCGCGTGGCTGCCGCCGCTGTTTGCGCGCCTCGTCGTCGGCTGGGTCTTCATGTGGACCGGCTGGGCCAAGCTCAACAACCTCGACCGCATCACCGAAGCGTTCATCTCGTGGGGCATCCCGTTGCCCTACATCATGACGCCGTTCGTCTCGGCCATAGAATTCATCGGCGGCCTGTTGCTGCTCCTCGGCCTGTTCACGCGCGTTGCCGCCGTGCCGCTCGTCATCGTCATGATCGTCGCCATCATCAGCGCCAAGTGGCCCCAGGTGGATTCGCTGGAAACGCTCGCGGGCTTTGAGGAGACCGCCTACGTGGCGCTGTTCGGCTGGCTCGCCGTGGCCGGCCCCGGGCCGGTGTCGCTCGACCGGTTGCTGCAGCGCTGGCGCGCACAGAGCGCTTAGGCCGAGAGCGCTTAGGCCGCGCACAAAAAAAAGCCCCGCGGGGGGAGCGCGGGGCCAGGCGGGAGGCAGTGGAGGAAAGTGCAAGTGGCAAGTGCAGGAGGCGGTTGAATTCGATGGGCCCACTATGCCCACGTTGCCCCTGCTGCGCTGTTCCCCGCGGCACACGTGGAAAAAAACTCGAAAAGTAGCTCCGGAGACCCCCCGACAGGCTCGGGGCACTGCAAAGAAAATGCCCCCCAGCCCGAGGGCTGGAGGGCAAGTGACCGGCCGGAGTCCGGGGGACGGGGGGGGACGAGGAGGCACGTCCGGCCGGTAATCGAGAGACGGGGAACGTGAGAGCAAATCTCCTGTGTTTGCGTCGCGGGTCGTGTGCGTCAGTGATCAGTGAGGCGACCTTAGAGGCGCCCTGGGACTTGCGCTGTTCCCTGGGGAACAGGGCTTACTCGCCGACGTAATCGAGCACCTCCTCGACGTCGACGCCCAGCACGCTGCGGGCGGCGCGCGCCGCAGTGGAGACGGCCTCGTCCGCCTCGGACTCGTAGCCGCAATCTTCGCAGCCGTAGCCGTAGGTCGAGTCGTAGCCCTCGTCGTCGTAGTTGCTGTACGCGTGCGTGTTGAACGGCACGAAGGGGATGTGGTGGCGGCCGCCGGCCTGCGCGCCCTGCGCAGCGCCGAGCGCGGCGATGAGGGCGACCGTGCCCGCGACAAGCGTCGTCTTGAGTGTGGACGGCATGGAGTGTCTCCTCTGGTTAGAGGACGCGCCGGGCGGCGCGTCTCTGGTGCGGCGGCTTTGAAAATGGCAGACCGCCGAGGAGAGACTGCGTAGGGTTTGGGAGGCCGCGGGGCTGTTCCCTGCGGAACAGGCGAATTTCTCACCCTCCCGCGAGCGGGCAGGAAGGTTAGTCGCGGGGCAGCTGCGCGGCCGCCAGGACGGCAAGCACCGTCTCCGCACTGGCGTTGCGCGGCAGCCGGGAGAAATCAGCTTGCACATCGAGCGCCTTTTCCAGCAGGCGGTGGAACTCCTCGCGATTGAGCTCCACGGTGCCGAACTGGCGCAGGTGGTCGGTGACGAACTGGGTGTCGAGCAGCTTGAAGCCGCCGTAGGCGAGCCGCGCCGCGAGATGCAAGAGCGCGATCTTTGAGGCATCGCGCGCGTAAGAGAACATGCTCTCGCCGAAGAAGGCGCCGTTGAGCGCCACGCCGTAGAGGCCGCCGACGAGCTCAGGTCCGTCCCAGATTTCCACCGTGTGGCAGTGGCCCAAGTCGAACAGGTCGCAGTAGAGGGCGCGGATGCGCTCGTTGATCCAGGTCGAGCGCCGGCCCGGGCGCGAGGCGGCGCAGCCCTCGATCACGCGCTCGATGTCGGTGTCGATGCATACGGCAAGCGGCGTGGTGCGCAGCGTGCGCTTGAGGCGGCGCGGCACGTGGATGGCGTCGAGCGGGAGAATGCCGCGGTGCTGCGGCTCGATCCAGTAGAGCGCCGGGTCGTCGGCGCTTTCGGCCATGGGAAAGATGCCGCAGGTGTAGGCCTTCAAGAGGACCTGCGGGGTGATCTCGATAACAATGTCGTCGCGCGAAGCCATGGATTTGCCGGCTCCAGCCTACGCCCCATTGGCCGGGGCCAGATCGTCTCAATGAATAGAGTGTGAATTTACGAACGGATCGTCAATCACCCTGCGCCGGCGCCCGGTTTAGGGCTTCGCCAGGAACTTTTCCAGCCAGTGGATGTCGTAGACCCCGTTGGCGATGTCGGGTTGACGGATCAGGTCGCTGAACAGCGGGATCGTGGTCTCGATGCCGTCAATCACGAACTCCGACAGGGCCCGCTTAAGCCGCATCAGGCACTCGTTGCGCGTCTTGCCGTGCACGATGAGCTTGCCGATGAGGCTGTCGTAGAAGGGCGGGATGCGGTAGCCCTGGTAAACGCCGGAATCGACGCGCACGCCCAGCCCCCCCGGCGGGTGCCAGTAGGTGATCTGTCCGGGCGAGGGACGGAAGGTGCGCGGGTTCTCCGCGTTGATGCGGCACTCGATGGCGTGACCGGAGAAGGTGATGTCCTGCTGCTGGTGCACCAGCTGCGCACCGGAGGCGACGTGGATCTGCTCGAGCACCAGATCGATGCCGGTGATCGCCTCGGTGACCGGGTGCTCAACCTGCAGGCGCGTGTTCATCTCGATGAAGTAGAACTCGCCGTCCTCGTAGAGGAACTCCACCGTGCCGGCGCCGCGGTATCTGATCTCGCGCATGGCAGCAGCGCAGGTCTCGCCGATCTTGGTGCGCGCCTCGGTGTTGAGCGCCGGTGACGGCGCCTCCTCCCACAGCTTCTGGTGGCGCCTTTGCAGCGAGCAGTCGCGCTCGCCAAGGTGAATGGCGTTGCCCTGCCCGTCGCCGAACACCTGCACCTCGATGTGGCGCGGCGTGGTCAGGTACTTCTCGATGTAGACCTGATCGTTGCCGAAGGCGGCCTTGGCTTCCGAGCGCGCCGTCGACAGGGCGAGCCCCAGGTCGGCAGGCGTGTGCGCCACCTTCATGCCGCGACCGCCGCCGCCGGCGGTGGCCTTGATGAGCACGGGAAAGCCCATGGCCTTGGCGACCTTCATGGCCTCGGGCTCGCTCGCGACGGCGCCGGCCGATCCGGGCACCACGGGAATGCCGAGGCGCTTTGCCGTCTCCTTGGCCTCGATCTTGTCGCCCATGATGCGGATGTGCTCCGAGGTCGGGCCGATGAAGGTGATCTGGTGCTCCTCTAGGATCTCGGCGAAACGCGCGTTCTCCGACAGGAAGCCGTAGCCGGGATGCACGGCGTCGGCGCCGGTGATCTCGCAGGCGGCCAGCAGACGGGGAATGTTGAGGTAGCTTTCCACCGCCGGTGGCGGCCCGATGCAAACGCTCTCGTCGGCCAAGCGCACGTGCATGGCGTCGGCGTCGGCGGTGGAGTGCACGGCCACGGTGGCGATGCCGAGCTCCTTGCACGCGCGCTGGATGCGCAGCGCGATCTCACCCCGGTTTGCGATCAGGACCTTGTCGAACATGTTTTACGAGCGAATAGTGAGTAGCGAATAGCGAGTAGTGCCGTGGTGTGTGCTATTCGCTATTCCCTATTCGCCATTCGCTCCTATTCGATGATGACGAGCGGCTCGCCGAACTCCACCGGCTGGCCGTTCTCGATGAGGATGGTGGTGACCTTGCCGGAGTGCGGGGCGGGGATTTGGTTCATGGTCTTCATGGCTTCGATGATGAGCAGCGTGTCGCCTTGGCTGACGCGGCTGCCGAGCTCGATGAAGGGCGGCGCGCTCGGCTCGGCCGAGCGATAGGCGGTGCCCACCATCGGCGACTTGACGACGCCGGGGTGCTTTGCGGGGTCAGTTGCGCCGCCCTTGGCGGCAGGCGCGCCGGCGACAGGCGCGCCCGGCGTTGGGGCGGGCGCCGCAACGGCCGATTGGATGTTGAGCGTGCGCGCCACGCGGATCTTCAAGCCGCTCTTCTCGATCTCGATCTCGCTCAAGCCGGTATCGTTGAGCAGCTCGGCGAGCTCGCGGATCAATTTCTGCTCGGCGCCGGAAGACTCGCCCTGATCCTTGGCCGTCATCGGTTCGTGTCCCTTCTTGTGCGGCCCCTGCGCAGGCCGTTTGCCACCCTTAGCCACGGCCTTTGTCTGCGAGCAACTCGGCCATCGCCTCCAGAGCCAGCTCGTAGCCCTTGGCGCCGAGGCCGCAGATCACGCCCTTGGCCGCCAGCGAGACAAAGGAATGCTGCCTATAGTCCTCGCGGCGGAAGATGTTGGATAGATGCACCTCGATCACCGGCAGCTCGGCTGCCTGCAAGGCATCGAGAATGGCAACCGAGGTGTGCGAGTAGGCGCCCGCATTGAGGATGATGCCTCGCGCCTTGCCGCGCGCCTCCTGAATCCAGGTGACGAGCTCGCCCTCGTCGTTGGATTGACGGAACTCGATTGAAAGACCGACGGCCTGAGCGCGCACCTGCGCACGCTTCTCCACGTCGGCGAGCGATTCCCTGCCGTAGACGGCGGGCTCGCGCAGTCCCAGCATGTTCAAGTTGGGTCCGTTGAGGACGTAAACCGGTTTGGCCATGAGCTCCTTAGCGCCGCCCAGGAAACGCCGGGCACGGCGGTGGCCCGGACCGGAGGGAAGGCAACCATCTACCAGCTTTCCCGCACCCGCGAAAGGCCGTCGGCGCCCCGTGCGGCCGGCCCAAAGCGGCGAAGCGGGCGTGGGCCGGGGGCCGGCGATGCCGGTGCTCAGGCGACGAGGCTGGGTGCCCAACCAAGGCGTGCACCGGCAACTTGGCTGCGCCTTGCCCGACGGACGCGTTCCTCAGCAATAGGTGCAGCCTTGCTTCCTGAGCTCGCCGACGTGCTTGGTCAGCTGCTGGAAGAGATCCTCCGGCGCGCCGGGGATGGCGCGGTCGCCGATGAGGAAGTGCGGCGTGCCGTTGACGCCCATCTTCTTGGCCAGGGCCTCGACCCGCGCCACCTCGGCGGTCACCTCGGCGGAGGCCATGTCCTGCTTAAGCTTCTCCATGTCCAGGCCCAGCTTCTCGGCGATGCGCAAGGCTGCGGCCTCGTCCATGTGGCCCTTGGCACCAAGCATGGCGCGATGCATGTCCCAGTACCGGCCCTGCATCCTGGCGGCCAGCGCCACGCGCGTTGCTTCCGCCGATCCCTTGGAAAGTATTGGCAGCTCCTTGAAGACGACGCGCACGTTGGGATCGCTCTCGACGAGCCTGATGACGTCGTGGAGGCCGCGCTTGCAGTAGCCGCAGTTGTAGTCGAAGAACTCCACGACCGTGATGTCGCCGTTGGGGTTGCCGGCGACGGCGGCGTCGGGCTGGCGGTAGATCTCGGCCGCGTTCTCGGCGATGGCGACCCGCAGCTTCTCGGCCTGCTGCCTCTCCAGCTTTTCCTCGAGCGCCGTCTGCACGTCGAGGAAGATCTCGGGATTGGCGATGAGGTAGTCCTTGATGATCTCTTGGATGTGGCGCGTCTGATCGGGCGTGAAGCCCGCAGGCACGGCAAGAGTTGCCGGTGTCGGTGCGGGCGGCGTCACGCTGGGCTCGGCCTCGGCCACCGAAATGGCGGCGGGGCGGACGGCCCAGCTGCCGACCAGCGCGATGCCGGCAAGAGCGGCGATAACCGGGACGGCGAGCCACAAGGCCAGCAGACTCTTTCGGGAACTAACGGGCATTTTAGGGCCTTTCGATGAGATGTTGCGATGGCAATAGCAAAAACGCGATGCCCTTCGCAAATCAGGTCTGCGGCTTGAAGTTGATTATATCGTCGTTCTTTAACCATTCCGGCGAGCCGGTACGCAGCTTGGTCTGGGCTCGTTTGGCGAAAATCTGCGCCTGCTTGAGATCGCCCTCCAGAAAGTAGGCCTGGGCGATCATGGCGTCGGCCTCGGGCCGCTTGCCCTGCTTATAGTAGCTGTTGGCGAGCAAGCGATAGGCCCGTGAGTTCTGGTCGTCGACCAGCGACTTGCGCAGCAGGGCGACGGACTCATTGATTGCCGCAGGGCTGCTGTCGGTCTGCAAGGCGGCC
>Ga0307426_1000157_pt1 | contig 43555 bp, 47 predicted proteins | sample SalMarWE160340MG_FD_202165 | JGI IMG/M metagenome (GOLD analysis project Ga0307426, IMG submission 202165) | Salt marsh sediment microbial communities from the Plum Island Ecosystem LTER, Massachusetts, United States - WE1603-40 | ecosystem: Environmental > Aquatic > Marine > Intertidal zone >... | reverse complement strand
CAGACGAGCCGCCCCTCCGCCGCCCAGCTCCCGCGCGAGGCGATCGCGTACTTGTCGCCCGTCGTGATCAGCGACAGGAACTCCTTCTGCGGCGTGAAGGGCTGCGCGGCCTCGCCGCATAGCGCGCGATGCAGGTTCTCTGCAAGCGGCGGACCCTGGCGCACGGCGAACACGCCGGCCTTGGGGCGCGGGTGATCGCGGTTGGAGGCGACGTCGCCGGCGGCAAATATGCTCGGGTCGGAGACGGAGCGCAGGGTCGCGTCGACGACGAGAAAGCCCGCGCGATCGAGCTCGAGCCCCGTCTGCGCGAGCCACGGCGCCCCGCCGGCCTCCGTCACCCAGACGAGTTCGTCGTAGTCGAGGGTGCGCCCGCTCGCGCACATGATGCGGCCTTCCTTCACGACGCTGACCGGGTCGTGCTCGACGCAGGGCACGCCACGCTCGGCAAGCACGCGACGGAAGCGGCGGCGCACCGACGCGTTGTGATCCTCCAGAATCTCTCCCTTGGTGACCACCGCGAAGGTGTAGGCGTCGGGATCGCGGCCGCGCTCTTTGGCAAGGGTTCGCAGGCGATGGCGCATGGCGAGCGTCACCTCCACGCCGGCCGCACCGCCGCCGACGGTGACGAAGCGCAGCGGCCGGGTGTCGCGCTCGACCCGCGCCAGTATCGCATCCCAGCGCGCGCGCAGCGTCGATACCGGCTTCACCGGCGTGGCAAACGTCTCTGCGCCCGCCACCGGGCTCAGATTGGGTGTCGAGCCGATGTCGATCGAAAGCACGTCGTAGCTGATCGGGGCGGCGTCGCGGCAGATCACCTTCCCGGCGGCGCGGTCCAGGCCGATCGCCTCGTCGTTGACGACACGCGCGCGCGCACGGCTAGCAAGGGGAGCAAGGTCGATGTAGCACTGCGGAGCGGTGTAATGGCCGGCGATGTACCCCGGCAGCATGCCCGAATAGGGCGTCAGCACGTCGCGGGCGACGAGCGTCAGCTGCACGCCGGGAATTGGCTGCTTGGCGAAGTGATCGAGAACGTAGACCTGCGCGTGGCCGCCGCCGATAAGGACGAGGTTTTTCGTTGTGCCGTCCGGCATCATCCAGTCTCCTCGGCTCCCGTCCAATAGACGGCGAGGAGATGAAAAAAGTTACAGCGGCAGCACGATCAGTGCGTCCATCTGCCGATGCGGCCGTACTTGAAGTTGTCGGCATACGCCCTGCGGACTTGGCGGCGCGGCAGCGGCTCGAAAACCTTGAAGGCGAGCCCCTCGCGCTCGGCGTACGCGATCGCCTCCTCCTTGGTGTCGAACTCCAGCTGCACCTGGGCGCGCATGTCGCGCGAGCTGGTCCAGCCCATGAGCGGGTCGAGCTCGCGCGGGCTCGCGGGGGCGAACTCCAGCACCCATTCCTTGGTGCGGGCCTCGCCCGACTGCATGGCCGTCCTGGCCGGCTTGAATATGCGCGCGAGCATGACGTTCTCAGCCTCATCGTTGCCAAACGGTCCGGGCAGCAGCAGGCGCCTGCCCTGCCGGCGGCGCAGCTTAACCGCTTCGCAAGCCGGTTAGAACGAGGAAATTCGCCGATAGCGCCGGCGGCGCCCCGAGGTGCCGGCAAGCTCGACAAAGCGGCCGTTGCCGCCAATACTGCAAGAGGGCTGCCTAGCAGCGCATCGGGGCACGGCTCGCAGACCTACCGTGACCCCATTTGCATCTTAGAGTTGATCCGGCGAGATCAAGCTGGGCAGTTGGGGCGGCATGTGGGCTCTTTTCGCGTTCGTATGGGATGCCTTGCGAGTCCTGCATGCCAGTCTGGGGTTTTGGCGTGTAGCTCTTGGGCTCACGCTCTGCTTTCTGCTCGTTCGCTTCTATGAGCAGGCCAGGGACCACCTTTCGTTGCAGGGTGTCCGCGGCCTGCCCGATGTCCCCGGCGCGTGGCTCGCCGCGGCCTTCGCCTGCGGTTTCCTGATCTGGCATCTTCTGCACTACGCCATTGCGCTCCACCGCGACGCGAGCCCGGTGCTGTCCATCAGGATTCTCGACCCCAGCGAGCGCTACGACACGTACGTGGCGCTCGGAAACAGGCTGCTGCGCCTCTACCATATCGAGCTTGAGAACGCGTCGCAGTTAAGACCCGCAAATAAAGCGAGCGTCTCGCTCGAGTGCTACCAGCTGGCGGGAGACAAGCGGAAGGTGGACATCCGCTCCAAGTTGAAGGTGGCCAACTCGGACGCTGAGGAGATCGACCTGAAACCGCACGGGCGGGTGGTCTTCGAGCTTTGCGGCGTCGAGACGGTCGGCGCCGAGGCCTCGCAACGGGCGGAGGCAAGGGAGAGCCAGACGTTCTCGATCGTCCCCGTCGGCAGCGGCACCATCAGGCTCTTCGCGGAGGCGGCGAACGCGCCTGCACGAGAGGAGCACTACACGCTCTACGTCGACGGAACCGGAGCGATGACGATCAAGCCGCAGCTGTGCTCCTAGCTTGAGTATTGGTCGGGGCAGCGGGATTCGAACTCGCGACCCCTTGCTCCCAAAGCAAGTGCTCTACCAGGCTGAGCTATGCCCCGACGTTAAGGCCCCGGCTGGGGCCCGAAGACTTGGGCGACGAGCCGTCTCTGTGCCGCGTCGCTTCGCCTAGGTCAAGCGCGGCCTGGACCGCGCGAGCAACGTGCCCATTCAAGGCCCCGCGTCGCCAAAAAAGGGATGGCGCACGCGGTCGCCCGGCTCCAGGCCCAGGCGCTCCGCCGCACCGCCCGGCAGCTCCAGCACGGCCGATACCGGCCCTTGCGAGGCGATGACCCGGTCCGACAGCGGCTCGGCGCGGCTCTCGATGCGGTGCACCGTCCCGTCGGCGCGAATAAAGACCATGTCGAGCGGAATATAGGTATTGCGCATCCACATGGTGATCTCGCGCGGCGCCCCATAGGCAAACAGCATGCCTTGCCCGTCGGTGAGCTCGGTGCGGAACATGAGGCCCAGCCGCTTTTCCTCCGGCGCCTCGGCGATCTCCACGTCGACCGGCGTCTCCTGGCCCGGGCTCGTCACGAGCCACAGCCGCTCGACGCGCATCTTGGCGCCGGCAGGTGCCGGCCACACGGCGAGCAGAACGGCAACCAAAAGAAACAGGGCCGCCCGTTGAGCGGCCCTGCTGCAAACCTTCAAGTGCGCCGTGGCGCGCTTTATCAGTGCGTCGGTGGCAATCCCGGTTGTCCGTCCGGGCGCAGCTCTGCTGCCATGCACCCCTTCGAGCCGTGGCCCCAGCGCACCAGCACCATCTGACCGGGCCGCAGCTCCGTGAAGCCGAAGCGGCGCAGCGTCTCCATGTGCACGAAGATGTCGGGCGTGCCCTCGCCGCGCGTGAGGAAACCGAAGCCGCGCACCCTGTTGAACCACTTCACCATGGCGCGCTCCCAGTCGCTCTCCGCCTGCACGATGACGTGCGTGCGCTGCGGCAGCTGCGATGGGTGAATGGCGGTGCTCTCGTCCATAGACAGGATGCGGAACGCCTGCATGCCCTTCGGGCGGCGCAGCACCTCGCAATGGACCCTCGCTCCCTCGTAAGCGGTCTGATAGCCCCCCGCTCTCAGGCACGTCACGTGGAGCAAGATGTCTGCCAGGCCGTTGTCTGGTACTATGAATCCGTACCCTTTTGATGCGTCGAACCATTTGATGGACCCGACAATCTCGAATACTTCGATGCCGGCGTCTTCGGTCCTGTCCCCTATCCCTTCTGTCGGATGCTCGAACTGCGGAAAGTCGGGACGCTTGGAATCCCCCATCTCATAAACCCCGCTTACTGTCTACGTTGTGTGTGCGGCCCCTGGCCTGCGCGGCAAAACATGGAAGATGCCCTCTTCATGTTTGCCGCCGGTCCCGAAGCGGTGCGGAGAATACCATCTGCGGTGAACGCCGCTAGAGGCTTAATTCAGACGATATCTTCCAGAGTCGATTGGCCAAGCAATGTCCACATGAGAGTGTCCATGTTAACGCGCTGAATCCCTTTGAAGTTCCGCACGACCGATTCGTCCCCAAATTTCATGCAGGACGTGGCGAAGACATGGCAAAGTAGAGGTCGGTTGTTGGGAATACTGCGGTCGACAGCGACTATTGCTGCTACATTGATTCGACTTCATCGCCGAGTCACTCACTCACGCTGACACACATCGAGCCGCTGTGAGTTGGCGCACGGCGCGCGACACTGCTGCCCGGCGCATCGCGGCGTGGCGATCTTCGGAGGACGGCATGCGGTTTCTGCACACCATGGTGCGGGTCAGGGATCTCGAGTCGAGCCTCGACTTCTACTGCGGCAAGCTCGGCCTCGAAGAGGTGCGGCGCATGGAAAGCCCGCAAGGCCGCTTCACTCTGATCTTTCTCGCAGCCCCCGGCGACAGCACGCGCGCAAAGGCGGAGCGCGCACCGCTCATCGAACTCACCTACAATTGGGACGCTGAGGACTACGGCTCGGCGCGCAACTTCGGCCACCTCGCCTTCGAGGTGGACGACATCTACGCGTTCTGCCAGCGCCTCAAGGATGCCGGCGTCACCATCAACAGGCCGCCGCGTGACGACCGCATGGCCTTCGTCCGCTCGCCCGACGACATTTCCATCGAGATCCTGCAAAAGGGCGCCGCTCTGCCGCAAAGCGAGCCCTGGGCCTCGATGGCCAACACAGGCACATGGTGAGCCCTCAAAGGCCGAGCGCAACACAGGGTTCCAACTTCCCCGGCGTTGGCAAAAATTTTCTTTCCAGGCCGCCTGTAGGAATGTGATCCTATTCTTATTTGCCAGATAGGCTTTATATGGGAACGAGTTTTCACTAACTTGGGGGCTCGACCGAAGGGACCACGATGCCGGCGAAATCCTCAAACAGGCGCGGCGCGACCGGAGCGCCCGGCGCCAAGAAGCCCTTGCGCAGCGCACCGCGCCGCCGCACGGCGCCCTCCGCCGCCCAGGAAGCCGCCGCGCTTTCCCGGCGGCTCAGCGCCATTGCGAGCCTGGAGGACCGCGTGGCCGAGGTCGCCCGCGCAATTCCGGGCCGCGTCACGTTCTCAACCAGCCTCGGGCTGGAGGACCAGGCTGTGCTGCATGCGATCGCCACGTCCGGTGCAGCGATAGACGTTTTCACGCTCGACACCGGGCGGCACTTTCCCGAGACGCTGGAGACCCTGGAGGCAACCGAGCTGCGCTACGGCCTCAAGATCCGCGTGATGGCGCCCGACGCCCGCGAGGTGGAGGAGTTGGTGGCGCGCGACGGCATCTTCGGCTTCCGTCTCGCGGTCGAGAACCGCAAGGCCTGCTGCGAGGTGCGCAAGGTCCGCCCGCTGAAGCGGGCGCTTGCCGGCGCCGCGGGCTGGATCACGGGGCTTCGCCGCGACCAATCGGCGGAGCGCAAAGAGGAGCCATTTGCCGCATGGGATCCGGTCCATCGCCTGATCAAGGTCAGCCCGATGGCCGACTGGACCCTCGATCGGCTTCAAGCCTACATTGCGGAGAACGACGTGCCGGTTAATCCACTCCATGCCAAGGGATTTCCCTCGATCGGCTGCCAGCCCTGCACGCGCGCCATCCTGCCCGGCGAGGACATCCGCGCCGGACGCTGGTGGTGGGAGAACGAGGACGGCAAGGAATGCGGGCTGCACAACCGGCCCCGCAACAAGGTGGTAGCGGCATGACGGCACAGTTCTCACATCTCGGCCACCTGGAAGCGGAAGCGATCTACATCTTCCGCGAGGCGGCCGCGCAATTCCGCAAGCCGGTGCTGCTCTATTCGATCGGCAAGGACTCGACCGTCCTGCTGCACATCGCACGCAAGGCGTTCTGGCCGCAAAAGCCGCCCTTTCCGCTCCTGCACATCGATACGACGTGGAAGTTCAAGGATATGATCGCCTTTCGCGACAAGACCGTGCGCGATCTGGGGCTCGATCTCATCGTCCACACCAACCAGGAAGGCCTGAAGCGCGGCATCAACCCGTTCGACTACACGCCCTCGATCTACACCGACGTGATGAAGACGCAGCCGCTGAAGCAGGCGCTCGACCAGTACGGGTTCGATGCGGCCTTTGGCGGCGCCCGGCGCGACGAGGAAGGCTCGCGCGCCAAGGAGCGCATCTTCTCCTTCCGCGCCGCCGGCCACCGCTGGGATCCGCGCCGCCAGCGCCCCGAGATGTGGCACCTGCTGAACGGCCGCCTCGGCGTGGGCGAGACGGTCCGCGTGTTTCCGCTCTCCAACTGGACCGAGAAGGACGTCTGGCGCTATATCGCGCGCGAAGGCCTCGACGTGGTGCCGCTCTACTTTGCAGCGCGCCGCCCCACCGTCGAGCGTAGCGGGCAGCTCCTGGTCCTGGACGACGAGCGCATGCCGCTGCAGCCGGGCGAGACCCCGCAGCTGCGCGAGGTGCGTTTCAGAACCCTGGGGTGCTGGCCGTTGACGGCCGCCGTCGTCTCCTCGGCGACCGACATCGACGCCGTCGTTGCCGAGACGCTTGGTGCGCGCACGTCCGAGCGGCAGGGGCGCCTCATCGACCACGACCAGTCCGGCGCGATGGAGCGCAAGAAGCAGGAAGGCTACTTCTGATGACGGCGCTCAGTGCCATCCGCCGCGCCGAAACGGCGCCTGAGACATCCCGCGAGCTCAACGGCATCCTCAATCTGCTCACCTGCGGATCGGTCGACGACGGCAAGTCGACCCTGATCGGCCGGCTGTTGTGGGACGCCTCCGACCTCTACGAGGACCAGCGCGAGGCGCTTTCGCGCTCCGGCCGCACGGCCGGCGGCAGCGCGCATCCCGACTTTAGTCTCCTGGTCGACGGTCTCGTCGCCGAGCGCGAGCAGGGCATCACCATCGACATCGCGTGGCGCTATTTCGACACCGAGACGCGCCGCTTCGTCATCATCGACAGCCCCGGCCACGAGCAGTACACGCGCAACATGGCGAGCGGTGCCAGCCACGCCGACGTCGCCATCATGCTGATCGACGCGCGCCATGGGATAAAGCGCCAGACGCGCCGCCACGCGGCAATCCTCGACATCGTCGGCGTCAAACGCGTCATCCTCGCCATCAACAAGATGGATCTCGTCGACTGGTCGCAGGAGCGCTTCCACGCCATCGAGACTGATTTCCGCGAGCTCACGCTGCGTTTCGGCTTCCGCGAGGCGATCGCGATTCCCGTCTCGGCCGTGGTTGGAGACAACGTCGCGCGGCGCGGCGAGCACATGTCTTGGTACACGGGGCCCAGCCTGCTGGAGCACCTGGAGCGCATCCCTGCGCGCGACACCACGCCGGTCGGCCCGTTCCGCATGCCGGTGCAGTTGGTGCTGCGCGACGGCCTCGACTTCCGCGGACTTGCCGGCACGGTGAGCTCGGGCTGCGTGTGCGTGGGCGACCGCGTCACGGACGCGCTGAGCGGCGCGAGCGCCCACGTCTTGCGTATCGTCACCATGGGCCGCGACCTGGAGATCGCGCGGCAGGGTCAAGCGGTGACGCTGCAGCTCGATGCCGATATCGACGTGGCACGCGGCGCCGTCCTCACGACCGCCGAATCCCAGCCCACCGTCGCGAGCAATCTCGATGCGCGCCTCGTCTGGCTCTGGGAGACCCCGTTCGATCCGCGCGCCAGCTATCTGCTGCGCACCGCCACCGATCTGGCGCCCATCTCTGCCCTCTCGATCAAGTCCTTGCTCGATCTGGAGACGCTCGCGGCGCAGCCGGCCCAGACCTGCACCGTTAACGATATTGCTCTTGCCGGGATTACGCTGGCCCGGCCGGTCGCTATCGATCGTTTCGGGGCCAATCCCGCAACGGGGAGCTTCCTGATTGTCGACGCCGTTACCGGGGCCTCGGTAGCGGGCGGGATCGTGTCCTCGGCGACGTCCGCCGACGAGACGACCGCCGCCTCTACCTTCCGGCTGACGCGCGAAATGCTTGAGAAGGGCCTTTGCCGTGACTTGGGAGACAGCGAGGAGGACAGGCGCGAGTTCCAAAGACGCGCCAGCGAGGCGGCCCTGCTTCTGCACGCGGCGGGCGTGCCGGCCAAGCTCGACCTTTGAGGCGGCTTCCGCTTTCCCGATGCCAACATCCACGCTAACAAAAAAGTGCCCCTGCAAGGGGCGCGCCCTCAAGATGTGACCAGGAGCCGACCCGTCTATGGACTACCTTCTGTCCAACTCATGGCCCCTGATCATCGTCGGCGGATTTACCGTCGGCTTTCTCGTCGGCCTCACCGGCGTCGGCGCCGGCTCGTTGATGACGCCCTTCCTCATCTCCGGCATCGGCATCTCGCCCGTGCTGGCGGTCGGCACTGATCTGCTGTTTGCGTCGATCACCAAGGCTAGCGCCGCCTGGCGCCATCACTCGCTCGGCAACGTCGATTGGCCGATCGTGCGCTGGCTCGCTTTGGGGAGTCTACCCGGCGCACTCGCCATGCTGGCCTGGATCTACCTCGCCACACCCGACACTGGCCAACTCGGCATGATCATCCGCGAGGTTCTCGCCGGCACCTTGATCGTCAGTGCCGTCGGCGTGGCGATCTATCCCTTGCTGAAACGATACGCGATGCGGGCCCCCGATGCCGCCGGCCCGACGATCGTGCGCAAGGGCCCCACGCTCATCCTCGGCCTCATCCTCGGCGTGCTCGTGGCGCTGACCTCGGTCGGCGCCGGCGCCATCGGTGTGGTGGCGCTCACCGCTCTCTATCACTCGATGTCGGCACGGCGTCTGATCGGAACCGATATCGTGCACGCCATCCCGCTCACGTTTCTCGCCGGCATGAGCCACTTCGGCATGGGCAATGTCGACCTGCACATCCTCGGGTTCCTGCTCGTCGGCTCGGTGCCTGGCATCGCGCTCGGCTCGCGCATCACCACCCACGTGCCCGACTGGCTCTTGCGCATCATGCTCGCCTGCGTGCTGGTGTGGGCGGCTTATTCGCTCATCGGCACCATCGACCACTAACGCCTAAGGATCGCGGGCCTCAAGTCACGAGCTTCACGAGCTCCACGTCGGCATGGAACTGGTTGCCAGCCGTGGTGGCGCGCACGTAGCCGGCGCGGATCACGAAGTCGCCGAAGCGCTCGCCCTCCTCACGCTCCTTGGCGTAGCGCGCGAGCATCGGCTCCAGCAGGCCGAGCATCTGCGCCTTGTCGACGTCCTCCGCATAGAGCTTGTTGAGGCGCGAGCCGTCGAACGCGGCACCGAGATAGAGGTTGTAGAGGCCCGGGTTCTTGCCGACGAGCCCGATCTCGGCCAGGTAGGGGCGCGCGCAGCCGTTGGGGCAGCCCGTCATGCGGATGACGATGTCGTCGTCCCTGAGCCCCGCCTTGTCGAGCACGTCCTCCAGCGCGGTGATGACCTCGGGCAGGAAGCGCTCCGACTCGGCCAGCGCCAGCCCGCATGTGGGCAGCGCCACGCAGGCCATGCTGCTGCGGCGCATGCCCGAGGAGGCGTAGGGCGTAATCCCGTGCTCCTTCAGGACGGCGTCGATCTTGGACTTCGCCTTGGCGCTGACGTTGGCGATGATGAGGTTCTGGTTGCCGGTCAGCACGAAGGCCCCGGTGTGGAACTCGGCAATCTCGCGCAGCGCCGCGCGCAAGGTGTGGCCCGGCACGTCCTTTACGCGCCCGTTCTCGATGAACAGCGTCAGGTGCCACTTCTTGTCGGCGCCTTGCTGCCAGCCGATGGGGTCGCCCGTTTGCTCGAAGCGATAGGGGCGCGGCTTGCCGAGCTTGAAGCCGAGCCGGCGCTCCACCTCGGCGCGGAAGGCGTCGAGCCCGCGGTCCTCGATCGTGTATTTGAGGCGGGCACGCTTGCGGTTCTCGCGGTTGCCCCAGTCGCGCTGCACGGTCAAGACCTTCTCGGCCACGTCGACGGCCTGCTCGGGCGTGCAGAACCCCAGCATGTCGGCGGTACGCGGAAACGTGTCCGGCTCGCCGTGGGTCATGCCCATGCCGCCGCCAACCGTGACGTTGTAGCCGACGACTTTGCCCTTCTCAACGATAGCGATGTAGCCGAGGTCGTGGGCGAAGATGTCGACGTCGTTGGAGGGCGGCACGGCGATCACCGTCTTGAACTTGCGCGGCAGGTAGTGGGGGCCGTAGATCGGCTCCTTCTCCTCTTTGGCCTCCTTCTTCTTCACCGGCTTGCCGTTGGCATCGACCTCCTCGCCGTCGAGCCAGATCTCGTGATAGGCGCCCGTCTTGGGCAAAAGGTGCTCGCTTATCGCCACGGCGAGATCGTGCGCGGCCGCGTGCGCCTTCGACAGGAACGGGTTCGATGCCGACATCACATTGCGGTTGACGTCGCCGCACGCAGCGATCGTGTCGAGCAGCGCCGCGTTGATCGCCTGCATGGTGCGCCGCATGTTGGACTTGATGACGCCGTGGAACTGGAACGTCTCCCGCGTCGTCAGGCGCAGGGTGTGATTGGCATAGGTGCCGGCGATGGCATCCAGCGCCAGCCACTGCTTGGGGCTGGCGAGCCCACCCGGCAGCCGCAGCCGGATCATGAAGCTGAACGCCTTCTCCAGCTTCTTCTTTGCGCGCTCGGGCCTGAGGTCGCGGTCGTCCTGCAGATAGGTGCCGTGGAACTTGGTGAGCTGCGCGTCGTCCTCGGAGATGGCGCCGGTCGCCACGTCCTCAAGGCCCTCCGCGATGGTCCCGCGCAGGAAGCGGCTGTCCTCCTTGATGTGCTCGTTCCTGGAGCGTTTGTCGTCGGTCATCGGCAATCCTTTAGGCTCTTCACCCTTCACCCGCCGCTCATGCTGCGCATTCGCGGGTAAGGGGTGGTCCGCTCGAACATTTGGCTCCGCATTGCCATCGTACTCAATAGACGTCGCGCTGGTAGCGCCCGGCCTTGGCGAGCTCCTTGAGCTTGGCGCGGCCGGCCTCGTCGTCGCCGCGCGCCGCATCGCCGAGGATGCGCGCCAGCATCACGTCGACATCGCGGCCCATGCCCTTCTCGTCGCCGCACAGGTAGATGTGCGCACCCTCGTCGATCCACTTCAAGACCTCGGCGCGGTGCTCCCAGAGCCGGTGCTGCACGTAGATCTTCTCCGGCTGATCGCGCGAGAAGGCGACGTCGATGCGCGAAAGCGCGCCGCTTTCGAGGTGCTCCTGCCATTCCAGCTGGTAGAGGAAATCGTAGGTGTAGTTGCGCTCGCCAAACACCAGCCAACTCTTGCCCGCCGCGCCCTGCTCGGCTCGCTCCTCGATGAAGGCGCGGTAGGGGGCAACACCGGTGCCGGCGCCGATCATGATGATGGGGCGAGCAGGGTCGTCGGGCAGCCGGAAGTGGCGGTTGGGCTTGACGTAGATGCGCACCATGTCGCCCAGCTTGCGCCTGTCGGACAGGTAGGTAGAGGCGACGCCCTTGCGCGTCTTGCCATGCGACTCCCAGCGCACCGCCCCCACCAGCAGGTGCGCCTCCCCGGGGTGCGCGGCAAAGCTCGAGGCCACCGAGTAGAGGCGCCCCGGCAGCGGCCGCAGCAGCCCGAAGAGCTGCTCGGGCTTCAAGCTCTCCGGGTAGGTCTCGAACAGGTCGACGAGCTGGCGATCCTCCGCGAAGGCGGCAAACGCCTTGGGGTCGGAGAGCTTGGCCACGTCGGTGCGGCCGGTAAGCTTGGCATACGCCTCGATGAGCGACCGCGACAGCGTGGTCACGTCGTAGCGTTCGCGCAGCTTCTGCACGACGGCGCCGTCGGCGCCGAGCCCGACCGTCTCGGCAAGCCCCAGCGCCAGCGCAGGATCGTTCTCGGGCAGGACACCGATCGCGTCGCCCGGCAAATAGGAGAAGCCCGGCGCGTCAGCCGTGAGCTCCACGTGCCAAGTCTCGCGCGTCGTGCCCGTGCCGTTGAGATTGACGAGCTGGACAATCTCCGCCTCCAGCGGGTTCTCCGCCGTGAAGAGCGGCTCGCCGTCCTCCAGTGCCTGGCCCGCTCCCCCGAAGTCGACATGGACCACGGTCGCCGAGCCGGCGGCGTCGGCGGGCGCGAGCGACTTCAAGGTGCTGTCCGTCCAATCCGCTGCCCCCTTGGCGAAGTCGAGGTCGAGATCGATGCGGTCGGCGGCACGCTTGCCGCCCAGCGCCTCGAGCCTGGCATCAATCGCCTTGCCGGTGGCGCAAAACTGCGCATATGCCGTGTCGCCGAGCGCCAGCACGGCAAAGCGCGTGTCCTTGAGCTTCGGCGCGCCGTCTCCCATCAGCGCCTCGTAAAAATCGATGGCGCGGCCGGGGGGATCGCCCTCGCCCCAGGTCGAGGCAAACACCATGAGGTTCTTGGCCTTGCCGAGGATCGACACGTCGACGTCGGCCATGTCGAACACCTTGGCGTCGAGCCCGTGCTTCTGCGCGAGCTTCTTGGTCTTCATGGCGAGCGCTTCCGCGTTCCCGCTCTCGCTTGCATAAAGCACGGTGAGCGGCACGCGCGGCTTGGCAGCGGCCGCCGGCAGCGCCTGCTGACCGCCTTGGGCCGCCTCGAAGCCTGCGAAGAAGCCTGCAAGCCAGCTGCGCTGCAGCGGCGTGGTGCGCGCCACGACGCTGTTGAGCTTCTCGATGTCCTCCGGCGAGAACGGCGCGTTCTTCGGAAGCAGCGGTACGGCGGTCACAAGTCTCTCCCAGTCATCGTCCCGTTCCCTCTCGCGCCCAACCCTAGCACTTTCGGCGCGCTGCATTAGCCCTGCGGCGATGCGACCCCGGCCCTGCTTTCGAGCTGCCCACCTGTGATCGTCGGTGCGGCCGCATAGATCTCTACCTTGCCCGGCGCCGACAGCCCCGCGGCGGCCCAGTCGAGCCCCACGAAAATGATCGCCGGCCCCTTGATCCCAGATTGCGAGATGGCGCGGTCCAGGTCGGCCAACCGCGTCGCCACCACGCGCTCGTCGGGCAGCGAGCCGTTCTCGACGATTACCACCGGCGTCTCGGCGCCGGCCCCGGCGCCGAGCAGCTTGTCGCGAAAATATCCTGCGCGCCGCACGCCCATGTAGATGGCGAACGCCTGGCCGGGTTTGGCCAGCGCACCCCAGTCCAGATCGAGGTCGCCGTCGGCCGAGGCCCCGGTCACGACCGCGAACTGGCGCACCTTCTGGCGCAGCGTCAGCGGCAGGCCGACGCTGGCGGCGCAGGCGTGCGCCGCCGTGACGCCGGGCACCACCTCGACGGGAATGCCCGCGGCCCGCACCGCTGTCATCTCCTCGGCCGCACGCCCGAAGATGAACGCGTCGCCGCCCTTGAGGCGGGCGACGCGATGCCCTTTCAGCGCCTCGCGCACGAGAATGCGGTTGATCTCGTCTTGCGACGCCGACGGACCCTCCGGCTCCTTGCCGGCATCGATACGGATCGCGTCGCGCCGCGCGTACTCGAGGATTGCGGGATTGACCAGCCGATCGACGACCAGCACGTCCGCCTCCTGCAGGCGCTGCTGCGCCTTCAACGTGAGGAGATCGGGCTCGCCCGGGCCGCAGCCGATCAGCGACACGCTGCCGGCCGGGCGGGTCTCGGTACGCGCGGCCTCGAGCTGACGTTCCAGCTCGCGCGCCGCCACATCGTCGTCGCCGCTCAGCACCGCCGAGCGCCAGAGACCCTGCAGCAGGCTCTCCCAGACGCGCCGGCGCGCCACCGGGTCGGCGACCGCCTCCTGCACCTGGCGTCTCATCTCCCGCGCCCGCTCCGCCACGCGTCCGAAGCCTGCCGGCAGCCACGCCTCGATCTTGGCCTTGATCTCGCGCGCCAGGATCGGCGCCGCACCCTCGGTGCCGACGGCCACCACAACGGGGTCGCGGTCGACGATCGCCGGCATGATGAACGTGCTCTCGGCCGGGGCATCGACCACGTTGACCGGAATGCCCTGCGCGCGCGCCGCCGCCGCGACCTCGCGGTCCGCCTGCGCATCGTCGCTGGCAGCAAAGACCATGGCGGCGTCGGCAAGGTCGTCCGTCGTGAAGCGGCGGCGTTCCAGCACGACGTCGGTCCCGGCGGCGAGCGCCACGATCCCGGCGTCGAACGCCTCGGCGACGAGGCGGATGCGTGACGTCGTCTTGGCAAGCAAGCGCAGCTTCTGCAGCGCCTTTTCGCCGCCGCCGGCGATCACGACATCGCGGCCGTCGAGATCGAAGAAGACTGGAAAGTATCGCAAGGGTTGACCTTTCGCTGCGCCGTCGGGCGAGCTGGCGCTCAGCCCGTCAAGCTTACCGGCTGCATTCAATCCCGCATCTTATAGGGCAAGGAAGTAGAATTTTCTATTGCTAGCCGCCTATTCCAGGGAAATAAGAAGACAGTTCCGTGTTATTACCAGTTCTTGGAAACGTTTTTCTTGGTTGCCGGGGACATGCCCCGGCTTGCCGCGGCCGTCCATCCGCGCGAGAACGCAGGCTCCGTCACCACGCGGCACGCTCACCCTCACGTCACCGCCATCTCGTGATGCGTCGTCGGGTGCCAGTCGACATTGCACCGCACAGTATTCCGATAACGGAGGAGCGAGCATCTTCCGAGCCTGATTTTCGCAGTGCGAGATTTCCGATTGCACGATTTGCTCGCCGGCAAGGTCTGCGCAGCATGCGCTTGGCAATCGCAGCAATAACAAACCAAACACGCGTTTGTGAGGTTGTTTTGACTTGCCGCTCGAAGCAGTCATGTGGTCTATAACGGCCACGGCGGTCCGGACTTGACTAACTTGTCCCGATCCGCAGACTGGAGCGGCACTTAGACAAGAAAAGTGACTGATCCAGTGGGTGGACCCTCGGCGGGGTCATCCCTAGTTGGAAGGCAGCTTGCCGAACAGGAGGAAAGCTATGAAGGTTTGGACAAAGCCCGCAGTTCGTGAGCAGGAAGTTGGTCTTGAGGTTACGTCGTACCTCCCGGCCGAGATCGACATCATCTAACGACTGTCGATCAGCTCACAGAACTCCGTGAGTTTCCGACGACGGCGGTCGATCATTCGACCGCCGTTGTTATTTCCGGCGTCGGCGCGCCCCCAAACTAGTTGATATCCATGATCATCAAGGTTCTGGGGTCTGCCGCAGGCGGCGGCTTTCCGCAGTGGAACTGCAATTGCCATAACTGCGTGGCCGTCCGAGCCGGCACACCCGGTTTCAAAGCCCGAACGCAGTCCTCCCTCGCCGTGACGCGCGACGGAGAGAATTGGGCCTTGCTCAATGCTTCGCCCGACTTGCGCCAGCAGCTCGCCCAGACGCCTGAGCTGCACGCCAATGCCAAATACGGCCCGCGCCACAGCCCCATCAAGGTCGTCGTGCTCACCAACGGCGACGTCGATCATATCGCCGGCCTCATCAATCTGCGCGAGGCGCAGCCCTTCTCGGTCTACGGCACGCAACGGGTGCTCTCGGTCATCGCCGACAACACCATCTTCCAGATCCTGGCGGAGTCCCTGGTGCCGCGCATCACGCTGGCGCTCGACCAGCCGGTGCCGCTGACCGGAGCCGGCGTCGATCTCGGGCTGACGGTCGAAGCCTTCTCCGTTCCCGGCAAGGTCGCCCTTTATCTGGAGGACGCCGCCGCCGGTCCGGATTTCGGAACGCAGGAGGGCGACACGATTGGCATCAAGATTACCGATCCGGAAAGCAAGAAGGCCTTCTTTTACATTCCCGGTTGCGCCACCATCGACGAGCGGCTGGCCCGGCGCCTCAAGGGCGCCTCGCTTGTCTTCTTCGACGGGACGCTGTTCACCGACAACGAGATGATCGACCAGGGCCTGATGCCCAAGACCGGCGGCCGCATGGGCCACATCAACATGTCGGGCCCGGACGGATCGATCGCGGCCTTCTCGAAACTTGGGGTCGGAAGGCTCATATATGTGCATGTGAACAACTCGAACCCGGCCCTCGACGACAACTCGTCGGCGCGCAAAGCCATCGAAGCCGCGGGCTGGGAGATCGGATACGACGGATTGGAGGTGCGCCTATGAGTGAGCCCGTGAGCCTGGAGCGTGCCAGCGCCGAGCGTAAGACGGCGGAGCCCATGAGCCTGGCCGACTACGAGGCCGCCATCCGTGCCGTGGGCGCGGAGCGCTACCACGACAAGCACCCCTTCCACCACATGCTGCACGGCGGCAAGCTGACCAAGCCGCAGGTGCAGGCCTGGGCCCTCAACCGCTACTGCTACCAGTCGGCGGTGCCGCGCAAGGACGCGGCCCTGATCAGCCGCCTGCACGACCGCGCGCTGCGGCGCGAGTGGATGCACCGCATCCTCGATCACGACGGCTTCGGCGAGGAGGAAGGCGGCATCGAGCGCTGGCTGGTGCTGACCGACGGCCTGGGGCTCGACTGCGAGTTCGTCACCTCCATGCGCGGCGCCCTGCCCGCAACCCGCTTTGCGGTCGAGGCCTATGTCAATTTCGTGCGCGAGCAGCCCATAACCGTGGCGGTTGCCTCGTCGTTGACCGAGCTCTTTGCCCCGAAGATCCACAAGGAGCGCATCTCGGGAATGCTGGAGAACTACGACTTCATCGATGATAAGGTGATGGCCTACTTCAAGCGGCGCCTGACGCAGGCCCCGCGCGACGCCGATTTCGCCCTTCAGTACGTCCTCAAGAACGCCAAGACGCGCGACGAGCAGGAAGCCTGCGTCGATGCTGTGCGCTTCAAGTGCAACGTCCTGTGGGTGCAGCTCGACGCTCTGCAGCACGCCTACGTGGAGGGCAACATCCCTCCCGGGGCGTTTCGACCGGAGGCATGACATGGCCGATGTTGCGCCCAAGACGCGCGCGATCATCACAAGTGAGACGCAGCCGACCCTTCCCGTCTACATCAAGCTGCGTCACGACGCCGGCCGCGGTCGCTGGCTCATCCTGGCGCCCGAGCGGATTTTCGAGCCCGACGACACTGCTGTCGAAGTCTTGAAGCTTTGTGATGGCCAACGCAGCGTCGCCGACATCGCAAACGTGCTCGCAAAAGAGTACAATGCACCGCAAGGAGAGATCCTCACCGACATCGTCACGATGTTGCAGGATCTCGCAGACAAAGGAGTAGTGACGGCATGAACGAAAATGCCCCTACCCATGTAAAGAACGTCCCCGTGACGCTCGACGCCGGCGAGCTTCGCACCGAGGCGAAGCAGTCCGACGAGGCGGCCGACGTCGCCTGCGCGCGCGCGCCCATCGGCCTGCTGGCGGAGCTGACGCACAAGTGCCCGCTGCAGTGTCCCTATTGCTCCAACCCGCTTGAGCTGGAGCGTGCCAATACGGAGCTGTCGACCGAGGACTGGCAGCGCGTGATGCGCGAGGCCGCAGCGCTCGGCATCCTGCAGATCCATCTGTCGGGCGGCGAGCCCACCGCGCGGCGCGACCTCGTCGACATCGTCAAGACAGCCTCCGATTGCGGGCTCTACACCAACCTCATCACGGCGGCCGTGCTGTTGAAGCGCGACCAGCTCGTGGCGCTGAAGGAGGCGGGCCTCGATCACGTGCAGATCTCAATCCAGGACGTCGATACGCGCGCCGAGAACGCCGACCGCATCGGCGGCTACAAGGGCGGCAGCGAGAAGAAGAAGATCGTCGCCGGCTGGGTGCGCGAGCTCGGCATGCCGCTGACGATCAACGCGCCGATCCACCGCCACAACATCGATAGCGTCGAGGCGATCATCGACTACGCCGTCCGGCTCGGCGCCGGCCGCGTGGAGATCGCCCACGTCCAGTACTATGCCTGGGCCCTGAAGAACCGCGCCTCCCTGATGCCGACGCGCGAGCAGTTCAATGAATCGGCCAAGATCGTCGAGAGGAAGCGCGAGGAGCTCAAGGGCGTGCTCGTCATCGACTCCGTCGTGCCCGACTACTACGCCAAGTACCCCAAGCCCTGCATGGGCGGCTGGGGCCGCGGTATCATCAACGTCACCCCGTCGGGGCGTGTGCTGCCGTGCCACGCCGCGGAATCGATCAAGGGTCTGGAATTCGACACCGTGCGCGACAAGCCGCTGGGCGAGATCTGGCTCTACGGCTCGGCCTTTCAGAAATACCGCGGCACCGACTGGATGAAGGAGCCGTGCCGCTCGTGCCCGCGCCGCGAGATCGACTACGGCGGCTGCCGCTGCCAGGCGTTTGCGCTCACCGGCGATGCCGCCAATACCGACCCGGCGTGCTCGCTGTCGCCGCTGCACGAGCAGTGGGCGATGGTGGCAGAGGTCGAGTCGCACGAGGCGACGCCGCCGGACTTCGTCTACCGTCGTTTCAGCGGTGCTTCCCCCAAGGCGGAACCCCAAAAAGCACCGGTTTCAACCGACGCATAGACTCGTTTGGCCGCTCTGAACGCCCGACATGACGCCCCCTGCTCGGGGGGTGCGTCATTGTGTTCAGTTCAAGTTCACAAAAGTCTTGGCACTTTCCATCCTGACATTACAAGATTGCACGTCCCCATAACGACGTGTGGTCGCAGGAACAAAAGGGAAGGAAACCGGATGCTCAGGTGGGTTGTCGCAGTTGGTGCATTGCTCGCATTGCCGGCGATCGCTTCGGCGCAGGATGCCGATGCCGGCAAGAACGTCTTCAAGAAGTGCGCTCCGTGCCATTCAATCGGCCCGGGTGCCAAGAACAAGGTCGGCCCCGAGCTGAACGGCCTGTTCGGCCGCCCCGCCGGCACGGCCGAGGGCTTCAACTATTCCGATGCCATGAAGGGCTCGGGCATCACCTGGGATCAGGCAACCTTTTTGGAGTACATCACCGATCCCAAGAAGAAGGTGCCCGGAAACAAGATGGTGTTCCCCGGCATCAAGGACGAGCTCGATCGCGAGGACCTTGCCGCCTACATCGGCTCGTTCAACGCGGACGGCACCCCCAAGTAAATAGCTCAACCGTCACCGGTCAGAGCACAAGCGCCGCGGGATCACGTTCCGCGGCGTTTTGCTTGCCTGCCTCAATCCAGTGGGCGCACGCCTGCAAGATCGATCGCCGCGCATAGCGCGCGCGCGCTCCGCCCCCCGATCACCAGATCGGGGGCGATATCCATGAGGGGGGCCAGAACGAACGCACGCTCGCCGATGTGGGGATGCGGCAGCACGAGGTCGGGCTCGCGGATGACCGCGTCGCGGTAGACCAGCAGGTCGAGGTCGATGATCCGTGGGCCCCATTTCTCGGTCGGCACGCGTCCCATCCGCCGCTCGATCTCCTGGCAGCGATCCAGCAATTCGCGCGCGGCGAGCTCGGTCCTGACGGCGACGCACGCGTTGACGAACCAGTCCTGATCGGTCTTGCCCCAGGGCTCGGTGGCAAAGTTGCGCGAGCGGCGGACGACCTGCACGTCGCCGTGCTCGCCGAGGTGCCCGATTGCAGCTTCGATATTGCCACTCTTGTCGCCCAGGTTGGAGCCCAGCGCGATGATGCAGTCGAAATCCGCCGCGGCGGTTTGGTGCTCTTGCTTGGCAGCCATTCTGGCCCGCTCTTTTTGTCCTGCCCGCCGCCGCAGGCTATCGGCCGCCGGCGGTCGCCAGGACAAAGCATCCGTGCCGCCGGTGGCGATAGATCGACGTTCAATCGTATTTAATGTAGGTGAACCGCGCATCGCCGGCGGGCGTTCCCTCCAGACCCCGCCCCTCCTTGCCGGGCTGCCATTGAATGACCTCCTCGATCTTCTTGGCGAGCTCCAGATCCTTCGGCGTGATCCCCTTGGCCGTATGCGTCATAAGTCGCACCTCGACCCAAGCGTAGGAGGCCGTGATATCGGGATGGTGCCAGGCCGCCTCGGCCAGATGGCCGACCGTGGCGATAACCATGAGCGTACCTTTCCAGCTGGCCGTCTTATATGTTCTGCGGATCCAGCCGTCCTCCAGCCGCCAGGTTGGAAGGTTCTGTTGCAGCCATGCCGTCACCTCGGCATCCGCCATGGGCTTTTCGCGTTCCGCCGCCATATTGTCCTCTCCTCGACTTTTGTGGTCACTTACCCTTTAGGTTCAAGGTAATGCCTCTACTCGACGCAACGCAAACCCAGCGGCCGTCCGAAGGATCGTCGGCCCCAGCGCACCCCGGCCCCAAGGCCGATGCGGTGCGGGTGCTTGCGCCTGCCCGCCTGCATCTGGGGTTCCTCGACCTCAACGGCGGTCTGGGGCGGAGGTTCGGCAGCATCGGGCTTGCCGTCGACCGCCCCGTTACCGAGCTCGTCCTTGCCCGCGGCCGCCCCTTCAAAGCGGAGGGCCCCGATCACCTAAGGGCGCTGAGGGCCCTGCGCGCCTATGCGGAGGCCTTCTCGCCTCAGAACGCCTACCAGCTCGAAATCCGCAGCGCCATTCCATCTCACGCCGGACTGGGCTCCGGTACACAGCTTGCGCTCGCGGTCGGTGCCGCTCTCATGGCGCTCGAGGGCCTGGAGCGGGGCACCGGCGAGCTCGGCGAGCAGCTGGACCGCGGTGCGCGCTCGGCCATCGGCATGGCGGCGTTCGACAGCGGCGGGTTCATCGTCGACGGCGGGCGCGGCGCCAAAGACCAACCGCCGCCCATTCTCATGCGCGCCTGCTTCCCCGAAGCCTGGCGCGTGTTGCTCATCATGGATGCCCGCACCGCCGGCGTGCACGGTGAGGCGGAGGCAAAGGCGTTCGCTGCGCTGCCGCCGCTCAGCGAAGCCGCCGCCGCCCATGTCTGTCGGCTCGTGCTGATGCAGCTCGTGCCCGGACTCATGGAGGCCGACATCGCCGCGTTCGGCGCTGCACTGACTGAAATTCAAGCGATCGTCGGCGGCCACTTCGCTGCAGCGCAAGGCGGGCCATGGACCAGCCCCGCCGTCGGCCGCATTGCACAAAAGCTCAAAGAGGCAGGGGCGTTCGGAATCGGACAAAGCTCTTGGGGCCCAACGGGATTTGCATTCAGCGGCTCCAAGGAAAATGCCCAACACCTCTATGATTCTTTAAGCGAAGCCGCTAGAGCCGAAGGTCTCGATATCATGGTCGCCAAAGGTCGCAACAGGGGCGCCTTTGTCGAGCGTATCGCGAGCACTCAATCCTGAAGAAACGAGGGAAATAACAATGAGCGACGCCACTCCGATACTGCACATGTTCTCGCCGCAAAAGCACATAAGTCCTTTCGACGTGAACATGGCTGCGGATGCCGGCTTCAAGGTGATCGTGCCTTACATCAACGTGACACTCGAGGAAGTAACGGGGCTAACGCAGGACGCCATCTTTTCACGTCCGCCCAATGACGGTGTACGCACGGGCATCTTCATCGGCGGCAAGGACGCCATACTCGCGCTCGACATGATGAGCGCCGCCGAAAAGGCACTCGTTCCCCCGTTCGGGCTGTCGACCTTTGCCGATCCGGCGGGCTCCTTCACCACGGCGGCCGCCATGGTCGCGTGCGTGGAGCGCGTCTTGAGGATCAAGTTCGGTCGCAGCTGGAAAGGCATCCGCATCGCCGTTTTCGGGGCGACGGGGGTCGTGGGCTTCGCCTCCTCGATCATCACCGCGCTGGAGGGCGCCCACGTGCAGCTTGTCGCCCACCGCGGTGTCGACCGCGTCGTCAAAGCGGCGGCCATCTCCAAGGAACGCTTCGGGGTGGATCTGGAGCCGGCGCCTGGCGAGACGGAAGAGCAGAAGGTGAACATCATTGCCAACGCCGAGGTCATTTTCGCCGCAGCCGCCGCCGGCGTGCGCGTCATCGGACCCGAGCACAAAGCGATCGCCAAGAAATTGCTGGTCGTGGCCGACGTCAACGCGGTGCCGCCGCCGGGCGTCGACGGCATGGAGCTGTTCATGGATGGCGCGCCCCTGCCCGGCACCAACGCCCTCGGCGTCGGCCCGCTCGCCATCGGTGACGTCAAGTACAAGACCGAGTCGGGTCTCTTCAAGCGCATGATCGCCTCCGACGAGCCGGTGCATTTCGACTTCCGGCATGCCTTCGAGCTGGCGCGGACCTTCACAACTTGACGGCTGTCCTCATCGCCGCGCTGTCGGGACGGGCGGTCGCAGCCGCGGCCCGGCGCGCGGGCTTCCTGCCTCTGGTGGTGGACGCGTTCGGCGACGCGGATACGCGCGAGATTGCCGGCGACCTTCGCTGTCTGACGGGCGCCCTGCGTAGCGGCTTTCGAGCCCGCTCGCTGATACCGGCTCTTGAATCCCTGGCCCAGGGCTCCCCTCGCCCTCCGGTCGGCCTTGTGCTCGGCTCGGGCTTTGAGGACTGCCCCAAGCTCGTCGCCGCATTGGCCAGGCGTTTCGCACTCATCGGCAACACTGCGGACACGATTGCGCGCGCCAAGGATCCAGCGCGCTTCTTTCCGCTGCTCGATGCGCTCGCCATCGCCCATCCCCAGACGCAACTAGAGCCGCCGCGCGACCCGCATGGATGGCTTTCCAAGCGCCTCGGCGCCAGCGGCGGCGCGCACATTCTTCCGTGCACGGCAGCAGCGCCGACACGCGGGCGCTACTACCAGCGCCACATCGCTGGCACGCCGGTCTCCGTGCTCGCCGTTGCCGCCGGCGGCACGATCCACATCGTCGGCTTCACGCGTCAGTGGAGCGCCGGCGCGGGACAACATCCTTACAGGTACGGCGGCGCGGCCGGGCCCATCCAGCCGGACGCGGCGGACGCAGCGCGCATGATCGCCGCGACCGATAGCGTCTGCGGCGCGCTCGGCCTCCAGGGGCTCGCCTCCTTTGACTTTCTGTTGGCGGACGGGACGGCCTATCTTCTGGAGGTTAACCCTCGTCCCGGCGCCACCCTCGACGTGCTCGACGACGCATCGGGCACCCTCTTTCGCGCCCACCTGGCGGGGTGCCAGGGGCGGCAGTTGGCGATGCCGGCGACCCATGCCGCCCGTGCTTCCGCCATTCTCTATGCCGACAATGGGCCTTTGACAGTAGGAGCGGTCCCGTGGCCACAATGGGCGGCGGACCGGCCCTACCCGGGCACCCGCATTGGCCGGAGCCGACCTGTCGCATCGGTTGTCGCTAGCGGCGCAACCGACAGGGATGCCGAGCAAAATTGCCGTTGGCGCTTGGAAGAATTGAGCCAGATGCTATATGGACGAGCGCCAGACAGGGAGCGAAACAATGCAAAAACACATCGGTCCCGGACCGAGCGTGTCGGCGCGGGCGGGCAAGCTCGTTGACGCACTCGTCGCCGACGCGACCGCTTTGCGCTGCAATGTCAGCGTCGGCGAGGCCGGGGAGACCCTGATCGATCTGGGTGCGGCCGTGCCCGGCGGTCTGGAGGCCGGTCGCCGGCTGGCTGAAATCTGCATGGGCGGGCTCGGCGTCGTCACCTTCAACACCGCCTCCGGCATCGCGCGCTGGCCGCTCGGCCTCACCGTCCACTCCACCAACCCTGTCATTTCCTGCCTCGGCAGCCAGTACGGCGGCTGGACAATGAGCGACGACGAGAGCGGATTTTTCGCGCTCGGCTCGGGTCCGGCCCGGGCCCTGTCGCGCAAGGAGGAGCTGTTCAAGGAGCTCGGCTACGTCGACCACCACAACAAGGCCGCGCTCGTTATCGAGGGCGACAGGCCGCCGCCGCCGGCACTCGTCAGGCGCGTCGCCGCCGATTGCGGCGTCGACCCCGGCGACCTGACCATTCTGTTTGCGCCGACCGGCAGCCTCGCCGGCAGCACGCAGGTCGTGGCGCGCGTGCTGGAGGTGGCGCTCCACAAAGCCCATGAGCTGCACTTCCCGCTGGAGCACATCGAGGACGGCGTCGGCACCGCGCCCATCGCGCCGCCTGTCCCCGATTTCGTCAAGGCCATGGGCCGCACCAACGACGCCATCATCTACGGCGGCCGCGTGCAGCTTTACGTGCGCGGCAGCGACGAGGCGGCCAATAAGCTCGCCGACGCCCTGCCCAGCGGCGGCAGCTCCGCCTACGGCAAGCCGTTCGCCGAGATCTTTGCCGCCGTCAACGGCGACTTCTACAAGATCGATCCCATGTTGTTCAGCCCAGCCGCTGTCATCGTCTCCAATCTCGACACCGGCGCATCCTTCCACGCTGGCGAACTTGCTCCAGAAATCGTCGACGCTAGCTTCCGCTGAGCCCTTCGCGGGCGGCGGACCCCGAATTGCTCTTTTTCTCGAGGAGGAGAGCGGCGATTGGCACGTGCGCCGCCTCGCCGAAGCCATGCGCCGGCGCGGCGCCGCCGTCGTCGTGACCTCGCTGCCCCGCTGCGCCTTCGACACCGAGGCAGCGAGCGGCATCGACATCCCGGGCTTTGACGGCACGCTGCCCGACGCGGTGTTCGTGCGCTCGATCTCGGCTGGAACGCTGGAGCAGATCACTTTCAGGCTGGGGCTTTTGCATGCCCTGCGGATCAGCGGCGTGCGCGTGTGGAACGACGCGCGCGCGATCGAGCGCTGCGTCGACAAGTCGATGACGACGTTCCTGCTGCACAAGGCCGGCATTGCCACACCCACAACGCGTACCGTCGAGGGCTGGCAGCCTGCCGTCGACTACGTGCGCAAGGCCGGGCGCGCCCTCATCTTCAAGCCGCTGTTCGGCTCGCAGGGCAAGGGGCTCCTGAAGATCGATGCCCTCACCGACCTGCCCCCGCCCGAGGCCGCCGACAACGTGTTCCACCTTCAGGACTACGTGCCGCCGTCGGGCGCGACCTTCGAGGACTGGCGCATCATCGCCACCAGAACCCGCGTCGTCGCCGCCATGGCCCGCAAGGCCGGAAGCTGGATCACCAACGTGCACCAGGGCGGCGCACCCGCACCTTGCGAGCCGACGCCCGGGATGGCGGCGCTCGCCGCCGCCGCGCTCGAAGCCGTCGACGCCGATTATGGCGGCGTCGATCTGATCCGCGGTGCGGATGGCCGGCTCCTGGTGCTGGAGGTCAACTCCAACCCGTCATGGCGCGGCCTGCAAAGCGTGTCCGACATCGACATCGCCGACGCGGTGGTGGCCGACTTCCTCGCCGCGCTGCGCGAGCATCAGCGCGGCAGCCGATGTCCGGCCTGACCGAGGACGAGGTCCGCGCCGCCTTTCTGGGCGCCTGCCGCGCCGAGCTCCATGCCTTGAAACCGGGCAACGTGCACGTTCACGCCGGCGGCCACGGGATGGAGCTGGCGCAGTTCGAGGCCAGTGCCGAGGCGGCGGCGCCCTGGATCGCATCCGGGCGCCTGAAGGTCGGCGAGCGCATCTTGCGCGCGCTCGAGGCCTCGCTGGCGGCCGCTGGCTGCAACACGAACCTCGGTATCCTACTGCTGTCGGCTCCACTGGCCGCAGCGGCGCAGACACCGGGCGCAGGCGCTCTCCGCGACCGCCTTGCACAGGTGCTCGCCGCCCTCGATGCTGCAGATGCGCAGGCCGTCTTCGAGGCCATCCGCCGCGCAAACCCCGGCGGTCTCGGCGGCGCGCCGGATCAGGACGTCGCCCACGCCCCCACCGTCGGGCTTTTGCAGGCGATGGCGCTCGCAGCCGACCGTGACCGCATTGCCCGCGCCTACGTCACCAATTTCGATGAGGTTTTCGCATTCGGCATGCCGACGCTCGAACGCGTGCAGTGCGAAACGAATGACCGCTCCCTCGCGGTCACCACCCTGCACATGGCCTACCTTGCCCAGTTCCCGGACAGCCACATTGCCCGCAAGTTCGGCAACTCAGCCGCCGAAGGCGTGCAGGCGGATGCCCAACGCCATAGAGCGCTGTGGGAGCCGGTCGCCCGCCCTGGAACGTTTGCAGACCTTCTCGCTTTCGATGCCGATCTCAAGCGGCGCGGCCTCAACCCGGGGACGACGGCTGACTTTGTTGTAGGCACCCTTTTTGCCGCGTCGATTTACGTCCGATTGGCACCGCCGAGCGGCGCGTAACCCCTTGTCGAAAGAGGGTAGCTGGCGTTAAGAAGGGGCGGTGCTCAAGGCGCGCCGCTATCCGGCCAACCGGTTCGGGGACGAGTTGTCGCCGATCGCAGATAACAGGGATAGTCAGAAGATTGGGCAGAACCGGCATGCGCCCGGCTACGGCGGGGTCGCGTTGGTGTTTGTGGTGTTTTCAGCTATGGGAGGAACCCCGTAATGGCCAAGATCAACAAAGTGATGGTTGGCGAGTCGCTCGTCGGCGACGGCAATGAGGTGGCGCATATCGACCTGCTGGTCGGCCCGCGTGGCAGCGCGGCTGAGCAGGCATTCTGCAACGCTCTCACCAACAACAAGGACGGCTTCACGACGCTGCTCGCGGTGATCGCCCCCAACCTCGCCTGCAAGCCGAACACGATCCTTTACAACAAGGTCACCATCAAGGATGCGCGCCAGGCCGTGCAGATGTTTGGCCCGGCGCAGTATGCCGTCGCCAAGGCCGTGCAGGACTCCGTCGCCGAGGGCGTGATCCCGGCTTCCGAAGCCGACGACGTCTACGTCTGCGTCGGCGTGTTCATCCACTGGGAAGCGGCCGACGACGCCAAGATCCAGGACTACAACTACCGCGCCACCAAGGAAGCGCTCCAGCGCGCCATCGACGGCAAGCCGACCGCCGCCGAGGCCACCGCGCAGCGCAACTCCGCGCAGCATCCGTTCGGTGCGAAGACTTGAAGCGGAAACCGTCCGCAGCAGGATAACGCCCCTCCTATGAATGGGGGTCTGCTGCAGCGATTGGGTAGACTGCTTACAGGCCGTTGGAAGGGATAGAGCCCGGCACGCCGTTCTGCTCTGCCCTTCTACCGAACTGAGTTCAACGGCCGGCGAACCTCTCCAGGTCGCCGGCCGTAATTGCGCCCGAGTGCAGCGCGCTGGCGACGAGCACGCCGCTAGCGCCTGCTCCCTTTAGAGCTTCGATGTCGGCGCAATCGCGCACGCCGCCGGCAGCGAGGACGCGCCGCTCACCGGCCCGTGCCACGGCATCCGTCACTTTGCCAAGGTCCGGCCCCTCTGCGCTGCCGACGCGCGCCAATGTCATGACGATGACGCGGTCGGGCCAATGCTCCGCCTCGTCGACAACCGCACTGGGTCCATCGAAGCGATCGCCGCGGAAGTCGAGGGACAGTATGTAGCCGTCCTTTGGCAGCGCCCGCAGCGCGGCCACGTCCGCCTCGCTCTCGAGGCCTTCCGAGCCGACGACCGGCACCACCCCCAGCGTTTGGCCGATTTGCCCCGGAACGGCACCGACAGGCGTTCCGTCGTCGATCCAAACCTCGACGCCGGGCAGCGCCGCGGCAAGGCGCTCGGGCAGGCCGGCGTTGCGTCCCCGCCCCTCGATTCCGTCGAGGTCGGCGACATAGAGCACCGGAAACGCAAACAGCGACCGCAGCCCCAGCGCCACCTCTAGCGGATCGCTGCCGTCCGCCAGCGGCGTCGTGAGCGGGCGGTAGGCGGCGCGCTGCCCGCGGCTGGCGCGCACCGCAGCCCCGTGCTGCACGTCGATTACGGGAATGATGTCCATTCTTGCCTCCGGCCCCGCCTCGTGTATCACGGCCCGGACCGCCAAGGACCGCGGCGGGCAGCAACTATCGGGAGAGGCCGATGGCCGTCACGGCCGGCTACGACGTGGGCGGAGCACACCTCAAGGTTGCGCTGGCCGAAGGCAGGCGCGTGACCGAGGTTGTGCAGATCGCCTGCCCGCTGTGGGAGGGCCTGGAACGCCTCGACGCCGCGTTGCGCCAGGCGGCGCCTCTCGTAAAGGCCGCCGCCCACCACGCCGCCACCATGACCGGCGAGCTATGCGAGCTATTCCCCGACCGCAAGGCCGGCGTGCTGGCTCTGGTCGATCGTCTGGAGCTGCTGCTCGGTCCCGCCACGCGTTTCTGGATGGGCCCGCGCGGCTTGGGCAGCGCCCAGGAGGCGCGCATCGATCCCGCGGCCGTGGCCTCGACCAACTTTCTCGCCTCTGCCGAGATCGTCGGACGCAAGGTCGGCGACGCCCTGCTCGTCGACATGGGCTCGACCACCACCGACATCATACCTGTCATCTCCGGGCGCCCGTGCCCGCGCGGCCTCACCGACGGCGACCGCCTGACGACGGGCGAGCTGGTCTACTCGGGGCTGACACGCACCGACGTCACGGCGATCGCCCACAAGGCGCCGCTGCACGGGCATACCTACCGCCTCGCCGCCGGCAACTTCGCCACCATGGCCGACGTGCGCCGCATCCTCGGCGTACTGCCTGCGGATCTCGATCAGCACGCCACCGCCGATCACCGCGGCAAGTCGCTGGAGGAGAGCCTGGAGCGCTTCGCGCGCTGCTTCGGCCGCGACCGCTTGGAGGCCTCGCTCGATGACTGGCGTACGGCCGCGGAGGATATCGCCGGCCGCCAGATGGCCGAGATCGGTGCGGGCATCGCCGAGGTGCTTGGCGCGACCCCGCTCCCCGCAGGCGCGCCGGTCATTGCAGCCGGAGTCGGCGCGCCGCTGATTGCGCCGCTCGCCGCCGATCTCGCGCGCCCGTGCCGGGACTTCGGCGAGCTTGTCGAGGCGGCTGATAGCTGCCGGGTCTGGGCCACGCGCTGTGCACCCGCCGTCGCCGTCGCGCTCCTGGCAAATGCCGAGCAGGCGCGCTAGACGTCTTGCGCGTGCTCGGCGCGCCACTTGTCGATGCGCGCCATCAGCCAACCCCATGCCTCCGCCTCGCGCGGACCCGCAGTCTTGGATATGGCAATCTCCAAATACTTGAGCTCCGCCTCGATCTTCTCCGGCGGCAGCATGGAGAGCCGCGACACCAGAACCGCGCATTCCAGCACCGCTGCCTGCGCCCGGTTGAACCCTTGCCAAGGCTTGTGATTGCCCACGTGTACGATGCGGCAGGCAAAGCGCGGACGCACGTTGTCCTCGGCGACGTGGTCGACGGCAAGCTCCCAATGCGACACCGCGCTTTCGAGGACCGCACCGGTCACCTTCTCTGCGGGCCGGGTGGGCCAGCTCTTGCGCCCGGTCAGGCAGCCGGCAAACACGCGCACGTCGTCGGTGTGGCTCGCCACCGCGTAGGGCACGGCGCGCAGGTTGTCGAGCGTGCGCGAAGGGCGGAACGGCGCGATCACCCAGTGGTCGCCCTCGGCGATCAGGCCGAGCGGCGCGATGTGCGCCTCGCCCTCAGGACTCGTCGTCGTCAGAATCGTCTCGACGATGCGCGGCATCCGTCCTCTCCTTGCGGGCGGCCTTGAGCGTGGCGCCTTCGGTTGCGTGGCGGGTGAGGTTCTCGGCCTTGCGGTCGGCGGCCACACCCCAGTCGAGCCCACCGTCCTGCGTATAGCGCTTGCCCAGCGCATACGCGATCTCCGCCTTGGCCAGCTCGTAGCCGAGATAGAAGGCGTGCGGGCCGTCCTTCTCCACGCCGAGCTTGTCGAACAGCTCGAAAGCGTCGCGCGCCACGTGGTGGCCGTCGCGGTTGTAGACGTGGATGCCGTCGTCAGCCACCGCGATGCGGAAGTTCGCATCGCGCACCGCGTCCGCAAGCGCTGCGATCTGCTCCGGCGTCTCCGCATAGGGCCTCAGCGCGTGCAGCGACAAGAGCCCGCCGCCGTAGCCCTTGGGCAGGCTCTCGTCCTCGCGCGCGCGAAACATCAGGCGGCGCGCGGCGTCGTGCTCCTCGAGCGTGCGCCGCGTGTGCGGCGAGACCTGCACGATGAGCACGTTGCGGATATGCAGCTCCGAGCAGATGCCGAGCAACGCCGCTGTGACACCCTGGCTGTCGACGTCGGTCAGCTCGGTCAGGTTGCCGGTCCCCATCAGGATCTCGACGTCGGGCCTCAGCCGCCTCAGCTGCGCATAGCGCTCCAGTGAAGCCGTGAACCCGAAGTGGATCGGATCCAGGATCGGATCGGCGATCGCGTCGAGCCCCTTGGCCTTGGCGCCATCGATGGCGCGCACGAGCGAGTCCAGATCGCCGTGCGGCTTGGGCACCAGAACGGGCACGGCCTTGGTGCCGGCAACGACGTCGAGCGTCGTCTCATCGAGGCTCAGGACGAAGTCGGCGCCGGCCTGAGCGCCGCGGCGCAGCTCGTCGAAGTCGCCGGAATCGACGCTGACCTTGAAGCCGGCCTTGGCAAGGGCGCGCACCGCGGCCTCAAGATGCGCAAACGCGGTGTCGGGCTGGCAGCCGAGGTCGATCACGTCGGCCCCCTTGGCTTTCAGCTCGCGCCCGCGCGCGACGAGCTCCTCCACCGTGAGCTCCGGCGCCTCCACGATCTCGGCGAAGATGCGCATGTCATGTCGGGAGAGATCCGGCGGCTTGCCGCCCTTGCCGAAATACTGCGGCAGGTCGACGATCTCGTCGGGCCCGCGCTCGAACGGCACACCGTAGTGGTCCTTGAGCCCGGACAGGTCCATGCGGCTGCGCCCCGGCACGATCACGCGGGTGGCGTCGAGCGGCGGCTTCAAACGGTTGCGCACGATGGCCTCGGTCATGAGCGCTGCGACCTTCACCCCGACGTTGGCGATACGCCACGAGCCCGACGGAAGCCCGAGCTCGGCGACGGTACGGGTCAAGCGCGGCTCGGCGAGCCGGCCGGTCAGGAAGAGGAGCTTGTGAGCCATGGCTCCGGCCCAACGGCGCGTCTCATCTGGCGACGCCCGCCTTCTGTTCGGAAAGCCAGGCGAGCCGCGCATCCACTGCTTGGCGAAGCTCGGCCATGCTTTCAACAACGGTCGTGGCCTCGAAGGACTTGAGCCGCTCGGTGTTCTCCAGGTCGATGCGGCGCGGATAGACCTTTACCATGCCCTTGGGCGCCTCGGTATCGAGCTCAGGTGCGTTGTCGCAGGCAAACACGATGGTTGGAACCCGGCACTTGCCCGCCTGAGCAAACACGTTCGTGGCCAGGTTATCGGAGATTCCGTAAACGCATTTGGCGACAGTGTTCGACGTCGCCGGCGCCACGATCAACGTATGATAAACGCCGTAGTAAAAGTTGCCGACGGGGGCCGCGCTCGCGGTCGTATCCTTGTATATGCGCGTCGAGGGCTCAAGCACGAAGTCCTGCCGGTACATGCGCACGACCTCGGCGGCCGCCTTCGACAAGAACACGTCGAGGTCCGGCAGCGTGCGCATGATCGCCAGGCTCTCCTTGAAGAAATGCCCCGATCCGGTCAGGGCCCAGCCGAAGCGCGGCGTGTTTACGTCAGGGCTCGTCATCTGCGTCGGGCGATAGCACGGGCGCCGCTCGCGCGTCGACCGGCATCGCCGGCCGCGACACGGCGCGAGAACGCGGCGCACGAGCGAGCATGCAACAGCGCCGCCAGCTCGGCCTCCTCGCCGGCCCCCAGCACCCGCCACGACAGCCGCGCCCGCTCCACGATCTCCCCAAAGGTCGGATCGACCACGCCTTCCCGGGTCAGCCCGTCCAGCGAGGCGCCAGGCGCGATCCGGCACGACTTGACGAGAACGACGGGCGCCCGCCCCAGGCGCTCTGCGAGCCGCGCGGCAAGGCCGTCGGACGTCGTCGACCAATCGGCCGCGATGCGCTTGTCCCGCTCGGTCAGCTTGAGCGGCAGCCAGACGGGGATGCGGCCGGCCTGCAGCGCGTCCGTCACGCCGGCCAGCGTCTCGACCGGCTCAAGCCTGGGGTGCAGCGCCGCCATCATCAAGCCGCTCTGGTGCATCGCCAGGAGCGCCATGCGGTGCGCTTCCCCGTCGGAGAAGCCGAAATCGGCTTGCGCGCGGCGCACCGCGTCGGCGAAGGCACCGCCGCCGGGGACGACGACCAGCGGGATGCCGGCATCTCCGACGATCTCCAGGATCGACGCCAGCCGCATGCTTTCGGCCAAGCTGCCGCCCAGCTTGACGGCGGGTACCGACATGCGCGGACGAATGATCTCGACCCCGACGGACGCGGGGCCCCTTTCCAGCTTCTCGACGCGCACCAGGACCGAGACGATGCGCTCATCGCTCAAGCACCGTTCGGCGATGCGCTCAGCCAGCGTTTCGACCAGGTTGATGTGCCCGTCCGCCACCACGGCACGCACCGCCTTGGCGAGATCGTCGTAGGAGGGCACCTCGGCAATCGCATCGCCCTTTGCCGCCACGTTGGCGCCAACCGCGGCCTCAACGGTGAAGCTCACCTGCTGCGTGATGCCCTGCTCCTCGTCATAGACGCCGACGGCCACGGGGAGCACGAGCCCGCGCACGAAAATTCGATCCCGTATCGTCTGGCCCTGCGCGCTCAACCTGCCGCCGATGTTCTGCTGATCACTCATAACGCACTTTCCGGTTGCCGGCGCGCAATAGCATCACCGGGCAGTGCGCGGCAAGGCGCAGATCCCGCCTGCGGCGCGGCGATGGCTTCGCGAACTGCGTTCACGGCCGCGCCGTCGATCGCGGCCACGCGTGCGCCGTCACGGCACAATCCGCCGCGGAATCCGAGCACGTCGGGTGCAAATGTCCTCAAGTACGGCACGTGCGCTGCGCGCAGCGACCCGGCCAAGCCGGCAAAGAGACCGGCGTCGTGAGCGCAGTTAACGAAGTCGGCCAGCATCTCGCCCGCCACCAGATCGGGAAGTGCACCGAGCCGCTTGTCGCTCGTGTCGAGCATCACGCCAGCGAAACCCGCCTCCTGCAAAGGCGCGACAAGCCCAAGGTCGATGCCGCGGTCGGCGAGCAGAACCGCCACCAGACGAACGCGCCCCAGAGACAAGGCGCGTAGGCGGCTCAGCGTTGCCAAGGGACGCGCGGACGGCTCGAAGCCCACCTTGACGATGTCGACGCCGAGCCCCGCCGTGAAGCTTATCGCGCGCGCCACGGCCTGCGCGTCGTCGCTGGGATCGCCGACCGTCGCGCTCACCGCCAAATGGGCCGGCACCGCGGCGCGGATCGCGCGCACCACCTCGCCCGGCAAGGCCCCCAGCGCACCGGCGGAGGGATCCTTGGCGTCGATGATGTCGGCGCCCAGCGAAGTGCAAAGCCGCGCCTCGCTCTCGTTGGTGACGCTGGCGAGGAAGCTCACCGGCCGGCAGGATTGTTCCATGCAGTGTCTATGTGTGCAGTGTCTATGTGTTGCCGAAGACGCGCCGCTGCTCGGCCAGCACCTTGTCGCGGCTCGACCGATCAGCAATGGACAGCGATACCGGGATGTCCTCGATGATACTCGCATCGCCGCCAGACAGACGCAAGATGCGGGTTGCCAGCATCACCGCCTCGGCGCGATCGTGCGTGACGAACAGCACCGTCGTCGGCCGGCGCGACCACAGCTCGACCAAGAGCTCGCGCAGGCCCTGTGCTGTCGGATCATCGAGCGACACGAACGGCTCGTCCATGAGCAGGAACTCCGGCTCGAGCACGAACGCGCGCGCCAAAGCGACGCGGCGCTGCATGCCGAGCGAGATCATCTCCGGATAGGCGGAAACCGCCTCCGTAAGCCCGACACGCTCGATAAGCTCGGGGATGTTGGCGCGGCGCGGGTCGTCAGGCGGCAGCGCCAGCGCGATATTCTCGTAGACCGTGCGCCAGGGGAGCAGCCGCGGCGTCTGGAACACGTAGGCGAAGCGCTGCTGGCCGCCCTCGCCGAAATCGATCGTGCCTTCGAAATCGTGGTCCAGGCCGGCGATGATATTGAGCAGCGTGGACTTGCCGCATCCCGACGGCCCCGTGATCACCACGAACGAGCCGGGATCCACTTTGAATGCGACATCCTTCAGGACGAGGATCTCGCTGCGCATCCCCACGGCGGGGAAGACCTTCTTGCGCACGGAGACGGAGAGCGAATGCTTCAGCGCCGCCATTTGTTGGCCCTCGCCATGAGCGGCTGCAAGATGACCATCTCGATGATCTGCACCACGATGATGAATGCCAGCGCGTAGGCCAGGATCATGGGCACGTCGAACAACTGGAAGGCGATGTTGAGCTGATGCCCGACGCCGTCCGAGCGGCCGAAGGCCTCAACCACCAGGACGATCTTCCAAACGAGCGCCAGACCGGAGCGCGCGGAAGCGGCGAAGTATGGCGCAAGCTGCGGGACGGTGACATGGCGCAGCGTCTTCCACCACCCGAGGCGGTAGACCTGGGCCATCTCCTCCAGGTCCTTGGAAAGGCTGCGCGCACCTTCGCGCATCGTCACCGCGACATTGGGGATCTTGTTGACGGCAACGGCCGTGATCGCGGCGACCTCCGTTAGCCCGAACCAGATGTAGCACAGCACGATGATCACCAGTGCCGGCAGGTTGAGGAAGAAGATCAGCCAGGTATCAAAGAACTTGTCGACGCCGGGATTGCGCCCCAGCGCCAGGCCGATCGCCGAGCCGATGAACATCGCCACCACAAAGCTGAAAGCAACGCGGATGAGCGTGGCGGCGATATTGCTCCACAGCTCGCCGGCCTGCGCCTCGCGGATCATCACCTCGACCACGGCCAAGGGACCCGGCATGTAGCGGCTCGCGGCGATGAGCGCGGCGAGCTCCCAGACGGCAACCAGTGCAACCAGCGAGCCGAGTGACCAGCCGACCTGCCCCAGTTTGAAACGTCTTGCCGGCGCCTTAACTGCCTGCAGCATGGAAAAGCTTCGGATCGAACCCTGTGCCGTCACCGAGCAGCGCGCCGCCGCCCGCCTCCCTCAGCACCTGCGTAAGCTGTTGGGCCGACCGCGTCTGCGCAGGCGTCCAGGGCTGCGGAATTCCCTCGCGGTAGAAGGCCTTTATCGCCTCCAGCTCGGCATCGTCCTTGGGCTTGACCAGCTCTCTGATGCGCTCCCACGCGCTATCCGATTGTGCCAGGATGGCGTTCGCCTTGGCGACCGCGTCGAGGAAAGCGGCGATGGCCGGGCCCTTCTTCTTTTCGGTCTCCTCGCGCCAGATGAAGCCGACCAGCGCCGGCACGGGATCGATACCGAGCGCACTCAGCACCGTCTCCATGCCGATGAGCTTGTGGAAGCCGGACCCGGACAGGCGTGCCGCGTAGGTCCAGAAATTGAGCACCGCATCGATGCGGCCGAGGCGGATCTCCTCCGTCAGAAGCGGCGCGGCACCAAACGCGGGCCGCACCATCTCGTCCAGATCCTTGCCCAGGACGTTGCGCGTATACGCGCGCAGCAGCAGCCAGCTCTTGTCGATCGCGCCGCCGGCGACGCCGAGCTTCTTGCCCTCCAGGTCGGCCAGCTTCGCAATCTTGGAACCATTGGGCACCATGACGGCGCCGAGCGCCGACGAATAAGGCGCGAACTTGAGGTTCTCGCCCAGCCCGCGCTGGCGCAGCGCCCATAGCCAATCGCTGACGATGACGTCGGCATCACCCGACAGGAGCGCCACCGGTCCCGCCTGGTTGGTCGCAACCTCGATGATCTCCAGCTTCAGACCGGCCGCGTCGGCCAAACCCTCCGCACGGATCGTCTCCAGAACCCAGCTCAGGGAGCCGAACTTCAGCGATGCCACGCGCAGCGTGCCGACGGACGCGAAAGCCGGCACGTGCAGCCCCATGCTCGCCAGGGCCGCACCGCCGGCCATCAGAACGCCGCGGCGATCGATCATTGCGAGGCTCCCTGTGCAAAGAGGCGCCTGTCGACGATATAGCGCACCGCCCGCAGCCACATGGCATCCGTATTGCCATAGATCTCGCTGGAGCCCTGCTTCGTCACCCTCTCTTTGCCGACATCACGAATGTATACGCTCACCGTAAACAAAACGTCGGACGCCTTGCGCACGGTGCCGATGAAGGCGACGTCGGCGCCGACCTTTCGCGCCAGATCGTCCTCGCAGCCGTTGCACTTGTGCATTGGCGCCTTTTCCTCGATCTCTGCCGCGATGGGTGCCGGATCCACGACCTCGTAGCGCCCGCTTTCCTTAATGAGCTTGGTTAGCTCCGCGGTAATGATCTCGAGGCGACGCTTCTCTTCCGGGTCGATGCCCGTCGGCATAATGCCGATCTCGAACTGCTGCTGCTGATCGATGAGATCGAAGGGGAAGATGATGGCTTTCTGCGCAGCGAAAGCGGTCACCGGAATGAGCAGGAACGCTAGGGTCAGCGCAACGGTACGGTAAGCAGCCAAGTCGTTTCCTCTGGAGCACGCAGACCCCGCATCTTTGGAGTCTTGGAGTGTTGTTGTGTTATGAGGTTACGTGTGCCGATCAGGGGTCCATTTGCAAGCGCCTTGTTGCCGGGAGCTGGGCCACGGTAGGTCACAAGTCCGCGAGTGGCCGCGGCGGACCTTGACAACTCAGGCCATGGTCACCTTTTTACTGCAACATAGTAACATGTCGCTCACCTGCAAGCACAAAAAAACCGGGCGCTGGTATGGAGTTTTCGGCGCCGCCGATGGGAGGACAAGGACTTGAAGGCAGCAGGCGTTCTGTCAACGCGATTGGGAAGCTGCGCGCCAGCCGGCGATGCGCCGAGCGGCTTTGCGCTGCTGACGCTCTTGGCTCTGATGCTGGCGGCGATGATCGGTGCGAGCGCAGCCTTCGCACAGGACGCGCCGGCCGCGCCCGCTGAGGCAGGGAAGGGCACCGTCGTCATCCCCATTCTCGTCGCCATCCAGCGCCGCGACGAGCCGCTGCCGCTGTCGTTGCTCGACCTTCCACCCCCGGATCTGGGCATCGCCGGCGCCAAGCTCGCCATCAAGGACAACAATACCACCGGTCGGTTCATGAACCAGGAGTTCACGCTCGACGAGGTGGAGGCATCCGACGCGGACACGCTCATCAAGGACGTCGTCGCACGCGTCGACGCAGGAGCGCACTTCATCCTCGCCGACGTCGCTCCTGAGACGCTCCTGAGGCTTGCCGATGCGCTCGGCGGCAAGCAAGCGCTGATCATCAACTACGCGGCCCCCGACGACCGCCTGCGCGAGGAGGACTGCCGCCCGCAGGTGTTGCACTCGGCTCCCACGCGCTCCATGCTGGCCGACGCACTCGCCCAGTACCTCGTATGGAAGAAGTGGAACCGCTGGCTGCTCGTGCTCGGGCCCCAGGAGAAGGACAAGCTTTTCGCCGACGCCCTTCGCCGCGCCGCCAAGCGCTTCGGCGCCAAGATCGTGGAGGAGCGCACCTTCAAGTACGAAGGCGGCAGCCGCCGCGCCGACGGCGGCTTCGAGCAGGTGCAGCAGCAGATTCCCACGTTCACGCAAAGCGCGCCCGACTACGACGTGCTGGTGGTCGCCGACGAAGGCAACCTGTTCGGCGACTACCTGCCCTACCGAACCTGGGATCCGCGCCCGGTTGCCGGCACCTCGGGCCTCGTGGCAGCGAGCTGGCACCCCGCCATCGAGCTGTGGGGCGGAACCCAATTCCAGAACCGGTTCAAACGCTTGGCCGATCGCACCATGCGCCCGGTGGACTACAACGCTTGGATGGCGGCGCGCATGATCGGCGAGGCCGCATCGCGCGCCAAATCGACGAGCTTCCCCGCCATGGTGGCCTACCTCAAGTCGCCCAAGTTCGAGCTTGCGGCCTTCAAGGGCGTCGGGCTCTCGCTGCGCGACTGGAACGGGCAGCTGCGCCAACCCGTGCTCGTCACCTCGCCCAAGCTTCTGGTCAGCGTGTCGCCGCAGCCAGGCTTCCTGCACCAATACAGCGTGCTCGACACGCTCGGCTTCGACAAGCCAGAGACGAAATGCACCGCATACACACAATAACCACGGCACTGGGCGGCATGCCCGCGTGACCGGTCGAAATTCTCAGGAGGACGTTGCCTAATGCGCTCTAAGGTCGGCTTTGCTTGGTTGCTCGGCGTCATCGCCGCGTTTCTGGTCCCGGCGCCCTCGGCCCTGGCCTATCATGCGTTCGTCACCAACGAGAAGGACAACACGGTGTCGGTGATCGACACCGACAAGCTGGAGGTCGTCAAGACCTTCAAGGTGGGACAGCGCCCCCGCGGCATCATCCTGTCGAACGACGCCAAGTGGCTGATCGTCTGCACCAGCGACGACAACATCATCCAGGTCTACGATTCCAAGACCTACGAGCTCGTGAAGACGCTGCCCTCGGGCCCCGACCCGGAGCTGCTGATCCTGCATCCCTCCGGCAATCCGCTCTACGTCGCCAACGAGGACGACAACCTCGTTACGGTGGTCGATATCAATAAGGGCTCGATCATCACCGACATTCCCGTTGGCGTGGAGCCGGAAGGCATGGGCGTGAGCCCCGACGGCAAGGTGCTGGTCAACACCTCCGAGACGACCAACATGGCCCACTTCATCGACACCGAGACGCACAAGACGTTCGACAACGTGCTGGTCGACAACCGTCCGCGCGTGGCGATCTTCAATACGGCCGGCGACCAGCTGTGGGTCAGCTCCGAGGTCGGCGGCACCGTCACCGTGATCAACCCGGCCGACCGCAAGGTGATCGGCAAGGTCAACTTCGAGATCCCGGGCATCACCAAGGAGGCCATTCAGCCGGTCGGGGTGCGCATCACCAAGGACGGCAAGCTCGCCTTCGTCGCGCTCGGTCCCGCCAACCGCGTTGCCGTGGTCGACACCAAGACGCTGAAGGTCATCAAGTACCTTCTCGTCGGTCAGCGCGTCTGGCAGTTGGCGTTCACACCCGATGACAAGCTTTTGTTGACGACCAACGGCACCTCCAACGACGTCTCCGTCGTCGATGTCGCCAAGCTGAAAGTCATCAAGTCGATCCGCACCGGACGCTATCCCTGGGGCGTGGTCGTCGCGCCGTTCTAACCCGCCGTCTCGTCGTCGCATCCGCCGCAACGAGGCTCAGAAAAGGCTTGCGACGGGTGGCGATGATGGTTGTACTGTAGCAAAAGAAGACGAAGCCGAGATGCTCCCAGCGCGGCTCAAGCTTGCAGAAAAGCTCAAGACTTTTCAATTGCTTGATTGAGGGGGCGCGATGAAAAAATCGTCGTAATGGATATGGAAACCGGACCCCAAGACGAAGTCGAGGCCGCCCCCGCACTCGTCGTCAAGAACGTGAGTCATCGCTTCGGCGAGACGCTCGCGTTGGATGATGTGTCGCTCGAGGTGCCACGCGGCAAGTTCGTCGTTCTGCTGGGCCTCAATGGCGCCGGCAAGTCGACGTTGTTCGCTCTCATCACGCGCCTCTACGACAACGTGTCGGGCGAAATCCGCATCTTCGGCTATGACGTGCGCAGGCGCGCGTCGGCGGCGCTGCAGCGTCTCGGCGTCGTCTTCCAGAGCCGCACATTGGATCTCGACTTGAGCCTCAAGCAGAACCTTCTTTACCACTGCGCTCTGCACGGCATTCGCGGACGCGAGGCGCGCACGCGCACGGCCCGCGCCCTGGAGATCGTCGGGCTTTCCGACCGCGCCCGCGAAAAGGTGCGCAACCTTTCTGGCGGCCAGGCGCGGCGCGTGGAGATCGCGCGCTCGCTGCTGCACCGGCCCTTGCTGCTCCTTTTGGACGAGCCGACGGTCGGCCTCGATATCGGCTCGCGCGAGAGCGTGATCAGCATCGTCCGCTCGCTGGTCGAGACCGAAGGGCTCGGCGCCTTGTGGGCGACCCATCTTTTCGACGAGGTGCGAGCCACCGATCTCGTGGTCATCCTCCACAAGGGCCGCGTTCTGTTCACGGGCCCGGTCCCCGATCTGCTGGCCAAGACCGGCACCCCCAACATCAGCGATGCCTTCCGGGTGCTGACCGGCACGACAGCCACGGAGTTGGCGGCATGAGCCTGCAAGGCACCACGACGGGGGCCGGCGTGGCCGCCGCGCGATCATCCGCGAGCGCGTGGGACATGGATCCGCCCCGCCTCGGCCCGCTCGCCTACTACACCTGCTTCAAGGGCATCGTCTGGCGCGAGGTGCTGCGCTACCTGCACCAGCGCGAGCGCTTTCTCTCCGCCCTCGTGCGCCCGCTCGTTTGGCTGTTCATCTTCGCTGCCGGCTTCCGCCAGACGCTGGGCGTCTCCATCATTCCGCCCTACGAGACCTACGTGCTCTACGAGGTCTTCATCACGCCGGGCCTCATCGGCATGATCCAGCTGTTCAACGCCATGCAGTCGTCGCTGTCGATGGTCTACGACCGCGAGACGGGCGCCATGCGCACGCTTCTGGTCAGTCCCTTCCCGCGCTCGTTCCTGCTGCTGTCCAAGCTTGTGGGCGGCGTCGCCGTCTCGCTGCTGCAGGTGTACGCCTTTCTCGCCGTCGCCTATTTCTGGGAGATCGAGCCGCCGCTCTACGGCTACTTCACCCTGCTGCCGGCTCTCATCCTTTCGGGGCTGATGCTGGGGTCGCTGGCGCTCTTCATGTCGTCGGTGATCAGGCAGCTGGAGAACTTTGCCGGTGTCATGAACTTCGTGATCTTTCCGATGTTCTTCGCCTCGTCGGCGCTATATCCGCTGTGGCGCGTCAAGGAGTCGAGCGTCCTTCTCTACCATGTGTGCCAATTGAACCCATTCTCGCACGCCGTCGAGCTCATCCGCTTCGCCCTCTACGGACAGGTGAACTGGATCTCGCTGGCCGCGGTGCTCGGGTTTACGGCCGCGTTCCTCGGCGGCGCCATCTACGCCTACAACCCATCCAAAGGCCTGATCGGCCGTCGTGGCGGTCCGGGCGCGGGAGCATGAGCAAATGCCAAAAATGAACAACGCTGCGGTCATCCTCGCCAGCGCCTGCCTCGCAGGTCTGCTGGCCCTCTCAGCCAGGGCGGCGGAGCCGGCCGGCGGCGGAGCCGAAACCGAGACCGCTCCGATCGTCGCCCCTGCTGAACCCACGGTTCTGCCCAACGCGCCCAAAGTCGGCGACACCGCACCGGGCGCCGGTGCTCCTGCTGCCGCCGACGGTACCGAGGGCAGCCCCGACTGGCCCTGCGTGCAGCGCAAGGTCCTGACCATCACGCCGGCCCAGATCTGGGATGGTCCCTCCATCGAGGGCCTGAAGGGGTGGGATGACGACGACAAGATCGTGGAGCTGACCGCCTATCTGCAAAGCCGCCGCGTGCCCATTGAGGACGCCGAGAAGGCGTTGAAGGAGTACGCCGAGGGCCTGCCTGCAGGCGAGCGCGACCAGAAGCTCACCTTGCTGTTCGCCAGCGTGTTGAGCAAGATCAACACCGATCGCAGCTTCGTCATGGGCCGCGTGGAGCAGTACCAGCGGCGCCAGCACGCACGCGCGCAGGAGCTGGAGCGCGAGGGCCAGAGGCTCGCAGAGATGAACCAGCCCATCCCGGCCGACGAGCAGCTGGGGCCCAGGGATACCAAGATGACGCCCGAGCAGCAGGAGTACAATTGGAACGCGCGCATCTTCCAGGAGCGCCAGCAGAACCTGACGGTCGCCTGCGAGATCCCCGTCCTCATCGAGCAGCGGGCCTACGAGATCGCCAGGCTGATCCGCGCGCAGATGAGCGAGTAAAGCCGGCACGGGGTGCGCGCGCGCCCGTGCTTCCCCCAATGGGGCCTCAAGGCACCTTCTTGACCGCTACGAGCGGGTAGCCCAGCTCCTGCCAGTCGTCCGTGCCGTTGCGGAACCACATGACGTTGGTGTGCCCGTACTCCAGCGCGCGCTTGGCGGCATTCCACGACATCCAGCAGTCCTTGAGGCAGAAGAAGACCACCGCCGCGTCGCGGTCTCCCCCCGTCAGACGCTGCAGCCGCGTGCGGAAATAGTCGTCGACGCCGGCGGACAGCGCCCCGTAGCCGACGTTCGGCAGCCAATGGGCGCCTTCAATGCTGCGGTGGACGGGATCGCGCCAGAAGGTGCCGGCAGGCAGGTTCGCAGGCTTGGGCGCCTGCGGGTAGACGTCGATGAAAATCGCGCCGTTCGTGTTCCACAAATCGGCCGCCTCGTCGCCCGTCAGCACCCTGGCGCCTTTCAGCGTCATCGGGACCGGGGTTCTGTAGTCGCTCATGCGGTAGCCGCCGGGCTCGGCCACCGGGTCCTGGGCACGCGCAGCGGCGCCGCTCAGCGCCACGCCCGCAAACAGAGCGAACAACGCGGCGGCTGACCGCCACGACGGAGACAGTGGCCGACCTTGCGGACAGGGGGCTCGTGACAGCGACAGGCGGCGCGGGGGACTCCGCCATTGGCGCGCGCGCGCCTGGGCCCGTTGCCTGATCGAATTCGTTCGCAGCGCCAGCGGCAGCAAGACGCGATTCCCGGACGTTAGCCCCGCGGCTCGGTGATCCGCTGGTTGTCCTCGTCGAGCAGCGGCACGCCATACTCCAGGAGCACGCGATCGATGTCGGCCCGACGCTTGTTGATTATGTCATTGAGCTGCCGCTTCCAAAGGTCGTCGCCCTGGCGCACGCCCATGGTGATACGGAACTCCATGCGGCCGCTTTTGTCGTCCTTGACGAGGGGAACAACGGTGAGCGGCTCGCCACCCCTGCTGGCATAGTATCCGGCCATCGGCCCCCACAGCACGCCCGCGTCAATCTCGCCGGAACGGATGTCCTTGATCATGTCCTCGGCGGGCGAATCGTAGCGCCGGTCGACCATCAGGCGGTAGGGCTTTGCCTTCCCCATGAGCCCGGCCTTGGCGACAAGATCGGCGGGCGGCGTGCTGATCATGACGCCGAGCCGCTTGTCCTTCAGACGGGGATCAAAAACGCTGTCGACACCGTCGAGCCCTTTGTTGGGCGGATAGACCATAGCGTAGGCAGACCGGTACAGATGGTTGGTGTTGAGCACCAGGTCGTCGCCCTGTCCGGTGCCGATGATGAGGTCGCAGCGCTTGGCCAAGAGCGTATTGCGCGTGAAGCCGATCGCCTGCGGAAACCAGGTGTATTCCACCGGGAGCCCCAGCTCGTCACCGATGATATCGGCGATCTTGTTCTCGAAACCCTCTGCTTTCTGGCTCGAGAAGGGCATGTTCGCCGGGTCGGCGCACACGCGCAGCACCCGACGATTGACGAGATCGGAGCGGTGGCCCTCGACGGCCCAGGCCGAGCTCAACCCGAGAACGCCCACACCGCAGGCGAGTGCCAGAAGCGTGAAAGACCTGATCACTCGAAACATGCCTTCTCATACTCCCTTGCCGCATCCGGTTTGGGATCGTGATTGCGCCCGCCCAGCTGGCCGGCGGGAACCGCACCCTCGGCCCGTGCCTTGAGGTACAAGTAGAGATCGTCGATGAAGCACATGACGTTCTTGTTGTCGCCGAGCGCCGGCATCACGAACTTGGTGCCGGCCTCGTCGCGAACGCGGCCGCTGGCAACGACGCCTATGAAATCCCCATAGGGCAGGGTCTTGAGCGACTTCGACAGCGCCGGTGCGTAGGACGAGCCCAAGCCGTTGGGTCCGTGGCACACGTGGCACTCCGAATGATAGCGGCGATAGCCGTCGTAGGTGTACCAATCGGTGACGAGCGTCCCGTCCTTCTTGCAGACGTGGAACGTGGGCGTGCCGTCGGGCAGCACCCACTTGCCGTTATCGTTGGTGGCGCCTTCCTGGCTGAGACAGCCATCGGCAAGCGTCACCATCGGGGGCCCTTCCTGCTTGTCCTGGGCTTGCGCCGATGTAAGAAGGCCGCCCCCCAAAGCGACCGCGGCGACTAAGACACTGATCCTTCTCACGCGTTTCCCCTATCTGCTTTTTGGTTGAGGGACGGATACATCACATTTGGGCAATTCCGCCAGAGAGTACAACGGGCAGATTGATCACCCGGGCGTGATCACTGCGGTGCGGGACACCGTCAACGGTTGCACCGACATCCTAATATTGGACGAGAAGCCCCTAACACACAAGCAGACCGGCGCGGGATGCCCCGCGCCGGTCCTTAATGCTTCGTGTCGAGACCTATGGCAGCGACCACACGGTCAGCGACCCACCAAGAGCGGTGTAGTCGTTGATACCGGCGTAGCCACCAACGGCGCCCAGACCATCGGTCGGGTTGGTCAAGC
>Ga0307426_1000154_pt1 | contig 43926 bp, 53 predicted proteins | sample SalMarWE160340MG_FD_202165 | JGI IMG/M metagenome (GOLD analysis project Ga0307426, IMG submission 202165) | Salt marsh sediment microbial communities from the Plum Island Ecosystem LTER, Massachusetts, United States - WE1603-40 | ecosystem: Environmental > Aquatic > Marine > Intertidal zone >... | reverse complement strand
AGTCGGTTAAAATGTGGTAATGTGTGTGAAACGAGGTGAACGTGATGGTGGAGATTGTAGTTGATGCTTCGGAACTCAAGGATGAAGGAAAACAAGTGGTTCAAGCGCTTGCTGATTTCGTAAAGGAGAAAACAGGCGGTGAAGTCAGCGAGGACTCGAACAAGGTGACGGTGAAGGGCGAAGGCAAAGCCGTTTCAAAAAAGTACCTGCGAGTGCTCGTGAAAAAGTTCCTGCACAAGCAAGAGCTGAAAGACTACTACAGAGTCATAAGCGGCGACGAAGAAACGCTGAAAGTGAAAGAAAGGAAACTGGCCGAAGAAGACTAAAAACGCCTTAAACGCCTTTTTCCCGTTTCAAGAAAAAGAGCGCGGAGCCATTCTCTAACGCGTGAAAATTGTCTATAGCCCCCTTATATAAACTAAACTGCATACGATTCTGCAGGGAAACACAGCGATTTTTCTACATATTTTTGGCTGTGGAAAACGCCAATACAGGTAGACCCCTCTATCTTTTCTGCAATGAAGCGCTATTAGGTTCCAAATATGATTCTTTTCAGGTGGCTTTACTTTGGATTTGTGCTTTGAGAGTAAATTTTGCGTTGTCTGCTTGTGTCAGGCGTTGGAAAGGTTATTACGCGACTACTTTCAAAGACTGAGCGAGGAAGGCAAGTTTGAGCTTCAAAGACTGTATAAGATTCGCGAAAGAGAACCCCGTGCGCTACATTGCCACCGTTGACGGTGACCAGCCGCGGGTTCGGGGTTTCCTGTTGTGGTTTGCGGATAAGACAGGATTCTATTTTAACTCGGGAACGGTAAAGGACGTTTACGCGCAGTTGAAGGCGAACCCGAAAAATGAAGCCTGCTTCTTTAGCCCCAAAGGCAACGGCGGCGCCATGATGCGCGTAGCTGGCGAAGCTGAATTCTTGGAAGACAAAGAGCTGAAACGGAAAGCCATTGAGGAAAGGCAGTTCTTGAAGGCATGGGGCTTCACGCCTGAAAGCCCTGACTTGGTGATTTTCCGCATAGCCCACGGCGAAGAGTGGTTCTGGACGATGGAAACCAACTTCGAACCCAAAAAACCAATCAAATTCTAATTTTATATTGGATATTGCTTTCCGATCGAGACCTTACTTACTCCAGCTTCCTTCTCCAATATAACAACATGTTCGGCTTTCTCAGCGAAGGCTTCGCTGTGCGTCACGGCTATTATCTGTTCGATGGCTTTGAACCGTGATATGGCTTCGGCTAAGCGGTCAATGCTGCCGTCTTCGCTGCCGAGGCTCTCCGTGGGCTCGTCAAGCAGCAACATGTTTAACCCGTGGCCCGTCCGCGACTGCATAATCAGCTGCCCGAGCCCCAGTCGGTAGGCGAAAGCGAGCAGCGTACGTTCTCCGCCTGACAGGTTCGAAACTTCGCGGTCGGCGCCGTTTTCGCTCTTCACGTAAGGCGTGTACGTGTCATCCACAGTTACGTTCAGCAGGGGTGCTTCGCCTCCGACCAAGCCGTCAAGTACTTGCTGCACGAAGTTGCGGAGCACCTTGACGAATTCGCTGCGCAGTTTAGGCTGGATGCTTCTGTACGCGTCGCGGATGGCTCCGAGGACCTCGACGGCTCGGGCGATTTTCTGCATGCGCTCAAGCTTTTCCTGCGCGTGGTTAATGCGCTCCTTGGTTTCATCCAGCCGTGCCAGCAGGTCTTTCTTGCGGCTTTCCTTCGTGCGCAGATCAGATTCCACACGGTAATACTGCGTAAACGCCTGTTCCCGTTGCATACGTGCGGCTTCCAAGTCCGTCATGTCGAACCTGCCTATCTCCCACCGCAACGCCTCAAGCTGCCCAGCCAACTCCTTTTCATGTTGCCGTTTTGCCTCAGCCTCACCTGCTAGGGCGCCCAAGTTCCGCTCTTCTTCGCTTAACCGCGCCTTCAACTCTTCACCTCTCGTCGTGAGCTTTTGCAGGTTCGAAAACGCTTCGTTCACTACGACTTTAGTTCGCTGCATCTTCTCGATTTCGCCTTGCAGCTGCTTTATCCTGTTCTGCCTCTTCGCGTTTTCCTGCTGAATACGCTCCATCAACCCGTCCTTGTACTCACCGTTCAAAGACTGCAGACAAAGCGGACACCGGCTCTCCATAGACAACGACGCCGTGCGCTTCTGGTCAGCCTGCAAGTTCCGCGCCGTCGCCTCCTGCTCCGCCCTCAAGCTGGAGAGTTCATCATCAAAAGCCGCCAGCTGCCCACGCAACGGCTCAACCGGCTGGTTCGCAGGCACCCCCGCTTCTTCAAGCGCGTTCTTGAAAGCCGCCACTTGCGAATCTAACGAGATTTGACGCTGCTTCAAGTTGTCAAGTATAGTTTTCTTGCCTTCAACCCGCTGATTCAGCGACGCCAACGCATCAGCTACGCCCGCGATGTTGGCTTGAACCCGTGCTTCTTTTCTCTTAAGCTCCTCTATTTGCTGCCTCTTCTCTTCCAGCTTCGCCAGTTTTGAATCCGCATCTTCAAGTGCTCTTTTGGCTCTAGCAAGTTTGCCTACCGCATCCTGCAGTTCAATCTCCAAGCGCGTGAACTCTTCGGTTACACGGTTGTATTCGGCGCCGAGCTTTTCCAGCCCCACCACATCCGGGTCCTTCTCGTAAGCCCTTTTCTCGCCGCTGTACTCACGCTGGTAATCCAAGATGTTTTTCCACGCGGTCTCATAATCAGACAAGCCGAACAGTTCGTCCAAGCGCCGCTGCCTATCACGCGGCGTGGCATCCAACAGCTCCTTCAAGTGCTCCTGCCTAACCCACACAATTTCGCGAAAAAGGTCCCGATCCAAACCCGTAATCGCCTTGAACTGCTCAGCTATGGCGTCGGTTTTCATGCTCGCCAAAAGCGTTTCATCCTCAAAAAGCTTCAGCTCCTCAAAGTCCTGCCCTATGCGTTTCCCACGCCTCTTAAGCCCGCGAACAAGCCTGTAAGTTCGCCCATTCTGACTGAACTGGACCGTGACTTGGGCTGAGTCTGCGCCTTCACGAAGCAGGTACTCAAAACTTCTCCCGATAGGATCACCAAACAGCGCAAAGTCCACCGCGTAGAGGACGCTGGATTTTCCTGTGCCTAGGCCGCCGACGAGGCAGTTGAAGCCCCGTGTGAAAGGCACCGTGGACTTGATGTGCGAGCGGATGTTCTCCAGCTGAACTATCTCGATTTTCATTGCAGAAGCTCCTCTATGGTCTGCTTGACCTTTTCCTCATGCTTTCTCGTCAACGGCTCTATCAGAGCTAGGGCGGAACGCGCGATTCTATCCGCTTCTTCATGGCTGTACCTTTCGCCGAAAATCTGGAGAAAATACTCAAACGCCTTCGTCTTCAAATCCTTAAACTCACTCTCGAAAATTGACCGCACGATCTCGTCTGAAACCGCGCTCTCCTTCAGCAGAACAACCGGATGCACCAGCAAAGCTTTTTCCGCCGCACTCCGAATTCTCGCTATGTCCACCTCTGCACGGCTCACCTCAGCAGGCAACACGCCCTTCAAAACAGGAATTACCACGGCGCCTTCCTCGTCTGCGCCTTTGACAAGCTGAACCGCCATGTCAGTGATTTTCGCCGACGTCATGCCTGAAAACTCATGTTCCAGAATCGTGAACCTGCGCGGAGAGGTGAGTCCCACGAACTCCTGCGAGAATTTGCCTTTCTCGTTCACTCGGACGTGGTAGAAGCCTTTTTCCTGTTCCGCCTCGTCGTAGCTGACGGTTTCCGTGCACCCGCTGTACGCCAAAAGCCCCGTTTTAAACTTGCCCGCGAAACGCTTGTGCACGTGACCCGCAGCGTAATAATCAAAGCCCTCAGGCAAAAGCTCAGGAGGAACTTCCGCTTCAATGTACGGTGGCTTCACACTTGGCAGGTCTACAGCCGCGTGGAAAACAAATATGTTGCTAACCTCTAGGCCGGGCGCCGGCGGGTTTTCAGCAATAAAAGCGGGAAGTGCCTCCTCCGTCTTGCGTCGGGTGCGGAAGTTTGGCACGCCGTAGACGTAGCAGCAGCCCGGTTTACGCCAGCACGCGCCCTCGTGTCTGGGCAGGTGGTAGATTAAGCCGGCGCTGTCCAGCGGATACAAAATCGTGCCCGTTATGGTGTTGGGCGCGGAGTCGTGCGAACCGTCCACGGTCAACACGGGGATTCCAGCGTCCCTGAGGCGCTTGAAGTTTCGTATGGCGTTCTCAAGCGTTACGTTGGAGGGGCGTGCGTGATGGAACAGGTCGCCAGCGATTATCATGAAGTCAGGTTTTAATTCGATGGCTTTTTCCACGATCTCCGCGAAGGCGTTGTCGAAGTCTTGACGTCTGGCTTCTAGACCGTATTGCGAGTAGCCTAGGTGTAGGTCTGAAGCGTGGACGAAGCTGAAAGCCTTCAAGTGGTTGGTTAGCTCTCCTGTGAATTATTGGTTTTTGGTTCTGAATTTAGTTCGGGGTTGACTGTTTTAAGCGTTTGGCACAATCCGACTGTATTGGCAGCTGTACATTTTCGGAGGGAAACATATAAACGCCTACGTTTTCTTTAGCAAAGAAAGGCGCGCGCAACATATGAAATGTCGAAAGTGTGGAAAGGAAACGTTTCTTCCTTTTCGATGTCCTTACTGCGGAGACCAATTCTGCACCGACCATCGCCTGCCTGAAAACCACAACTGCACCCGAATGGACCTTGCCCGCGCGCAAAGACAGGAAGACGCCGTGCTTCAAGGACCCACCTCGTACGAGTACAAAGTCACCTACGGCATGCCCCGCAGAACCAGAGGACGCGTTTACTTCAGCCCTAAAGAGCTTAAGCACTTAGCGGTTGCCGTGTTGCTTGTCATCGGAGTTGGCGTATCCTACATTTTTTTCACAGGTTCTTTAGGCGGCGATTTGCTGCTTGTCGCCTCCGTTTCAGCGGCCATTTTCACTTCGTCTTTTGCTATCCATGAAATCGCCCACAAAGTAACCGCGCAACGCCGGGGCTTATGGGCTGAGTTCCGTTTGACCCTGTGGGGTAGCGTGCTAACCGCCATTTTCATGATATTACCCGTGGCTTTCAAAATAATCTCCCCTGGCGCGGTTATGGTTTCTGGACCCGCCAGCATGGATGAAATAGGAAAAATCTCAATTGCGGGACCCACAACCAACATTATTTTGTCCTCCGCGCTCATAGCTGCTGCGTTTGCCCCTACGCCTATACGCTGGATTTTCGTGATAGGTGCACTCTTCAACGGCTACATTGCAGTTTTCAATCTAATACCAATTGGGATTCTTGACGGCTTCAAAATCTTTAACTGGAACAAAACGATTTGGGCTTTGGCATTCGCCGCAAGCATTGCGTTAACCGCCATTGCTTACCTTCTGTTTTTATCGTTACCTATGTTTTAAACGAGCAATCTAAAAACAAGGCGCTTTCAAAATTTTAGATAAGCTCGATTGTAACGTGCACTTCCTCGGGCACACGGATGCGCATGATGCGCCGCATAACTCGTTCTTCCGAGTCAATGTCTATCAACCGCTTGTGGATGCGCATTTCCCACCTGTCCCACGTAGGTGTTCCCTCACCAGACGGCGCTTTCAAAACCGGCACTTTCAGCCGTTTGGTAGGAAGCGGAACTGGGCCGTTCATTTTCGCGCCTGTCTTGTTAGCGATAGATTTCAGTTCATCGCATACCTCTTCCAGCTTGAGGTAATCGGTGCTTGTCAGGCGGATTCGCGCTTTTCTAACCATTTATCCAATCAACCGTTTTAACGCAATTACCTTACACATTTAGGCGGTACATAAAAACTTATCGACGACTTTTTGACGCAATTACAGCTTGTGTGTGAAAGGTCGATGCCTAGCAGGGTTACTTGTGAGTTAAGAAAGGAAAAGAGGAAGTATTTAGAAGTAGTAGATTGCTGATGCGGTTGCGTTGATAAAGTCGCCTTGGTACGTGTCTGTGTTGCCGACTCTTATCTCTACTGCTCCAGGTAAGACGGGGAAATACGCTGTTCCAGCAAGCCCCACAGTAACGTTATTGTTGTAATTAACTTTGAAAGAGGAGTAAAGCATTTGAACGTATGTTGTGTTGCTTGTTGATTGGACACTGACGGCGACGTATCCTGCGTATTGTAATGTGTCTTGGAATACCGGTGTGAGTGTGCTTGCGTTCTGACTTACAGGTTCTTGTGAAAACAAGTATCCTGACGCGTTAAGATAGAGCAAATTAAGGTAACTCTGAATTTGCAGGTTTAAAGTTTCTACTCCCTCCTGCAGGTTCGATATGGTGCTGTTGCTCTGGTCAAGGCTGTTTTGAAGGGAGGCAACTTGCGCGTTCAAAGAACCAATTTGCGTAGTAAAAGTGGCGAGGTCTGCGTTCTTTTCTTCTATTTGAGAATTCAAGTCGTTTACCACAGGCAAATAAACTGCGAGTACACCAACCAAGCCAATGGAAACAACTATGCAAACCAGCACCAACGCGATGGCTACCGGTTTCCAACTAATTTTCCGTTTGCCCACTTTGCCCATTTTCTCAGTCTTTTTTACTATTGTGGGCACTCGTGATGGGTGAGACGGGGTTTCTGATGTTGTTGAGGGTTTGCTGAGAGGCGGCGGCGGTGGCGACGGCGCAGTTTTTTCTTTTGGAGCAACTTCTGGCGTTTTCGCAGAAATTTTTGGGGCGGTTTCGGTTGAAGATGTCGGTTGCTGTTTGGTAGTTGCTTCTAGTCCTTTTGCGAAATCGAACAGTTCTTTGTTCATTAGCTTTTTGATGTTTTCTTGGGTCCCTTCTAACTCGACTTGAACTTCACCTATCCGTACTGAAATCTTTGAGCGCTCTTGGTTCTGTTCATTTTCCTTTGGCATGGTCATACCTACGTTCTTAGTTTGAAGTTTCCATATAAAAATCTAAGCATTAAACGGGGGACAGATAGGTTTTTTTCTTCAAACACTGCATTTTTGGGGCGCGTAACGCTTTTTCCAGAAAAAAGGGCATCAGGAGACGCTATCCAAGGAGTTTGGGTTTTTGCAATAATCGCTTTTGTAACCAAATCTGTGACCTTGATTTCATTTATCAGTGCCATCTCCCCCTCTAGTCGTATTGTTGTCACTTACAAACGGTATTAAAAGATTTTTCAGAATTAAACCCAAAACTTCCTCATTTCTCCGACATGTACCCAATCTATATCGTTTTCATCCGTCGAACCTGCGTTCCCAGGGGCGAGGCGAAGCCTGGATAACGTTTAAATTTCCTGCTTCTATCTGCTTGATAATGTGGAGCGATTATGACTTACTGTTCGAATTGCGGTGAAAAACTTCCTGAGGACGCGCTCTTTTGCCCGAAATGCGGCGCCAAAACCTTGAAAGGCGCAGAGGCAAATGTCCCTAATTCCACCGATGAGTTGAAAGATGCTTTTGCCAAGATGGGCCGAGAGCTGGATAAGGCTTTCTCTGTGGCTGCCAAGGAAATAAACGCTGCGTTTCAAACTGCAAGTGAAAACATTCAGAAGTCTCTTAAGAAAGAGAAAATAGTTTGTCCTAACTGCGGAGAAAAAAACCCAAACAACGCGATCTACTGTTATAACTGCGGCAAAAAACTGAAAGCTGAATAGACTGAGCGGATGCAGGAAGATTCAGTAAAAACTGTTCATGTGTGAGACCTATGAAAATCGGTGTTTGCGGGATAGCCTGCGAAAAATGTCCTCGAATGCAACAGGGCATATGCCCCAACGGTGACGCGGGATGATTGCCGAAACACAACAAGATGTGCCAAATAGCCTCTTGTGCTTTCAACAGAGAAGAAAGAGTCTGTTTTGATGCAACGATTTCCCGTGTGAAAACACGGCAAAAGGGCCGATTAACTTCGGTTACTGCCAGTATATTTCTGGAAAAAATCAGCCGTAGACTCTCTTGAACAGGCCGTGGTTGCCAACAGTTTTAAGTTGAGGTGGGCTGTGATAGTTTTTGGGAGAGACCATGGTTTCTTCAGAGGGACTCATTAAAGCTCGCGACTTGACCAAGAAGTTCGGCAGCTTCACGGCAGTGGATCACATAAACTTCGATGTCTACAAGGGCGAATGCCTTGGTTTCCTAGGACCCAACGGCGCTGGAAAAACAACCACAGTGCGCATGATTTACTGCTTCTCGCCTGTGACTGAAGGCGACTTATCCGTGGCTGGAATGAACGTTTCCACGCATTCGGGGGAGATTAAAAGAATGGTGGGTGTGGCTCCTCAGGAAGATAATCTTGATCCAGACTTCACGGTTATAAAGAACCTGCAGGTTTACGCCCGCTACTTCGATATTTCAAAAGCTGAAGCTGCGAAACGGGCCATAGAATTGCTTAAGTTCTTCCAGCTTGAAGAGAAACAAACTAAGTCGATTGATGAGCTTTCCACGGGTATGAAACGACGCTTAATTATTGCCAGAGCGTTAATTAACCAGCCGCAAATCCTCCTTTTGGATGAACCGACCACGGGACTGGATCCTCAAGGCAGACATATCGTTTGGGATGAAATTCGCAGCTTGTTAAAGCAAGGGGTAACCATCATTTTGACGACGCATTACATGGATGAGGCAGCAGCCCTGTGCGATAGAGTCATAATCATAGATAACGGCAAGATAATCGAGACTGGGGTACCTCAAAAACTCATAAAAGAACATGTGGGCGAAGATGTTTTAGAAGTTGCCTTCAACGAGGTCATCCTGAAAGCACTGAAGGAAGAGCTGCCGGACGCGGACATCGAAATCTTCGGCGACCAGATTCGAGTGTTTGTCAACAGACACGGCGTTTTCGAGCGAATCTTGAAGAAATTTCCCGGCGTAAACATGAGCATTCGCAATGCGAACCTTGAGGATGTGTTTCTTAAGCTTACAGGGAGGAAGCTGCGAGAATGAAAGAAAGCAGCAATCCGCCATTGGTTTCTCGGCTGCCGAGGTTGACTTTTCGTGTTTGGACGGTTTGGCGTAGAAACTTTGACGTTTTCATGAAAACGTGGCATGTGAATTTCCTGCCGTCTCTTATCGAGCCTGTTCTTTACTTGTTGGCGTTCGGCTTTGGATTAGGCACTTTCGTCACAAACATTGAAGGTATCTCGTATATTCAGTGGATAGCGCCGGGGTTGGTGGCGATAACCGTTATGTACGGCTCTTTTTTCGAGTGCACTTACGGCTCGTTCGTTCGGATGTACTTTCAGAGAACGTTTGACGCCATAATCGCCACGCCTATCAACGTGGAAGAAGTCATAGCAGGTGAGCTTTTGTGGGGCGCAACTAGGGCAACTTTCAACTCCGCGATTGTTTTGGCGGTGGTGGCTGCCTTCGGGTTAATTTCCACTCCTTGGTTTTTGGCGATGCTGCCTGTTGCCTTCTTTGGCGGACTGCTGTTTGCCTCGTTGGGGATGTGCTTCACGGCTTTGGCGCCTAACATAGACTTCTTCAATTACCCGACGTTCCTGCTCATCACACCCATGTTTCTTATAAGCAACACGTTTATTCCGCTTGCGTCGTTTCCAAGTCAACTTCAAACTATCGCCTTGGCGGTTTTGCCGTTGACGCATGTGGCGGACTTGTCGCGCGTGTTGGTCGTGGGCAAGATAGAAACTTTAGGTGGCTTAGCGCCTGAGTGGGTGCTGGCTCTGGCTGTTTTTTGGATAGCCGTGGTGACTGTGTTGTTCTTTGTCTTAAGCATTTACTTGATGAAGAGACGACTTATCAAGTGAGCTAAGCGACTACGTGATTTGAAGGTTAATGAGCGGAATTTTAAAGGTGTTCCAGCTACAGTTAAAAGCTTGAAAAAGCAGAGTACTAAAGCAGAGCACTAGTACGGTTGCTGAGGCATGTTGCATTAAATTTGGTTGGAGGTGAAAGGATGACTAATGTTGGAGAGATTTACATTTGCAAAATATGTGGGAACGCGGTTGAGGTTGTTGCCGCTGGCGCTGGAAGGCTTGTTTGCTGTGGGCAGCCTATGGAGCTAGTAGAGGACGAGGAGTAAATTGCGCTTTTTTCGTGATTTTCCGTTTTTTTAGTGACCTTTGTGTGCTGTAGGGTAGATTAGTTTCTATGATGTGTTTTTTGTGTGTGCGCTACTCTTAAATATGACGCGTGTCATATTTTACTTTATAAGCTAACACAGTTGGCATTCAAATTGAAAAAAACTTTTACAGGAATCACAACAATAGCCATACTGTTAATCTTAGCCAGCCTTGCATACAATTCAATACCTCCCGCAAAAAGCGCAACCCCCAACAGTGACGTAGACTGGCAGTTAACCGTGAGCGGCCTAGTTAAGAACCCCTTAACCTTAAACTGGACCGAAATAACCTCAATGCCTAAAACCACCGTACCCGCCGCACTTATCTGCGTAGATTTCCCTAACAAAATACTTCTGCAAGGATACTGGACCGGAGTCAAACTTCAAACTTTGCTAGAAGAGGTGGAGCCTTCACCGAGTGTAATGAAAGTAGCCTTTTACGCCGCTGACGGCTACTCAACAGACTTAACCATTGAAACAGCTAAACGTAACGACGTAATTTTAGCCTACGAGATAAATAGCACATCTCTCAACGACTTACGTTTAGTGGTGCCTGGCAAGTGGGGCTACAAGTGGATAAGCCAAATTGCCAACATCGAACTTGTTGACTACAACTTTCTAGGTCGTTGGGAAAGCCAAGGTTACTCTGACGAAGCAGATATGTCTTCAGGTGGTGGACAATCAGTTAGAGATTTACAATCATTGCCTAAAGTAAACGTTACTTCTCCAGCCCCAACCACTACTCCTCCTTCAACCACACCTTTACCGTCTCCTTCTCCCGTAGCACCTTCATATCAGACGACACCAACACCAGAACCCTTAGAAAGCGTGTCCATACCAACGGAAGCCATCTACGCAATAGCAGTGTTCGTGGTCGCCGTTGTACTGGTTGTCGTTTTAACATTTGTCCGTAAGAAAACAAAATAGCCGAGAGCCGAAACAAAAATTTCCCATTTTTATTGCGCATTTGCTCCTGTTATACGTCTAAGGCGTTCAGAAACAGCCAGAACTCTTCAACATTATTTATTCTTCTTATCTCCAAGTATTCTGGTTTAAATTCTGCTCCTTCTCCAGAAGACTCTTTGTAGAAGCCTACTGTGTGAGGATAAAGCCGTTCAAATTCCCGATTTTCCAAGAAATCGCCTAATTTTACAAGTTTCCCCGATTGGGACGTTCCTTTTTTCCTGTCTACCACAATTACATTATAGTTAAGGTATTTTCCCTTGTTCCCGCATCTCGGAAAGTAAAATATCAAGTCGACTTCCATGAAGTGAAATTTCTTGTTTTCGTTTGCCAACAGTGCTCACCAGTCAATTATCAAATAAAGATTTAAACATTACACGCTCACACATGTGCTTTTTACATCATTTCATAGAGGCTCAGTCCCACAGTTCTCCAGACCTGTAAATCCCAATTGCCTCAAAAGCACGATGGCAGGAGACAATAATACTCGCGGTGCTGGTGTCATGAGACGGTGAATTTCAACGAGGCTTTTAATGCCTGCAGCTGTTTTCTGCGTTTTGCCTTTTTTGAAGTGCCGCACATTAGGATCATTGTGAACTGTACTTTTTTCCTAAACTGATTTTTTTCTTTATATCTTCGATATCCGCGTTTTTGTCAGCCAAGATTCTAAGCCACAACTCAAATTCGTTTTTTGATATTTCCTTCAAGATTCCATTCTGGTCGCCAGCAAAGTATTTCACTGGTTCTGTAGGTGATTCGAATAACTTGAAGTAAAAAATTCGGTGTTCAATCGTCAACTTGGAGGAACACTCTTCTTTTTCGCCCTCAACATAATCCACTTCATGGCCCATTAACCATACTTCCCTCTAACCGCTTACCCTAATTATTCACTTAAGCCTTACCATATGGAACGGATAAAGACTTGAAACGCTAAATCTCAAGGTCTTTCATATCTGCCACAACAAGGTAATAAGCGGCTAAACCCTTCCAGTTTCCCCAGTTTTTGCCGATTCTCCGCGCTTCAGCGCTTGAAATCACCTTCCCGTCACGGTAGTAACGTGAAATAACCCGTCTTAAACCTAAATCGTCAGCGGGCAACGCCTCCAGCCGCCGCATTCCCCGAAGCATCGTAAGCTCAGCGGTCCAGACTCCAACCCCTCTCACTTCATCAAGCTCCCGTATGATCTTTTCAGAGCTCTCGTATTTTTTGAGTTTTTCCAAGTCCAGTTTTCCCTCCGTTATGAGCTTGGATGCTTCTTTGATGTACTCGCCCTTTCGAAAACTTAAGCCGCACTGGCGGAACTCCTCGGTGCTGACGGAAGCCAACCGCTTTGGTGTCGGGTACACATAGTAGACTTTGCCTTCCAAGTTCAGAGTGTCACCGAACTTTTTGATGAGCGTGTGTTCTAGGCTGTGGGCTACTTTCAACGAAATCTGCTGCTCAACAACCGAATCCACCAGCGCTTCAAAAACAGTTGGCGTGGTTGGATTTTTCAGCCCCCAGAGCTCACGTTTTAAATGCGCCATTAGTTTGTCGTCTTTTACCGTTTCATAGAAAGGTTTCAGGTCTAAATCCAAACTGAAAAGGCTTGTAACCGCGGCTCCAGCGTTTTCTTTGTCCTCCGCAGTTATCGCGCGGTTTGATTTGAGTTCAACAGCTAATTTCGGCTTGTCAACGATGCCTGCGGATTCTACGATGGCGAGAACAAGTTTGCCGTTGACGCGTATCACCTGCCAAAACCTGCCTTTTTCATAGTTGCGGATTTGTTTGTCGCCGTTAGCGAAGATTTCGCAGCTAAGATCGAAACGGAACGGGGGCAAAGCCGTAATCTCAAGTTTTTCAGCGTAAATCACTGCGAATTTCATCCCTGCAGGCTAGAGCCGCCGAAGCTTACTACAAGAAACACTACGTACAACACCAGCAGTAAGGTGCCTTCTCTCCAACTCATACGTTCATCGGATAGGAAGTACCATAAGAACAGGTTAGTTATGAGGGAGAATATCGCTAAGTTAGAGAAAGCCGCGATGTGAACGGTTAAAGGTGACACTATCAAGGCTACGCCGAGGATGAAGGTGATGTTGATGAAGCAGCTTCCCACGATGTTGCCTAAAGCTACGTTAAAATGGCCTTTTCTAGCAGAACTGATGCTTGTTGCAAGTTCGGGTATGCCTGTGCCGAAGGCAACTATTGTGGCGCCTATAACAACGGGGGGAATGCCCGCGCTCGCTGCGATAAACGAAGCTGAGTCAACGATGAAGAAGGCGCTTGCAACCACCACGGCTGCGCCGACCAATGCTAATGAAACGTAATGGCGGAGTCTTCTTCTTTCTTCGCCTAAGGTGCTTTGCTCTTTTGGTTTTTTCGCTCTGGCTAATTGAATCATGTAGAACACGAAGATTGTGAGGAGAATCACTCCTATGAATTGGCTTGCCTGTCCTATGTAAAGAAGCGTTAATGGAATAAGTGAGGCTATGAAGAGCCCGAAGTACAGGTTGCCTATTTCCTCCTTAGCCATAGCGGGGTACAAGCACTGGAATCGCGGGCATTTCACCGCCACTATCAAGAAACACACACCCAACACTAGTGCGATGTTGGTTATGTTTGAGCCTAAGATGTTGCCGATGGATACGCCAATTTTTGCTGAGCCAACTCCGAAAATAGCCACACTGAGTTCAGGCAGAGACGTGGCGAAACCTACCAGAATGAAGCCGACGGTTGTTTTTCCGAACCCCGTCATGTTGGATACTTTGACTGAATTGTTTATGGTTACATCGCTGGCTATAACCACAACAATAATTGAAGCGAGAAGGATAAGGGCGTTCCCGATTAACCCGAGTCCTTCAAACACCCTTTGCTTCACAATCCGTGCTTAAATGCTCTTAGGCGATGGCTAAAAACGTTTCTTAGCACACACAACCTGCGTAACAAGCGTAAAACAAAATTGTCTAGGCCGCGTTTCTCTAAAGGATTTTTAACTTGGACCCCGCGTATATAACAGTCAAGGACGGATTCGGTCATGCGCATAGTGTTACGAATAGGCGGTTCAGTTGTAGCGTCTCCGATTAACACGGAGTTGATGAGCAAGTACGCGGATGTGGTGAAAAAACTGAAAGAACACAACCACGAAGTCGCGGTGGTTGTGGGGGGCGGAACCTTGGCGCGCGAGTTCATATCCATAGCTAAGAACCTTGGCTTAGACATGCGGGCTCAGGATGAAATCGCAATTTCCGTTTCGCGGCTTTTTGCCCAACTTTTCCTCAAGAAGCTGGGAAAATTGGGGTGTGAAAAAGTGGCGTTGACGCTTGATGGCGCGTCAAAGTGCGTAAGTGACGGGAAGATTGTGGTGATGGGCGGTTTGAAGCCGGGAATCACGACGGACGCGGTTGCAGCGTTAGTGGCTGAACGGGTGGGCGGTGAGTTGCTGGTCAAGGGCACTGATCAAGATGGCATCTACACTAAGGATCCTCGGAAGCACTCGGACGCCGTTAAGCTTGACCGCTTGTCGTTTGATGATTTGCAGGGCGTTTTTTCGGAAAGCCAACATAAAGCAGGCATGCACCAGATTGTTGACCCTGAAGCTGTTAAAGTGCTGAAGCGAGAACGCGTAAAGTTGGTTGTGGTGAACGGGTTTAAACCCGAGAACATTTTGGCGGCTGTTCGAGGAGAAAAAGTTGGGACAATAGTCGAATAGCTTGTCTTTTATGTTGTTGTCTTGTTTTGTACGGCAATAGGTTTAAATATCACACATGATATCGCATGTGATATCATATTTGAGGTTAATAGTGATATAAATGAACCATGAAGAAAAAAAGGAAATGCGCAACGAATTACGCGTAGAAAGACACCTATTAAGGCGCAAAAGAAACTGGATGCGCCACACCGCCATGGTGCCCAAAGGCTTCATCCGCTATCACGTCCTTGAAGCCCTTAACCAAAAGCCCATGTCCGGATCAGAACTAATGGACGAAATCGAAAAGCACACTGGCGGATTCTGGAAACCAAGCCCAGGCTCAATCTACCCGCTGCTAGCGTGGCTGCAAGACAACAGTTACATAAAAGAACTACCCGCTGAAAACGGGTTAAAACGTTATGAATTAACAGAAAACGGAAACTCATTGCTTGAAGAACAAAAAAACACCATGAAGAAATTCAGGGAAACAATGGGGTTTTCCCAGTCTCCCTTCAGCGCATTCTTCATGAAAGTCCCGCCCGAAAAAGAAGCCGCAATCAGGGACACGATGAGGCACGCTGCCACAGCAATGTTTCAACTAAGCAGTGCCCTTCAGAAAAACTTCTCAGAGCAGGCGTTCAACGACGGGATTAAGGCGATAGACGAAGCTGCGGCTAAACTTGAAGAAATAACCAAGAAGCTGAAAGGTGAAAAGAATGACTGAAGAAGACGCGATTAAAGCCGAAGGCTTAACTAAAGTCTTCAACGGAAGCTTAGTAGCCGTTGACCACATTAATTTCAGCGTTAAACACGGCGAAATTTTCGGGTTTTTAGGACCTAACGGCGCTGGAAAAACCACAACTATAAACATGCTAATCACCATCTTGAAACCGACAGAAGGCAAAGCATCCATACTAGGCCAAGACATAGCCAAACAGCACAACGAAGTCAGGTATTCCATCGGTTTAGTCCCGCAAGAGTACACCGCCGACGAAGACTTAACTGGTTTCGAAAACATACTTTTATGCGCTGACCTCTACGGGATTTCCCGCGAGGTTTCCAAAAAACGAGCAATGGACCTTTTAAAGCTTGTTGAGTTAACCGATTTCAAAGACAAAAAGGTTCAAACTTTTTCAGGTGGCATGCGCCGAAGGCTAGAGCTGGCATGCGGCTTAATTAACAGGCCAAAGGTGCTTTTTTTAGATGAGCCAACGTTGGGTTTGGACGTTCAAACCAGAGCTGCCACTTGGAACTACATTAAAACGTTAAAAAAACAGTTTGGCATGACGCTTTTCATGACCACGCATTATTTGGAGGAAGCTGACGCCCTCTGCGACCGCGTCGCCATAATTGACCATGGAAAAATAATCGTTGTCGGAACCCCTGAGGAGCTAAAAGACAGTTTAGGCGGCGACATAATCACAGTCGGCATAAAAAAAGATGAGGACATAACGGGACTTGTCGAGAAAATTGAGCACGTGAAAGAAGTTAAAAAAGAGAATGGCACGTACAGGATAAAGTCTGAAAACGGCGAAGTAACCGCCCCGTTAATAATTGAAGCACTGCGCAAGGCGGGTCACGTTGTCACACGGCTCTCGCTTACGAAACCAACTTTAAATGAGGTTTATTTGCAGTACACGGGCAGGTCCATGCGTGACGCCGAGGACTCAGGCGAGTCGCTTCATGCAAAAAGAATGCTGATGGCGAGGCGAAGGCATTGAGTGAAATGAACAACGTTTCTAAAAGCAAACTGCACGGTCTCTGGGCGCTAACCAACCGAGAGCTTAAGAAATGGTACAAAGCACCCACAGTTTTCATCCTCACGCTAATACAGCCCGTCATCTGGCTAGGCTTGCTAGGAAACGCCTTGAACCTAGGCAGCTTAGTTAGCTCAGGCTCTTTCACCATTTCTCCAGAATTGATATCGAGCCTGCAACTGACCCCAGCGCAAATCACTGGGCTTCAAGGGTTTTTCTCAGGCATAGGCGACTCAATACTGCAGAGCACGTTCGGAACAACCAGCTACATCTCCTTCATGGCTGTAGGCATGATCGCTTTCACCGCGCTCTTCACGACGATGTTCAGCGGCATGTCCGTGGTCTGGGATAGACGCTTAGGCTTCCTTAACAAGGCGCTCAGCACTCCCGTCTCACGTTCAGTAATAATAATATCCAAGGTACTCTCAGCCACACTCCGATCAATGTTCCAAGCTTTCATAATACTGATAATCGCCGTCCCACTAGGCTTCCAAGTTGGCGAAGCCTTCACTCCGATCAACATACTCGGCGTGTTCGCATTCCTATTCCTGATATGCATGGGCTTGTCTTCGCTTTTCATAGCCATCAACATAAGGTCAACAAGAATCGAGACGCCAATGGCGGTCATGAACCTGCTAAACCTGCCGTTAACCTTTGCCAGCAGCGCCTTCTTCCCAATCGCTAGAATGCCCGGTTGGCTACAGACAGTGGCGAACGTCAATCCCTTATCCTATACAATGGACGGCATGAGACAACTCCTGATCAACCCCACCATCGATTATTCGAAACTTGCAATTCAATACGGGTACGTCGGAATCTTCGCTGCAATATTGACTACGATAGGCATAGTGCTTTCGTGGCGGTATCTAAACAAATAAATATGGAGACGCAAACGGAATAGAAACGAGGGATTCTTATGGCGCTTGTTGTGGAAGCAGTGGACCTGAAAAAAACGTACATGCTCGGAAAAATCCCAGTGGAAGCCCTCAGAGGCGTAAACTTGAAAGTGGAATGCGGCGACTTCCTCGCCATTCTAGGCCCCTCAGGTAGCGGCAAATCAACCTTGCTAAACCTGATCGGTGCGCTTGACAAACCGACCTCGGGGACGCTGCTTATCGACGGCGTTGACGTTTCCAAGCTAAACGACAACCAACTATCCGACATTAGAAGCCGCGTAGGCTTCGTCTTCCAGTTTTTCAATCTCATTCCCAGATTCACGGCGAGGGCAAATGTTGAGCTGTCGCTGTCCATAGCGGGCGCGAGCAAGGTTGAAAGGAAAGGACGCGCGGAAGAGCTTCTCGTAACTGTGGGTTTGAAGGATCGAATCAACCATAAGCCAACTGAGCTGAGCGGTGGTCAACAACAGCGAGTAGCCATTGCCAGAGCTTTGGCGAACAACCCCAAGTTTCTGTTAATGGATGAGCCGACGGGAAACATAGATTCCAAAACTGCCCGCGAAATAATGAATCTTGTTAAGAAGCTTAACGAGGGGGAAGGCGTGACCATCATTATGGTGACGCATGATCAGCATCTGGCAAGAGAAGCAAAAAGAACGGTTCAGATGTTTGATGGCTTAATAACAGCAGATATAGTCAAGGGTGAACGGACATGAGAACAAGAGATGTTTTTGGCTATTCTTTCAGTGCGATAAGGCTGCGAAAGCTCCGTGCAGGCTTAACTACGTTGGGCGTGGTAATCGGTATTGCCGCCATAGTTGCCTTGCTTTCAATCACTACAGGCTTACAAAATACCATAACCGCGCAACTTGAAACAGGACTGGCAACCGACACGTTAATCATTGCACCTGGCGGCGGAGTCTTCGGTGGAGGGCAAGGCGGTGGCGGTTTCGGCGGCGGTGCGCTTGGAGGCTCTGACTCCGGATTCAGGCTGCTCATAAACGACACGCAAACGATAAACGGCTTGTCAACCGACATTCTCACGTCAATAGCTGTAATCCAGCGATCAGGCTACATCAACTCCACTGAACACGAGCGCGTAACAACAATCATCGGCGTCGACTTCGTAGAATACAAGAACACCTACAGTACCACCTTCGTGTCAGAAAGCGGCGAAATCCCAGACAACCCTGCCAACAACACGGTTGTCATTGGAAAACGCGTGAACGAGCGGCAAAATGGAACAGTTCTCTTCACCGCAGGAGAAGACGTGCAAATCCTATGGACCAACGCCACAGCGCGTCCACCCCAGAATGAAAGCTATACCGCACATGTAGCTGCAGTTCTGCAAGAAGTCGGCGGCTTCGCGTTCGGCGGTCCCTCAGACAGCAACATTTACATTCCAATTTCAACAGCACAAGAGTTTTTCAATACTTCGGAATGCGAGACAATAATCGTAAAACTGGCAAACAGTGATCAAGCCACAATCGACGCCGTGTCCAATAAGATAGTGGACGAATTCGCTGGAGAAGTGTCAGTCATCTCTTCAACTGCAGTTTTGAACCTCCTCGGGAGCGTCTTTTCAATAATCGAATTGTTCCTCGTAGGCATCGCGGCCATCTCATTGCTTGTGGCAGGCATCGGAATCATGAACATCATGATTGTTTCTCTAATCGAACGCACACGCGAGATAGGCATCCTGAAAGCACTGGGCATGAAAAGCCGAACAGTCTTGGGGATTTTCTTGGGCGAATCGGTGATAATCGGCGTAATAGGCGCAGTAATAGGCATAGCTTTAGGCTGGGTGCTAGCGAACATCGTTGCAACATTCTTGGGCAGTGGCGCGATAAGTATCGGACCGGGAGGAGGAGCTGGAGCAGGTGATATGCTGAGCATTACTCCCGTCTTGACTCCGCTGGTGTTCCTCGGCGCGTTCGGGTTCGGCGTAGGCGTCAGCGTTATCTTCGCGTTGTACCCTGCTTGGCGGGCTTCAAAGCTTAAACCCGTAGAAGCTTTAAGATACGAATAGCCCCTATTATAAGGCAGAGGTTTGCGAGTTGAAGAGAGAGTACCCTAAAAGACCAGTTGTAGGCGTAGGCGCCGTAATCCTTGACGGCGACAAAATTCTGCTGGAAAAAAGAAAAAACGAGCCCAACAAAGGCAAATGGAGCGTTCCAGGCGGTTTAGTGGAGCTGGGCGAAAGCGTGGAAGAGGCGGTTGTCCGCGAGGTGCAGGAGGAGACGGGGTTGGAAGTGGATGAGCCGCGGCTTGTTGACGTGGTAAATTACGTTAGCTTAAGCGAAAAAGGCGCAGTGTTATACCATTACGTGATTCTCGATTATCTGGTAACCGTACAAAGCGGTAAGGCTAAGGCGGCAAGCGACGCTGATGCTTTGAAGTGGGTGCCCTTCAACGAGGTGGAAGAATACGATTTAACGGAGTCCTTCCGCCTGTTCTTTAAGCGAAATAGGGAGAAGCTGGAGAACCCTACTTTGTATTTTTGAAGAACAGCCGTGTTTCGCCCATTGTTTTGATGTCTAACGCTCTGACTCGCGTAACTATCGGAAAATCATGCACAACCTTCCCCAACGTTAGGCAGTGATGCGGCGGCAGGTCCCGTGCGATGGAGCGGACGGTTTCGGCGTCCACGCGGGAGGCGCGGCTTACGACATCTAAATCGTGCTCGTTTGTGAAGTTGAAGAGGAAGATGTTGTCTGCTTGGCGGTAGATGCTTTCGCGGATGGTGTCGGGCTGGTTGGTTATGAAGGTGGTGAATATTCCGAAGTGGCGCATGCGCGTGACTATGTCGTCCCAGTACGTTTCACGCAGGTAAAGGTGCGCCTCCTCAGCGAAGAGGAAAACGGCGTTGAGTTTCCAGCTTTGCAGGGAGTCAACGAGCTTTCCAAGAACGTATTCAACTACTATTTGGCGGTCGATGGTTGAGGTGTTGCGCAAGTTTATGACGATGGCGCCGCCGTGGTCCTTGGCTTTCAGCAGGCACTCATCTAGCAGCGTGGATTCTGCAAGATTGTCGGTGAAGAAGCCCGAGTTGACGAGAGCGTGATAGCGGGAAGATAGCGCGTCGCGTACGTGCTGGTTGCAGTTCAAGTTGCGTATTGCCTCGCCTAGGTCCTGCAGTGTGAGGCGCCCTTTTTCTTTCAGGTGTTTCCAGAGGCGTCTGAACTCACGTGAGGAGGTTCCTGGCAGGTGCAGGGCGTGGATAAGTATGCCCATTACCACGTTGAGGTGTAGCTGGTCGAGGGCTACTTTGAAGTTTTGCGAGGGCGTTAACGCGTGGACTTTGTCGTAGTACATGTTTCTTTTTCCGTCATGGGTCATGCCTATGCTTGTGTATTCACCATTCAGGTCGAACAGGACCACGGTTGCCTTGTAGCCTATGAGGCTCGCCATCAGGAGCTTGGACAGGTATGATTTGCCGCAGCCCTTCTTGCCCGTTATGATGTTTAACGTGCCGTCTACGGCTGTGGCGTCTATGGTCAGGAGCGAGGAGTCTTTGGTGCCCCCGAGAATTATGGGTCGCGTTCCCTCAACGTTGGCGAGCTTCAGCAGCATGGGCACAGACAGTTTCTTGATGGTGGACTGCGAGCGGCTAGGCAGCCAGCTGTTGCTTGGGCTGAGGGCTTCGTTTTCCAGTGTCGCCCTTGTTTTGCAGACGAGCAGGCTGGCGTCTTGGATGTACGTGATGTGCGGCGCTATTTCCAGCGGGTCAATATCTTCGCCCTGTATCGGTACGCCGCCGTCTGGAAGCGTGCGCAGCAACTCTTCAAGCACGCCGGGGATGCTTGCGAACTGCACATCAATCACCTGTGCAATTAACGCTTTTCTTGCATCTGGGTCTTCAATCAGCAAGTAGTCGCCTTTTTCAGCGTTCTCGTTTGGGAAGCTCAGGACTTGCAGGATGTTGCCTTCTTTTTTGTAGAGTTTCATGAGTAAATTTCTCCTTTGCCGAACGGTCCGAACAGCAGGCGGTGCATGTCGGGTCGGTTGATTATTTGGATGCCGTGTTTGCGGGTGATGAAGTGTTTTATGGCTAAGACTTCGTTGGCGGTGAAAGTGCATAATATATGCGCTAAACGCAGGGTTTCAGGGTAGCCCTGCATGTACAGGTCGTTTCCTAAGAGCTTCTCAACCGCCGCCATCCTGTGCTGGAACGGGGTTTCTCTGTCGATGTCTAGGCGGAAAGCGTAATTCGCCTTGTTCAGTCTTGCCACGTAAACGTCGCCTAACACGACGATGGGCGGTTTGAATCTTAAGCCTGTGGTTTCCAGAAGGTAGGGTGGCTCGTGTTTGGGCAGATGTTCGGTTATGAGGTAGCCGTTTACGCGAAGGCTGGTCATCTTGCTGAACGCGAGCACTATGTTCTGGTTTCTTCTGGCGAGGCTGAGGATTTCTTTCATGCGCTGCACTGGCGTGTCGAAAGTTCCTGAAGTTAAGGAGCCATCGAACAGGATTAGCCCGTGGCTCAAGGTTTTTGCCAGCATGGTTTGCAGCCAGCGTTCGAGTAGGCTGGCGAGGCGGGTGGGCATCTGCATGAGGTGCGGGGAGGCGTGGCGGTTGCTGCTGTAGTAAGTGTTGAAGGTGGCTTTTTCGAGAGTGCTGTAGACTTCGTTTTTGTTTTCTTCTGTGATGTGGAATATGAATGGCCCGAGGCGTGTGTAGCGGTATTTGCGGTTTTGTTTCCAGGTGGTGGCACCCCGGATAGCAATTATGCTGCCGGTGCTTGTTTCTCCGATTTTTATGGTTGAGGTGTCGACTGCGGCGATGATTGTTTCTTGGTGGTTTGGTTTCAAGGCTATTGGCTGGCGTTTAAGCCGCAGTTTTGACGGTTGCTGCTCTAACATGCGGAATTGTTGAATGTTTTGTTGATTTAGTTGAAAGGCTTGGTGTGGCACTTGTCTTAGGGATTGGATGCTTTGTTCTAGGAAGCGTTGGGGTAATGTTGTGTCGATGGTGGGCTGTGGAAAATTATATTTGGGGGTTGTTGTTATTGTGTATTGTTCAATCACCAAGATTCACCAATAGCCAATATGGGGATGGTGGAAATATTTAAGTGTTGTGCATGTACATCTTGCACAATACAATAAACAATAGGTGACAACTTGACAGAAAAACCGCAAAAACCACCAATAAAAGTAAAAATGAAAATCGGCGAAATCGAAATAGAAATAGAATCGCAAGAAGACCAACTGCAATCCGCCGTAGACAAAATACTATCCACCGTAACCGAAAAGCTCAGAGACACACGTATAGCCACCGTCGCAGAAAGACCCGCACCCCCACTCAGAGCAGAAACATGCAAAGGCGTAATCCAAAAACTCTGGGAAGAAAACTGGTTCACCCACCCACGAGGCCTAAGCGAAGTCCACAGCGAAATGGCACGACAAGGCTTCCACTACGACCGCACAGCCGTAGCCCATGCACTATTAGACCTCGTCAAAGACGGCATACTCACACGCGAAGGAAAACCACGCAGATACCAATACGCCCAAAAAAGACCCCCACCATAGCCAATCTATGAGCTAACTCTCTTCTTCATAATGTTAGGGGTGGCGCCTTTTTTATTCGAGTATGATTCGTGCGTCCACTGTTTTTGTGCCTTTCTCATACGCCATTACGGGATTTAGGTCTAGCTCTTTGATTTCGGGGTTGTTCATGACTAGTTTTGAAGTGTTTAGAAGGACGGTTATTATGGCGTCCAAGTCTGATGGTGGGGTGTTCCGGTAGCCTGTTAAAAGCGGGTACGCCTTGACGTTTGTCACCATCTCACGGGCGTCTTCTTGTGTTAAAGGTGCGATTCGGAAAGTAACATCCTTCAAAAGTTCAACGAAGATTCCGCCCAGCCCGAACATCAATGTCTGCCCAAACTGCGGGTCCTTAATGGCGCCAACTATGACTTCTGTGGACTGCGGAGCCATCTCCTGAACCAAAACGCCCTCGATTCGCGCGGCAGCATCGTATTTCTTGGCGTTCTCCAAGATTTTTCCGTAAGCACTCCTGACTTCCGCGCTGTTTTTAAGGTTAACCTTTACGCCTCCAGCGTCAGACTTGTGAATGATGCCGGGCGAAACGATTTTTAAAACCACGGGGAACCCTATCTGCCCCGCAAACCTGACGGCTTCTTCCTCGTTTTTCGCCAGCTTAAACGCGGTGACTGGGATGGCGTACTCCATGCATATGGCTTTGGCTTCGGTTTCCAGAAGCGCTTTCCTGCCTTCACGGCGAGCTTGAGAGATGATTTCTGAAGTTTTGTTCAAGCCTCAACAACTTCCCTGTGACTTTGCTGATTAAGACCCGAATCAGGTTTAAAATCGTTTTGCAACGGAAAAAAGAAAACTGTGCGGTTGTGTTGGCTCCGTTTAGCTCAGTTCTTGTAGCGCCCGCAGACGCTTGACAATGTTCGGGTGAGTTGACAACGCTTCACTCAGCTTGTCTGCGAAAGTCAGTTTCTGAGATATTATGTCCTGAACCAGCTTCTGGTCGCTTTGAGCGTTCATTGCGGATAATTCGGCTGAATCAGCGGTTGCTCGGTCAGGGTCAGCGATGAAGAGTGCTTTGAAGGCGCTGGAGTTTGGCTTTTGCTGGCGAGCTTTGTGAGCGTCATTACCCTTGCGAGTGGTGTTAACTATCTTCGCCAGCCCCGTGGAAAGCTTCTGCGAGCCATTTTCCACCACAGAAACGCTGTGCCTGTCCGCGTAGTACTCGCGCAGCCTGCTCAAGTAAAGCGTGAACAGGTTGAGCACCCAAGAGAAAATCATGAAGCCTATGCCAATAAGCGCTGCTCCGCCGCTGTCGTCTCTGCGGCCACGGTACATGCCTGAAAGCATCAGCGAAAAGCCGATGTAGTAGAAAAGCGCGGGCAAGAAGGAAACCACCATCATAACCTGCACGTCCCTGTGCCTCAGGTGGCCAAGTTCGTGCCCGATGACAGCTTCAACCTCGTCGTCGTTCAGCGACTTCAAAAGTCCTTCTGTGACCGCGACGCGGTTGCCTGTTAGGGGTGAGCCGTATGCGAACGCGTTTGGGATTGGAATCTTTGATAGCATGAGTTTTGGCTTGGAGATTTGACTTTTTTTGCTGAGGTCGTTGACCATTTGGTGCAATTGTGGGTTTTCGTTTTCTGGGAGTTCGCGGGCTTTGTATATGGCGCCGACGAGGTACGGGGATAAGAGCCATTGGATGATATTGAAAGCTACTACGATTACGCCCAGAAATAAGAGGTCGAAAATTCCCGCCAGGCTCATGATTACCGTGAACACTAACGTTGATAAACCGAAGATTATGGCTAATGTTCCAGCCATAGAAAGCCGAAGTTTCCATATGTTCATGTTTCTCGCTAAAGGTTGGATGGTTAAGGGCGTCTTATAAATTTTACGTTATAACTTGAAATATAACAATGATCGTTTTGACAGAAAAACACAACCCTGACCTACACCGCTGTTCCATCCAATGCGCCCGTGAACTCAGCCCATAGGCGGTTGCGTCGGATTCGAGTCGCTTAAATACCAACCTAACTCTATATTTGCTAGCTGCAAATGGAGAACTACGGCTATTGACAGAAAAGCACGAATGGCAGCGCATCCAGACTCTTCTTAAACTCGCGGAGATGGGTGCCCACAGGCGAACCGCCAAAATCTCAACTGAGTATTTAGCTGAGAAAATGGGCATTTCCCAGCAGACCGCGTCCCGCCACCTTATAGAGCTGGAACGTGAACGGTGGATCAAGAGGACAATAACTCCTGAGGGCAGCCTGATAAAAATCGACGACTTGGGCATGAGAGAAATTAAAAAGATGTATGCTCAGCTGCGGTTCCTGGTTGAAGCGGCCTATCCGCCGTCGGTTACTCTTGAAGGAACGGTTTTCACAGGTTTAGGCGAAGGCGCCTATTACATCTCAAAAGAGATTTACCGGAAACAGTTCATTGAAAAACTGGGTTTTGATCCTTACCCAGGCACGCTCAACCTCAAGCTTACAACCGAGTACGACCTTAAGACGCGCACGGAGCTGGAAACGTACCCAGCCGTTGAGATTGGAGGCTTCAGAAACGAAAACCGAACATTCGGGGTGGTTAAATGTTACCCTGCAACCATAGGTAACAAGGTTAAGGGAGCCTTGATCTTTGCCTTGCGCACCCACTATGATGTTTCAGTTTTGGAGGTAATTGCTCCTGTTTGCCTCAGAAAACAGCTTAACCTGAAGGATGGGCATAAAGTGAAGGTGGAAGTTTTCACGCTTCCTTAACGCTAAGGAAAGGTTAAGTAAGAGTAGCTAATCGTGTATCGTGCTTCTGGCTTGCGCCTTGCGGCTAACACGTAACCTATCAGCAAACCAGTAAGAAGCCCACCTATATGAGCAAAATTGTTCACTCCTGGACCTGAACTGAGAAACAACAGGAAGAACGCGTATATCAACGCGCCAATTATGGATTGGCTTACGGTGTGCCTAGCGTATATTGTAGCTGCTCCGAACATGGCGAAGATGGCGCCCGAGGCTCCAACCGAAGGAACGTTAAGCGGCAAAAGTAACAGTGACAGCAGGTTCCCTGTTAATCCGCCTAGGAGGTAGATAGAAAGGTACTCTGGAAGAGAGAACATTTCTTCACCTCTTAACCCAAAGATGAGAAGAAAGACCATGTTGCCAGCGATGTGCGCTATGTTGGCGTGAACAAACATGGATGTAAAAAGCTGATAGTATAGGCCGTTATGAATAATGAAAAGGTTGACTTGCCCGTACTTCAAAATCATGTCTGTGCTTGTTTCCAGAAAATTTCCGCCAACAACAGAAGTGTAAATGTAAAATGCAACATTCAACGCGATGAGAATAATGGTTGGCCTAAACTTCTGACTATTGCCCATAGCTTGCTCATCTGGAGAGTTTTTCAACGATTTTCTGCCGTATTTTTGATGAACTATCTAACTCGTCTTCTTCAAATTTGCCAATTCTAATAACTTTTATGCCTAATCCGCGCTTTTTTACGTATGCTTTTACGCCTGTTTCCACATCCGCTTGGTCGTACCCCAAAGCGATCACGTCGGGCTTAATGCGTTCAATAACGTCGCCGAGGTCGAATTTTTCAAAGCCAAGCACGGCTTCATCAACCACTTTTAAGGACTCTACTAAGGCGCGACGCTGGTTCTCGGACATAATGGGTTTTCTGCCCTTGTTTTCTTCCACTGTGCTGTCTCTTGCGATGATGACTATGAGTTCTGCGCCTTTGCCGCCCGCTTTCTTTGCCTCCTCCAAGAACTTGACGTGCCCCAGATGCAGAAGGTCGAATACTCCTGAAGCCAAAACTACTTTTTTCTTTCCGCTTTTGCCGGCCATTCGAATTTCACTGCCCCCAACAGTCTCAACGCATCTAATAATCCTTCGCAATAAGCGATTGAAGTTAAGCTTGTCTCAAACTTTTTCTGAGTCTTATAATACTTTGCGTCTTGCAGATAATTGGTGACGTAATCCAGAGTGCTGGCGACGTTTTCCTCGGTCACGCTTACTGCGCCTTTGGTCAGCCGCATTTCTTTCAAGACTTTTTCTGCAGAAATAATATAATTCGTTACAAGTGTTTCCAAGCTCATTTGGCGTGTCTCCTTACTTCCTCAGGTGCTCCCGCAAGCGTCACCAACGCTTCGGCTTCCATAAAGTGGAGGGTTCCCGGAAAAATCAAACTCTGCGGCGGCTCCCCAAAATCATATTTTAACAGCTCTTCTGCGAAATCTGCTTTTAAGGTTGGAGTGTTGCTTCCAGCTCTTGCTACGCCAACCGCCACCGTGTTTGGCGTGACTATGCCCTCTTTTCTTTTTTGCTCAATCTCTAAGAGTAACCTCAAGGCTTCGTTGATGCTTAGGAAGCGTTTTTCCTGCACTTTTAGATCCAGCAAGCATAACGTGTGCAAACCCAGTTTCTTGTTTTGGGCGATGACGTCGTAAGGTGTTTCTGAAAAGTTCTCTGGGAAGGGTACGGTGACGGCTTTTCCGAACTTGTAGTTGTGCAAGCCTGACAAGCCGATTATCGCGGAGAGCACAGAAGCTCCGTGGACTATGCATGTTTTAATGCCGCGTTTCTCCGCTTCGATGCGCAGCGTTACATGTGTTGTAGCTACGAACGGGTCGCCGGGCACCAGAAAAACGGTTTTGCCCTTTTTCGCAGCCTTCAAGATAAGTGCTCCGTTTTCTTCTTCCAGATCACGTCTTGAAACGATGTGAACCTGCTTGCTGACCATTGCTTCAAAGCGTTTTGTTGAGAAGTGCGGAAGAAGGCTTGTGTAAAGTTCCATAAAAACAAGGTCTGCGCTTTTGGTTTCTTCAAGTCCTTGGAGGCTTATTCCCTTTTCGTCGTGTAAACCTAGACCTACAAACACTAGTTCCTTCAATGCGTCTTTTCCTCAAAAGGTACTTTCGGAGTATGTTAACTTAAAGCGTTCGTTACACAGCAAAAGACTTTGATGGTGAATCTTGTGATAGTGAGAGTTGCGTTGAAGCGTGGTTAATGTTTGGTGGTGCTTACAAACTTAAGGAACCCAAAGTGTTCCATTCCAAAAAGTGAGTTTGCTGTATCCATACGAGTTGTTTGCCTCTAGTCCGTCATCGTATATTATGTCCAGCCTATTCGGGTATCTTTCAACAAAACCGCCAACTTGTGTACTTATTTTAAGTGAAAACTCGTCAGCCCCCCATAACCCCCAAATCGTGCAATTTGGTCCACGAAAAGCATATGCATAACCCTCTGGAAGGACATAGGCCACTCTATCGGGAGTTGAGTCGCTATCTCTAGGATTGTCCACTGCATAATGCCTGAATCGTTTTAGTGCATCTAAATGGTCTTCTGAGAGAACAGTATGTGTGTAATTCTTATCAGTGTCAAATACCAAGATGTAATTAGCACCGTTTTCGTACGCCAAAACTAAATCGTTGTACAGTTCACTGTCAGATTCGAGGTAAGGCCACTTCGTGTACGTCCACGTGATCATGACACCCCATTCTCTGTTTTGGACGTTAGCGGCTCCTCTGCAGAGTGCCACATTCAACTGTCTGCTGTAGTTCCAACCAAACTCCGCAAAAACCACGTCATAATGCGCCTTGTAATCAAACCAGTAAAGTGCATAATCAGAGGTGAACAAAGTCAAATCTAATCCGCCCATCTGATCTTCAATGGTGTGGTGAAGGTAAATGAACATCTCATTGACGTATTTATCCGCAGCGTCTGTATAGTTGTCCGCGAACCAGTCTTTATCTTTAACTACTTTTAACGTAGCGTTATCTAACTGTCGTCCACCGGGTTCATCGTAAGCATACAAGCCCAAGAACTGCTTACCCCATCTAGGTGTTGCGTCAAACACCCACTGCCGCTGAATAACAAGCTTGTCAGGATCGGCAAGGGGATGCGCGTAAATCATGAAGTATAGTCCTCTATCGTAAATGTACTGGCAAACTTCGTCGAGTTTCGTGAAATTATGGACTATTCCTGTGCTTCCGATCACGATAGTGTTGATGTATGAACCTGCTTTGTCTACAAGCGTCTTGATTTCTTCAACGTTGTCAAAAGCAACGCTGATGCCTAAGAAAACGTCTAAGGGTGGCTCATCAAAAAAACCATATGTTAAGAAAAGTGAGATAATCAGCAAAGGAATGAGAATCATGATGATAATCCAGATATATCTCTGTTTCAATAATCGGGCACTCGCTTTGTATACTATTATCAAAGTTATATGTAATTTCTAATTTAAAAGTGAATAGGTTATCTCCTCTAACACTTGAATCGTCGGTGAAAAGCAAAAGCTGAAGTGCTTGAACAGGTGCTACTTTTCTTTAATTTCGCCTTTTTCCACCAAACGGTTATAATGCATTCGACATGTGTCCAGAGAAAAACCGTGTCGTTCACAGAACTTAACCAGCACCTCCTCCACCGGTTCCTTAGGCTTCTTTTCCTGAATCATTTCTTTCAATTCCTCGATGTGTTGCTTGTCCATTTTTTCACCAATTTTCGTTTCATACTCTTACGTTACTTGTTCTTCCTATGCTGATAAATAGCATCGGTTTCAAAAAAAGATTTATGTGTTGCTACTTTTAAGCGCGCGCTTCAGGTGGAGTTAAAACACTAGTAGGGTTGTTTGGGTTGTAGAAAAAAAAGATTTTGGCGCCTTTCAAATCACATTCGAAAGCGTCTGGAGTGAACAGGAAATACTGATTGGGCTTCACGTTTTTAGGCGCTTCACACATTTTTCTTACAGCCCTTTCATATTCGCCAAATGTAGGTGCAGGAATAAGGGCTGCATCACCTTTTTTCATGAAGGTTTCAACAAACAGGTAGAAGAGTTCGGTGGATCCGTTGCCTGCGATCAAGTTGTCCACGCGTATTCCTTCGAAGCGGTTTGCGATAGCTTTTCGCAGTAAAGTGGAATTTGAATCTGGATAGCTGGAGATGTGTGTTAGATTAGCGTTTATTGATTCAAGAGCTTTCTTGGATGGACCTAATGGGTTGACGCTTGAACGGAAATCTAAAATCTCTTCTGCCCTGAGCCCAAGCTTGCTTGCGGCTTCCCAGACTTCACCGCCGTGAACGCAAGGCTTTAGATTCTTGATGTTTTTCCGCCCTAATCTGGACGTAAACTTCACTTTTTCGGTCGCCTATACTTTTCAGGATTGCCAATCACGTTTGAGTCGAATACGTTTGCCCCGTATGTTTCATTGTTTAAAATGGAACTTCATATAAACATTTGGCTGGATAGTCCATCCGAAACGCTGACTTCATTTTCAGAAAAAGAAAGTGGTGATGGAAGCCTTCTCCTTTCTTCCACCCTCAGGTTAAAGCAGTTTATGCTGGAATCTTTAATAAAACGTTTGTGTCTGCATCGACATATATCCCAGTGTGAAATATGTTTTCGTTTAGGTTCATTTCGGTTTTTGAAACTTTGCTTTTAACTTTCGCCACTTAACGTTCAGGTGGGAAAGGAGAATGTTCGAGAACATCTTAACCAATGCAGCTTCAATGTTGCTACTGTTCTTCGGAATCTCAATAGTTTTCATATTTCTCACAGGCTACCTTTGGAGTCGCGAACGAACCAAAATTTTACCTGAATAAACGTTGAAACTGCATTTCAGCTCTAAACATGTAGCCAGTCTTCATAGCTCAGTTCCTGCCAATCTCAACTTTCACTCGTGAATTACGCGCGCTACTTTTTGAACTTTAATGTGAAAAGGCTTTTAGATATTTCTCTAAATGCATCCGTAAGCCAGATTTACGATATTCGGCCGTCTTTGACTTCGTAGATTATGTCAGAAGCGCTTTTCACGTTTGCCGCGTCAATTTCTTCGACCACGCGGTTAACCATCCTGCCGACAACAAGCACGAAAACGTTTAGCTCTCTGGAAGCGGCTAACGCGGCTGCACGGCTGATGCCGAATTCAATGTCCGCCTTGAGCCCCCGCTTGTTCAGGATGCCTCTGCCGACAGCGCCCATAACGCCTATCCTGTCGAGTTTAAACTCTTCATAAAACGCGCGTACCTTAGCCACGTCAACGGCTCTGGAGCCGCCTTGCCTTATGCTGGGCAGCTTAACAATGAGGATTTTTACTTGTCTCATTTTCACTTTGTCTTGCATGTCTTTCAAGCATACGTCTTCTCGTCGGCTGGCGTTTGTAGTGGCAATTCCGAACAATTCGTTAGGGGGAAACCTGAAGTGCTAAAGGATTTTCAGAAGTTTTTAAATGACCTAGCCGAGCTTTATCCTAAGCACATAAAAAGGGAAGACAAAAAAGTCTTCTATCCCGTTATGGCGTATTATTCTTGACCAAAGATGCCATGTTTTAAAATCACAGGTCTAGTCCAGCATTTTTGAAGAACTCCCAAGAAATGTTGAAACGCCAAGGGTCACCCTTCTCAGTCAACTGTATTTTTCCGTCTCTTACTTGGATTAGGCCCTTATTCTTCAGCTTGCCTATTGCATTCGGAAACACTTCTTCGGGAAACTTGCCAAACTTAACTCTAAATTGTTCTCGATCCACAGGAACACGTATGTAAACGAGCATCATAGCTTTTCGCATCTCCTCCTCTTCCGAAATCTGAGTTAGACGAGCAATAGGAAACACACCTTCCTCAACTTTAGAAATGTAGCCTTGAATATCCTCAATATCCGAATAGAGAAAACGATCTATATTTCCCATGAAAAAACCAGCCCCAGTTCCTATCACTTCAGAAGAAGGCTTGTTGAAGTCCTCTTTGACCCTTGAAAACCTGTTGTGACAAGTAGGCTCGTACCCGTTCTCCTTAAAAATTCTGTAAGCTTCAAGATACATATCCATTTCCGTAGAATCATCACCTAAAGGAGGCAATTCACCATTTGCGATTCTTTTTGCAAGAGAGGTTCCAGAATACAAATCTAAAGGATAACAGTCTACGCTTTCAACCTCAAGCTCTAATGCCTGCTTAATGTCATCTTTCCATTGCTGCATTGTTTGTCCTGGCAGATTGTAGAGCAAGTCAATGCTGACACGAAAACCCTGCTTCTTTATACGCCGTAACTTCTGTTTTGCATCTCGGCTGCTATCGCGAACCATTAAAATTTTGCGCAACGACTCATTAAAAGTTTGGACTCCTATATCCAGCTGGTCGACATGATTTAAGTATAGCACGCTAATTTTATCTTCAGAGAGATTGGTAGTGCATGCGGTGAACTTCGTCAGGTGATCTGAACTTAGATTGAAGTTTGTTCGACAGAAATCCAAAATATCTCCTATTTGCTCATTAGAAATGACTGAGGGGCTTCCTCCACCTACGTATAATTCATTGAAAATGCTTGATTCAACATATTTCTTCTCCGCGTAGAGGGTTAAGGCTTTTTTTAATGCGACAATGTAGGGTGTCACATTTTGCTTTTCACAACTCACTGTAAAATAGCAAAAAGAGCATTTGCCCTCACAGAAAGGAAGCCATGGCTGCAGTTCTTTATTGTAACTGCCCGAGCATTCTTTTTTGAGGAAATCAGAAAAATTAGATAAAATCTCGGAAGTTGGCGCTGATCTGTCTCTGTAAGTCATTGGAGGCCAATGTTCAACATGATCATATGGCCATCCGTTGTGCTTTTTATATTCCACGTAAGTTAGCCTCTTCGATTAGGATGCTCCTTTAACACTTTTAAAGTTAACGCACACATAAAAAAGTGCGTTATCGAACGAGATTACAACGAGTTGAGGTCATTACCGAATTTTTCTGAGTGTATTTGTCCGCCAGATGCCCAGTCGGTCTTCGGAACCTCATATATGATGATGGTGATGGCTCCTCGAGGAACGCCTATCTCCTCTATCACTTTTGTTATCCCTTCAACTATTTTCTTCTTGTTTTCTTCGCTGATGCCTGCCCAAACAGAGACCTGTACTACTGGCATTTCTGTTTTCACCATGCTAGAGTTTGCTTTTGGCTTATTTTATGGTTTCGGAAACGGACTGCGGAAAAGGAAAAATAAGAAAAAGCCAGCCTTCTTTTGTCAAACGTTAAGTCAGGTTAGGGTTGTGTGAATGGGCTGGTCATTCCGACTAATAGTTTTGAGAACTTGTCTAGGTTTTTCTCTTCGCTCATGAGAATGTCTTCCAGCAGTCTCTTGGTGCCAAAATCGCCCTCTTTGCCGGCAACCTGTATTGCCTGTCTATACAAGCTTACGGCTTCTTCCTCGGCTTGCACGTCCTCTTTTAGCATCTCAACAAAAGTTACGCCTACATGCACTGGCTCAATGTCGTTGGGTGGCACACCGTTTAGAAAAGCGAGTCGTTCTGCGAGTGCCTCAGCGTGTTTCATCTTTGTGCTGGCTATGTCCCTGAAAAGGTTTTCCACAACGGCGCCTTCGACTCCTTTGACTAGAATACGCTGCCACATGTATTTTATGGAAAGATTAAGTTCCATCGCTACTCCCTTGGTCAACATTTCCAGTAGTTGCTTCGATTCCATAATAATCACCTCATCTGCATGCTAACATTTTTCGACTCTTATATAAAATGTCCCTTGACGCTGCCAAAAAAGGCGCGGTTCGACTCTCAACAAGCACTGTCGTGGTTTCTTTGCGATTATCTTTTTCTGAGCAAGAAGGCAACGGCGCCGATTAAGGCAAAAGTGGCAGCAGCTGCAATGACGTAAGGGAATATTTGCAAATCTTCTGGTGGTTGAGGTTCTGGCGTCGGGATGGGCTGCGGCGAAGGCGTCGGTGATGGGGTTGGTGTGGGAACTGGGCTTGGCGATGGACTCGGCGACGGGCTTGGAGCAGGAGTGGGGTCGGTACTGGTCGTCGGCTGATCGTCTGAATCTGAGTAAGTGGGAATTGGTGAGACTTTGACCGTGACTAGGAACTATGCGTCGCCATTCGAGACCGTTATCGTATGAACTCCCGCTTCAGTAATGCGCGCGCTAACTTAAAAACCACACCAAGGCCGAAACGGGCCCGGCGGGAATTGAACCCGCGACCCCCGGATTAAAAGTCCGGTGCTCTAGCCTTGCTGAGCTACGGGCCCTCAGTGGCAAATGTATTGCTCATAGGAGAAACAAGAAAGAGGTTTTTTAGCGTTTCGATTCGCCACTTAAAGACAACAGGTTAACGCGTGACTGTCCCCGTTAGCGCCGAAACCAATTTGCCGTGATTTCCATACTTGACCCTTTAAATAAGGGGGTTATAGACTTTTCCGAGCATAAAGAAGCTAAGCGGCATATTTGGTTTCCAATAGAGGTTCATTGCAGAAACCAGTAAGGGAATATGTCCGTAATGGTTGCTCACTTAAAGAGTGGTGTTATTCAATGGGGTACAGGCTCTTGCCGCAGCGTGTGCAGCGCGCGCGCTTAAATCAGCGTTAGCTGAGAACGCTAAACTTGCATCACAGTGAACCCTTACTTGTCTTAAAGCTGGGAATAAGCGGGAACCGTTTGCATCAGGGCAGTTTCCCTTTCTCCGTCAAGCAGCACAATCGTCGCATTCAAGTTTCTGTTTGGGGTTCTTTCGCTTTTTCGAGTTGTGTTTTCAATTCTTCGATTCTGGCTTTGATGTCTTCCATTTCTTTTTCAAGGTCTGCTTTTTTCTGCAGCCAGTTCTTTCTGACAGTTCTCCAAGACCTCAACTTCTTGTTCTTGAGACTGCTGTTGCATCACTGGCGGATAGACCTGCGGGTAAGCGGATTGAACAATTACGGGTAGTGGGTACGCGTACCAGCCTCTGCCGAAACCTCTTCCCCATCCTCTGTCATAGCCTCTGCCGTATCCGCTTCGTGGGTTCATGAATCCGGGAACTGGGTAGCCCGCACAGTATCCTGCTGCTCGTCCAGGCATGGGTCCAGCGCCCCAGGGTCCTGTTCTGTCTCCTCTTGGCATGTTTTTCTTTCACCTCTATTTTGTGTTTATGCACAATTTACATTTACTAGATAATGCACAAAAATATATAAGTATTACGGCATGACTTAGAATAGCTGACCACCATGTCACGAAGACGACGCAGAAGAGGAAGAAGAGGCAGGTTCCCCAAACCAGTCACCATACCAACCCCCTCAAAGGTAGAAAAATTCATCCCACAACCTCGAATAACCGCCAGCTCCATCACAATTGAACCAGCCGAAATAGAAGCTTTAAGGCTAGTGGACCTCAAAGGCTTATCTCAAGAACAGGCAGGAACCGAAATGGGAGTTTCAAGAGGCACAATCTGGAGACTTCTTCAAAGCGCAAGAAAGAAAGTTGCTCAAGCCCTAACCGAAGGACGAACCCTTGCAGTTACCAACGAAGCAAACCAGCCAACAGAAAAATAGTCACTGACACCCAAGCCCTACGTTATAAAAGCGTCATACCAGATTTCAATCCTGAAGGCACCTGCACTTAGTTAACCTGCTTAGTTAACCTGCAACCCCGCATTAGAGGAGTGAAATAGTGCTGAGAGCCTTCTAAGTCGTTTTTTAAGCCAACATCTAATCAAAAACTATGCGGTTCAAAGCCGACTAACTCTAAATATTACCGGCAATCTAAAACATTACCTAGACCTCTAAAGTCTTAAAATTAGGGAGATACAAATGCGAATTTTGAAGTATTCTGCAATCGTACTTTTGCTTCTTTTAGCTTCAGTGGTTCTAGTGTCAACTCTGAACCCTGTATCTGCTCAAGACCAACAGGAACCACCTTTTCCGAACTTTCCTCCAACTGAAGGCCAAGCCCAAGTGATAATCACAACCACAATAGGTGAGACCACACAACCTGCGCCTGGACAATACACTTACCTTAATCAAACGAAATTTGAAATCAAAGCTATTCCGGATATTAGTTACAGATTTGCGTATTGGAGTATCTCAGGGGAGTACTTGCCTGGTCATAACTTGCCGCCGGTGTTTATTCCGCAAGGTGAAGAGCCTTTTATTCCTAGTTTGCAGCAGGAGGCGACTAACGTGCAGTATGACAGTCTTATTGCGACGCAGAACCCGTTGAATGTGGTTCATGGATACGGCTACACGTTCCAGTATCAAGCGATCTTTGTTCGAACAGAGCCTGTAAGTACACCTTCTGCCGGGAGCGTGGTGGTGTTGGATTCGGTGGGTGGATTGACTGATCCTCAGCCGGGCACGTATACTTATTCAACTGATGCGATTGTTATGTTGACGGCTACGGCGGACGATGGTTTTGAGTTTGATCATTGGGTTATTTCTGGTGGTCCTTTGCCGGGTCATGGGGACTTGGATAACAATGTTACGACTGCTAATCCACTTGAGACGCATGCGGTGAGTGGTTATTCGTATAATTATCAGCCGGTGTTCACGCCAGTCGGAGCAGAAATGCAGCCTTCTGGTGTACCGTCGTACATCTATGCTGTCATAATCATACTGGTCGTCATAGCGGTCATTGGAATCGCGGCTGCGTTAATGTACCGAAGCAGAGGCAACAAGTAACCTCTTTCTTTCCCTCTTTTTTATTTCAAGCTGCGTCTTCTGCGCATACAAAATGTTATTTAGCAGTTGACAATCTTCTTGTCTTTGGTGTCCAGTTTGGAGTTTAAAGGAAGAGACATAGTGTCCATCGAAGACTTCTCCCGCGAAGAAATCAACTACATCCTGAACAGAAGCCACGCCATGGAAACCATCGCCGCGAAAAGCTCCGAAATGCTGAAAGGAAAAATTCTCGCCACCCTGTTTTTTGAACCCAGCACGCGTACACGTTTAAGTTTTGAGGCTGCGATGCTTAAACTCGGCGGCTCCACCATAGGCTTTGCTGAAGCCGAGATTGCCTCAGTGAGGAAAGGGGAAAACCTTGCGGACACAATACGTACCGTGGAGAACTACGCCGACATAATAGCTCTTAGGCATCCTCTTGAGGGAGCCGCGAAACTCGCCGCGGAATTTTCCAACGTGCCCATCTTAAACGCGGGCAGCGGCGCGGAAGAACATCCCACGCAAGCGTTTATGGACCTGTACACAATGCAGAAAGAGAAGGGAAAAATCGACGGACTGAAAATCGCTTTGGTAGGTGACTTACGTTATGGACGAACCGTTCACTCGCTTGCGTATGCGCTGTCCCTCTACAACATTGAACTGTACCTGATTTCGCCTGAATCCTTGAGAATGCGGCACGAAGTCATCCGTGCGATAAAAGACAAGATTTCAATAGTTGAAGACACAAATCTGGATAATATAATTCCTGAAATAGACGTTTTGTACGTGACCAGAATACAGAAAGAGCGCTTTCCAGAGCCCGCAGAGTTCGCCAAAGTCAAAGGCATTTACCGAATAGACTTAGAAACTCTGAAAAACGCAAAAAAAGACATGATTATTCTTCATCCACTTCCACGCGTAGACGAAATCGCCTCCGAAGTGGACAGCAAACCACAAGCACGTTACTTCCAGCAGGTATGGAATGGAATCGTGGTTAGAATGGCGCTACTAGCATTAGTGCTAGGCGGCGTAAAATAGCCGTTTTAAGTGAAGCCGAACCTGTCAAACGTTGTTAGAGTGCTCATGGAGCCACAAGAGGGACACTTGTGTAAGATGCCGAGCCAGCTTTTCTTGCAGTTATCGCAGTATGTTACTTTGCGGTTGTAAGTGAAAAATTCCAAGTAGCGGTTGTTGACTAGGTGCTTTGTTAATTTCATAAGTTCCTCTGGTTTGTAAGTGGCATCTTCCAACTCTATTATGCTCAAACCTCCTCCAGCCTTCAACCCCCTGAGTTTTTGTTCCATATCCAGAGTTTCAGATGGTATTATGGGGAAATCGCCTGCTTGGAGGGCTAACCGGCTGGTTGTCGAGTAGAAGGGTTTTTCTCTGGTGCCTGAAAATTTGACTTTGGCCACTCCGTACTTTTCAACATCTAACTGCGCTAGTCGCTCAGACGCTTCAACGGTGGGAAGCACTGCAGGAAATAGTCGTTTTCCATGCCTTCTGCTGAATTTTCGTTTGAAAGCTAACAGGTTCTGAACGAGTTCCTCCGTGAACTCGCGGCTTTGTTCGCTGCTTATGTTTTTCCCGCAGAAGGCTTCTACAGATTCATTGAAACCTGCGAGGTTTATTATGCGAGAACAGTTTTGAAGCCTGACGTACGTGTCACCGTTTGAACGTTGAGTTATGAAGGGAAGCGTGCCTTTTCCATGCTGTTTGAGCCTGCGGTATTTGATACTTAGGGCGCGGGCTGCCAGCTCGTATCGTTCTTTCAAAATTTTGAAAAAGTTGTTCTTGTCCTTCTCGCTTTCATGTACTATTCGAGGCAGATTAATCGTTACCATTCCCAGACAGCCTGTTCTTAACGTGTCTGTTTCCCAATCACCCGTCAAATCCGCCTGAAGCTTGCAGCCTGAAGCAGAAAAAACCGCGTTTTTCTCCCCTTTCTGCAGTGCGTTGGCGAAGTATACTAAGCCCTTCTCCGCCGCCAACCCGTGAGCTTTCAAGAGTACTGCTCTTGCGTTTTCATCCGCTAACGTTTCTTTGTCTATTTTAAGAACTAGTTTTGGGTTAAGCAGCGGTTTCGAGTTGCTCTCTTCCGTGAAAACTTCGATGGCAAGCGACGCCAGCAACAGGCTTTCTTGGGCAAAGTCTCCGTAGTTGCCGCATGCTTTTCCCTCGGCTCCGACCGCTGCCTTGTTCCCCAAGAATTTAGGAGTTGACAGTTCCAGTCCCAGCGTCGCGTCCACATGTTGGTTTAAATTCAAAATGAAGAGGCGCAATTTCTCCTTTACCTCCGCGGTGTCAGCGTCTTTTACGAAGGGGGCGAGGAAAATGTTGAAGTAATTGTAAGTTTGGGTTTCGTCTGTTTCTCTGCTGGTGTGTAAGAGAACGTTAAAGGCGGTTGACAACGCGGATTCAAAATTTCTGGGCGGCTCCGTTGAAAATTGAAGAGGGCTAGTCCGTTTAAGGCCGTGCTGAAAGAAAAATCGCAGGTCATGCATTACCTCGGTTGGCTTCAAAACCCAGGTTCCTAAACCGTTCACGTGAATGTCGCCTGAAACGTGCGCGTCGGCGATGTCTCTTGGAAAAACGTTCAGAAGCGTGTATTCGCTTAGCACGGTTTTTCCCGCTTTCGAAAGGATGGCTGTTGAGTCTCGAGCACGGTATTTGGCGTCTAATAGCGTGGTTACTTCATGGACTGGCATGCCCAACCGCGTAAGCTTATGCCGGTAATCCTCAAATCCCTTTTCAACTAGAATGGCGTTCACAACTTCTCTAACCAACGGCGCCGTCAAGTACTTGGTTTTCGACTTGCGCAAGCGTTTTTCCGCTTCCTTCGCCGCTTTCTTCGCAAGCTCAGGAGGCACTTTGGCTTCTTTTATGAGCGAATTGGTTATTTTGTTCGCGTCAAACGCTTCCAGCGTGAAGTGAGACGTGCGAACAAGCATTCCGCGGGGTTTGTCAGCTTTCTTTTCCACCCGGTCCGCAACTTCCAGCACCATTTTACCCAGGTCGGTCAAAACGTACTTCTTGGTTTCAGTATCGGCTTCGAGCAGGTCTGCTTTGAGCAGAAACTTGAGGTGATAAGCGAATCGTCCCGCGTCCCTGCTGGGGTTCATCTTTAACGAGTTCATCAGTTCGGTGTAGGAAAGGGATCCTTTGTCGAAAATCAGGTTCAGGATTTGTAGCCTGAGGGGTGACGAAACGGCTTTTAACACTTTTACGCCGCGTGCACGACGCGGAAGATTCCCCATTGATGGCTTCCCCTCTCAAATCGCAGATACCTAATAGACAAGCAAGAGTTTAAAGGTTAACTATTACCCTCTGCCTCAATCCATTAGGAACCTTTTCCATGAAAACAACAACTATTTATTAAGACAGCGCCATGCAATAGTTAGTTTGTAATGAGGCTTATGCTATGAAAGCGAGGATAATTCAATTTACTTTCGGTGTTGTGGCTTTTGACGAGCAGAACCGCCTAGTAGCGCAAGTGTTGTTTCCGAAAAAGCCGCGGGCAGCCGCCCAAAGCCTCCTGAAGAGTGAAGCAGGAAAAATTATCGATGAAACCACGTCCTTGGTCACTCAGTTAAAGAATGAAGGCTATGACTCGTTTGTTTTCGAAAGCGCTGGCTTAGCTGACGAGGCGCAAAATAGGCTGAGCGCTGAAACAGAAGTTGCGAAGCCCTCTGAGGCTGAGGTTCTCCGCGCTGGCATGGAACTGGTTGCGGTTGAAGCGGGTTTCGTTAAGGATGTGGATGAGTTGCGGTTGTGGAATCATAATGTCAGCATGGAACTCGCCAAGTTAAGGATTAAGGGCGCTGCCGAAAAACGAGATTTAGTAATCGCCCAAGCTATACAAACGCTTGATGACTTGGACAGAACCGTGAACCTGTTCATGGGGCGCCTCAGGGAATGGTACGGGGTTCATTTTCCCGAGCTTGACCGTTTAATCGAGAAGCATGAGACCTACGCGCGACTGGTCATGAACTTGGGTTACAGAGACAACTTTTCGTTTGAGGCTCTTGAGAAAGGGGGTCTTCCGAAAGAAAGGGCTGAGAACACCGCGAAGGTGGCTGAAAGATCCATGGGCGCGGACATGGTGGAACAAGATTTGGCGGAGATTCAAGCCTTGAGCAAAAACGTGCTGGGGCTTTACGAGTTGCGTAAAAACATGGAAGCTTACGTTGACAAGACTATGGAAGAAGTGGCGCCCAACACCCGAGCAGTGGCTGGCCCCCTTCTGGGTGCACGTTTAATCGCCATAGCGGGGAGCTTGCAGAATCTTGCCATGAAGCCAGCAAGCACCATTCAGGTTTTAGGCGCGGAGAAAGCATTGTTCCGCTCGTTGAAGACGGGAGCGCGACCGCCCAAGCACGGGTTGATTTTCCAGCATGCGTTGTTGCATGACGCTAAGCGGTGGCAGAGAGGCAAAATCGCTAGGGTCTTGGCTGGAAAGTTGGCTATTGCGGCGCGGATTGACGCTTTTGGAGGCAGGTACACGGGGGACTCGTTGAAAGCGGATATAGAGAAGAGGCTGGCGGAGATTCGGGAGAAGTACAAGGAGCCGCCGCCACCGAAAGAGCCGAAGCCTATGCCTGAACGGAGGAGACAGAGACCTGGGCGCACGGAGCCGTGGCGGCGAGACAAAAAACGGAGAAAGAACAGGCGTGCACGCCAAGGTTAAGCCTCACCCCCAGTTCGCGGAGATCTACCAAGTCACGTTGGAAGACGGGGCGCAACGGTTAGCCACTCGAAACTTGGCGCCGGGCAGAACCGTTTACGGCGAAAGGCTCATCCGCTTCAAGAAAGTTGAGTACCGCGTTTGGGACGCGTTCAGGAGCAAGCTGGCAGCCGCCATCCTCAAAGGCCTGCAGACAGTGCCCATAATGCCGGGCAATCGCGTTCTTTACCTGGGTGCTGCTTCTGGAACCACGCCGAGCCACGTTTCAGACATCGTTCGCGAAGAAGGGCACGTTTACTGCGTGGAGTTCGCTTCGCGCTCGATAAGGGATTTGGTCAACAACGTGGCGGCGTACAGGCTTAACATGTCGCCTTTTCTCGAGGACGCGCGTTTTCCAGAGAAGTACGCCATGTTTATCCCGGGAAAAGTTGATTGCGTTTACTGTGACATAGCGCAGCCTGAGCAAGCAAAACTTTTAGCGGACAACGCTGACGTTTTCCTCAAGCCGGCGGGGTGGGTTATGCTGGCTGTGAAAGCCCAAAGCATCGACGTGACCAAGGACCCAGCGGCGGTCTACAAGCAGGAAGCCAAAGTCATGAAGAAACGCGGCTTCGATGTCAAGGAAATTGTTCGCTTAGAGCCTTACGACAAGGCACACGCCATGATAGTGGCGCAACATGCTTGATTTCAACATTAGATATTAGATTTTCAGCGAAGATTGTGATTAATTCGTTCTGCGTTTAGGTTAATCCAGCTTGTTGGACGGCTTAGTCAAGAAACCTTGATAAAAACGCTTTTACACTGGAAAAAGGCAGGTATTAGGCAGAGATTGCCTGTGGAAAAGAAGTCGCTTCTAAAAGCAGCCTTCATTTCAGCGCTATTCTCAACTGCTGCTGGAGCAAGGCTTGTTAACTTGGCAGCGTCTATACTGGCTATTGATTCTTTAGCTCTCATTATGTCATGTTGCCTCAAACCGTGTTTCTTGAGCACTTAGTTTTGACTGAGAATTTTCGCAGTGACTATTTTTTTTTGCTACGTCTATCCCTTTGCCATTCTTGAGTGCTTCATACTGGCTTATTCTGGTCTTAACGTGGCTGTCATCCGTCAGCGTCTTGAGCATTGCTATCGGTCTGCCGTTCCGCGTGGCTATGTGAACGTCTATGCCCCAAAAACCTAACGCGCTCAACGCTTGAGGGCTTACCGTGTTGCCACTTGTTAAAACGACTTCACCTATTGCATCCTCGAACAGCGGATATTTCTGCTCATTCCTTTCCTTGTCTCTCAGGACTACGCATCCATTGTCCATTCCCAAATAGTTCCCGAAAGTGCACGCGTTTAGAATAACATTCTCTCGCAAATAACGAGTTCAGGTTTTAGGCTAATCTTCAAAGGTTTTACAATAGGGTTTGCGCTTGCAAACGATTTATATCCGTCTTTCTTATATTTTACCTTGAGAGAGAACTTATGCCCATATTTCTGATAATTTCTAGGCATTCCCCTGAGAACTGTCCGATGAACAATGAGAAAATGAAGAAAATTACGTTAGAATTGCCCGACAAATTGGGTGGATTGGAGAAGAAACACGGAATAAAGAGGGTTGGAGTGTGGACTGTGATTCCGGAGCATCTGCTGGTTTGGGTGTATGAAGCCCCAAGTTCAGAAGCTCTGCAAAAATTCTCAATGGAACCAGAGATTGCAAAATGGATGGCTTGGAACACGAGTGAAATCAAATTGGCAATGAGTCTTGAAGAAAGCATGAAATTACTAAAATAAGCAAAGCACGTGCATGTTTGAAGCTTCAACATTGCTCAACAACACAAAATGGTGGTGAAAATACGAGATGACTAAGTTAATGGTATCTCTTCCTGCAAAGTGGGAACAGTTTCTGAAACGTTTGGCAGATGATCACCAAGTTGATCTGGATAGCGTCATAAGTGAATTGTGCGCGTGGGCCTTTACCAATTCTGAAATCAAGAAACAGTTTGAACTATGGTTGGATGATGCTTTCCCCCCAGAAGGTGAAGCTGAAGACAAAGCAAGGGCTGCAGGTGCCAGAGAAAGAGCGCGAGAAGAAGAGGCGGAAGAAGCTTCAGAAGAGGAAGCCCACGAGGACAGAGATTACAGTGAGGACAAAGAACAGAAGCCTTAAAAGGAGTAGTTTAAAGCAGCAAATTATTCAGTAAACTATTTTTTCTTAAGAGAAAAAAAGGAAACCCGCAAGACTGAGGTGAAAGAATATGAGTGAGAAAGAAGGTGTGAAAACTAATGCGCAAGAAACAAAGCCACGAGCACCTCGCGCAAAAAAACAAGGAAGACGATACACCGGAGAGAACAAAAAAGTAACCGCGAAGCTCAATGAACAAGAATCAGGACCACGAAGGTCTCGTGGAAAAAAGCAAAGACGACAATTCAAATTTGCCCCTAACAGAGGGTGAGGCGGTCCGTAGCCGTAAGCTCGTCGCTCAGGTTCGAGCTATGTGGTTTCCCTGAGTAGCAAAAAAAGTCTCAAACAACAATAGTTTGGAGCCTCCCTACTTCCGAACTTCAACGACTTCGACCGACACCGAAAGGCTTGACTTACAATGAACTTAGAAAAAGGCTCAAAAAGGAAAAACAGAGCAATCTTAGTGCTGAAAAACGAACTCGTTTTATTAGATGAATTTACAAATAATATTTAAGTGGCATTGGAAATGAGGCGGATTCCCGACTATTCTATCAGAGAAAAAAAGGCAAGCGGCCATTTGGAAACGTTGTGGCTGGGGCTGAGGATCTATCGTGGATATTCTCAAATTTGCTTGGAGTAAGAGTTCCGCTGTTTTCCGGGCACAAGCTAACGTACAACTGCAATCTTCGATGCAAGATGTGCCCCTTCTGGCAAAGACCCAGCGAAGATTCTAGTATAGAGCAGGAAAAAGCAATTCTAAGGCAAATTTATGATTCAGGTACTTGCGCGATCGCGTTTGAAGGCGGAGAACCGCTCTTGAGAAATGATTTGGCGGAAATTCTTGCTTTTTCTCGGTCGCTGCCCTTGCACACAAGCCTCGTCACTAA
>Ga0307426_1000152_pt1 | contig 44172 bp, 33 predicted proteins | sample SalMarWE160340MG_FD_202165 | JGI IMG/M metagenome (GOLD analysis project Ga0307426, IMG submission 202165) | Salt marsh sediment microbial communities from the Plum Island Ecosystem LTER, Massachusetts, United States - WE1603-40 | ecosystem: Environmental > Aquatic > Marine > Intertidal zone >... | reverse complement strand
GGGGCCCTGAGCCAGGCCATGTGGGTTGTTGTTCTTTCCAGCGTAGCGGCCGGGGTTGGAAGCATCGGAAGGGCAGGCTTTGGTGGAATCTTCGTAGGGACCGTTGTGGCTCTTATTGCGTGGTACTTCTGGGCCTATATCACTTACTTTATTGGCACGAAGTTCCTTCCAGAGCCCCAGACCAAGGCAGATGTGGGTGAGCTGTTGCGCACCATCGGCTTTTCGAGCTCTCCGGGTCTGATTCGAGTGGTAGGCATTATCCCCGGGCTGGCAGGGCTTGTTTTTTGGGCAGCTTCAGTCTGGATGTTGGTGGCGATGGTCATCGCCGTCCGGCAAGCTTTGGATTATACGAGCACACTGCGGGCCGTGGGGGTTTGCATTATTGGCTGGATCATCCAGGCATTGATATTGATGCTGCTGTTTCATGTTTTCGGCGGACCTGCAAAGCCGATCTGATGCCGGCCCATCGTACCGGTTACCATGTTGCGCTTGCGTCCAGGAGCCGCCGAGGAGCAACTTCTCAAGGATATGGAGGATCATATGCCTTGTAGGGCATGGCATGCGGACAAATACAAGGGGCGATTGAACCCTGAGCCATGTGTTGGCTATCGGCCTGTGGGCCCCAGCACACGTCACGAATGGCCGTCGGCTCCATAGCGGTCTCGGCATGTTACCATGCAGTGTCAAGACTTTGACCAAACAGGAGCGCCTGGAGCCCCATCCTTCAATAGGCTAAACCGATACGTAAGATTCAATCTTGTTGGGAGAGCTTTGCAAAACTTCGGAAAGCGACAATTATGAGGTTTTTGGGGCACCCATCCGGGCGAAAACGAACGGCCCACCCTAGTGGGCAAATCGCAAGCTGTTTGAGGCCGTTAGGCCGAGTTTTTGCGATTTAGTGAGCGAGCCCTCAGATGGGTCAAAAACCTCATACCAAAGAGCGAGACGAGGTTATGCAAAGGTCTCGTTGGCTCCCTCCAGATTGCTGCAGGGAGCTTCAGTCTTTGGCCCCTTGCCCCTGACAACAACCTTCCAGTCTGTCGATTGAAGACTCCAAGCTACAGGGAGTCTTCGACCGTAAGGAACGCTGACTTTTTTGGATACGCTCGCCAACCCCGCAGCAAGCCACGGGGAATGCGCTCGCTTTCGCGGTTCCAAAAGACTCGGCCCATGGGTTTGAAGACGGCCCTTGATCCCGTTGCATTGACATGAAAATGGCCCGGCTGGAACGTATATCTGACTTTCTTGGCCTCAGAAGAAGCACGGTTGGTGTCTTGAGCATGGTCATCCTTGTCGGCATGGGAGAACGGATGGCCGAGCGGTTCCTGCCGATTTATCTCATGGCAGTCGGTGGGGGTGCTTTGTCGATCGGGTTCTTAAACGGCCTCGACAATCTCCTGTCGGCACTCTATTCCTTCCCTGGTGGCTACCTTTCCGATCGCCTCGGAATGAAACGAGCTTTACTCGTTTTCAATATCGTTGCCATGGGCGGATTCCTTGTGGTCATACTGATTCCCTCATGGCAGGCTGTTCTGGTGGGGGCGGTATTCTTCCTGTCATGGACGGCTATATCCTTGCCGGCAACCATGGACGTCGTTGCCAAGGTGCTGCCGATGAACAAGCGAACCATGGGGGTCTCCATGCAGTCCCTCGTACGCCGTATCCCCATGGGGCTGGGACCGATTTTAGGCGGTCTGTGCATCGGCGCCTGGGGGGAACGCAACGGGGTCCGCCTTGCCTTTGTGGTGGCCTTTCTCCTGTCCGGTCTGGCGGCAGCCTTACAACAGGTGCTCATCGACGTGGAGCCACCAGTAACGGTTGGTGGAAGCCAGGGTGTCAAAGCGGAAAAGAATCCGTTTCGGCTCCTGGGTGCAATGTGTCCGTCACTTAAGAGGTTGCTTGTTTCCGACATCCTGGTTCGGTTTTGTGAACAGATACCTTACGCCTTCGTTGTTGTGTGGTGCATGAAGACCATTGCCGCACCGGTGACTGCTCTCCAATTCGGTATCCTCACGAGCATTGAGATGGCGACCGCTCTGTTCGTCTACATTCCAGTGGCTTATTTCGCAGACAGAAGCACAAAAAAACCTTTCGTGGTGACAACATTCATTTTTTTTACACTCTTTCCACTGGCGCTTCTGTTCTGCCGGTCTTTCCCCTTGCTGGTGTTTGCGTTTATCTTGCGCGGGTTTAAGGAGTTTGGCGAACCAACTCGCAAGGCCCTGATTATGGATCTTGCCCCGGAACACCGCAAGGCAGCCATGTTCGGCCTCTACTATCTCCTGCGAGATGTGATCGTCTCAGTCGCCGCCTTCGGTGGCGCCTTCCTTTGGCAAGTGGGTCCGGCTACCAACTTTTTGGTGGCCTTCTCCTGCGGTCTCGTGGGCACCATAGGCTTTGCCTGGTGGGGAAGTGACTTGTCCGGCTCTTCTTGACGGGCCAGGTATCCGGGACGCCCCCGGTGTCTTGCACCATGTTATGGGGCGGCACGCGGGTTGAAAATAGCCCTGAGCGATCACTAACATCGTCTCTTGATGGTCTCGTAAAAAGTCGATTTTACTCACGCCGTGAACATTTTGGGGGCCCTTAAGATGTTCAGCTAAAATGCTAAGACTCTCCGCCTGCGGCGGATCAAACAGTTAGCATTTTTTAACGCTTAACATCTGAAGTGCCTTTCTCCCAAAATGCTCAATGTCGTTCGCAAAACACTTTTTACGAGTCTATCATCTCTTGAGCACCGGTCGTTTTAGGGAGGAGGTTCGATAAATTTGTATCCAACGCCGTAGACCGTACAAATAATTTCCTGGCCGGGAAGTCTCGAGGAAATTTTTTTCCGCAAATTCTTGATATGCGTGTCTATGGTGCGATCATAGCCATCAAAGTCGTATCCCTGGACTTTATTTATCAATTCATTCCGGGAGAAAACACGGCCAGGATGGGTCATCATGATCTTTAGCAGCCCAAATTCACTCGGCGTCAACTTCAGTCCTTCCTCGCCTACTGTGACCTGGTGCGTTTCCTCATTCAGAATAATGGGTCCGGAAGTCAGTCTCTTTGTGTCTGGTTCTGGATGAACTCGCCGCAGTACCGCCTTCACTCGAGCCACCACCTCCCTGGGGCTAAACGGCTTGCAAATATAGTCATCAGCACCAAGCTCCAGCCCGACAAGTCGATCGATCTCCTCCACGCGGGCTGTTATCATGATGATAGGAACAGTTGAGAACTTCCTGATCGCCCGACATATCTCCATGCCATCCTTTCCCGGCAACATGACATCCAGCAGAATCAGGTCGGGTGGATTGTCTTTAACCAAAGAGATGACCCCATCGCCGTGATGAAGACTGGAGACGGCATAACTCGCTTTTTTCAAATAGTCCCGAAGAAGCTCAGCAATCTTGATTTCATCTTCAACAATCAGGATACGATGATGCGTCATGGTGTCGTTGCTTCCTGTGTCCTAGCCCGAGCTAAGTGGAAAGTCGATTCTAAACCGCAACCCCCCGGATGGCGCGTTCGCGGCTTCTATCTTAGCACTGTGAGCTTCCACGATTTTCTTGCAAATTGACAGACCCAAGCCGCTTCCACCTCCGGCACGCGTCCTTGCAGGATCAACCCGGTACAATCGATCGAATAAACGATCCACAGACGCTTCAGGCACGCCGGGCCCAGAATCTTCAAAACATAATACCAGTCGGTTTCCCCGAAGATTCTGCCAGATCCTCAAAGTTCCAGGCCTGTCTGTATATCGTAGCGCATTTTCCAATAGGTTTGAGAATAATTGTGTCAAGCGATCGGTATCTCCTCTAATCGCCAAGTTCTGATCGGCCCCCATTTCGTCCAAAACAGTAATTTGGTGCTGCGCAAATCTGGTTCTAAAGAGATTGAGCGTCTCTCTCAACACCTGTATCGGATTGACCGGTTCTTTGTTGAAAGGCAGGGCCCCTGTTTCCGCCAAGGAGAGGTCATGAAGGTCACGGACGATTTTGCTGAGGTAGATCACTTCCGAATGCAGTGAATCCAGGCTTTGTCTATTGAGGTCTCGAACGCCATCCTGCAAAGCCTCGATCTCACCGCGCAGTATAGACAAGGGGGTCCTGAGTTCATGTGAAATATCGGTAATCCATTGCTGTCGCATCTCCTCGGATTTCTCCAGGGTTTTTGCCATGACGTTGAAATCAGAGGCGAGTTGTCCCAGCTCGTCCTTCGTATGAACATCTATTCTTGTTTCGAATTTGAAGGAGGTCAATGCACGCGTTCCTGCCGTTAGCTGTTTGATGGGTGCCAACAGGTGTCTCGACAAAAAATATGACACTATCGCTGCCAGCACCAAGACGCCGACACCGACAAGATAGAAGGCCTTGGACTGCTCCTTCAAAAAAGCCACGTCCAGGGGGTGAGACAAGCGCTCTTGCTTCCTAAGCCCCAACCACCCCACTGTTTTGCCATCAACATTAATTCTACGAAGTGCGTGGCCTTTGATAGAACGGGCGGGTCCGGCGATCGGGGACTTGAGTCTGTCAAAAAGTGAAAGCCTATGCACCATTCTCATGAGATAACGTCTCTCATTTGGATCTGTTTTAAGAAGATCTGCAGGTGGCGAACCCTTCCGCTCGTTTCCCGCTTCCATCTTGGTCACGGGAGAAGCGGCGCTATCCAAATGCAAGATTCTATACCAAAACAGTGGATGCCCCCTCAATGCCTTCCACCCGTGATTTTTTTGATACTCTGCGCTCAACCTGTCAACAAATTGGTCGAGCATTTCAATTTCAACCTTGTGCACGTAATCGGTAAAATTCTGGTAGGCAAGGAACCGTATGCTTACGATCATCAAGGCCAGTACCACGAAGAAAGTCAATAGGAATGCTGCCAATATCTTAAAAGAGAGCCTTGTCCTCACATCTCCTCCCCGGAGATTCGCCAAACATATCTTCGACAATCCCAATATAAAGATTAATATACTTTACCCCATATTTCAAATAAAGCGTCAATCCTCACAGTCTTCACATGTTTTCTCCGCATTCTCTTCATAATTTGATGGCTATGCTATCAAGTCAGGTTGTCCGGCGACCTGGGGTGCGGACCGCGAGCCGTCATCAAAACGCTGTTTTCCTGCGGTACCTCATGGATTCTCACAATCTTCACATGTTCTCTTCATATTTCCACCACATTTGATTGCTAATAATATGGACAGACAGTACGTGACTTCCACTTTAACCCAAGTGAGGTCGTGAGAGACAAAGAGAACATTGGGATGAAACCATTTTCATTGCCAAGAAACGCAAAAGCCTTGCAGCAGCAGGGAGGAGGCAACATGAGACATTTGTGCGAGATATCAAGAGTGCGAGAGGTCCTGGCGATCATGTACAGAAGCGATGTCATTTTCGAATGGGAATCTGCAACCCTGAAACCCAGTGCCCATGAAGAAATAGGGAGAGTCGCCAATATGATCAACCTATTTCCTCACATGCCCATCGATGTTGAAGTGAGCTTGGAAACCGACGGTTTTGAAACACCCGGACAAGGAGGGCTGCAAGAAAAGCGTGCCCTGGCCCTAAGGGATGCCTTGCTTCGGCAAGGGATAGACTCCGAACGTATCCAAAGAAACGCTCATGGTGCCTCACAGACTCCCAGTTTACGTGACACCGTAAATTTCAAAGTCATCGACCCTTTGATGGATCACTCTGACCAGGTCCCTATGAGCCCTTATCTTAATTGAGCGGAGCTGCTCAATGGACAGGTGTCATAAGGCAGGGGGCAGCCATAGACGGGCTGTTGCCAAAACGGGAATGCCTTTGAACGGTTTATTGAAACGTTTTGGGTTGATAAACCTTGATAGACTCGTAAAAAGCACGCAAACAGAAAGCGGGGCTGGACCAAGCCTTGGGCTTATCAAGAAACGTTTCAGAACAAGCGAAAAGGGATCCGGGCAACAGCCTGTAAAGCTGTGATCGGATGAGTTGATGGTTTCGTAAAAAGTCGATTATACTCGCTCCGTGAACATTTTGGGGGCACTTGAGATGTTCAGCTAAAATGCTAAGACTCGGGCTAACGCCCTCAGACAGTTAGCATTTTTTAACGCTAAACATCTCAAGTGCCTTTTTCCCAAAATGCTCAATGTCGTTCGCAAAACACTTTTTACGAGTCTATCATGAGTTGGGTTTCTTAATCTATGCGGTGATTCAGGACAAAAGAACAACGCTCTGCTTTTTCCTGTCACACAACTCTATTTTCCGAACAGTCCCTTGACCTTGTTGGTGACTCCCTCCACTTCCTTCTTTGCACCCCCTGTGACTCCCTCCAGTTGCTTCTTTGCACCTTCGCCCACGGCCGTAAGCCCCTGGTTCAAAACATCTGTCACGGCACTGGAAGTGATCTTTTCATACAGGGCCGCGAATACTTCCTCAAATGCCTCGGCTGGGGATGCACCTTTCTTTCCCACGTCTTTGAGATGGATGTCCGGCAGTGGGGCGCTGACACTTTTTCCGGCAAGCATGGACATGGCTAGGTTCACCTTGCCACCCTGCACAATGAAATCTCTGATCAGGATTTTCTTCCCAGCGCCTTCTTTCTCAGCTTCCTTCTTTGAGGGCCCGCCTGCACCCACGGTCCTTTTCACGTTGTTTAAAATCGTCTGGAAGTTGTCCGTTCCCCGCGTTTTCTCATAGGTGATTTCAGGGCGGAGCACCTCGATCTTGTCAATAATGATTGTGTCTCCGGTCAGGGACCCCTCATCCACATCCACATAGACGGAGCCCACTTTAATGGCGTCCGGTGACTTGAATCCCTTGGGGTTTCCGAGATAGAATCCCTTGAGCTTGGCCTCTCCGGAAAAAATGGAGATGCCCACGTCCGCCAGGCGCATCTCGGTTTTTGTGATTTTCGGCCCGTATGTGTTCACCGCGTTCTTGATCAGGGGGCCGAGGTTCGAGACCCCCACAACCAGAAAAATGATCAGGATGATGACAATCGCACCGCCTATGAGTAGCCATTTTTTCATGAGTCAGCCTCCTTCTTCGCGTATTCGCGACTTTTTCTTTGCTTGGGTTCAGCGGATTTGATAGGAATTTGATGTTCGATCAAAAAAATATAGAATAGAAGCGCTTGTATGTCAATTGAATGTGGTTACCCCGCATGGCAGGTGTCTTGGGTCGTTTGAGCCCCTGCTTCTTGGAAGATGTTTGCGCCCATGGAGAGGGGATTTGTTGGGGCCGTTGACCGGGCTCCGGCAACACCAGACCGCAAGACCGCAAGAGGTTAAGGGCAAGGCTCACTGATGCAGCAGCACGTTCGTGAAGACCGCGGTTCTAGACTTCCAAAAGGGCGCCTGGGGACTTTTTCCGGGGTTTTCACGCCAAGCGTTCTGACCATTCTCGGGATCATACTCTTTCTGCGGTTGGGACACGTGGTCGGCAATGCCGGTTTGGCACGCGCGCTGGTCATAATCGGCCTGGCCAATGTCATATCAGTGCTGACCAGTGTTTCCCTTTCCGCGATTGCCACAAACCTCAAGGTCAAAGGCGGTGGTGACTATTATCTCATCTCTCGAACCCTTGGCCTGGAGTTTGGTGGGGCCATTGGAATCGTCCTGTTCCTTGCCCAGTCGGTATCTATCGCGTTTTACTGCATCGGTTTTGGTGAAGCAGTGACCTCTATGCTGTCGGAAGGGAGTGAGGTTCTGCCTCAAATAATCGCTGTCCTCGCCGTGTCGTTCTTGTTCGTCTTCGCCTGGCTGGGTGCGGATTGGGCCACGCGATTTCAATATGTCGTCATGGCCTTGATCGCGGCCGCACTGATCTCGTTCTTTATTGGAGGTCTGGTCCAGTGGGATACCGCGCTTCTGGCTGGTAATTGGGTGAGGCCAGCTGGCCGCCCCGATTTCTGGATCCTCTTTGCCATCTTTTTTCCGGCCGTGACCGGGTTCACCCAAGGCGTCAGCATGTCCGGCGACCTTAAAGACGCCGGCAGGAGTCTGCCGCTGGGCACCTTTCTTGCCGTAGGGATTTCGATGCTCGTGTACTTTGGTGCGGCGGTCGTATTTGCTGCGGCTTTGCCCCGTGATGTGATGATAAGCGACTATGGGGCCATGAAGCGAGTAGCCTCCATTGACCTGCTCATCGACGCGGGCGTCATTGCCGCAACCCTGTCCTCTGCAATGGCCTCGTTCTTAGGGGCCCCCCGTATCCTCCAGTCTCTGGCCAGCGATCGCATCTTTTCCTTCCTCTTGCCGTTCGCTAAAGGATCCGGCCAGACCGGGAATCCTCGACGTGGGGTTCTGCTCTCTGCCGGGATAGCATTCGGCACGATTGGTTTGGGAAAGCTGAACGTGATCGCACCGGTTGTGTCCATGTTTTTCCTGATTTCCTACGGGCTTATCAACTATGCCACCTTCTACGAAGCACGCACATCGAGTCCTTCCTTCCGGCCTCGATTTCGCTGGTTTGACCTCCGACTCAGCCTCCTGGGCTGTTTGGCATGCCTCGGAGCGATGCTAGCCATCAACGTGGCAGCCGGTGTGGTGGCGATTGCTGTTTTGTTTGCCATTTACCAATATCTGAGGCGCACAGCCGGCCCGGCGCGCTGGGCTGACAGCCGCCGCTCCTACCATTTTCAGCATATGCGGGAGCATCTGCTGGCCGCCGCTGTGGAGCCGGAGCATCCCCGAGACTGGCGTCCCCAAATCCTTGCCTTCTCCGATGATCGGCACCGGCGACGGCAGCTCCTTCGGTTTTCCTCTTGGATCGTGGGCCACAGTGGCCTTACGACAGCGGTTCGGATCCTGGAGGGTGAAGGGGTCAGAATGTTAAAGACCCGCGAGGAGGCTGAAGCAGAACTTCGGACGGATATTCTCGAGTACGGCCTGGAGGCCTTTCCCCTCGTCGTGGTTGCCCCAAACCTTCAGATTGGGATTCACGCCCTTATCCAGGCCTTTGGCGTGGGGCCCCTGAAGGCGAATACCATCTTGCTCAACTGGCCGGAGCAGTTTCCTGAGGGGAGTCTAAGACGCGGGGCGCTGAGTTACGGACGAAATCTCCGTGTGGCCTTCAGGCTTGGATGTAATATCATTGTGTTGGACGCTAAGGAGGAAGAGTGGGCGGCCCTCGAGGCGTTGCCCTCCGAGAGGCGACGCATTGACGTCTGGTGGTGGGGTGATGCGACCAGCCGTCTCATGCTTCTGATGGCTTACCTGATGACCCGAAGCGACGTATGGCGAGAGGCGAAAATTAGGGTCCTCGCTACAGGCGACGAGGATGTGTCTGAAGAAACCATCCGAGACCTTGGAAAGACGCTTGAGGAGGTGCGCATTGAAGCTGAGCCGGAAGTCGTGGCAAAGGGCAGTTGTGATGCCATCGCAGGGTATTCTGCTGGGTCAGCCATCGTGTTCCTCCCGTTTCGCCTCCAAGGAAATCAACTGTTGGATCCATTTGGCGGTCAGCTACAGGACCTTCTGCCTTGCCTGCCTATCGCGGCACTGGTGTTGGCCGCTGAGGACATCGATCTGGACGCTGAGCCGGAGGAGGGCAGGGCGGGAGAGATTGCTGCAGCCCTCGACGCCCTGACGGATGCAGAGAAGAAGGCCAAAGATGTGGAGAAGGAAGCAGCTGAAGCCGCGGAGAAAGCAGAGCAGATCATGCGAGAGATGGCGGAAGCCGCAAGCTCCGGAGGCGATGAAGCAACTATGGCGAAGTTAGAGACAGCCAGTAAGGAGGCTCAAGAGAAAGCTGGCAAAGTGGCTCGACGGGCCGCCAAGGCCTCGGCAAAAGCAAAGGACGCAGCCCGGGCCGTGGAAGCCCTCGGGGCGAAACCCCATGAGATGGACAAGGAGTCTAGTTTGCCGTAGATACGGGTAGACTCTGTCTTCGTTAAAGCGCTGCTTTTACCGTAAAGCTTGACGGTTCTGGCATCGTGCTTATTATGGTGTAAGGCCGGAGGAACCGTCCTTCCAAAAAGCCATTTCTTGGCGGGAAACAGCTTAGGAACATCTTAACCCTCCGTTAAGTAGGTTCTCTCCGGCCTTTTCTTTATTTATGGGAAGCCCTAATCGACGGATTAACCGTCGAGAACCCGCCTGATGGTGTGGGAGAGTTGTTTCACGGAGAAAGGCTTCTGAATAAAGCCGTTACAGCCCCTAGCCAAGATGTCGCTGGCCTGGCCTTCTATGCTGTAACCGCTTGAAAGAAGGACTTTGACATGGGGATTGACTTCCTTCATTCGGTCATAGGTCTCGCCGCCTCCCATGTCCGGCATGATCATATCGAGAATGACCATGTCAATCTCTTGCTTGTTTTTTTCATAGGTCTCTATGGCCTCCTTGCCGCTTCTTGCTAGAAACACCTTGTAACCCATTTCTTCCAAAATCTCCCGGCCCACATCGATGATCATGTCCTCATCGTCCACGAGAAGCACCGACTCTGTTCCTCTCAACACCGTGGTCGGCTTATCCTCCTGTTCGGGGATCTTCTTTGCCGAGGCCGGCAGGTAAATGCTGAAGGTGGTTCCTTGGCCTTTCTTGCTGTCGACATCAATGACACCACCATGGTTTTGGATGATGCCGTAAGCAGAAGCAAGGCCAAGGCCTGTGCCCCTGCCCATTTCCTTGGTCGTAAAAAATGGCTCAAATATCCTTCTCCGGGTTTCCTGATCGATCCCAACGCCGGTGTCCGTAACGGATATTTTCACATAATCGCCGGGCACGACACCAAGGGGCGCGACATCCTGCTCCCGAAAGGTCACATTTTCAGTTCGAAGATGTAAATCCCCGCCTCCATCCATGGCGTGCCAGGCATTGACGTAGAGGTTTAAGAGCACCTGCTCTATCTGTCCACGGTCCACTTCCAACGGCCAAATATCCTTCTGATAGCTTGTGTGAATCTTTATCTCTTTCTTGGTCCGGCCAAACATCTGGGCGGTCTTGTCCAGCAAGTCATTGACACCTGTCGGCTTGACCTCGTATTTGCCGCCTCGGGCAAAGCCCAATAGCTGCTTCGTAAGACCGGCCCCACTTTCAACGATTTCTTCTATCCCCTTGAGATGTTCATAGTGGGGATGCTCAGAATCGGTATCCAGAAACATCAGAGAAGTACGACCCTGAATCCCCATGAGCAGGTTGTTGAAGTCATGGGCAATGCCTCCGGCAAGGGTCCCGATGGCCTCCATCTTTTGGGCTTGAGCCAGTTGGGCCTCCAACTGGTGTTGTTCGGTGATGTCTTTGAAAACGCCCACCATGCCTATCACGTTGCCCCTCGCGTCCAGATTGGGCGCACCACTCATGCTGAAAAGCCGGGGGGGCCCTTCTCTGTGCATGAGGGTGCAGGATGTGTCTCTGATCGTTTCGCCTCCTTGTTTCACCTTGGAGAAGAGACGGGTACACCGGACGACATCTTCTTCCTGGGCGAAGTCTGCAAAATATTTGTCTACCACTTCATCTTTCTCATGCCCCAACACTTTTTGCCAGGCAGGACTGACATAGGTGAACGAGCCGTCCAGTCCCATGGTGTAAATGATATCCGGAGAATTGTTGACCAGGCATTCATATCGTTTTTCGGAGAGTGCCAATTTCCCGTTGATAATCTCACATTCCTTCTTGAGCCTTTTCTGGTCGAGGGCATTTTTTACTCTCTTAAGCAATTCCTCAAACTCAAATGGCTTTCTGAGGTAGTCGTATGCTCCTCTTCTCAAAGACTCTATGGCCGAATCCACGGAAGCATGCCCTGTAATGACGATAACGGGCGTATCCAGGTCTTGTTTCTTGATATGGTCCATGATCTGAAGACCGTTCATGTCAGGCATCACAATGTCCAGAAGGGCAAGGTCGATATCACACTTGGCGAGGCATTCGAGGGCTTCTTGACCACTATAACCCGTTTGGGTCTCATAACCCTCATTGCTTAACAGGACCTTGAGACTATCGCACATACGGGGTTCATCATCGACGATCAGAATTTTGGGCGTGTAGGCCATCCCCACCTCCATAGGCTAGTGTCGTGTCTCAGAAGTAACTATCATTAGTCACCATGTAGCCGAAAGCCTTTTCCGCGCGACATTGAGCATTTTCGGAATGAGAGGTCAGCTGAGTGAAGCGTTAAGAATCATAAACTGTTTGAGGGCCTTAGCCCGAGTTTTTATGATTCAGCGCAACGAAGCTGACGTCCCGGAAATGCTCACGGAGCCCGGAAAATGGCTTGATGGCGACACGTTACTTTTTATAGGAACTTCTGGGACACGACACTAGTTTCCATCCATAAATGGCGAAGTCCCACCTGTCGGGACTGAATTGGAAACCGACGCCTGTGCCCATTGATTGGATAGCGTTTCGTGGATGGGCACAAGCTAAGCCTTCTGTTTTTGTCCTGACGGCAAAACGATCTTAAAAATTGTTCCGGTCTTTTCGCCGCCTTCACAGGTAATGGCGCCTTTTAATTCGTTGATTATGTTGTATGCAACGGACAACCCCAGCCCTGCGTGTTCGCCGCTCTTCGAGGTAACAAAAGGTTCGAAAAGCCGGGATTTGATGGCATCAGGTATCCCAGGTCCTTCATCCCTAATACTGATTTCCACGGAGTCCCAGGCACCTGCGTCCTCCACGTCTTCCTTCACTTGGGCTTGGAGTTTGTTTCCAAGGCGTCGTGTATGGATGTAAAGGTTTCCTCCCTGGGGCATCGCTTCGACTGCGTTCTTGATCAGGTTAATAAGAACCTGTTTCAGACCGTTTTTTCCAGAGAAAACGGTCGGCAAGGAAGGCTCCAACTGGAGATGGACATTGACCTTGGCATCACGCATAAGGGATTCTCGCGTAATTTTGACAAGATCGGACAACAGCTCGTTGATATCCACGGGTTCGGTTTCCTTGGCTCCAGGTTCCGAAAAATCAGATAGCTCACGGACGATGAGGGCGACGCGATCGAGTTCCTCGCTGATAATTTTCAGTTCCTCTTGAGCAGGGTCGTCGCCGGACAATTTCAGCCCAAGGATTTTAATGTAATTTTTTATGATGCCCAAAGGGTTGTTCACTTCGTGGACCACCCGTCTGGCAATACCTGATGCTGCTGCCAGGCGCTCAGACTGAACCAGTTTGGATTGAACCTGGCGCACCATATCAACATGAAGGGCCAAGGCTGATTGGTTGGCAAACAGGGTTAACAGTGGCATCTGGTTGCTCAAACGGGAAATACGACCTTCATCAATGCCCACCAATATCACGCCCACGCTTTGCTCGTGGGCGATCATGGGAAGACAAAGAAGACCCTCTCTTGCCATCAGGCGAATGAGCTGATGGTCCAAAATAGTCAAATCAACTTCTTTTAGGTGACCAAAGGAATCCAGAGGGGTTTTCCGGCTAAGAGACATCACGGGAAGGCAGGTTTCTGTTCGAAGAGAGACGACAATTTCTTTGGCAAGGACATCCTCGGTTGGCCCCGTGGCGCCCTTGCCAAGCAAGGCGTCCTTTTCAGGGTCATAAACCAAGAAGATGATTCGATGTACATCGAATAAGACCTGAAGCCCCTGCTTGATCACTCTTAGGATAGAATCTTGCCCGCTCGCTTCCAACAGATTTTGAAGCGTCCCTTGAAGTAAAGAAATGTTCCTGACGGCGCTGACCAGGTCTTTTTCTTTCTTGCGATCCGCCTCGGACACGGCAGGAGACAGAGCTTTGGATGACTCAATGTCGATGCCCAGGGACCGGGCGATTTCCAGAACCTCTTGCTCGGCCTGCGACACGACGGCCTCTGTCTCGGAGCGGGGAAACCCAAAAACTTCTTGTGCGGTCCTGAATCTCAGGTCGTTTTCTCCTATGGTCTCCCTGCTCAAGGCATTGGCCACAAATACAATTTTTACCAAAGGCAGCGCATCCAAAACCCGATGCACGGGTTCGTGGTGATAAAGAACGGCATCTGCCATGAACGACTGCAAATTCCACTGACCGATCATCCATGCGCCGACCTCACAGTGTGTCGCGCCCAGCCTCATTTCTCCTGCCAACAGCAGGTCCGACTCATTGTTCGATGATTGCAGAACATCAGCATATTCCTTTGAAAAATTGACCCATAGAACCAGCTTCCCGATGTCATGGAGCAGGCCCGACAGAAAGGCTTCATCCGGGGAGCTATACGAAACCTTTTTCGCCATCAGCTTGGCCACGGTGGCACACATCAGAGAGTGGTGCCAGAACAGCTTGAGATTAAGAACGGAATCACTTTTTGTCTTGGCAAACGCCTGGAACACAGAGGCGCTGATGGCAATATTCTTGACAGCATCCGTCCCCAATAGGAGCAAGGCGTGCTCCATGCTGGTCACCCTGTTAGGAAGGCCGTAGTAGGCAGAATTGACCATCCTCATGACCTTGGCAGTTAACGAGGAATCCTTATTGATGACTTGGGATATATCCTCATTGGTGCTGTCCGGCTTATTGCAGGCACCGATGAACTCGAGAAGAATGTGAGGAAGTGTAGGAAGGTTCTTGAAGGTCTCGATCTTTTCAAAAAGTTGATGGGACTTTGACTTCATAAGGCAAGAGGGCCATTGAACGATTATGTTTGCCGGATACGATTGATGGTTTCGTAAAAAGTCGATTTTACTCACTCCGTGAACATTTTGGGGGCCCTTAAGATGTTCAGCTAAAATGCTAACACGCAGTGAAGCTGTGCGCTAAACTCGGGCGAACACCCTCAGACAGTCAGCATTTTTTAACGCTAAACATCTGAAGTGCCTTTCTCCCAAAATGCTCAATGTTGTCCGGAAAATACTTTTTACGAGCCTATCGTAATCATTATCTTACTCAGCTTCCCCCCATGTGTCAATGTTTTCGGCGTGTAGTATGCGGAACTCGTCAGCGGAGCCGAATAGGACCGGCCGGAGGAGATACTGGAGCGAGTCTCAAGACGGAGCAACTCGTCAATGAGATACTATGGGATTTCCAGAAAGGGATGGGGCTTGAGTCAGTCAGGGGGCCACCCCGGGTGACTTGCCCAGGCCGGGAGAGCGGGCACTACGAAGAATGTCTCGGATCTTTATAGGCTGTTGTCACAAAATCCCTGTTCGAGGGAGGATGTGTGGGCAATGACTGGGTCGCAGCCTCAAAAGGGCATAATACGGGCCTGCCCGGACAGGCGTGTTCCAGGCAGGCACAGGGTTCGTCTTATGCGTGTTACAGTTTTGACATCAACTCGGCTGTTACCTCTTTGACGCTGGGCGCCCCATCGAGCGTGATGTATTTGATCTTGCCTTCTTTTTCAGCAAGGTCCTTGAAATAATAACCCGCGGCCAATGTCCCGCTCTCTGTATCGTAGTAAATGCTATGGCGCTTGTTGATGGCCTCTTCGTCCTGGTCATCCGACCGACTGGTGAGGTCACCCCCGCACACGCGGCACTTGTCGCCATTCGGTTTTATGGCATCAATAAAAATGTTGTTGGGATGATTGTTGTCGTTCACGCAGAGCCTGCGGCCCATGATACGATTTTTGGCGATTTGTCGATCTAAAATCACCTCAGCCACGATATCCAGATCCAAGCCCGAAGCTTTCAGGGCCTCATCCAGCTTTATGGCCTGATTCTTGTTTCGCGGAAATCCGTCCAAGAGCCAGCCGTTTTTGCAGTCGTCTTGTTTCAGGCGATCAAGAATCATTGGGATGGTAATTTCGTCTGGCACCAGATCGCCACGGTCAATGAACTCTTTCGCCTTGGCGCCGAGTTCCGTGCCTTTGCCAATATTCTCTCGGAAGATGGCCCCTGACTCAATGTGGGGTAAGTTGTACTTCTCCTTAACGATCGCTCCCTGTGTCCCCTTGCCACTGCCATTTGGTCCAAACATCAAGATGTTCATACGTGTCTCCTTTCTTCCTGATTTCAGGCGGGAATGCGAATTTGGAGTTTGGCCAGAACGGATTCTGGGACGCCCAGAACATTCCAGAAAGTTGGCGTTGATTTGTTACGAAGGGTCAAGTATAAGAATTTGGAGCGTTTGTCAAGGAGTTTGAAGAGAATTTGGAGATGGGGTGGTCAATTTTTCGGTTGACACCTTGCGCCAGGCGAAGTATTAAAAAAATTTTGATTTTTCAGCGGGAAAAGGGAAAAATACATCGTGCCATGAAAACTTACAGTGCAAAGCCAACAGAAGTGGACAGACAGTGGTATGTGATTGATGCCAGCGGGTGTGTTTTGGGAAGATTGGCGACCTTTGTTGCTGGTCGCCTCCGGGGAAAGCATAAGCCCATTTATACGCCCCACGTGGATACTGGAGACCATATCATCGTTATCAATGCCGCGGAGGTGACTCTGACGGGGAGGAAGCGGGACCAAAAGGTATACTACCGTCACAGTGGATATATGGGGGGCCTTAAATCCACGACTGCCAAACAGCTTTTGGAAACGCGGCCCGGGGATCTGGTCGTCTACGCGGTCCGGGGGATGCTTCCAAAGAACAGGCTTGGTCGCAAGATGCTAAAAAAGCTCAAGGTTTATGCCGGACCCGATCACCCGCACGTGGCACAGCAACCTCAACCACTGCAACTTCAGGTATAGGAGTGTTTTATGGCAGAAGCTTATTATGGGACTGGAAAGCGGAAGACCGCTGTTGCCAGAACATGGCTTAGACCCGGCAAGGGGACGATTACGATTAACCAGCGGGACGTCGATGACTATTTTAGGAGAGAAACTGCCAAGATGATTGTGGAACAACCCCTTGTTCTGACCGATACGTACGGGAGTTTTGATGTGAACGTCAACGTCTCGGGGGGCGGTATTTCCGGCCAGGCGGCAGCCGTTCGGCACGGCATCACCAAGGCATTGCTTCAGGTGAACCCGGAGTTTAGACCAATTCTGAAAAGGGCCGGCTTTGTGACGCGCGACTCCAGAGCCAAAGAGAGGAAGAAGTACGGCCAAAAAGGGGCGCGTGCCCGCTTCCAGTATTCCAAGCGTTAGCTGACGGGCCATGAACCGCAGGTTTTTGGCAAGGGGGGGGTGGGCCGCTTCCTCTTTGTTCTTGCGGTCTTGGCTGTTGTGAAGCCATTGCATCATCGTGGACATCGCCCGAGAAGGAGGTTCATCAATCGTGGCCAAAGAAGAACCTATTGAGGTGCGGGGCAAGGTCATTCAGAATATGTCCCACGGCACCTATAAGGTGGAGCTGGAAAACAACCACCAGATACTGGCCCATCCTTGTGGAAAGATGCGAAAATATTCGATAAAGATCCTCCCGGGAGACATGGTAACAGTGGAACTTTCGCCCTATGACCTGTCACGCGGGAGAATCACGTACCGCTTCAGCGGCCGTTAAGCCCACCAGGATTGGTGCTCGGTCGTCCTTTCTCTTCCCCGTTGTCTTGCCTCTTTTGTGGTTCCACACAGTGCGTCGGTTCACATAGACCTCATGAAGATGACCCCTTCACCGGGCCGGCTCAAGAATCTTTGCAACACTTTAGCGCTTTCAAAAACAGGGCAATGGTCCAGGCCTCTTTTCCCTTGGTCTAAACCGGTTTTTGATCCATCTAAGGCTCGCTCCAGGGGCCTTGAAAACTCGCCCCTTGGGCTCAGACAGTTCAAGGCCCTGATCTTCCGCTTTGCCAAGATGGATGGGCAAAAACCGCTTTAATGACCGCTCAAAGAAGCCTGGACCATTGCCTTTCTTGGCTCATCGAAGGTTCAAGGGACCGCCGCTTGCGCGACCCACGTTTCAAAGATCTAAAGTGTTACGAATCTTTTGGTTTGACAAGACGAGAGATTTGTCTTAGAGGCGTTTTGTAGGAATAAATAGTGGTTACCCAGTCGAAGCATTGACGGTTTTGGCGGCCACGATAAGTCGTATTCGAATGGAAATGGCTGCGAAGAGGGCAAGCCTCTTGAGGTAGAAACATGGTTGTTAGGGCAGCGGTTGTTGGTGCGACGGGCTATGCAGGGGCGGAGCTGGTGAGAATCCTGTCGGGTCATCCTCATGCGAAGTTGTCTATGATTACCTCCCGTCAGCATGCAGGTATTGCCTTTTCGGATGTTTATCCGGCTACAGCCGGAATGGTGCATCTCGGCTGCCAGGCTTTCTCTCCAGAGACTGTGTCTGAGGCGGCCGATGTCGTCTTTACCGCCCTACCTCACAAGGCATCGATGGCCGTGGTGCCCGGGCTGATTGATCGAGGCAAGAAGGTCATTGACTTGAGTGCAGATTTTAGGTTTAAAGACCCGGCCCTGTATGAGGCTTGGTATGAACCACATCAGGCCAAGGATTTGCTTCAATCTGCCGTGTACGGGCTTCCTGAAGTCTTTTCTGACGAAATACAAAAGGCTTCTTTAGTTGGTAACCCTGGTTGCTATCCCACCAGTGTCCTTCTTCCCTTGTTGCCTCTCGTGAAGGCGCCCTTTGTTGATTTGGACAACATTGTGGCGGATTCAAAGTCCGGCACGAGTGGTGCCGGACGATCCGTGAGCCTGGCCACGCACTTTTGCGAGGTGAATGAGGGTTTCAAGGCCTACAAGGTGGCTGAACATCGCCATAACCCGGAGATGGACGAGGTTTTGGGCCTTTTTGCAGGACGTACGATCTACATCACTTTCACGCCTCACCTGGTGCCCATGACGAGGGGGATGCTGACCACGCTCTATGTCGGCCTGAAAGGGTCTGTCTCCACCCAGGAGGTCGCCTCCTATCTTAGTTCTTTCTTTGCAAACAAGCCTTTTGTTCGCATCTGTCCGCCTGGCAGATTTCCGGACACCAGGCACGTGAAAGGGACCAACTACTGTGACATCGGAGTCAAGGTGACCAAGCGTACCAGGCGACTGATCATTGTCTCGGCCATCGACAACCTTGTGAAAGGGGCCTCCGGCCAGGCGGTGCAGAACATGAATATCATGTATGGCTTCCCGCAGACAGCCGGCCTGGATCAGGTCCCGTTTCCACTCTAGGTCCCTTCGGACGCTATGTTGATTGCCGAATTTCAAGCTCATTGTTGAATATGAGGGGACGGCCTATCACGGCTGGCAACGCCAGAAGGATGTCCCCACGGTCCAGGAGACCATTGAGGCGGCGCTGGAGACCATGACCGGACGTTCGGTCAAAGTCATCGGCTCTGGGCGTACCGATGCCGGGGTGCATGCCCTGAATCAGGTGGCCAGCTTTTCCGTCGACACAAGACTCACCGCTGACGTTTTTCAACAGGGCCTGAACAGCCTCCTTCCCCCAGATATTGTGGTCCGGGCTTGTCAGGGCGTGGATGACTCGTTCCACGCTCGATACGATGCCTGGAGCAAGGTTTACGATTATCATATCCTGAATCGTCCCCTCCCTGCCGCCCCCTATCGGCAGTTCGCTTGGCATGTCAGAAAGTGTCTTGATCTCGATTCCATGAGGGCGGCAATGGATTGCCTGAAAGGAGAGCACGATTTCTCGGCCTTTGAGGCCAGTGGCAGCGCCAGATCCCATCCGGTGCGAAACGTCATGGACGTGAACTTGACGGCACGAGACCAAGAAGGCTACATGGTTTTTACGATTGAGGGGGATGGGTTCTTGCGGTACATGGTCCGCAATATCGTGGGCTCCCTGGTGGATGTGGGCTTGGGCAAGATATCGCCAAAGGGCTTTCAGGGTATTCTTGTCTCAAGGGATCGCAAACAGGCGGGCATAACGGCCCCCGCGCACGGGCTATTTCTTAGGCAAGTCAAATACAGCGCAAGAGACGCTTCAAGCAAGTGACTTCTGCGTGACGACTTTGTTGATCACAATATCATCATAGGTAGACATGATGTCTCTTCGGCTGATAGCCCCCCGGAGCAATTTTGCATTGTTCTTGTCCACGACGGGGAGGATGGAGTAATCGCCTTGGATGATTCTGGTGAGGGCCACAAACAGACTGTCATCTTCGGTCACAGTGGTCACATGACGCGTAGCGATGTCCTGGGCTGTCAGTGTCTTGTTGCTTTTTTCACCAAGAATCTTCTGGCAGTCTGATAAGGAAAGGATTCCTACCAACCGACCCAGGGGATCGACTACAGGGAAGCTGTTAAACTTGCTTTGAAAGACAAACGCTTTCAACTCGTTGAACGGCATGTCTGCCCGGATCGTTTGTATGTCTTGCCTCATCGCCCGCTGTACGAGTATATGCTTGAACTGGCTGACCTCACGGTCTGATTCAATGTCGACTCTTTGGCGGCCGGCCTTGATCTCCTCGACCCTTTCGTTGTAAAATTGAATGACTTCCCTCCGGTCCAACATCCCGAGCAAAAACGAGTGATCTTCGTCTTTGACGACCGGCAGCCTGTGGAGATTGCGAATGGTAACTTTCCTGAGGACTTCACCGAGGTCTTCAGAAGGGGTTGTGACAATGATATCCGAGTTGGCAATGTCTTTCATGACGACGAGGGCCTCAATGCCGTCATCAAACATGATGCCTCGGACATCGTTAATAGAAAATATGCCGGTCAGCCGGTTTTGCTCGTTCACCACCGGGAAGTAGTGCTGATCCGTTGAGGAAAACATCCTTCTGAAGGCCGCTAGTGACATGTTTTCGGGCACCAATTGTACTTTTCTCACCTGAGGCATGAGCTCTTTTACCCTGATGGTGCCAAGGACATCCACGAAAAAATCCCCGCGGTGTGCATTAGAATCCAACCGGGTTGGAACCTGCTTGACATAGATGGTCCATTTTCGAGCGAGCATGAAGGCAATGGAGCAGACGAGCAGGCTGGGCAGCAGCAGGTGATAGGAGTTGGTCATCTCGCTGACAAAGATAATGGTAGAGATGGGGGCATTTGACACTGCGGCAAAGAACCCGGCCATGCCGACTACGACAAAGGCCCCGGGCTCGGTCACGATGCCCGGCATGATGGCGTGGAAGGTCCTGCCGACGGCCCCCCCAAAGGCGCCGCCAATGACAATAGACGGGCCGAACACACCGCCACTGCCACCGGAACCGATCGAAAAAGCCGTGGTCAGGATTTTTCCGAAAGCCAGGCCAAGGAGGAAGAGCGTGGGAAATCCGAAGAGGGCGGGGAGTTCGTTGTCCAGGGCCATTTGGGCATAGCCATAGCCAAAAGACAGGGTTGCTGGCAGGAAGAACCCTATGGCGCCGGTGCACAGGCCGCCAATGGCCGGCTTGATGTGATTTGGAATCTTGATTTTCTTGAAAAGGTGCTGCACGCCATAAAACGATTTGACATACAGGATCCCGCCGCCGACCAGGACAAAGGCCAGGACAATGTAAGGACCCAGTTCCAGGGGATTGTGAAAGACAAAATCTTGCGCTTCAAAAAGGGAGCCCCAACCGAAAACGAGACAAAACAGGCAATAAGCGACGACCGATGACATGCCGGCGGGGATGATCACTTCCGGTTCGAAGTCAGGCTCACGGTAAAGCACTTCGGCGGCAAACAGAGCGCCTGCCAGGGGCGCACGGAAGATGCTTCCGATGCCGGCCCCGACACCGGCCGCCAGCATGATCCGACGTTCCCTGTCAGACAGTTTCAACCTTGTCGCCAGGTATGAGCCAAAACCAGCTCCGATCTGGGCGATGGGCCCCTCACGGCCCCCTGAACCGCCTGAGGTGATGGTGAGTGCCGAGGCGACGGTCTTAATAAAAGGTATCCTGCCCCGGACAAAGCCGCCCTTATTGTGATAGGCATCAATGGCCGCATCCGTGCCATGGCCTTCTGCCTCGGGGGCAAAGGTGTAGACAAGCCATCCGCTTATGATGCCTCCCAGGGCAGGGAGAAAAAAAAGGACCCAAGCATTAAAGGGCGTGTTGGTTGGTGGAAGTAGATGTGACTCTCCGGCAGGCGGCGGCGGACGGTACCCGGCCATTTGATCCATAAAAACGTGTAACCCGAGTTGACAAAGATACTGAAAGACGACGGAGCCAAGGCCGGCAATGAGGCCGATGAGGATGCAATAGACTACCCATTTTCCTGCCGTGGTGATGGGAGTTGTTTTCAGGCTGAGGGGAAAGAAATGGAAGCGGCTTTTCTTTGTCAAAGGAATTGCCTTTTGATTCAATGTTTGATACTCGACAGTTTATTAGTAAAGCTATTTCTCTCTTCTTGTCTTATCTAATTTATAATGAGTCTAGCATGTTAGGTCAAGAGAAAAGACCGCTCGTTTTCTATAAGCAACCTGAAATGATGCGCTGGCGGGTCCCGGGCCAGGTTTGTTAGTTCAACCGCAGGAGCGAGTGCGGATCCTTACATGGAAAAAGCAGTGATGAGACGCAGGGTGCGCACCGGGGGACGTTAGGGGGAATCGTGCTGGTATCCGAACGAATCAGGGCCATCCAACCTTCTCCGACCTTAGCGATTAATGCAAAGGCCGTGTCTATGCGACAGGCAGGGGTCGATGTGATCAGCTTTGGTGTTGGCGAGCCGGATTTTGATACGCCGAGGCACATTCGGCAAGCCGGCGTCAAGGCTATCGACGAGGGATTTACGCGGTACACGGCTGTAGGTGGCATCCCTGAGCTCAAAGACGCCATCATAGAAAAGCTTCGGCGCGACAATAACCTGAGCTACGAGCGTGAAGAGGTCATGGTCTCCTGCGGAGGCAAACACGTGTTGTACAACCTGGCTCAGGCGACGCTAAACCCCGGTGATGAGGTCATCATTCCCGCGCCTTATTGGGTCTCCTACCCTCCTATCGTGATGCTTGCAGGGGCAAGCCCTGTGATCGTGGAAACAGGGGAAGCCGAGGATTTCAAGTTGTCTCCTGATGCCCTGGAGGCTGCCATCACACCACGGGCCAAGCTCTTGATCCTGAACAGCCCGTCCAACCCTACCGGATCGGTATACACCCAATTGGAACTGGAAAGGTTGGCCGAGGTTGTCCTGAGACACGGCATCTCCGTGGTCTCGGATGAAATTTACGAAAAGCTCATTTTTGACGGCAAACCCTTTTGTAGTATAGCTCAGGTCAGCGAGGAGCTCAAGGGGAAGGTTTTTGTTGTCAATGGCGTCTCAAAAACTTACGCGATGACAGGCTGGCGCATCGGATATGTGGCTGGAGCCCGAGAGGTGATTGCAGGAATGACAAAGATCCAGAGCCAGAGCACTTCAAACCCGAATTCCATCGCTCAAAAGGCCGCGATCGCTGCATTGACCGGCCCGCAGGATTCGGTCCGCAATATGGTCCGGGCCTTTGATGAGCGGCGCAAATACCTCGTGGGACGATTGAATGGCATGGCCGGGATCCATTGCAACATGCCGGGCGGCGCTTTCTACGCTTTTCCTAATGTTAGCCATTGTTTTCAAACAGATCCGGACGGGCGTGATGTGAAGGGGTCAGGCCATCTGTGTGATTATCTTTTGACCGCGGCACGGGTCGCCCTTGTGCCCGGGATCGCCTTTGGTGCGGATAGTTTTATCAGGTTTTCCTACGCAACGAGTCTCGAGGCTGTCCGGGAGGGGATCGATAGAATAGAGGAGGCACTCCAGCGGTTGGTGGCTTCTGTCTAGTCAGTGGTCAGTCGTCATCGGAATCGGGCAGCCAGTCATTCGGACTCGTGCCCCACGACTGATGACCAATGACCACTGACTGAGGTGTAACATTAGCGAGCACTTCGCTTGGATGCCTTGAGCGGATTAACTTTGACAGTGTCGCTCTTGGCTGTAGTTTTCACATGGGTGGCAAGGTTGCATCGGCCGGCTTTCCACTTGAGTGCGGGGTCCGGACAAGCCGTGCAGTACCATCCAGAAGGAAACTCGGAGCTGCGGTTACATCCGTCGCATTGGTCCACGGTGTGATGGCAGGTGCCGCCGTTAAAGGAACAGCCCTTCGTGGTCATAAACACGCATTCCGCGCCCGGCTTTACGGTTGTACAGTCCATGGGAATCACCCCCTTCCTGCGTTATTATATCCTAACCCGGTGTGGGAAGGACCAAAAGCCCAAAATAGCAAGAATGCCGGTATTTGCATCTTTTGTCAAGGATATTTTCCACCCATGAATCTTTTTTGCGCTTGCCAGCTTTTCTCAGTGCCGCCTTCCGGCCTCTTGGGCCAGATTGACGACATTGGAACGTCTTTTGCATATGTTTCGAATGTTCACGATACCTGGACACCGATCTTAGGTATACCTTTTCCGCGAATTCTCAACAGCAAGGAGAGGTGACGTATGCCAGTTTATGTGTGGCAAGGACAAGACAGGAGGGGCACGCTCCACAAGGGGGAAATGGAGGCCGTTGATGACACGGCCGTGGGTCTACAGTTGCGCCGCCTTCAGATCAAGCCTTCCAAAATAAAGAAAAAGCCTAAAGATTTATTTGAAAACGTGTCCTTCCTTCAACCCAAGGTACGCACTGCCGATGTGGTGGTGTTTGCAAGGCAGTTTTCAACGATGATCAATGCGGGACTTCCGCTCATTCAGTGCCTGGACATCCTCCAGGCCCAGCAGGAGAATAAGACGTTTAAGAAGATGTTGAAACACATTAAGGAGACTGTGGAGGGCGGCGCCACGCTCGCCGATGCGCTGGCGAAGTACCCGAACGTGTTTGATAACCTTTTCGTCAACATGGTTGCAGCAGGGGAAACGGGCGGCATCCTGGACGCGATTTTGAACCGTCTTTCCGAATACATGGAAAAGGCGATGAAGCTTAAGAAAAAGGTTAAGTCGGCTATGACCTATCCCATTATCGTCCTGTGTATCGCCGTTTTGGTAATCGGTGTAATCATGGTCTTTGTTATTCCGGTTTTTGAGAAAATGTTCGCGGACTTCGGCGGGGCACTTCCAACACCTACCCAGATAGTCGTAACCGCGAGCCGGCTTATCCGAGACAATGTCCTTTATATGATCGGTGCTTTCGTGGTCTTTGTCTTTCTGTTTAAGCGATACTACAACTCTGAAAAGGGGCGTGCCGTGGTGGACAATTATCTGCTCAAGCTGCCCGTCTTTGGCCTCCTCCTGCGCAAGGTGGCTGTGGCCAAGTTTACGCGTACGCTGGGGACGATGGTTAGTAGCGGCGTGCCTATCTTAGACGCGCTGGGCATCACGGCAAAGACCTCCGGCAACAAGACGGTCGAATCAGCGATCTACAAGGTGCGATCGGCTATCAGTGAGGGGCGGACCATGGCAGACCCCCTGGCGGAGAGCGGGGTGTTTCCTTCCATGGTCTGTCAGATGGTGGCGGTGGGAGAATCCACGGGGGCCTTGGATGCCATGCTGTCAAAGATCGCCGATTACTACGATGATGAGGTTGATGCGGCCGTTGATAGCCTGACCTCTATGATCGAACCCTTTATGATGGTCTTTTTGGGTATTACCATTGGTGGGTTGGTCGTTTCCATGTATTTGCCTATCTTCAAGATGGCGGGCATGGTTGGCGATTAGTGCAGTGACTGGAGTCGTTTCTAACACATCGGTTTCAAAGCAATACTTGTCTAAGAGACTCCAGTGGCTAATGTTTCTGCGCGTTATCTTTACTACCGTTCTTCTTGGCGCCGCCATCATCGTTCAATTCAAGCATCGGGAATCCCTCATCGCCCCGCCCCTCTTGATGCTCTACGGCCTCATCGGAACGATCTACGTCCTGACCTTCATCTATGTCTTGGTTTTCAAGCGATTCCGACCGGCACTGGGCTTCGCCTACCTGCAGATTATCCTGGACACCCTGTTCGTAACGTTGCTTATCTATGTGACGGGCGGTATTGCGAGTGTTTTCTCTTTCCTCTATCTGGTCGTTATTGTTTACGCCAGTATTCTTCTTTACAAGAAAGGCAGCTTTGTCATGGCCACCTTGTGCAGCATGCAGTACGGGGCCATGATGGACCTGGAGTACTATGGAATCTTGAACCCCTTTTTTACCCAAGGCACCCTGACTATTCACACCTATGAGCCGGCATACGTTCTTTACAAGATCGTGATGACCATGGTGGCGTGTTTCCTGGTTGCTTTCTTGAGCAGTCACCTTGCGCAACAGAGCCTGAGATCAGAGGAGGAACTGGAGGCCAAACAAAAAGACCTCGAGCAACTGGAGGCTTTTAATGCGAGCATCGTCCACAGCATGGACAGTGGACTCCTGACGCTGGATTCTTCAAACACGATTACCTCCTTTAACCGGGCCGCCGAACAGATCACAGGATTTGGGCGCGAGGAAGTTATTGGTCAGCCCCTGCTCGCCATATTCCCAGGCGTGGTTGAGCATCTCAGCGCTCAAAGCGAACTCTCGCACAAGAGACTGCAACGTTACGATGTGGAGTTCAAGAAAAAGAATGGATCTGTCGGCTACCTCGGTTTTTCAGTCTCTTCACTCATGGAGCCTGATGGAAGAGCCATAGGTAAGCTACTCATTTTTCAGGATCTAACGGCTCTAAAGATCATGGAGGCACACATTAAGAGGGTGGACAAACTGGCGGCCGTAGGAGAGATGGCTGCCGGCATCGCCCACGAGATAAAAAATCCGCTGGCGTCCATGACCGGATCGATACAGCTCCTGAAAGACCAGATCAACGTGACGTCCGTCACGCAGAAGCTGATGCGGATTGCCTTGCGGGAAGCTGATCGGCTGAACGGGTTAACGAATGATTTTCTCCTGTTCGCGCGTCCCAATTCAGGCAATGCAGAAGCTGTGGAACTGGGTTCCACTGTTGACGAGACCTTGCAATTGTTTGAGCAAGACGCCGTGCGCCACAACGGCGTCAGAGTGGTCCGACAGATTGCACCTGATATTTGGACAAAGATGGATCCTAAACATATACGCCAGGTCCTGTGGAACCTCCTCTTGAACGCGGCTGACGCGATTGACGGCAAGGGCACGATTGAAGTGTCGGCACGGATCATAAGAGACACGGTTCAATTGGCTATCAAGGACGATGGCTGTGGCATACCCGAAGAGACGCAAAAGACTGTCTTTGATCCCTTTTTTACGACCAAGACCCAGGGTACTGGTTTAGGCCTTTCTATCGTCCACAGGCTTGTGGAATCATACGGAGGGCGCGTCGACGTCCAGAGTGAAGAAGGCCAGGGAACCACGTTTATCCTGCACCTCAAGAGAATAGACCCGCCAGGCCGCATTCAAGCCCGCCTTTTGTCTTGACACTTGCAGCGAAAATAGGTTAGCAAAAATTTTCTGTGCTTTTGGATGAGGTGCCCCTGTATGATGGACGGATCAAGTGAGGTTGTTCGCCAAAGACGGGAAAAAGCAAGGGCTCTGATGGATCAGGGTGTTGAGCTTTATCCCAACGATTTCAAGGTCTCTCACACGGTGGAGGACGCAAGGCGGTCTATTGCCAGACAAGGGGGGGGCGTTGAGGATACGGCCCCTTTTGCCATGGCGGGCCGGATCATCACGCTCAGGTCTTTCGGAAAGGCGGCTTTTCTCCATTTCAGAGATCACACCGGACAGCTTCAGGCGTACGTGAAGCAAGACGAAATCGGGAAGAAAACGTACGGATTTTTCAGACAACTTGACGTCGGCGACTTTATTGGGATCAGAGGAACCCTGTTTCAGACTAAAACAGGCGAATGGACTCTTTTGGCCAAGAACATTCGTCTGCTTTGTAAGGCGATGAGGCCGTTGCCAGAGAAATTCCATGGGCTAAGGGACCCTGAGAAACGCTACCGTCAGAGGTACCTGGATCTCATTATGAACCCAAGTGTCCGGGAGATCTTTGTCGCCAGGGCCCGTATTATCCAAGCCTTCCGGGATTTCCTGCTCGAGCGAGGGTTTCTGGAGGTGGAGACCCCGATGATGCAACCCATTCCCGGGGGGGCCGAAGCCACGCCCTTTCAGACCTTTCATAATGCTCTAGGGATGGATCTTTTTTTGCGGGTGGCACCGGAGCTTTACTTAAAACGACTGGTCATAGGGGGTATTGATCGCGTTTTCGAAATAAACAGAAGCTTCAGGAATGAGGGGGTGTCGACGCGACACAATCCGGAATTCACCATGCTGGAATTTTATCTTGCTTATGCCACGCATGAAGATCTAATGACCCTGACCGAGGAGGCACTGCGTTTCATCACTCAGCAAGTTTTGGGGGCAACTCGTTTTACGTACCAGGAAAAAACCATTGATATGGATGGACCATGGGCTCGCCTAACGCTGGGACAAGCCCTGAATGAGCTGGGTGGTGTTGATCCCTCCTTATTGAATGATCGGCAGGGATTGCTCGCTCTTGCAAAATCCAAAGGGATTCAGATCACAAAAGGACGGCGGCGAGGCAAGATCCTCACCAAGCTGTTCGATGCGTTGGTGGAGCCCAAGCTGATCGCCCCTACTTTCGTTGTAGACTATCCGGTAGAGGTTTCACCCCTTGCTAGACGGAGCCGTTTGGAGCCTGATATGGCGGAGCGATTTGAGCTCTTCATCGGAGGAAGTGAAATTGCCAACGGGTTTTCGGAACTGAATGATCCGGTGGACCAAAAGACGCGCTTTTTGGATCAGGTTGCAGATCGTCAGCAGGGTGATGAAGAAGCCTACTATATGGATGAAGACTATGTGACGGCTCTCGAGTACGGTATGCCTCCCACAGCAGGTGAAGGTATCGGCATTGACCGATTTGTCATGTTGCTAACCGATGCGCCCTCCATCCGTGAAGTGATCCTTTTCCCTCTGCTGAAGAATATTCGTCATTAGTTCGTGCCCATTCACGAACCGAAGAGGGCACTGGACAGTGTCCAATTCAGTCCCGACAGATCGGGATTTTGATGAGCAAGGCCGCAGCAACGCCGCTCATCGGAAAGCCGCTCATCGGAAAAAGGGCCGACGCTGGGTCACCCTGCGGGTTACATGGAGATGTGGCAATTCGGCAGGTCATGAAAGCCGATCGCCGACACTTGCATCCACCTCAACGGACCAAAGGGGCTCACCGCGCTAAGTGGAGCGACTTCTATCATGTCATTTGAACTCTTTGTGGGTCTTCGGTACCTTCGGGCAAAACAGAGACAGGCCTTTATTTCAATCAACGCCCTGATATCCATCGCAGGGGTCATGCTGGGTGTCATGGCTATGATGGTCGTGCTGGCGGTTATGACCGGGTTCAGCGTGGACATCAAGTCAAAAATTTTGGGGATGAATGCCCATATACAAGTCATGAGCCGAGGTGGCACACTGAAAGGATATGGAGACGTCATGAGAAAAATTGAGGCCGTGGAGGGCGTAAAGGCTGCAGCCCCTTTCATTCACAGTCAAGTCATGCTTCGCAGCGGCTCCTATGTGTCGGGCGCCATCCTGAAAGGTATTGATCCCCTGCGGGCCGGGCAGGTGTTGGATTTGGAAAAGAGTATGAAGGCAGGGGACTTACAGGCGTTGACGGACAGTAGCGGGCCGGCGGCAGAAAGGGGCAAAGCCCTGCCTCCCGGGATTATCTTGGGACAGGAGCTTGCCAGACTGCTCATGGCGAACCCGGGGGACGAACTGTACGTGATCTCTCCGTCGAGTGGAAGCCTGACACCGGTTGGAGGTCGCGTCCCCCATATGAAAAAATTCAGAATCGTGGGCCTCTTTGATTCGGGCATGTATGACTACGACACATCTTTTGCCTATGTTGCCCTTGAATCAGCGCAACAACTGTTAAGGCTCAAACGATCAGTCAATGGCATAGAGGTGAAGGTCAATGACATTTATGGTGTTCATCACATTTCTGAAGCCATCCTGGAGACCTTGGGACCTGGTTACTGGACTCAGGATTGGATGCAGATGAACAAGAATTTTTTTTCGGCCTTGAAGCTGGAGAAGACCGTGATGTTTATTATTCTGGTGTTGATTATTCTGGTAGCCGCTTTCAACATTGTCAGCACCCTGACGATGATAGTCATGGATAAAACGAAAGAAATCGCTATCCTTAAATCTATGGGTGCCAAGGGAAAGAGCATCATGACAATCTTCATGTTGGATGGTCTGATCATAGGCCTGGTGGGGACCGTCCTTGGCTTGATGGGGGGAGGCTTGGTTTGCTATTTGTTAACGCGCTATGAATTTGTGAAGCTTCCGAGTGATGTCTACTACATTTCCACGCTCCCTGTCAGAGTCCAAGGGCTGGATGTAACCCTAATCGCCCTGTCGGCCCTAGCCATCAGCTTTTTGGCCACCCTCTATCCATCCTATCAGGCGTCTAAGTTGGACCCCGCGGCAGCCATCAGATATGAATAACCAAGAGCCATTGATCCGTGCGAGAGGCGTCCACAAATCCTTTGTTACCAATGGTAACCAGCTGGACGTCTTGCAAGACGTGTCTTTAGATATTCAGCAAAAAGAGATGGTCGCCATTGTCGGGGCCTCCGGGGTTGGCAAGTCAACCCTTCTGCATGTGCTGGGAACCCTGGAACGCCCAGACCGGGGAGATATCCTTTATCGAGGCAGGGACGTTTTCAGTTATGATGATGAAAGGTTGGCCTCTTTCCGCAACGAGACGATCGGCTTTGTATTCCAGTTTCACCACCTGCTGCCGGAATTCAATGCCCTGGAAAACACGATGATGCCTGCCCTGATCAAAGGCATGAGCGCCAACGAGGCGTCTCAACAGGCCGAGGCGATCCTGGTGCGGGTGGGCCTGCAGGATCGCTTCAGGCATCAGGTGGGCGAACTGTCAGGGGGGGAACAACAAAGGGTGGCGGTGGCCAGGTCTTTGGTATTGAAACCGTTCGTCCTGTTGGCCGACGAGCCCACAGGCAATCTCGATAGAAAGACCGGCGAAACCATACATGACCTTTTGATTTCATTGAACCGAGATGATGGCATTACCGCTGTGATTGTGACTCATAACATGAAGTTGGCTGAACGATTGTCCCGTCAGGTAACCCTGATTGACGGGCGCGCGGTGGAAGTGAATTGACCAGGGGTGAATTGTCATGAGGTGTCTATGTTGAGGCGATGGTTGTCAGCCCTTCTGATTTTGTTCGCGTTGTCAACAAGTCTCATCGCCCAGGAGACTGTGCAAGTTGTGATTCTGCCTTTTGAGGTCCAGGCCCCTGAAGGGGTTGACGCCTTGAAAGTCCAAATTCAGACGCTGCTTGCAAATGAACTCACAGAAGAGGGCATCGTTGTCCTGGAGTCGCCGCGTCCCGATGAATCGCTGCTCGAGACCCGGGAAGACTCAGGCCTTGAGCATTTGCGCAGCTTGGGGTCGGCCGTGGGGGCTGATTTCGTCATATGGGGAAACCTTACCCGGGTGGGTCAACATTACAGCCTGGATGCCAAGGTCATAGAATCATACGGACAGGCGCCTCCCGAGACCGTTGCTTCAGAAGGCGAGCCGTTTGAGAACCTGCCCGATGGTATTCGACGGCTCGGCCGAGACATCAGTACGAAGATACTCAAGAGGGAGAAGGTGGCAGAGGTGGTCATCACCGGGAACAAACGAATAGAAGCCGATGCCATCAAGAAGATTATCAAGACCAAGAAAGGTGATGCCTATTCAGCCAAGTACATCCGGGATGACGTGAAGTCCATCTATAAGATGGGCTATTTCGGGGACGTTCGCGTGGAGGCCGTCAGCACCCCTGAAGGGAAGGTGGTGACTTTTCGTGTGGCGGAACTGGACACGATTCGAAACATCAGGTTCAAGGGCAACAAAAAGTTTGATGATGAGAAACTCCAAGGAATCATTCATATCAAACGGGGATCGGTGTTGAATGTCAATACGTTACGTGGGGACCTGAAGGAGATTGAGAAGCTTTATAAACAAAAGGGATACCATCATGTTAAGGTGACCTACGAGATAAAGCCTGTGGAAGAGAATCGAGCTGATGTTGAGTTTGCTGTCGAAGAGGGCTCAAAGGTTTTTGTCAAGGCCATCTCTTTTGAAGGGAACAAGGTCTATGATAACGGTACGTTGAAGGATCTGATGAAAACGCAGGAAAAGGGGCTCTTGTCGTGGTTTACTTCGTCAGGGGATCTGGATCGCGAGGTCCTGGATCAGGATATATCCAAGATAACGGCATACTATAACAATCACGGCTATATTCAGGCAAGAGTTGGTGAGCCACAGATCGCCTACAAGGGGGACCGGATCTATATTGTCATCAAGATAGAAGAGGGTCCCCAGTTCAAGGTGGGAAAAGTTGATTTGGAAGGCGATCTGATTCATCCAAAGGAGGTATTGCTGAGGCACTTGAAGATTAACAAGGAAGAGTTTTACAACCGGGAGGTGATCAGAGAAGATATCTTGGCCCTGGGCGACACATACTCAGCTTCGGGCTACGCTTATCCGGATATCTCGCCGCGTATTGATCAGGATCTTAAAGCGTTTAAGGCCGATGTGACCTATGTTATCCACAAGGGGCCACTCGTTTACTTTGAGAAAATCATCATAGCCGGCAATACCAAGACCCGGGACAAGGTCATTCGCAGGGAGCTCAACGTACATGAGCAGGAACTTTTTAGCGGGAACCGTTTGAAGAGGGGGGCACGAAACCTCTATCGCCTTGATTTTTTTGAAGACGTTAAGATAAACAATACCAAAGGGAGCGCCGATGACAAAATGATTCTCAAGATCGATGTCACGGAGAAACCAACCGGCGCGTTCAGCTTTGGCGGCGGCTACAGTTCTGTGGACGACCTGTTCGCCATGGCTTCCATTTCGCAGAGAAACTTCCTCGGAAGAGGGCAGACCTTAGACCTCAGGGGCCAAGTGGGCGGCAGAACCACCGCTTTCTCATTCAGTTTCACAGAACCATGGCTTTTTGATACTCGACTGACAGCGGGTGCTGATGTGTATAATTTTGTCAGGGACTATGATACCTATGACAAGAACAGTGTGGGGGGAACCCTTCGAGGCAGCTATCCGGTTTTTGATTATACCCGATTCTCCCTGTCCTATAACTATGACCGGAGTAAGATCGAAAACCTTTCAGATAATGCTTCCTCGGCGATCCGGGATCTCGAGGGGGAAAACGTGGCCAACACGGTGACCGGCATTTTGCGCCGAGATTCGCGAGACCGGGTTTTCCAAACCCGGCGAGGCTCGGACAACAGCATCACGGTTGAGCATGCGGGCACGCCCTTTGGTGGCGATATCGGGTTCAGCAAGTACACTTTGGATTCTGGATGGTATTTCCCCCTTTTCTGGGATACGGTTGCCATGTTACATGGCCGCACTGGCTTTATCAATGGAGATCGTGTTGGCGATGTGCCTGTTTGGAAACGTTTTTACTTGGGTGGCATGGGCTCGGTACGCGGTTATGACTGGCGCGACATCAGTCCCAGGGACCCGGAAACAGATGATAAGATAGGCGGGAACAAGATGTTGCAGTTTAACGTCGAGTTTATGTTCCCCATCATAAAAAAGGCGGGATTGCAAGGTGTCGTTTTCTACGACACAGGCATGGCCTATGACAATGGAGAGGATATGAGCCTCGGGGACCTTAGAAAGAGCGTAGGCTGCGGTGTTCGATGGTATTCACCCATGGGGCCCATCCGTATGGAGTATGGCTACATCTTGGATGATGATCGAAGAGGTGAAGGGGGCTGGGAGTTCAACATGGGGGCGGCATATTAACCGAGTGGTCAGTGACAAATGACGAGAAAAGGAGGTCTTTTCATGAAGCTGCGTAGATTGTTCATAACCTTCACCCTTTGTTTCTTTGGCCTAAGCGGAGTCCTCTACGGGGCGGAGGTGGCGAAGATAGGAATTATCGATTTCCAGCGCGTGATCGACACGTCAAATCCCGGCAAGCGGTCTGCTGTTGAGATCAAGAGTCAAGGCAAGAAGATGGAAGAGACCCTGAAAGAAAAAGAGGCCGAGGTTCAAGGGCTGAAGAATAGCCTGGAGCAGAAGGCCCTCGTTATGAGCCAAGAGGCCCGTGACGAAAAGGAGCGGCAACTGCGGATCAAGGCCAACGATTTTCAGTCTCTCAGAAAACGGTACTTGGACACCTTAAAAGAGCTGAACCTGAAACTTTCCAATAAGATCAAGAAAGATGTTTTTGGAATCGTTGAAGAGATAGGAAAGGAAGGGGGCTACTTGTTAATCCTTGAACGCCGGGTGGGCGGGGTGGTCTACGCACCCCACGCGATCGACATGACGGACAAGGTCATAGAAGCGTATAACGCCCTGGATGCAAAACGTCTCAAGGAGGAGGCGGCAAAGTCAGGATCGAAGAACAAGCCATAGGGGGAAGCGTGAAGGCGAATGGGGGATCGATCTGCAAGTGACGAATGACGCACAAGGAAGCATGAAACTGCCGGTTCACAAGATTGCAGAGCTTGTTGCCGGTGAGGTCGCAGGCGATGGCGATCGCGTCATTCGGGGTGTTGCAGGGTTTGATGAGGCCGGCCCCGATGACATCACCTTGGCTGCCTCTGCGGGCTATAAGCAACGGATTGATGAGACCGGTGCCGGTGCGGTGATCGTCCCGTTTGAGGTGTATCAATCCAAGAAGACGCTTGTGCGGGTCAAGAATCCCTACTTGGCGTTGGCCAAGGTATCCACCCAGTTCCACAGCGTGTCCAGGCCCGTGGTTGGTATCAGCCAACAGGCCTGGGTGGGCGAGAACTTCAGGTGCGGCAAAGCCGCTTCCGTGTATCCAGGTGTGTTCATTGGGGACGACGTGACGCTGGGCGACCGTGTGACCTTGCACCCCGGCGTCGTGGTCGGTAACGGCGTGGACATGGGAAATGATGTCACTGTGCAACCCAATGTATCCATTCTGGAACGTTGCCGAATCGGAAGCAGCGTTTTGATCCATGCCGGTTCTGTAATCGGCGCTGATGGCTTCGGTTTTGCCTCTGATGGCAATCGGTACCACAAGATTCCCCAAGTCGGTATCGTTCAGATCGATGATGACGTGGAGATCGGTGCCTGTAACACGATCGACCGAGCTACCTTTGGGCGGACCTGGATCAAACGGGGTGTGAAGACAGACAATCTGGTTCACATTGCTCACAATGTCGTCGTGGGCGAGGATACTGTCCTTGTTGCGCAGGTCGGCATATCAGGCAGCGTGACGATCGGACACCACGCCATCCTGGCGGGGCAGGCAGGGATTTCCGGGCATGTGGCCATCGGCAACCGTGTGACCGTTGGAGCCCAGGCAGGCGTTGCAAAGTCTATCCCGGACGGCCAGATTATTTCCGGCACGCCGGGCATGTCCCATCGCCTGTGGTTGAAAACCTCCAGCATCATTCCAAGGCTTCCGGATATGAAAAAGAAGCTGAGAGAATTGGAAAAACGTGTGAAGGGGCTGGAGGAGTCACAGCCGAGGTGAGACAACAGGAATGACAGATGGAAGCGGTATATGACATTCGAAAGATCATGGGGCTTTTGCCTCATCGGTATCCCTTTATTCTGGTTGATCGCATTATAGAAATAGTACCCGATGAACGTATTGTCGGCCTGAAGAATGTGACCATGAATGAGCCATTTTTCCAGGGACACTTTCCAGGAACGCCCGTCATGCCGGGGGTGCTGATTGTTGAGGCCATGGCCCAGGCAGGAGGTATCCTCGTTAATGTTTCTCGTTCGGAGGAGCAGCGGACAGAACTGATCTATTTCATGGGCATTGATAAGGCCCGTTTCAGAAAGCCTGTGATTCCAGGAGACCAACTCGTCCTTGATATACTCTGGACTAAAAGGCGCGCAAACGTTTCCAAGATGACCGGCAAGGCAACCGTGGATGGGGCGCTGGTCGCGGAGGCTGAGGTCATGGCTATGATAGGAGAAAAGCCATGATACATCCCACCGCTGTGGTCGATTCCAGGGCTGAGATAGATTCTGAGGTTGAGATCGGACCTTATGCCGTCATCGCCCGTGACGTTCAGATACACGCCGGCACTATCATCGGTTCTCATGTGACCATTGACCAGGACACGACCATCGCGTCGGATTGTAAGATATTTCAGCACGCTGCCGTGGGCGCCGTGCCTCAGGCCTTGAAATACCAAGGGGAAAGGACCTTCCTAAGGATCGGTCGTGGGACGACCATCCGAGAATTTGTGACGATTCACCGCGGAACCGCATTCGGCGGCGGGACGACCGAAATTGGGGAAGAGAATTTTCTGATGGCTTACACCCACATCGCCCATGATTGCTTCACGGGCCGAAAGGTCATTTTCGCCAATGCGGCAAGCCTGGGTGGCCACATTAAGGTGGGAGACTGTGCCACGCTAGGTGCCTTCGTGGCGGTGCACCAATTCGTGCGCATAGGAAATTATGCCTTTGTAGGAGCCATGACTGGCGTGTCAAAAGACATTCCGCCCTATGTGCTTGCCGCGGGCTCACCCCGGGCTAAGCTTCACGGGCTGAACGTCATAGGGTTAAAGCGGCATGATTTTACAAGGGAGACGATTGTTGCCCTCAAGAGGGCCTATCGCATCCTGTTTCGCTTTGGGTTGACCTTAAACGAGGCGATTGAAAGGGTCACGGCAGAGGTTGATCAACTCCCCGAGGTCGCTAATCTTCTGGCGTTTATCAAGTCCTCTGAGCGGGGGGTGACCAGATAGTTTCTGACCCCTGACCACTGTCTACGCACTGGTGACCATGATCGAACGGATTGGACTCATTGCGGGGAGCGGGCAGTTCCCCATCATTTTTTCGAGGGCAGCGGCGACAAAGGGTTTGAGGGTCTATGTGGTGGCCCATGAGGGAGAAACAGAGACTCGTCTGGAGAGCCTTGCGGAGGCCACAAAGTGGATCAAGCTCGGCCAACTGAAGCAACTCATCGCGTTCTTTAGGCACCATGGTGTGACCGATGCCGTGATGGCGGGGGCCGTGACCAAGACCAAGATGTTTGCCGACGTGAGGCCGGATCTCAAGGCCCTGAAGGTCCTGGCCACGATGGATCACACGCAGGATGATGGTCTTCTGCGCGCCCTTGCAGGGGAACTGGAAAAAGAAGGCATTACGATTCATGCCCCAACCTTTTTGCTTCCCAGCCTGTTGGCCCCGAAAGGATGCTGGACACGGCGCAGACCCTCCAGGCCGGAAATGGCTGATGTTCACTTCGGATGGCGCATCGTCAAGGAGATTGGAAAGCTCGATATTGGTCAGGCCGTCGTCGTTCGCAACGGGTCGGTGATGGCGGTGGAGGCGATTGATGGCACGGACGCCACCATCCGGCGAGGCGGAAAGCTCGGCAAGGAAAAAACAGTCATTGTGAAGGCCAGCAAACCTAACCAGGACATGCGATTTGATATGCCCGCCGTCGGCCTTAAGACCATTGAGATCATGCGCGATGTTGGCGCCTCGGTCCTGGCTGTTGAGGCCGGAAAGACGTTGGCCTTTGATAAGCAAGAGATGGTCGCCCTTGCCGATGAACATGGGATTGCCGTCATAGGACTATAATCCGGACGAGCTATGAAACCATTACGCGTGGGGGTCATAGGGGTCGGATATCTCGGGAAGTTTCATGCCGAGAAATACGCCCGCATGAAAGACGTTGAGCTTGTAGGCATAGTGGATATCATTGCCGACAGGGCGGAACGTGTTGCAAAAAGGTTTCGGACCGAATCGTTTAGCGATTACAGGGAGCTCATAGATCAGGTCGATGCGGTAAGCGTTGTTGTGCCCACGCCTCTTCATTTTTCCATCGGCCGCGATTTTTTGGAACACGGTGTCGACGTGTTGATCGAAAAGCCCGTGGCACAGACGCTTGAAGAGGCAGAGGCCCTCATAGAGGTCGCTGCTTCCCGTGGCTCGCTGATCCAGGTGGGCCACCTGGAACGCTTCAATCCTGCTGTCATAGCGCTGACCAAAGTGGTGGACCGTCCCTTGTTCATAGAATCTCACCGCTTGAGTGTCTTTAAGGAGCGGGGAACGGAAGTGGACGTGGTTCTGGATCTCATGATTCATGATATCGATATCATATTAAGCCTTGTCAAGGCTCAACCGCAGCAAGTCCACGCGGCGGGTGTCCCGGTCATATCTTCACGTGTGGACATCGCCAACGCACGCTTGATGTTTGAAAACGGCTGTGTCGCCAACGTGACTGCCAGCCGGATTTCACTGAAGAACATGCGGAAGATACGCATCTTTCAGAAGGACACTTACGTTTCCGTAGATTATTCAAACCACGACATTACCATCATCCGCAAAGATGGCCAGGGAGTCGACCTTCCCATCCCGGGGATGTCCATGGAACGATCAATCTTTGACAAAGCCGATGCGCTGGAGGCCGAGCTTGGGTCATTTGTTGACGCCGTGAGGACCCGGAACGTTCCATTGGTCTCAGGACACGATGGGCGAAACGCCCTTGGCGTGGCCTTGGATATCATGGATCAGATTGAGGCGAGCAGGAAGAAGGTTCTAGCGGAAGACAGCCTGTTGAGCTAGTGCCGTTCGTGCCTTGTCTGTGGGTTGGGTTCTTTGTCAAGAATTTTTGCTGCGGACCGAACCTCGAAACAAACTCCAAAACGACAACGATTTCACCGTACTGCTGCAGGTTCCGGGTTGAACCGAAAAAGCGAGCGTATTGCCCGCAGCTTGCTGCGGGGTTAGCGAGCGTATCTAAAACAGTCAGCGTTCCTTACGGTCGAAGATTCCCTGTAGCTTGCTACAGGGAGCTTCAAATTCATACCCCCTTGAAGAAAGGATCAGAAAGCCCTCCCTTTTTTTAAAAGGCTTACTAATGGGCTCGGACAGTCAGACGTTTTCAAATTTAACTACCTGTCGTACTAGGTCGTTGAGAAGTGAAGCCTCCCCGCCCTCCCGGACGGGGCTTGCGAGGAACAGGCCGGTCACATGGACGGAACACAAAAGGTCATGATGATCGCCGGAGAGGCCTCCGGTGACATGCACGGTGCGCGCCTGGTCGAGGCGATGCAGGCACTCAGCCCCGGGCTTAAGTTTTTTGGCATAGGTGGCAGAGCCCTTCGCCAAGCAGGCGTTCGCATAAGCGTTGATAATTCTCAACTCGCTGTCGTCGGGATTTCGGAAGCCCTCTCAAAGCTAAGAATTCTTCTCAGGGCACTCAAGATTGCCAAAGATGACCTGAAAAGAATCCGCCCTGATCTTCTTGTCGTCATCGATTTTCCGGATTTTAACCTGCGGGTTGCCACGACGGCCAGGAAACTGGGTATCCCGGTCATGTATTACATTAGCCCTCAGATATGGGCATGGCGGACGGGAAGGTTGAAGAAGATTAAGAAAGTGGTTGACCACATGGTGGTTATCTTCCCCTTCGAAGTAGCCTTTTACAGGACAAACCATGTGCCTGTAACCTTTGTAGGGCATCCTTTACTGGATGGCATGACGCCCACAACATCCGGACAGACAAACGAAACTCTCGGGGCGAACAGCTCACTGATAGGACTGTTGCCTGGAAGCCGAAATGAAGAGGTTAGACGTCTCCTCCCGACGATGGTTCAGGTCGCCGATATTTTGTCAGCACACATGCCGGGTATGCGCTTTGCCATCCCCGTAGCGTCTTCCGTGGACAGGGCGTTGGTGGAGACCATCGCTGAGGGACGGACGGCACGGTTTCTGATCCTGTCGGATAAGCTTCGAAACATACTGGATGAGGCCACGTTGGTTATCACTGCCTCCGGGACAGTGACCCTGGAGGCGGCCATCGCAGGTACACCCATGATCATCGTGTACAAAGTATCTAATTTCAGCTATTGGCTTGCAAAACGTCTGGTGCGGGTCGAACATATTGGCCTGGTCAACCTGGTCGCTGGAAAGACGGTGGCGCCGGAATTGATTCAGCACGAAGCCTCTGCCGAGAAGATCGCTCAGCGGGCATTACAGTTGCTCACAGACGAGAACAGACTTGCTGAGATGCGGCGCGCACTGAGTCGTGTTACCCGGCGCTTGGGCGCGCCCGGCGCTTCCAAACGGGCTGCACGGGTGGCAATGGGCCTGCTTTCTGGCAAGTGAGTGGTCTTTCCCATGGTTGGAGAACCCAATGAAAGGTCCGGATTAAAATGGTGGCTGGCAGGTTGGCTGGGGAAAGGTCTGGTCGACTTGATTTGCGGCACGATGCGGATCCGAGTGGTTGACTTTGAGAAGGCCCGCGCGCAGATCGAGTCAAAGAGATTTATCCTGGCCTTCTGGCATTCCAGGATCCTGGCGATCAGCTACCTTTATCAGGGCTGGGGAGCCGCGATCCTTGTCAGCAGCTCTGAGGACGGGGAGATCATGGCACGGATCCTTCAACGTCAGGGTCACGAGACCATCCGCGGATCGACGTCACGCCATGGCGTTCGAGCCATGACCACACTCATCAAGGCCCTTAATGAAACGATTCGTCCTGGAGGCGTCGTTCCGGACGGCCCTAGGGGGCCCCGGTTCAGGGTCCAGCCGGGCGTCATCACCCTGGCTCACAAGACGGGCTATCCTGTGGTGCCGATCAGCTACAGCGCCAAACGGATCAAGATCTTTGCAAGCTGGGATCGGTTTCTTCTGCCGTATCCTTTCACCGAGGGTCGCCTCATCTACGGCAGTCCTGTTTCAATACCCTCCAAACTGGGTGTGGAGGGACAAGAGGTTTATCGCGTCCGGCTGGAAGAGGAACTCAATCGCATTACAAGAAAAGTGGACCGTTACTACGGTCACGAGATAGCATAGTGCCCATCCACGGATCCGGAAAAATGAATGGGCGCTGGCATAGCGTTACGGCCGAGAATCCGCCGTCCACCTGAGGCGGGCTGTGGGAAATCTTTCATCCTTTCCCGGTTTTTGCGTGGTATGGCTGTGAGTGACAGGGAGGATACAGATTTAGTGAAGATCTGCCGTCGGATTATGGCGCTTGTCAAATCACAGTGGCATCGCCTCATCGTCGCCATGTTGTGTATGATGGTGGTGGCGGCACTTACTGCGGCCACGGCCTATCTTGTCAAACCCGTTTTGGACGACATCTTTGTCAACCGAGACAAGCGGATGTTGGAGCTCCTTCCCCTTGCCATTATCATCATCTATGTCCTCAGAGGGGGTGCGTTCTTTGGCCAGGCCTATTTGATGAATTATGTGGGGCACTGCATTATCAAGCGACTTCGTGATAAGCTTTACAGTCATATTCAGATGTTGTCCATGTCATTTTTTCAGACCCACGAGACTGGTGTCTTGATGGCAAGGATCATGAACGACGTTAACCTCGTGAAAGGGATGGTCTCTGATGCGGTGACAGGGGTGCTCAAGGATTTCTTTTCAATCATAGGCCTTCTGTTTATCATTTTTTACCGGGACTGGGTGCTGGCCTTGATCGCGGTCACTGTGTTGCCGGTGGCCGTGATCCCCATCGTAAAGTTTGGCAGGCGAATGCGGAAGTTGAGCACGCGGTGCCAGGAGGCCATGGCGGATATGAGTTCGCTCCTTCATGAAACCTTCACGGGCACGAGAATCGTAAAGGCCTTTGGCATGGAACCGTACGAAAACGGGCGTTTTTTTGAAAAAACCGCTCGGTTGTTTGAATATGAAATCAAGGCCGTCATCGTCAGGGCGATGTCTTCACCCGTCATGGAACTGCTGGGTGGTTTCGGCATTACGTTTATTATTTGGTACGGCGGATACAAGGTGATTTCAGGCACATCAACACCGGGAACCTTCTTTTCCTTTATGGCGGCTCTGATCATGTTGTATGAGCCGATCAAGAGGATCAGTAGACTGAACAATGTGATCCAGGAAGGGCTGGCCGCAGCTGTTCGAATCTATGACGTCCTGGACACCGATTCGGACATCCAGGAGTCACTGGACGCTGTGACGCTTAATGCGGGGCGGCATTCCGTGGTTTTTCGTAATGTTTCTTTCAGGTACCAGGATCAAATGGTCCTTAGAAACATCAATCTCAGGGTCAAGGGGGGTGAAATCCTTGCCCTGGCAGGCATGAGCGGCGGCGGCAAGACGACGTTGGTCAACTTGATTCCGCGCTTTTATGATGTCACCGAAGGGGCCGTCCTGATTGACGGACAGGATGTCCGGGATGTGACCATCGCCTCACTTCGCAGGCAAATCGGGATCGTGACCCAAGACCCCATTCTTTTCAATGATACCGTTCGAAACAATATTGCATATGGAAAGCTTGATGCCCCGGAGGCGGAGATCATGGCGGCTGCCAGGGCGGCCTATGCTTTTGATTTCATAGAAAAGTTCCCGGACCGGTTCAATACGGTGGTCGGCGAAAAGGGCGTGCGGCTGTCCGGCGGGGAAAAGCAGCGAATTTGCATTGCCCGTGCACTTTTAAAGAATGCGCCTATCTTGATCCTGGACGAAGCCACTTCGTCTCTGGACACTGAGTCGGAGCTGGCTGTCCAGCGCGCCCTTGAAAACTTGATGAAGGGTCGCACGACCTTTATCGTCGCCCACAGGCTTTCCACAATTCGACACGCTGATCGGATCATCGTGATTGTGAACGGAAGGATTGTGGAAGAGGGCAAACACGAAGTACTCCTGGCCCTTCATGGCGAGTATTTTAAGCTTTATGACATGCAATTTCAAAACAACAACGATCAAAAAGTCTATGAAAGTCCATAGCACGATTAACAGATATATTTTTGGGGAGATGATACCTCCCTTTGTCATCAGCTTGATCCTATTTACCTTCATCTTCTTGATGGCTAAGATACTCCGTATTACGGACCTGATCGTAAACTATGGCGTCAGCCTCACTTCCGTCCTCCTCCTGCTGATTTACTCCATACCTTCTTTCCTGGTTTTTGTTCTTCCTATGTCCATCATGATGGGCGTTCAGGTAGCTTTCCTGAGGCTCTCGCACGACAATGAGATCACTGCCCTGAAAGCGGGTGGGTTTAGCGTCTATGGGCTTCTGCCTCCGGTTTTTGTCTTTTGTTTTATCGGGTTCCTGGTGACCGGTTTTGTCGCCATATATGGCTCGCCGTGGGGAAAGCTTTCTTTCAAGGCGTTACTGGTTGAGACCGCCAGATCAAATATTGACGTCGGACTGGAAGCAAGGACATTCAACGACCGTTTTAATGGTGTCATGCTCTATGTGAGTCAAATCGACACTCAGGACCAGACCCTTATGGATGTCTTCATTGAAGATCGGCAAAGGCCGGGCGTGGTCAACACGGTTGTTGCGCCCAGAGGGAGGTTTCTTTTCGACCCTGAACGATTGACCTTCCAGTTGACACTGTTCAATGGGGTGATCAACGAAGTGGATCAGAAGGACAGGACCGTACATTCTGTCAGCTTCGATACCTACAATTTTAACCTCGAACTTGCTCAGGTTTTATCTGACAGGGAGCATGGCCGAAAGAGCAGAGGAGAGATGAGCCTGGCGGAATTGCGCCAGAGTCTGAAGACGGACGCCAAACAAGATGCCAAATACTATTTGACCTTGATAGAGTATTACAGGAAGTTCTCGATTCCCTTTTCGTGTTTTGTCCTTGGACTGGTGGCGGTTCCCTTGGGGATTCAATTGAAGTCTGCGAAGAGGTCTCTGGGGTTGGTTCTTGGCTTGCTCTTCTTTCTCATTTATTACGTATTGATGTCCGCTGGGTTGATTCTTGGCGAGTCGGGGGTCTGTCCGCCCCTGATCGGCATGTGGGGCCCGAACTTAGTGATCGGGACGGTTGGCGTGTACCTTCTCGTCTCCAGCGCAAAGGAGCGCCCCCTAAAGACCATTTCTCTGTTGCCAAGGATATTCATGTCGTCTAAATCAGCGTGTGCAAAGTAGGTTCCATCTGCGAGGCGACGCTTATCCGTCCGCGCGCTTTTCCACTCCGTGACATGACATGTTCCACAATGGTGTGCATTGAGGTTGGTTTCACCCGTATGGACTGCATTGCCTGGGGCGAGCAGTTTTCGCCGCGGCACGACCGGACGAGACGAGAGTTGCAACTGTGAGTCTTACGACCATTCACAGATACTTGACTAAGGAATTGCTGAAGTACTTTTCTTTTGTACTGATGGCTGTCGTGGGCATGTATCTTGCCGTAGATTTTTTTGAAAAGGTCGATGATTTCCTCGATGCCGGAGTGCCCCTGTCAAGGGCCGTGGTCTTTTTCGCACTCAAGCTTCCCCTGATCGTGGCCCAGGTTACGCCGGTGGGCCTTCTGTTGGCCGTGCTCATAGCCCTTGGCCTGATGGTCAGAAATAACGAGGTAGTGGCCTTGAAAAGCGGGGGGGTGAACATCTTTTGTCTGTTCAAGCCGGTCCTGGTTGTGGGCCTGACATTTGGTGTTCTTGTTTTTTTCTTTAGCGAGGTGTTGGTTCCCATGAGCATGGCGACGGCGAACAAGATATGGCAAAGTGAAGTGAAAAAAGGATCTGCAGTGGCTTCCAGGAAAAAAAACATCTGGATCAAGGGCAAGCGTTCCATCTTTCATATTACCTATTTTCACCCCTCGGATAAGACCATATTCGGTGTAACGCTGAATTATTTTGAC
>Ga0307426_1000149_pt1:42500-44620 | contig 44620 bp, 40 predicted proteins | sample SalMarWE160340MG_FD_202165 | JGI IMG/M metagenome (GOLD analysis project Ga0307426, IMG submission 202165) | Salt marsh sediment microbial communities from the Plum Island Ecosystem LTER, Massachusetts, United States - WE1603-40 | ecosystem: Environmental > Aquatic > Marine >... | reverse complement strand
CAGTACCATCGGCGCTGGGGAGCTTAACTTCCGTGTTCGGTATGGAAACGGGTGTTTCCTCCCCGCTATGGTCACCAGATCAATTTAACATAATAATAGTACATTGAGAACAGAGTTTTCAATCAAAAGCGTTTCCGGCCGTTATCGCCGTCAATTCCCGTTTTCAGGGATTATTTCATACCCCATCACAGGAAAGATAAAATAATATGGTCAAGCCTCACGGTGTATTAGTACTGGTCGGCTAAATCCTTTACAGGACGTACACCTCCAGCCTATCAACCTTGTAATCTTCAAGGCACCTTCAGTTCTCTTAAAGAGAAAGGGATATCTAATCTTGAGGTGGGCTTCCCACTTAGATGCTTTCAGCGGTTATCTCTTCCGTACATAGCTACCCAGCAATGCCCCTGGCAGGACAACTGGTGCACCAGAGGTACGTCCACTCCGGTCCTCTCGTACTAGGAGCAGCTCCTCTCAAATATCCAACGCCTATGGCGGATAGGGACCGAACTGTCTCACGACGTTCTGAACCCAGCTCGCGTACCGCTTTAATTGGCGAACAGCCAAACCCTTGGGACCTGCTTCAGCCCCAGGATGCGATGAGCCGACATCGAGGTGCCAAACCTCCCCGTCGATGTGAACTCTTGGGGGAGATAAGCCTGTTATCCCCGGAGTACCTTTTATCCGTTGAGCGACGGCGCTTCCACACGCAACCGCCGGATCACTAAGACCTGCTTTCGCACCTGCTCGACTTGTAGGTCTCGCAGTCAAGCTCCCTTATGCCTTTACGCTCTACGCACGATTTCCGACCGTGCTGAGGGAACCTTCGCGCGCCCCCGTTACAATTTTGGAGGCGACCGCCCCAGTCAAACTGCCCGCCTAACACTGTCCCGTTCCCGGATAACGGTAAACGGTTAGAAATGCAATGTGATAAGGGTGGTATTTCAAGGGCGGCTCCATCCCGACTAGCGTCGAGATTTCACAGCCTCCCACCTATCCTACACATACCACATCAAATTCCAATATCAGGTTACAGTAAAGGTTCACGGGGTCTTTCCGTCCAGCCATAGGTAATCGGCATCTTCACCGATAATTCAATTTCACCGAGTCTCTTGCTGAGACAGCGCCCAGACCGTTACACCATTCGTGCAGGTCGGAACTTACCCGACAAGGAATTTCGCTCTATCTTGTTACTCCGCCCTGATACGTACCGGACGGGGCTGGGTCATTTCTGCCCAGCTCTGCATATCGCCATGCAGTACCGACTATATCTTTCCTAAAGAATTTTCTTCAGGATCCGGCGTATAGTCTGTGAGGATTTCCGGTAAAAACCGGATCTTTCCTGCTGATTATCTGCACTCAACGGATTGTCACTCCTCGTTCGGAGTACCGTGAGATACTCAGACTTCCCAGCATATAGCCAGATTTTACTAAGGCATTGATTCCCAATACCTTAGGACCGTTCGTGTTTGTTATACTGCATATACATACTGTGCAGCAGTCAGATCGTTTCCGTCTGACTCTCTATGTCGCCATAGAGACCGGACCATATCATTCCCGAGTAATCCACTCAGGATCCGGCGTATGGTCTCTGAGGATTCTCAAGTACCTTCCTTATTTTTTCTTCAGAATACCGACGTTTTCCGCCATCATTCATTTCACGGCGAATCACCATGATTTCATTGATTCCCCCTAATTCTAAATGTCTTCCCTCTGTCATAATCTTTGCAATCTGCTTGAACTTTGAAAAATCACGTTTCTTTTTCGCAGATAAAAAATTAAATCGATTAAAAAAGGGAATAACATTTTCCATTATCGCAGTAAGATTATTTACTTCATAATAGAAGACTCCGTCCTTCCGACTGCGTATTCGTCCACATTTCAAATATTTCTTACACAGCGAAAGGATAACTCTATCACGCTGGGAGATATTGAAACAAAGCGATATCTTCCAGGGTATCCTGTAGTCTTCTCGAGGGCGAAAGGAAACATTGAAACTTCCTTCACCATCTGCAAATCCTGCAAGATAGTATCCAATCTTAAGGGGAATGTTCTTGACTTGTAACATCGGCACTCCTCAAGGAAAGTTTTGAGCCTTTCCTGCTGATTGCCCGCACTCACAG
>Ga0307426_1000149_pt1:0-37500 | contig 44620 bp, 40 predicted proteins | sample SalMarWE160340MG_FD_202165 | JGI IMG/M metagenome (GOLD analysis project Ga0307426, IMG submission 202165) | Salt marsh sediment microbial communities from the Plum Island Ecosystem LTER, Massachusetts, United States - WE1603-40 | ecosystem: Environmental > Aquatic > Marine > Intertidal... | reverse complement strand
TTTTATACTTTTTTTCCCGTCAAGCCGCAGATGCAGGTTTTTTCCTGATGTGCAGTAAAAGGACAACGGTGCGTCGTCGAAACGATCGCGTTTTACAAGGCCAGTCAACCACTCGTCGGCCTGAGATTTACATCCCTCACCGAGGCTCACCTCGTAATCATGAAAATATTCATTTGAGGCCACAGACGCCCTTTGCTGATGGACACGTGCGTCAAAAAGACGAAGCTCTTCCGGAAGCTCACGGTTGTATAGGTCTATCAGCTCATCAACACCCATGTGCTTCCCGATGAGCATTTCACCCAGTTCATATTCGGACTCGATACCGAGGGCAAGCGGAAAGGGAAGAGAAAACCGCGGTCTCGGATTGAACCCCTGGGAGTACCTGAAAGGAATACCGGCCCGCCTTCCGGCCCGTATCAGCACGGTCATAAGGTCGAGATGCCCGATATATTTCAGCACGCCTTTTTTAAAAAAGCAAAAAAGCACCTTGAAATTTTCCTCAGGCGCTTGCTTTTTCAAATCCCCGTCATGCGGAAACTTCTGAGCAGTCTCGGGCTGCCGGGCAGCCATGGATTGTTGGGCGGTTATGGGCGGCTGTGCAGTCTTGAACTGCCGGGCGGCCCTTGGCTGCCGGGCGGTTATGGGTACGGCAGGCTGCGCCGATGAACTTTGGGGATGTGTTTCCTGCCCGCTTTCAGGCTCAGCGTCCATCCCGACATCCTCCGGGGTATACGCCTCATCGGCTCGTCTGTTTTGAACAGCGCCTTGACACACACCGCACAGCGAGCACTCCCCGTACAGGCAGTTATCGGTTAGCGCTTTTTTACTATATTTTTCACGTTCCGCATTCATGAATTCGCCGGTTGTTCTACTGGAAAGGAAGTGCCACGGGGGTGTTATGTCAGGCCCAGCCGGCACAAGGTATCGTTCTGGATCGATATCAGCGGCCTCGAACCCCTTCTGCCATAGATTAAATGCAAACATTTCGTCCCATGAGCTGAATCGCTCACCCATCCTGTAGACTTCATATATCGATCTTCCCACTGCCCTATCACCCCGCGAGAGCACCCCCTCGACATAGCTCATGAGCGGGTTTTGAAACTTGATGGAAACACGCGAATCCCCGAACCTCTTGCGAAGGTTGCTCAAGAGGACCCGGGATTCTTCGAGATCCATCTGCGGTGTATACTCGAGAGGTGTGTGGGGCTTGGGTATGAATACCGAAACATTTGCATTGATTGATAATTTCGGAAAATTGCTTCGAAGCCGCTCAATGAATTCACCGATTGCTTCTGCTTCATCCACTGCTCCGGGTAGACCTACCATGAAGTACAGCTTAATGAGCCGCCACCCTGCTTCCATGACGCGGTGCAATATACCGCGAAGCGCATACTCGTCAACGGGTTTGTTAATGCATTTTCTCACTTCCTCATCGGCGCTTTCAATTGCGAATGTCAGGCCACTTTTACGAACAGCACCGATACGCTCCAGTATGGAGAGGCCGGCACTGTTTACCCGCAAAGAGGGAAGCGATATCGAAACATGCGCCGGCGAAAATTCCCTGTGCACAACATCGACAAGTTCTTCAAGCTGCGTATAGTCTCCTATACTGAGGGACACGAGGGAGACCTCCTCGTATCCGGTGCGCGAAAGAGCATTCGTGAGTATACTCACTATATTGGATACACTCCGTTCCCGTACAGGTCTGTAGGTATATCCGGCCTGGCAGAAACGGCATCCGTTGGTACAGCCCCTGTTCACTTCGATACTGACCCTGTCCTGAACTACCTTTATAAGCGGAACAATCGGTGTGTTGGAAATGGGCAGGCTGTCAAGATCGGGCTCAATTCTGCGAAAGATGCTTTTATCCACATTGGTGTAAACGTATCTACCCCGGGAGGTGACAGTGTACAGCGACGGAATATAGGTAAAATCGAAGCGGTTCAGTGCCTCCAGTTTCTTTTCCCTGTGCATGCCCTTCAAAGAAAGCAGGGTCTGCAGAAATTCCAGGAGGGCGCGCTCCCCATCGCCCAAAATGAATACGTCGATAAAATCTGCTGCCGGTTCGGGGTTATAAATTGAGGGGCCGCCCGCAATGACGAAGGGGTCATCCTCGCTCCTCTGCTTTGAAAATAACGGGATATGCCCCAGTTCGAGCACAGAGAGCATGTTTGTATATAAGAGCTCATAACCAATCGAAAAACCGAGAACATCGAATTCGTTGAGCGGGGTAAAAGTTTCAAGGGAGTAGAGCGGAATTTCATTTTCCCGCAATACTTCTTCAAAGTCGACCCAGGGTGTGAACACACGTTCACAATACAGGCCATCTACTCTGTTTACCGCTTCGTACAGTATCTGAACGCCGAGGTTGGACATCCCGACTTCATAGGCATCGGGATAGCACAGCGCCATCCTCATCGAAACACGTGAGAGGTCTTTTTTTACCATATTTATTTCGTTTCCCACGTAACGCGCGGGCTTTGCTACATACGGTAAAAAGCGCTGTATGCGGTTGAATATACTCCTATCTGACATACTTCCTCATTTCGATATTCATAATGGTTGCGGCACCGATCATGCAGGTAATGAGGAAGGAACCTCCATAGCTGAGGAAAGGAAGCGGTATACCGGTAATAGGCATTACTCCGATTGTCATACCGATATTGATAATTATATGAAACAGGAACATACCAACCAGACCGGCTGCAAGGAGCGAGCTGAATCGATCGCGTGTATCGTACACCGTCATGATACCACGGAAAATAAAGATCCCGTAAAAGGTGAGGAGGATAAGGGAGCCAAAAAACCCCCATTCCTCCGCGAAAATGGAGAAGATAAAATCAGTGCTTCGCTCCGGAAGGAATCCGAGCTGGCTCTGGGTTCCGCCCATGAGTCCCTTTCCATACATCCCACCGGCTCCAACTGCAATCTTCGACTGAATAATATTGTACCCCGAGCCGAATGGGTCGATTGAAGGCTTTAAAAATACAATAAGCCGTTCCTTCTGATACGGCTTCAAAAATCTTCCCAGAGGCGCCGCGAGGATCAATCCGAAAAAGAAAATAAGAAAAATGTTCATCGCCTTGAGGATCATCGGTTTCTTTGTAATTCGGTAAAGAACGAACATAATAAACGAGAGTATGCCGAATATCATTGCAATGAGAAATATTATCTTTGTGTCATCAAGCACCTCCAAAAACGAAAGAGAGCTGAATTTTGTCAATCTTCCGAATGTTGTGAGAAGGGGCAGGGAAACGGCGATAGCGAGTATAATCAGCAACGACAGCAGGTGCATGTATCTGATCCCTGCAAAAAAGAGCATGATAAGACACACCGGAATATACACAAGAGCGGTCCCGAAATCGGGCTGAAGCAAGATCAGTCCCGCCGGAGCCAGTCCGATAACGAGGGCGATAACGACATTCTTCAAACTGCGTATGTCCGCACCTATTCTTTCGAGAAAACGCGCGAGCGCGATTATAACCGCAATCTTGACGAATTCCGACGGCTGAAAACCGAGTCCGCCGAAAAGAGTGATCCAGCTTTTTGCTCCACGAACTCTTTTTCCAAAGAAAAGGGTTATCAAGAGAAGTAAAACTCCGGCTCCATAAATAAAGACTGCGTATTCACTCACTTTATGAAAATTGAGTAAGAGTATCAGGATGAACAGCACTATCCCGCTGAGCGCCCAGTACATCTGCCTGATATACTGGTTTTCCGGACTGGCTCCCTCAACACTGCCGGTCCCCGCGCTGTAGATTGTCAGGATTCCGATACCTACGAGCAGCAGAAAGGAGATGATGAGTAAATAGTCTACCTTCAGCGCTCTTGAGTAGTTTTTCATGTATATTCCTCGGTTATTCCTTCCAAAAATTCAATATATCAGCCAGCGAAGCGCATGTTATCTGCGACACCTGAGCGGGGTTATTCGGACACCTCGCGTCCAAATCGTATGGGCATCAGCCCTGCTCTTTTTTCACCTGAGACCTTTTAATCCATATATTTCTTTTAGCAGTATCCAGATCGACACCGGCAAAGTATGCCTCCAGTATTTCGGACACAAGCGGCGCAGCAACGGCGCTTCCGGCCCCGGCGTTTTCGACAATCGCCGTTACGGAAATCACTGCATCCTTATCTTCCGTTCCAAAGGGGGCGAATGCGGTATACCAGGAATGGGTTGTCTGACCGAGAACTTCGGAGGTGCTTGTCTTTCCTGCGGCATCGACGGAAAGCACCGCTCCTCCCCACTTCGCTGTTCCGTCCGTCACCACGCCGCGCATAGCCTGTTGAATAAATTCAAAATATTTCGGGTTTATGTTGCTGTCAATGAGCACTTCCGGTTTCTTCCTGTACAGAAGTTCGCCTGTTTTTGCAGAGTTGACCTCACTGACAATATAGGGTTTCATCAATACACCGTCTTCTGCGATCAAGTTTGTCAGTGCATTGATCTGAAGCGGTGTTACGAGCAGGTATCCCTGGCCGATGGCCAGATTGAGTGTATCGCCGTCATACCAGATATCACCCTTGACTTCCTTTTTCCACGCTTCATCCGGAACGATTCCATCCATTTCTCCGATCAGGTCGATCCCGAGCCTGTTTCCAAATCCGATTTTCTTTGCATACTCTTCTATGAGCTCCGGGCCCAGAATGAGCGACACCTGGTAGAAGTATGAATCACAGGACTGAACAATCGCCTTATATAAATCAACCCTGCCGTGATTCGTCCAGCAGGAAAAAAATCTGTTTCCAAGCTGGTATCCACCACCGCAGGTAAACTCCCTCTCCGGAGGGACTTTGCCGGAATCGAGCAATGCAAGCGCAACCACCAGCTTAAAAACAGACCCTGCAGGGTACTGTGCCTGAATCGCTCTGTTGAGAAACGGCTTTCTCTTATCGAGTGTGAGTTTTTTAAACACTTCTTTGCTCGTCTGCCGCACGAAGAAGTTGGGATCAAAGCGCGGGTACGATACCATTGCCAGAATCTCGCCGGTTGAGGGCCGAGATACGATTACGGCTCCCGTCCGTTCACCGAGAGCCTGTTCAGCTATCTTCTGCACGTCTCTGTCGATCGTTAAAATGATGTTATTTCCGGGCAACGGCTCAGCGCCTTTGTCTACTATCTCCGCTGTTACCTGGTTCGTTGCATCAACTATTCTTCGTACATACCCGTCTTTCCCCTTCAATTCCTGATCATATACCTTCTCTATGCCGCTCTTGCCGATTATACTCTCGATATTATAGCCCTTTTCACTGAGGTCGAAGTACTCCTTCTGGCTGATCAGTCCTACATACCCTATCACATGAGAAAGCATATCACCGTTCGGATATACGCGAAGCGGCTTGCTCTTCCAGTAAACGCCCGGAAATTCCCTGTTGTGCTCGGCAAGAAAAGCAATGTCTCTAAAAGGAACATCGGTTTTAATAACATACGCGCCGTACTGCGAATAACTCTTTTGAGTGATAATCGCCTCGATGTCAGTCCTGTTAATTTTTAAAAGAATGGCCAGTTTTTTGAGCAGCTGGTTTCTCTGGTCTTTGTTTTTCGGCAGGTTTTGCGGCACAATGGTTACTGCAAATGAACGCCTGTTATAGGCAAGTATTTTTTTTCCGGTGCGATCATAAACCACCCCTCTGATTGCAGGAAGAATCGAGAACTGCTCCCTGTTTGTTTTCGCCTTCAATGCATACTGCGACCCGCGAACAACCTGAAGAGAAAATAAAACCCCAATAAAGAGGAAGAAAAAAACGAGGGGGATAGCCACAAAGATATACAGCCTTGTTTTGAGATCTGTATTTCTCTCTGTTTCGTTGTTAATATGAGACATTCTATTCTGTAACCTTCTCCTGAAACCTTGTTACAATAAAAAAAAGCGGCAGAGCATATAAGCAGTTGAATACAGCTTCCAGAAACACCCGTCCGTTTGAGAAAAGCCCGAAATATCCCGGTTTCAGAAACAAAGCTGCAATCATGGAGAGGACCAACGCCTTTAAGAGCGTTACAAAAAAGATAAGTGTCGTAGATACAAGAATACTCCGGCCATACACACGCTGTCCCACCATGCCGACCGCGTACCCGACAAAGGTATAGGTGAACGCAAACATGCCGAGTAAACCACCGCTTAAAATATCTACAGCGATACCTGCTGTAAAACCAGCTATCTGGCCGGACATTGGGCCGAGAAGAAAGGCGGCTATCGAAATAGTGATGAGTAGAAAATCGGGTGTCACACCCCGCACGGCGAGGTGGCCGTACATGTCGGTTGACTGAAAAAAGACAAAAAAGGCAAACAGGACCAAAAAAATGATGTATTTCTTCAAGAGTTACTGTTCCTCGAATAGTTTTATTGTGTCTTCGGTTACAGACTTGACTATGATATATACCTCTTCAAGTCTGGAGAAATCGACAAAAGGCCGCACCATTGCCTCCTGGAAGATTCCATATTTTTTCTTTGAAACCGAAACGATCTCACCAATATCAATCCCTTTCGGAAAAACTCCTCCCATACCGGATGTCACGACGATCTCACCAAAATTCATCTGTGCCCTTCTATCAATGTACTGCAGTAGACAGTAATCGGAAATCGGGCTCTGTCCCTGAAGGATTCCTGAATATCTCGATTCCTTCAGCATCGCACCCGTGTAGCTCGACTGCTCCATGAGCGGCTGGACCCGTGAAGAAAATCTCTGAACATCGACTACCTTTCCGATGAGACATTTCAGGTCGTTCTGGTAGGCCACAACCGGCATGTACTTTTTTATCCCGCTTTCTCTACCCCGGTTTACAATCAGGGTTTTATAGTAATTCTGGGGAGATTTTGCCACAACTTCCGCAATAACCGTTTCATACGACATCTCTGACTGTATGCCGATCAGACGCCGCAATCGTTCATTCTCTTTCTTTATCTCCTCGAAATCTCTCTGTGTTCTTTCGTACTTCTCTATTTTTTGACGCGCCTGTGCCAGTTCTTCTTTCAACTGCCGGTTATTCTTGATGCTCGCAAAAAAATCACCGGTTGCGGTGATTATTTTTACACCTGCAAAATGAAACGGGTAAAGCACCCCGTAGGTGATGGATTTGAAGCGAATTGTTACCCTGGTCTGGGAGACGCCCATTAAAATAAACGAAACAAACAGAAGAGCGATGAATACAACGAGGTTTCTGTGTCGGAGGAATCGGTCATGATTCATTTATTACCTGTATTCTTTTAGATATTTCAGCTCATCAAGGAATTTCCCTGTGCCCAACACAACACAGGTAAGCGGGTTTTCGGCAAGAATGACCGGCACCCCGGTTTCCTTGCTTATAAGTTTTGGAAATCCTCTCAACAGTGACCCGCCGCCGGTCATTACAATACCACGCTCGACGATATCGGCGGCGAGCTCCGGCGGTGTCTGATCAAGGGTTTTCTTGATTTCCTCGAGCACAATATTCGTCGGTTCCTGTAATGCCTCTCTGATTTCGACGGAATCGAGCGTCAGAATCCGCGGAAGTCCTGAAATTGAATCCCTCCCTCTGATCTCAACCGATTTTACCTCTTTTCCAGGATAAACATTTCCGATTGTGATCTTGACTTCCTCAGCGGAGCTTTCGCCGATGACCAGATTGTGTATCTTCTTCATATGATTGATGATTGCATCGTCGAATTCATCCCCGCCGACTCTGATGGCATTGGTGATAACCATGCCTCCGAGAGAAATCACCGATATTTCAGAAGTCCCGCCGCCGATATCTATGATCATGTGGCCCGCTGGCTCCTGAATCGGGATATTGGCGCCGATCGCAGCGGCAAGACTCTCCTCGATAAGGAAAATCTCACGTGCCCCGGCCTGTTCGGCCGATTCTCTCACCGCTCTTTTCTCGACCTCGGTAATACATGAGGGAATACCGATTACTACCTGCGGTTTTACCAGGGCCTTTCGATTGTGTATTTTTTGAAAAAAATACTTGATCATCTTCTCCACTGTTTCAAAGTCGGATATCACTCCGTCTTTCATCGGCCGTATCGCAATAATCTCACCCGGTGTCCTTCCGAGCATCCTCTTTGCTTCCTGTCCAACTGCGAGCACCCTTTTTGAGGAGTTGTGCACGGCAACCACTGACGGCTCCGAGAGCACAATGCCCTTTCCCCGAACATAGACAAGTGTATTGGAGGTTCCAAGATCGATCCCTATATCATTTGAAAATGCACCGTACAGCTTGCCGAATACCATAAAAAACTCCTCACCCTAATATACCGCTGTTCATGTATTCTGTACGTAAACAGCCTGATTAAAATAATCCGCAATCCTTGCAGCCGGGAATACTATCAATATCGTCAGAAACCGGACGCCGGTATATTCATCAATACAATTTTTCAATAGCGCCGATATGCTTTGGATTTATCCTGAGTGTCTTCCGCCATTCCTTTCTTGCCGATATCAGGTCTCCCTCTTTCTCGTATATATTGCCGAGCCAGAAATGTGCAAATGCAGAATCTTCATTTTTTTCTAATATTTTTTCAATATTTTTCCTGGCCTGATCAAAACGCTCTTCTTGAAAATCTATCCACACCAGCGCAGCGTATGCCTCTTCTATTATCGCATCGTCATTAGAGTTCTGTATCAGGTATGAAAGCTCCTGCCGGGCGCTTTCATATTTCCCCCTGTCCTTGTACGTTTGTGCCAGGTAGAGCCGCGTGATGTCTTTCGGCTGTTTGGCGACTGCCTTTTTCAAATAATTTTCAGCATCCGGGAGCGCGCCAATTTTATAGTAGCAGTAGCCGAGCAGTTCGAATATCCGGGGATCCGAGAACCCGTTGTCAAGAGATTTGAGCATGTACTCAGCTGCAAGCTCGTAGTAGGTCATCCCCTTGTTGAAGTACGACATACCGAGCACATAGTATGTTTTTGCAAGCACATCGTCAGCATGTGAAAGAACAATCCCCTTGCGCAGGTACATAACTGCCCTGTCAAGAGACTCCTCCTTTTCTCCCTCCGTCAAACTGGTTGAGATATAGAAGTATGCCTCACCGATATATCGTAAAAGTCGGGCATTATACGGCCGTTTTTCAAGATATGGCAACCCCTGGTGAATGGCAACATTGTAATTGCCCAATTCCAGATTCTTTTCAAGAAATCCGTAATCATTAAACCATATCCTGTACAAATCAACGACATGTGCATACATCGAATAGAAATTGAGATAAAAGATCGAGTAAAAAGCTCCTCCTCCGACAAGAAGCAAAAGAAAAACAACGAGAACTAATTTTTTCTTCTTTTTTCTCGGTTTGTAATGATATTGCGAATAGGGATATTTTACCATGTCTCACAACAGTGTATGGAGAATATAGCTGAACTCTACCGGTCTCCGGGTTATTTTGATGATGTCGGTTTTCTTTTTAACTCTTTTTCTCTTTATGATTAGAAAAGAGTCTATAAACCGATGTCTTGCAACGGAAGATATTGAAATTTTCTTGGCAGTCTCTTCATGAAAAACGATGATCTGCTTTGAAGTAAGCACAAGGTCTCCGGCAAGCACCGGGGTCAGCTCATCGGGGTCAATATTAATCTCTCCGGGATTCAACTCAGTCTCAATAAAAAAAAGCGCCCCTGAGCCGACAAAATGAACAAGCTCATGCTCCCGCAATCCCGGTATTTTCCCATGCTTGAAAATAACCGGCACAAACCCTCTGCCTTTATCTCCACCTTTTTCTTTTGCATCAGCAGTAGAAACAGAATCTCCGGGCGGGCTTTTATGAGTAGCCGAGTCTCCACTCTCAAGTGACTTCGTAGCACTGGATTGTACGGGTCTGCCGTACCCGGCTGACCTGCGTTCTGTTTGCATATTCGATGAATCTTTTTTATTATAAAAGGCAATGACGGTAAGCAGGAGTATGCTCCCGATTACTGCAAGTGATAAAAAAGCTAAAAACATTTTATCTCCGCATCGCGAAAATAATATTATGATACACACAGGTAAAAGTCAAACTATTTGTCTCAATACCACCGCATCTTAAATAAGGAGTGGAATTAACAATGGTATACCTGATACGCCACGGACTTACACAATGGAACACGGGTGGATTTTTTCGTGGAACACATGATGTACCGCTCAGTGAAGAGGGGCTCAGACAGGCGCACCTGCTTGGAAAATATCTTGCAGGAGAGTCGAAGAAACAAAACCGGGCAATAATCTACACATCTCCCCTCTCCCGCGCGCGTGAAACAGCCTCTATTATAGCCGGGTACACGGGAAACAGGGTTGTTTCCGATGACAGGCTGATGGATGTGGATTTCGGAAACTGGCAGGGAAAAGATGCTTTCCAGGTTGAAGAAATGTACCCTGAGCTGTACAGGATCTATAAGAATAATCCTGAAAAAACAGCGTTCCCCGGCGGCGAAACCCTTCAGGAATGCTTTCAAAGATGCACTCAGGGGCTTTTCGATCTTGCTCCGAAAAACGATACCAAAACTGCTATGCTCGTTTCTCACAGGGTGGTTTTGAAGCTGTTGTTGATCGGTGTTCTCGATCTTTCCCTTTCTGCATTCTGGAAAATCCAGCTCGATACCTGTTCCATAAGCACGATCGGCACAGGCAATGGGACGTTTATTATAAAAAAGATAAACAGCACCTGTCATCTCACTGAAGGTCCTGACTTTACACGCGACTTCTAGTGCAGCAGCGAAACTTTACCACATGAGATGCAGTATCAGGAGGATATGAAGAGGGCCGTCGCTTCTGCGCGCACATCACCGCCGTTTCCGGCGCACACGGAGGCAGTGCGTATTTTTTTTCCTTTGATCTCGGCAATACTGCCCCTGAATTCGATTTTCTCATTCACATAAACAGGTTTTTTAAACCGAATCTCAAATTTTGCCGTAACTGCTATCATGTTTTTTTGCAGGCATGCCTTTGCCATCACCTCATCCAGGAGCATCGATATGAATCCGCCGTGCACAATAGAATCGTACCCCTGCATAAACTGCTTGAACGTATAAAATGTGTATACTTCATTACGACTGTTATCGTACTGAAAATCAAGCTGCAATCCATTTTCGTTTTTTTTTCCGCACACATAACATCCCTCATAATCGGGAGAATAATCGATAGTCACCCGCAGACTCCTTTCATGCCAGGCTCGACCTGCACCTGGTCTGATTTTCTTTTACCGAATTACCAGAACCTTCTTCATGTATCTTTTTTTATCGATCCTGATGATAATAAAATACACCCCCCTCACCACATTTCGTCCGCGCTTATTCGTGCCGTCCCAGGTAATAAGGTGTGCGCCCGGATTGTCTTTCTGGCTGTGCAGGGCGGCAATAAAGTTTCCTCCCACATCGTATACCTTTATCCGCACATAGGCACTGTCACTCAAAAACAGATTTAAATACGTCAGGTCCCCCTTTTCAGGGTTGATGATGTTGTTTCTGATGGTAACCCGCGCAGCCTGCTCATAAATAACAGTCCATCTCCAGGGCACGCTCCCACCGAGATTTTCCGAACCGTCTGAATAATAACGCACCCCGTCGATATCGACGATGAATCGTACCACAGCTCCCTCGACAATCTCTGCGTCGTTTTCGGGGATCGTTGCGGTCCAGTTTTGTCCCGACCCGGCTGCGACGACGCGCCGGTCAGAACTGTTTCCCGTTGAAATCCCGTCCGGGTTTTCACCCACATCGTACCATACGGTAACGAAGAGGGCTTCGAATTGAAGGGTGATCGAAATGGTGATGTCCGTATCGAGAAGAGTCGAATCGCTGTCTTGATCGGAGAATGTGTTTGCGCCGTCGGAAACGGTTATTTTGCTTATGAAGTTCGATCCCGCGCCGCTGATATCGATTTCAGGCCCCTGCGGCGCAGAATTCAAGGCCGTGTCTGTAACACAGGTCGTGCCCCCGACCTTGATTCCGAGACCGGACGGATTCCCGTCCCCCGGCCCGGTCCACAGATCGGGGAGTATCAATGAGGGGCCGGAGCCTAAAACGATATCCACATTATCATCACCCGGTGTGCCGTCATCAAGGCTGCTCCCGGTCCCGAAGGTATCCCCGAACCCACTGTTGAGAAGCACGAAATCCGATGAGTCGGTACAACCGAGCACAACCGGTTCGCTGAAACCGGCAATGATATAATCACCCACATCTATGTCGTTCTGGTCTGCATCGACGATTACTGCGGTAAGGAGCACTGGCCCGGCCCTGTCAGAGGTTGTAACCGTTTCACCGGTCAGCATCTCGTTTAAGCCGGCACTCTCATCGACAATACTGGTAGCTCCGGCCTGAGTATAGGATACAACCGGAACCGCATCGGTATCATAGCTGCTTTTTTCAGTGAGCAGGAGTGTCAGCGTGCTGGTGCCCACAGCGCCGTAATCAGCCGAAGCGATGGTGTAGCCTGCGACCGTGATGCAGTCCAGTCCGTCCGCAGAGCCCCCGTCTGTGATCGTCACGTTTTCACTGAACCCGATCGAAAGCCTGTCGATGTGGCCGTCTATGTCATTGTCCCGTGTTTGAATGGATGTGAACGCAGGAGGTGCGCCATCCGAAGTTGTTCCGCTCGCTATATTCGATAGCCTGTTTGCCGCAAGATCAACGAGATAAACACCTGCGCCAGTGTAATCGTACAGGGGTGTATGATCGGTATCGAATCCTGATTCGGTAATGGTGACACTGAAATACCTGTCATTCGCAGTAGAATCCAATCCTCCTGTTATACCTGTTACCGCAGTACTGAACCCTTCGCCCCCATAACCGTTTATATCAATATTTGAAGGAGTAAAGTCGTCCTGAACAGGGTTACTCGCTTCGAATTCTACACGGTCTATCCTGCCGTCAGAGTCTATATCATAAGTTTTCGCGCCAATTATGGTAGGCTGAGTAAGGTCCCAGGCATTTGAAACAGTAATTGAAACCGCAGTGGTGGTTTGGAGCGAGTTACCATTGCTGTCACGTATACCGGTATTTATAACAGGTATAAAATTGCCGGACGATGCCGTTGTTCCACTCTGAATACTTCCATAGGTAACCCCATCCGCCCGCCCAAGATCAAAGATTACCGAACCTCCTGCTGTTACGCTTACCCCGTTTTCAGTTGTTGGTACAATTACATCGCCCGGACCTGAAAAACTCCCATACCCACCGATAATACCTGCAGCGGTAATATCTCCGCCATGCTCGGTTGCAGGATTAAATGACGCGGTGGCATTATCGCTTGCATTAACGCCGCTCCCCGGTGCCAGGTTACCACACCATACGCGTTCACTGTATGTCAACAGTACTCGATTCCACCAGTCTACACCCGAAATATTTGCCCGCCTAATATCAACTGCAACAAGAACCGGACGTGCGCCGTCTGAAGTTGTGGTAAAACTGTAGGAATCCGCTACTTCTTCAGCCGTACTGACACTCACAATATTTGCAGCAGGGGCCTGGGTATAGGAAACATCAGGTTTGGCATCTGTGTCTGGTGTTCCGCTCTCGACGAGTCTAATAGTGAGACTTCCCATATTACCCAGAGTGTAATCCTGATTTGCTATCGCATAACCCGTTACAACCAAACAGGGCAATCCGTCACCTGCAGCCCCCGGGTCAGTGATATCGACATTTTCACTGAACACAATAGTAAGCCTGTCAATCTCGCCATCACCGTCATTATCATCGGTCGTAACGGAAGTAAAGGTGGGCACCCCTGCAAAAAGCGGCTGAATGGAAATTATCAGTAAAATTATAATGAAGGAGAAAACGTGGTACTGTATCTTCATAATTATTCCGTCTCTCTTAAAATTTTATCAAGCCGTTCTTTCAGCTCGATCATCGTGATAATCGTCTCTCTCAGGCGGAGCGCCCTGGTATTTTTTGAATCTATTTCGAGCACCTGATTCACAGCTGCGAGCGCCTCTTCGTACTGTTTTTCGTTGAACAGCTTCAGTGCCCTGGTCAGAAGGACCTCGATTTCCGCTGCCTGCTGCTTTTTCTTCGATTCACCGAACGAGTAGGTCAGTGAGATACTCATCATATTGTAGAAAGCGAGGGTCGGCGTGTACGATGCATTTATCTGCAGGTCGCGATGCCTGTACCCGATACCGAGCGAGAACATGGGGTTTGTTTTTATCTGCACGCCTCCCTCAAGAAAAAATGTCTTCTTGAAATCATACTCAACGCCTACTGCGCCGAATACGGGCTCGTAAAAGGGTATTGCAAGCTCCCCTGCAATCAAAAGATGCCGAATCGGCCGGTAGGAAATGCCTGTATGTATCTGAATTGGAAGCTTTTCTATATATTGGGAAAAACCGATGTTCTTCAGTGCAAATCCGAATGACAGACTGTCCTCGGGCCCGACATAGGTTTTAAATATATCGGTATTCTTGAGCACACCAAGATCAACGGCAAACAGTGAAAAGCTTTGATCTGAAACGAGGTTATCCGGAACGTGATTGTAATAAACCTTGAAATTGCCCCCGACCGAAAGATTCAGCCGGGCGACCCTGTAACCCGCATTGACGATACCAAGACTTTGCGACAGGTTGAAGGTTCCCTGATCCGAACCGAGGATGTCATAGTAGGTAAAGGGAAGGTAGAGGTAGGTGAAGCCGGCACCAAAAAAGTATTTTCCCCTGGCACTGCCGGTGAAACGCATGGATTCATAGTTGACATCCGCTATCCATTCCTGGTGAAGAAGCGCTATCCGGTAAATACCGCTCGTATCTCCTGCCGCAGGGTTTGAATCCATATAAAAGATATGGTCCGAAAGAGCCGCTACTGCTCCGCCGAGGCTGAGAGCCCGTGAACCGTAAATCATACTGAACATCGGCGGCCCTGCTTCACCGGTATAACTGAAAGCAGCCGAAAAACTGAGCAAGAGCAGCATTAGTATGAAAGAAACGGTCTTCAGCACGCCCACATCACCTCGGTTTAATCTTTATCATTAAATATAACACAACCGCACTCTCTTCTCTTTCATACAACGTTATAATAATTACTGTTTTCAGGCAGGTACACGTCTGGAAGTCTCAAATACTATACTTATCGGATAATAAGTGCTTCTATTCTCGCGGTATCGGGTATACCCCGATATTCGCGCTCCTCTTCTTCTCTACCGAACATCAGCTTGAATAAAACCCTGCCGTCAACCGACTTATGTATACAGTATCGGGCAATAATCTCGATGGCTGTACTGAGGCTGGTTTGACTTTGGTCCCATCTCATCAGGGAGAATGGGCCCACAGGCTGCACAACCGTAAGAGCGACGTTTCCCCATGTAAGATTTTCAAGAAACTCGTTTTCCTGCTGATTCTTTCCGACAACGAGCTTGCATGAATCGGAAATCCTGAAATGCCTGCCGTATTTCAATATGACGAGATCGAAAATGCCGACATTATCGGTGTGTGAAACGAGATCGTCGAAGCGGACTTTGAAATTTTTCTCCGTCACGCGACATCCGCCAGCAGGCGAGGGGTACTCTTCAATACCGAATTGTTTTGCAAGAGCCATCTGCCTCTTTCTTCCGCGGCCTGAAATGTCAAACATATTCTTACGCTGCAACCACCCTTCCCGCTCCGGTATCGTGGGCGGTAATAATCGTGCAGAAAGCGGCCTTAGGAGTATGCCTGCAAGCCCACTTTTTTTTTCGAGCATCCTCATTACATCCGGACGCTGCGTCATCGGGCGTTGGCCGAGCACTTCACCGGTTGCAACGAAATCCGCACCTTGACTTTCCATGAGTTCCCGTGCCTTCAGGAAGAAGAGAAGCTTACAGTCAATGCATGGGTTGACGCTGCTCCCATAGCCGAAATGAGGGTGGAGGATCGCATCCGTATGCTCGGGAGAAACATCGATATGTACGAGCGGAACGTCCCCTTTAGTGTCCTGCGCTGGAAATGATTGGAAGTCTTTGAACTTCTGAAGAGTAAACCAGGAGTAGCAGTGAAGGCCGATAACTTCAAGCCCTTCCCTCTTCATAATTTCAACTGCAAGGGTCGAGTCGAGACCGCCTGATGTAAGAACGATAACTTTTTTCATTCACGAACCCCTTATTTGTCGATCCTCCATTCAGACATCCGTAAAAAAGGCGTATAGCAGGTAGCACCTGCCACACACCTTGTTTCAACTCGTTCGAATGAAATACAGTTCAAAATAAAAAAGTCTGCCGTGCCTGCCGTTATCTTAAAAAAGCTTCCAGATGAATCCGGGCAGCTCCCGCAAAAAGGGCACCATAACGAGTGAAATGACGCTCATCAGTTTGATAAGAATATTGATCGAGGGGCCCACCGTATCTTTCATGGGATCGCCGACCGTATCACCGACGATTGCCGCCTTGTGCGCCTCAGACCCCTTTCCACCGACATTTCCTTCTTCGATAAACTTCTTGGCATTGTCCATGGCGCCGCCGGAGTTTGCATATTGAATCCCGATGATTATACCGGTTACAATAGCGCCGATGAGTGTTCCCGCAAGGGTGATCGGGCCGAAGAGAAGGCCGATAATCAAAGGTGTCAGGATGGCGATTGCACCCGGAAACAGCATGCCTCTGAGCGCACTCCCCGTTGCTATATGCACACAGGTTGCGGAATCAGGCTCGGCCTCTCCTTCCATGAGGCCTTTGATCTCTCTGAACTGCCTGCGCACCTCTTCAACCATGTCGAAGGCCTCTTTCTGTACAGCTTCAAAAAGCAGGGAAGAGATGAGAAAGGGAAGCATTCCTCCGATTAAAAGGCCTGCAATTACCTTGATCGATGATAACGCGAGCGCCTCTTCGTGAATACCGGTTGAAACAATGTATGCGGCGAGCAGGCCGATTGCGGCATACGCAGCAGAGCCGATCGCGAACCCCTTGCCGATGGCGGCGGTGGTATTTCCGACCGAATCGAGCTTGTCGGTAATTCCCCGCACGTTCTCGGGAAGCCCCGCCATCTCGGCAATTCCGCCTGAATTGTCTGCAATCGGACCGTAACTGTCGACTGACACGATCATTCCGGTAGTGACAAGCATGCCGAAAGACGCAATCCCGATACCGAGCATACCCGCGTTTGCGTATGCGATAATGATTGCGAAAACAAGCGCGATAACAGGTATAAAGGCGCTCTTCAATCCGAGTGATATACCGCCCACGACCCCGATGGCCGGCCCTGTTTCATTGTTGCGGGCAAGTTTCTGTACCGGCCTGTATTTACTTGAGGTGTACAGCTCGCTCACAAATCCGATTATTATCCCTGAAGCGGTTCCGGCGACGAGACTCCAAAAAATTCCCCACTTTTCGTACGGCCGTGCTCCGAAACTTACACCCATTCTGGAGATGATAACGGCTGCAAGAGCCATGGTAAGAACAGCGGCCACATAGGTGCCGCCCAGAAGCGCAGTCTGCGGGTTCTTTCGCGAGGCTATCTTTACGAAAAGCACACCGATTATCGACGAAATAATACCGGCAGCCGCAATGGTGAGAACCGTCTGCACCAGTTGTTTGACCACTGCCATGCCCTGGGCATCAAGCGTCATCACGCCGACCGCAACGGCGGAGGTTGCGAGCACCATGCTGGCAATAATCGATTCAACATACGATTCGAGAAGGTCGGCACCAAGTCCTGCCGTATCGCCCACATTGTCGCCCACATTGTCCGCGATGACTGCCGGGTTTCTCGGATCGTCCTCAGGTATCCCGGCCTCGACCTTCCCCACGAGATCTGCGCCCATGTCTGCGCCCTTCGTGTATATTCCGCCGCCTGCCCTCGCGAACAGGGCAAAGAGACTCGCGCCCATTGCATAGGCGTTAATCGAACTGAGTTTCCTGAGAAACACAGACGGGTCGCTCTCTCCGAAGAAATTGAATGCAAACATAAGGATAACGAGGCCCAAAAGCGATATACCGACCACGCTGAGGCCCATGACCGCTCCGCCCGAAATGGCAATGTTGAGCGCGCCCTTCATGCCCGAATGCTGCGCAGCATATGTGGTGCGCACATTTGCACGGGTGGCGATCGTCATTCCTATAAAGCCCGCGGTCCCCGAAACGATTGCACCGAGCACAAAAGATACCGCCGACTGGTAGCCGAAATATCTCTTGGCAACAAGCATTACCACGGCAATAACGACCACGACAATCGCAATATAGGTATACTCTCTCTTCAGAAAGGTGCTCGCACCGAGCTGTATCTGACGGGCGATTTTCTTCATTACATCAGAGCCCTCCTCCTTGGAGAGGACCGATTTAATGAGCAGAATCACCACTATTACAGCAATAATGCCTGATACAAGACCTGCGTAAAGTCCGGACATACACTCCTCCTCGCTCTGGCGTCAAAAGGCACCGAGTATACTATAGTTAGTTTATTCCGCAGTTATCGAAAAAAGGTATTTTTACCTGCAAGACCGGTTCCTTTTTCTGTGTTGTGCTGCTTTTAAAACGCAGTCATGCCGGAAAATATTGCTGTAATGGCAGCGGTATCCTTACAGATAACGATTAAAGGAAGGTACGTATTTTTGATGGGGACGTCAATAAAAAGCCAATGCACCGGGGTTTTGCAGATTAAATCTTGCCGGTCAGGTACAGCAGAAGGCCGAAAAATAAAAGTCAGCGATTGAACAGAAAGCGGATAATATCCCCATCCTGCACGATGTATTCCTTTCCTTCAGAACGAAGCTTCCCCTGCGCCCGCACCGTATGCTCAGACCCGGTTTCAAAAAGATCATCACAGGTAAACACTTCTGCCCGAATGAAGCCCTTTTCGAAATCCGTGTGTATCTTTCCCGCTGCATGCAGGGCATCGGTTCCTCTGAGCAGGGTCCATGCCTGCATCTGTGTCGCTGTCGTGTAGAAGGTAATGAGGTCGAGGAGTGTATATGAGGCCTTTATCAGCCGCTCAAGACCGGATGAGTCAAGACCCATGCCCTTTAAAAACTCCTCTTTCTCATCGGCCGGCAGCTCTGAAATCTCCTCCTCGAGCTTGCCCGAAATTGTGACAAATCCGGCATTGTTTTTACGCGCATATTCGGCAAGCTCTGCAGCAAGATTTCCTGTTTTTTCACCTTCGTCCGTGTTGGAGCAGTATAAAACCGGTTTGCATGTAATGAGGCCGTATTCCTTCAGTACATGTATCTCATTCTCATGCAGATCGAGCTCTGCAAGCATTCGCCCGCTGTTCAGATGATCGATACACCGAATAATCGTATCGAGTCTTTCGGCTGCCTCCCTGTCACCGGATTTGGCAAGCCTGTTCTGCTTATCCCGTGCCCGCTCGAGTATCTCCATATCGGAAATCATGAGCTCTGTATTCACTGTCTCGACATCACGTATCGGATTGATCCCTCCGGTGACATGGGCAACATCGCCGCTTTTGAAGCAGCGCACCACATGGACAACCGCATCAACCTCGCGAATATGGCCGAGGAATTTATTGCCAAGGCCCTCACCTCTCGAGGCGCCTTCTACGAGCCCCGCAACATCTATAAACTCGATACGCGTTTGTATTGGATCTTTTTTCTGCAGCAAATCCGCTATTTTATACAGGCGTTCATCCGGAACCGGCACAATACCCCTGTTCGGCTCTATGGTGCAAAATGGATAGTTCGCCATTTCGGCGCCGGCACCGGCGAGAGCGTTGAATATGGTCGACTTACCCACGTTCGGAAGCCCTATTATGCCGCATGTAAAGCCCATGATTCACCCCTGCGGCGGTATGAGAAACCATCAGCCGTGCAGAATCTGATCCCTGATATCCGCAAGTGATTTTTGTAATTTAAGGAGAAGGCTTCTACTCTGCAGGTTGTTTCTCTTATCAACGAGCATTATTTCAACACCTATTTTCAGAGCATTCACCTCTTTTCTGCTCATCTGCACCACAGCGCTGTTTCCGGCGGCTTTAATCAGCTTCATTCGATCTCCTCGAAGGCGGCATTCCGCGGCAGGCCACTTCATTGCGATTCGAGCCCGCATCATCTCCATTTCAATCGGCAGGACTGTTGTTTTTTCGGTTTCTGTAGAAGCTCCCTCACTGGCCGTTTCGCAGCCAACCGAAATATAAAAACAGGAGCATTCCATCATTCACTCTTTTTCAGCTTCATCGACCTGACGACCCCGGTTTCCGCATCTATCGCAAACACCCTGTACTCCCGCTGATACTGATCAGCCGGGCCAACAAGTGATGCCATCGGCCCCGCGGTTGTGGATGTCTGTTTTCGGGCGAACCCGACCGTCACGTTCCAAAACTTATCGTCATCGGTGAGCTCGACTTCTTCAAGGAGAACATCCTTGAAATCCGCAGTATCGTACATTTCGTTCAAATAATCCATTGTGAGTTTCACAGCCTGTTTTGCATCTATCATAACTTTTCTCCGGTCGTCAAAGCTTCAGTATATCATATTACCAACCTGTTTAGAAATAAAATTCAGGTCTTTTTCTCAGGGATCAACACGGGCCCCTGTATATGTCATGACGAAAAAGTCGCTATTCCACCAAATAACCGGTTATAACGAAACATAACCGAGTAATCGAAGTTTTATCCCAATTTCGGTCTTAATTATTAGATTATGGTTTTAAATGACCGGAATATTTGCCTAACAAATAGCTCATTATCGTTTTTTGTTAGGCAACACTTGACAAAAGTTACCTAATATTTTATTATATAAGTAAATATTGTTAGGCAAATAAAAATGAGTGTCTTTAAAGATATGTTAAATGAAGAATTTAAACGTCTAAGTGAACTAAAGAGTAAATATGAAAAAGAATTAGTGAGCTTTCCAAAAGGATCTCTCTCCAGGAAAATACGAAATAACAAACCCTATTTCTATTTAGCGTATCGTGAAAAAGAAAAAGTCAAATTTGAGTATATTGGAAAAGAAGACTCAAAAAAATTGCAAATAACCAGAGAACTGCTTCTAAAACGTCAGGACATTGAACAAAAACTTAAACAAGTTAATAACGAACTCAAAGAGTTGTCGAAATCAATGCATGAAAAGTAATCAAACTATATTCGATGAGTTATTATCTCTACTCCATGAAAAAGATGTATTACGCCAGGTAATCTTGATTGGTAGCTGGTGCCTTCCAATTCTATAGGGCGTATTTCAATAATGCACCCGAAGTCCCAATATTGCGGACCATGGATTTAGACATCCTTGTTCCTCTGCAACTCAAACTCTTAAATCCAATTGACGTCCCAAATATTCTCGAATCAATTGGATTTGATGAAAAATTCTTTCGCTTAACTGGATACAGTAAATATGTACACCCAGAGATGGAAGTCGAGTTTATGGTTGCTGAATATGGAAAGGGGGAGAAGAAACCTTATAGCATCAAGCCACTCAACGTGTTAGCACAAGGATTAAGATATATGAGCTTGGTAATGGAGCATTCAATAACTGTTATATATAAAGGAACCCCTGTCCGTGTCCCTGAACCGAGTGCTTTCGTTTTACTTAAGTGTCTGGTGAGTACAAAAATAAAAGACTCTGGGAAGAGGGCAAAGGATTTGAAAACAGCAACCGAATTAGGACATTTTTTAATAATGCGTTCCGAACAAAGGAGTAAGCTAATAACAGTGTACAGCTCTATGCATAAAAATTGGCAAGAAACACTACTCCGTGTTATTAGAGAGCATTCCAATCAATTACTCAATGTCCTAATAAAAAAATTGGAGCAGCTACACAACAACCTCTGGAAATTCTAGAATTTTGATGAATTTAGTGATGTGACCACATAATTAATAAAAAAAACCCGCGAACTCTTAATGAGTCAGCGGGCCATCTATTGTAGCGGGGACAGGACTTGAACCTGTGACCTTTGGGTTATGAGCCCAACGAGCTACCAACTGCTCCACCCCGCGCCGTTGTCCATCAATGTATATACGGCGGGGCCGGATTGTCAAGCTAATTCCGGATCAATACCCGGAGCTTCGCTTTGGTTCCGGGTGCCGTATTTCCAGCACATAATTCATGGAAAATCAAAAGTTGTATACAGGCTCAGAGATATAAGTATCGCTGAGTACTACCCGATGATCGGGACCTCCGTACCACAGCTCTTACACCGCCCGTCCTGGTAATTCACTACTTCTATAGAGTAGCCCCGGCGGGCTACGAGCAGCGAACCACAGTTGTGACAGCAGGTGTTACTCTCTGTGCTGACATTTCCCAGATACACGTACCGAAGCTTCTTTTCTGCAATTTTTTTCAGCCGTTCAAGGGTTGAAACAGGAGTGGGAGGCGCTGAAAACTTGTACGTTGGGTAATATGCCGAGAGATGGTAGGGAATATCCCTGCCGAGCGATGCTAACCAGTCGGTCATTTCCTCCATCTCGGCGTCGGTGTCGTTGTGCACGGGAATAACAAGAGTGGTCACCTCGAGGCTTATTTGCCTTTTTAATGCCACCTCGGCTATTGTGTCGCAAACCGGGCCGAGTGTGCCGCCGATCACCTTTTTGTAAAAGTCTTCGTTGAATGATTTCAGATCGATATTGAAGGCGTCGGCAACCTCGAGCAGCTCGTGCAGCGGTTTCCTGTTTATATAGCCGTTTGTCACGAACACATTTTTAAGCCCCTCCTTGCGGGCGAGCCTGCAGCAGTCAATTACGTACTCGAACCAGATGAGAGGTTCCGAATAGGTGTACGCAATACCTATGGACCCCTTGTTTTTTGCCATGCCCACCAGCTCTTCCGGGGAATAAAAATCCGTTGGGTGGTCGGGGTTCTGCGAAATAGAGTAGTTCTGGCAGAACATGCATCGGAAGGAACAGCCCACAGTCCCGACAGAGAGTATGGAACTGCCGGGATAGAAATGATACAGCGGTTTTTTTTCAATCGGGTCCATTGCGACCGAAGACGCTTCCCCGTATATCCTGGTATAGAGAACACCGTCCCTGTTTAATCGCACCCGGCATACACCCGTTTTGCCGGGGGCAATGACGCAGCGGTGCGGACAGAGCTGACACTGCACCCTCGAGTTTTCCGATTTTTCCCAATACAGCGCTTTTTTATCCATCAGCGTCTCCCTCAATAATGATTGGCCCCTTGTGATAACTCCAAAATCTCCGCGCCCCCTAGTACTACAGCGATACTTTTCATCTAAAGAGCGACTAAGATACGTTTAGTTGTAGTAAATACGCCCTGTTTTGTGTAAACAAGGTACATTTTATACAATATAACCCATAAGTATCGCTGTAGTACTAGATATTCTTGACGAGAAAACGCCCGAACAGGCCGCTTATCGTTCCGCCGGCAAGTGCAAAAAGAAATAAAAAAGGGAGAAAATAGTATGAGAGCCTGCTGTTCACGAAGAGCGTATTCACAACAAAAAGCTGGGAAGCATTGCTCGTGACTGCACCGAGCACACTGATTCCCACCAGGCTGATCCACCTTTTACAGATGCTGTAAAAAAAACACATCACCGCAAAAGAAGCGAGCGCCCCGGTCAGGCTCAGGATAAAGCCTATCGACAGGAATGTTCCGACAAGGAGGGACGCGGCAATGACCCGTGCAACGACAATGATCAGCGCTTCCTTGACCCGTATTGTGCTGAGAGCATAGAGCGTTATCGCATTTGCCAGCCCGAGCCGCATCCACGGCAGCGGCTTCGGCACCGCGGTTTCTGCAACGGCAAAAAAAATGGCCATAGTGGAGAGAAATGCGATAAAAAAGGTCCTCCTCCCGCCGCTCGACTCCCTGATAGTTTCCGTTATGGACGCTTCTGCCTCTATAACCACAACCTACCTCGTAACTGCATCGATAGATTTTCTGTTTCCTTCAACCTCTATAATAACCCGGTTCGGAAGGCAAACCGCCTGTTCGCCGGGCCTCTTTATTTTGCCCATTTTAATGCAGATCTTCTCTTTGCACGGAGAATCCTGTATCCATGCCCGGCCGTCGCTGATGACGACGGTAGTATTTCCCAGCGGGCCGGGCACCTCGAGCAGTTTCTGCTGATCAAGGCTGTAGTGTTCCTCAAAAGAAGGGGCTGTTACCTTCAATCGAACGGCCGACGCATCACCTGCGAAGGTACGTGTAAATAGAAAAACAGTCAGGGCAATTACCGCTGTAAATACCAGGATATCGCCGATTTTTATGAAATTCCCTCTTCCAAGTAACTTCGAACAAGTTACTCTTTGATACTCGGTCCCAAGAGGGCGCATACCGCTTTTGAACATTTATATTCCCCTCAGGCTATTTCCCTGAACACGGCAACAGCAATAAGCACGGCGGCGACAATGATCATCGCAACCTTATAGGCGGAGAGTTTTCCCTCCCGGCTGAAAAACATCCCGACGATATACACCAGAAATCCGAATGCTGCCGTTGTATAGGCATAGGGGAAGTGAATAACCTTGAAAAGAAAGAGAATGGAAAACATAATCAGTACTGCAGCCGTGTAAATAAAAATTATCCCAACCAGCCTGCGTGTTGACTGCTGCATATTCGTTAATCCTCCGATTCGGGGTGCTGTAATGCATTATTTTCTGTCACAAATCATTATAATCGCATTGTATAAAAGCGACAAGACGGGAAATTTTACCCCCCCATGGTAAATCTGTAATAGAGCAGCTCGGTTTGGCCGTATTTCTTTCTTTTAATCAGTTGCGCATAATCTCCGAAATCCGGTGGTGCGTCCTGATAATATCTCTCATGCACCAGAATATTCCCTCCTCCCTTGGCGAGCGCCATATGCAGCAGGTCAACCACCTCACTGCATTCTGTAAACCGGTACGGCGGGTCCATAAAAACAAGATTGTAGTCCAGGCTTTTACTCCTTTTGAGAAAGATACGAACATCCCGCCGTACCACCTGCCCGGAAAAACCGAGAATTTCCATGTTTTTCCGTATGGATTTGATCGACTCACCGCTCCTATCTACAAAGGTTACCCTGCAGGCGCCCCTGCTTATAGCCTCGAGGCCGAGGGAGCCTGATCCGGCAAAAAGGTCGAGAACTTTCAGGCCTGCAATACCTCCCTCAAAGAATGAGTTGAGGGTCGAAAAAAGCGCCTCTCTTACCATGTTGCTCGCAGGCCTGACGCCAGAATCCGGAACATAGAGCCTCCGGCCAGAAAAACTTCCCCCGGTAAGCTTCAGAAGTTTTTTCACTGCTCATACCCCGAATAAAATCAATCAGGATGCACTGCTCAAAAAAGTGAATACGGCTGGTTAACCGCCGTAAAAAAGCGCCGCCCTTTTGTATGCAGTACTGTTCACAAACCTTTTAAGGTACTCACTGAATTCAGGCGCATCCCTGTTTTCGACTATCCTTTTCGCATCCTTCTGCGCCCGGTAGATTAGCCGTGTGTTGACCTCGAAATTTTCGATTATAAATTCCGGGATCCCGTGCTGCCGCCTGCCGACAAGCTCACCCGGTCCGCGGAGTTTCAGGTCATATTCTGCTATCTTAAATCCGTCCTGCGTATCTTTCAGTATCCGCAGTCGTGTAAAGCTCTCCATGCCGGTGCTGCGGTCGGGAATCAGAAAGCAGTAGGAAGTGTGCCCTCCTCTGCCGATTCTTCCCCTGAGCTGATGAATGTTCGACAGGCCGAAACGCTCCGCCTGCTCAATAACCATTACCGTTGCATTGGGAACATCAATTCCAACCTCGATAACGGTTGTTGAAACGATGATATCGTATTCACCGTTTTCAAATGCGGTCATAACCGCGGATTTTTCTTCCTCACTCAACCTGCCGTGCAGAAGCCCTATCCTGTAATCGGGAAATATTTCTTTTTTCAGGTATTCATATGATTCAACGGCGTTTTTAAGGTCTGTTGCGCTCGACTCCTCGATGAGCGGGTATATAAAGAATGCCTGTCTTCCTTCCTCGATCTGCTCGGCAACCTTCTCGTACACCCTGTGGCTCTGGGCCTGGCGCACGATCTCGGTGTGCACAGTCCCTCTCCCGGGCGGCATCTCGTCGATTATCGATACATCGAGATCTCCGTACAGTGTCATTGAGAGCGTTCTCGGAATGGGAGTTGCGCTCATAACAATGCAGTCAGGATGATTCCCCTTTTCTCTCAGTTTTCCCCGCTGAATAACCCCAAACTTGTGCTGCTCATCGATAACTGCAAGAGAGAGGTTATTAAAAACGACGTCCCCTGAAAAAAGCGCATGTGTACCGATCAGTATGCAGATGCGGCCGGATTTTAACACCTGTAAAACCTCGCTCCTCTGCGCCCCTCGTACCGAGCCTGTAAGAAAATCTACTTCTATTTCCATTCCTGATAACAGGGACCGTATGGTGTTGAAATGTTGTCTGGCAAGAAGCTCCGTCGGCGCCATCAGCGCGACCTGGCCGCCCGACTCAATAGTATCAAGCGCAGCCATCAGAGAAACGACCGTCTTGCCGCATCCCACATCACCCTGAATCAGCCGGTTCATAGGTGACGGTCTTTTCATATCCGCTTCTATCTCAGCAAAAACCCTCTTCTGTGCAGTGGTGAGACTGAACGTCAGGTTTCCCAAAAACTCCTGTTTCAGCCTACCCTGTGCTTTCGGCCTCTTTTTCTCGATAAGAGACATCTTGCTTTTTATGAGGGCAACGACAAGCTGATACTTGAAAAACTCCTGGTACGAGATTGCCTCCTTTGCTCTTCTGAGCTGGATCATATCAGGCGGGAAATGAATAAATTTTACATATTCCCTCCTGTCCTTGAACCCGTATCCCCTCTTAACCGCAACAGGTATATCATCTTCGATTGCGCTTCCGAAATGTTCGAGGGCAAATGCGGTTAATTTACGAAGCGTTTTCTGGCTCAACCCGGCGGTAAGCCTGTACACGGGAAGTATCCCGGGTTCGTGGGTTTCAGTATCGAGCTCATAGTCAAACTGCGCGAACGTCGGCATGCCATATTTCCGGGACGGCGCGCCAATAAGATAAAAATTCACACCCGGTTTCAAAATATTTGTGAGGAATTGCCGGTTGAAACAGTAGAGAATCGCAGACCCGCTTGTATCCCTGACCGTGATTTTTGGGTGGTGTTTTCCTCGATAATAAAAAGTGGACTGCCCGGTTACGGTAACCCTGAATGTGGCACGCTGTCCGTTTTTTGCATCGTTAAGTACCGCAATCGTCCTTCGGTCCTCGTAATCCCTCGGGTAATAGTCTAAAAGGTCCCCTACCTTCTCAATGCCCAGTTTGTCTAGTTTCTCAGCGACAGACGGTCCAACCCCTTTGACATACCGTACATCATCATATATTGTGAGCAACCCTGGCATCGTAATCCGATTGAATCGTTTTTTTTACCGCATTGATAAACCGGGTGAGAGCCTCGCCCGATTCTCCAGCTGCAACTTCATCATAACAAACCGATCTCAGGATATCAACCGCCACTTCTCCCCTGTGTATCTTCCAGGGCCGTGGAAACAGTCTGTCGGAGCCTGTTATGACCACCGGCAGGACAGGCAACCCGGTATCCCGTGCCAGGACGAAGGCGCCTCTCTTGAAACGGCCGAGAATCTCTTTCGGCGTCCTCGTACCCTCAGGAAATATCCATACGGATTTTCCGGACAAAAGCCGTTCGCGTACCCTTTCCAGGCTCTTCAATGCGGAAACCGATTTCTCACGCTCTATGGAGATATACCCCGCCCTTTTCATACCCCATCCGATAATGGGGATTCGAAAAAGCGATTTCTTTGCGAGCCATCGAAACTGCAGGGGCATAACAATATGTCCGATGAGTATATCGGTAAAGCTCCGGTGATTCGACACGATGATATAGCTTTTCTCCGTTTCGATATGTTCAATACCCGTCACCCTCACACGCACACCACACAAGATCCGTAAAAGCACGCTTGCCCATATCCCGGCAAGACGGTGAACATAATCCTTTGAGTGTCTTGCAAAAGGTGAGGTGAACAACGCGAGAAAAAAAAAGAAAAGGGTTGCGATGCCGCCGAAAAACCAGTACGCAAGGCCCCGTATCATAGAATACCGCCCTTTGTATACACGACCTTCGCATCGGACCACAGTTTCTCGAGCTGATAGTAGCGCCTGCCTTCTTCGAGGAAGATGTGGATGATAAAATAATTGTAATCAAGCAGAACCCATGGCGAATCCGCGGACACCCTTCCAGAGATTGGTTTTAGATCATGTGCATGCATAAACGCATCCAGGTCCCGCACTATAGCCTTGGACTGTACCGTTGAATTGACGGTGCATATAACGAAATAGTCGCTTATTCCGGTAAGCTTACGCATATCGAGCACCACTATATCGCGCGCTTTCGCGTTTTCGAGAAGATCGGCTATTTCAAGAACGGTTTGGTGGGACGTCTGCATCTGAACAGGAATTTCTTTCATCGTACGTACTTTCCTTCGAAATCATTTCCGATGATTATGGTAACATCAACAAGCAGGGTTTTATCTATTCTTGTGTACACCTCCCTGCAGTTTATGATATCAGCGATCCGTTTTGCGAGAGACGGTCTTCCAATCCGGTCAATCACAATGGTATGCTCGTAGTCGTTTCTCAGGGCATTGCCATAATGCACCACGTTGAATCCATATTCCAGAAAATAGTTCCTGAGACTCTGCGCCTGGCCGGGGTTTTCGGACCCGTTGAGAATTTCCATCTTGATCTCATCCCCAATGGGCGCTGGCCCTTCATCATTGAGAAACTTCTTCACTGTTTCTATCCGCTCTCTCAGCCACTTGCCGTTTTCAACAGGAGTGATAAACTGCTCTCCCTTGATCGTCACGTCCTTTCCGTACATTTTATAAAAAGTCATACGCGAGGAATTAATTTTTTTCATCTCCCGGATCAAAACCGCTAAATCCTTTTTGCTGAAATTGGTCTTGACATCCCTGATGAAGATAGAAGCAATTCTGGAATGTTGAAAGAGAACGTCGATATCATTTGCCCTGTCCAGCAGAGCATCGATGAATATTCTATGGTTTTCAACCTGCGCTTTCAGTCCGCCCTCTTTATAGGCAAGAAGTTCCTTTATTTTAGCACCGTCAAGGATATTTGACCCTCCCGGTATCTGTATGAATACCCCGTGTTCTGCATCCCTGTAACTGATACTCTCCGGAACAATGACCTCTACTCCCTCGAGGAGGTCCACCAGCCTTTCTATATCGTTGAGATCTACCACCACATAGTAGGGAAAATTCGTTCCGGTCAGCTTTTCTATTGTTTTTTTCAAAACAGATATTCCGCCGCGGGTGTAGATGTTTTGAACGGTATCGTACATCGGTCTGTCCTCATAGTCGACCTTGAGCCGTGTTTTCTGCGGAACAACGATAAAAGCCTGTTTTGCCGTCTTTGGATTGTAGAATGAAAGAAAAACAACCTCGCTTTTTTCACCGCTGTTCTCCACAATAATGGCAGACAGGGGAGAACCGGATGCAAGCACTTCCTCGACCTTGCTTTCCCTGAAATAAAAAATAAAGTATATAGAACCGATGATGATGCCGATAGCAAGAAGAATCAGAAGGGCAGAGACCCAGTCGAAGTTCCATTTTTTTTGTTTCCGCGACTGCATTTTTAGATCGGCAACATTAATTTTCATTATTCGCATTGTCTCCATATTTCAAAGCATATTCATTGTAGGCAAAAACCGTGTTTTTACATATATACTTTTTATTAATAACCAGATGCCTGAGCAGAAACCTGAGTATATAGTACATCGACTTGTCGATATCTTTGAATGCTGTATTTCGGGCAGTCTTCGAGCCTCTGAAAATCCGCCCCGGTTCGATAAAATCGGCGATAAAGACGATCTTTTCGAGGAGTGTCATATCTCGTCCCCCCGTTGTGTGGAGTTCTATACTCCGCAGAATTTCGCCATCTTCAACGCCGAATTGTTCACGGGCAATAATAGCGCCTGCGCGCGCATGAAGGAGAGAAGCAGTTGCAACCACCACATCGACACCATCAAATGCAGCATTCGCACCCTTTAATATCCGCTTCATTTCCTCGAGCGGAAGGTCACGGGCGATATCATGAAGAAGCGCAGCAGCCTGGGCCCTGGATTCGTCATATCCGTAAGTCCGTGAAAGCGCGGCTGCCGTGCCGCGAACACCCTGCGCGTGCGCGAACCGTGCCGCAGTCATATACCGCTGCACTCCTTTTTCCAGATCATTCAGATCTATCGGATTCATGGGTATACAGTCTTCTCTCTCTAATATAGTCAAAAACTTTATCGGTAACAAGATAGCGAATGCTTTTTCCCCTTTCCAGCCGTTTCCGTATCTCCGAGGATGTAATATCCATGACCCGTCTTCTGTAAAAATCAAGATGTATGCTGTTCAGGCCGTTTTTCTTTCTTGAAAACATCGGGTAATGCTCCCGTACGAGCACAATAAAATCGACTTTGCTGGAGAGCTCCTCAATATTCTTCCAAAGATGTATGTCCCCAATCAGATCAGATCCCAGTATGAAAAAAGGTTTTTCGCTAAACTCATATTTATTGTAGATATAATCCACCGTTTCCACAGTATATGAGAGCCCTCCCCTCTTTATTTCAATGTCGTCACATGAAAAATTGCTATTTTCGGTGATCGCTATCTCTACCATTTTCAACCTTTCAGAGGCCGAAGCTTTCGATCCGGTATCTTTGTGGGGAGGTATGTTTGTCGGGATAAAAATTATCCTGTCAAGATTAAACTCCTCACGCACGTCTTCCGCAAGGCGCAAATGACCTATGTGAATCGGATTGAAAGTTCCGCCAAACAGCCCAAGTCTATTTTTTTTCATCTACTTTCTCCAATAGGGACGCTATCTCATCTTTAAGGGTATCGATTCCGGATCGTGTGTACGAAGATACAACAAGCTTCCTGTCACCAAAGCTCGCAGATATGAACTGCTCAACCAGCTCTGTATCGGCTGAATCGAGCTTGCTTCCAACCATAAGTTGCGGCTTTTTCAGCAGCGATTCAGAATACTGTCGAAGTTCATTCATCAGGGTCGTATGCTGTCCGCCGGGGTCTCCGGCATTAAGATCAATAAGAAGCAGAAGAGCCTTTGTCCGCTCTATATGCCTGAGAAAACGGAGGCCCAGGCCGAGACCCCGTGATGCTCCTTCGATAAGCCCGGGAATATCCGCAAGGATATACTGCCGGTCGTTTTTATAACGCGACACACCGAGGTTGGGAGAAAGTGTGGTAAACGGGTAGTCGGCAATCTTCGGCCGGGCATTCGTCAGTACGGAAAGCAGGGTCGATTTTCCTGCATTCGGTATACCGACAATACCGATATCGGCAATGACCTTCATCTGAAGGATAAGAACCCGCTCCTCGCCAGGCATTCCCGTTTGCGCATACCGCGGCGCCTGGTTTACCGCGGTTTTAAACCGCGCATTTCCGAGTCCGCCTTTGCCGCCGCGTGCCGGTATGAAGCATTCGTCGGTACGGGTAAGATCCGCAACTTCCCGGCCTGTAGCCGCATCGATAACCACGGTTCCCGGAGGAACGTTTACTGTGCTGTCTTTCCCGTCTCTCCCTTTCCTGTTTCGCCCGCTTCCCGGGCTTCCGTTTTCTGCCTGTATCGTATGCCTCGCCGTCAAATCGTACAGTGTCCTCAGTTCGTGCTTTACCCTGATAACAACACTGCCGCCGTCACCGCCGTCACCGCCGTCAGGACCGCCTTTCGGAACATACTTTTCCCTTCTAAAGGATACAGCCCCCGGGCCGCCCTTCCCTGACCTGACCGCTATTTTAACCTCATCAACAAAACGCATAACCGCACCGTATTATTCCCGATGAGCACTGTATTCACGGATTTCACTCCGTTAAAATGTCCATTTTTCATCAAAAATGCAACTATTTCGAACATGTTTTAAAAGCCCGCCTCTTATACCGTATTTTTCTAACAAGGTGAATTCTGATGCGTTTCTGTTGTCCGAAAAGTATTTTTTCGCTGTACGCTTGAGGGCGAAACAAACTGAATAGGTTTACGGAAAAGAATCTCCATTATGTCATACATGGAAAATTGAACAATACTGTCAGGGGATTCTAATGGGGCGAGGCAGCACAACGGAGGCTACTTCACAGGAGACGTCGGATAAACTCTTTCCGGAGGGAGCTGTGCGTCAGCATTACTTTTCATAAACACAAGCCCGTCGCCTGTCTTTGCCGTATTTCTCAAATGAAACAAAGCCGTTCGTCTTTGCGAAGAGAGTATCGTCATTTCCTTTACCGACATTTTTTCCGGGATGGATCCTTGTTCCGCGCTGACGCACAAGTATTGTTCCGCTGGTTACCTTTTCACCGTCAAACCGTTTCACACCGAGTCTCTTTGCGCGGCTGTCTTTACTGTTTTTGGTGCTTCCCCCGCCCTTTTTATGCGCCATTCCTGCGCCCCCTGAGGTATGGATTTACTATCCGGATGCTTTGCATCCGGATATTGCCGGTTTCAAGATTATGCGCCAGGTTTTTCAACGAGAATTCGCGTGTACGTAGGCCGCGATCCTATTGTTCTTCGATAATCTTTTCTCTTTTTATATTTGAATACCCGTATTTTCTTACCCTTCGTATTCCCAAGAACCCTCGCCTTGAACGTCAATCCCTTTATATACGGTTTTCCAATCTTTACCTCATTCTTTTCATTGGCCAGGAGAAGTACCTTTTTAATTTCGATTTCACTGTTTTCTTCCGCATCAAGCCTGTCAATCAAGGCCGGTTTTCCCGCCTCTAATTTATACTGTTTATTATTCAGCTCCACAATCATGTACATTGACTTCCCCCGCATATACCGGTGCTATTGTCTGACGCCCACAGCCTTCACAAAACGGCAATCTTCTTATGACGAACAATACGAATAAAAAACGAAACCAGCGTCCGAAAGGTTAAAATATTATTTTTCATGTCCAAAGTCAATACAACTTTTTCCGAATTACCTCCGGACAAATATGAGTGTCGTGAGCACGCTTAGTTTAATAAACATAATATAGAGTATTTCGAGTATGTTGAACTGCGAAGGAAGATTTATCTGCAGTCTCGACTGAAGAAACCATACGCCAAATTGCAGAGGAAAAACAAAAAGACCAAAAAAAAGAATCGGCGTCATATAGTCTCTTTTGTACTTGAGAAAAAGGATGACGGCAAGCACGTATATCGCCAGGGCAACTCCCAGATCAAAGAGACGAAAATAAAGATCGTATACCGAAAGGATCATGAGAACTCTTCAGTGTGTGTCATTCTATGCAGCGGCTGATTGCGCTTCTATTGTTTTAAGCATATGCATATTGTATACGACGAGGTCGTATGTTCTATCCGTTTCCTTTGTTTACATATTGTATACGACGAGGTCGTATGTTCTATCCGTTTCCTTTGTTTACATATTGTATACGACGAGGCTGTCATTTTCAACAGTAAATCTGCGCTGTTTTCTCCAAAAGCTCTGTTTGACACAATCGATAGAGTCATCTAAAATTGAGCACATGGCCTTTATTATTATTTTCCTTGCGTTTTTCATACTTCTCTTCTTCGGCGCACTGTACATAATAAGCGCGTTAAAAAACGCGCATCTGAAAACCTCCCTCAAGAAAAGCCGGGAATCCGGTTCAAAGGAGGAGGTAATCTCCACCCTCCGGAAACTTGTGCGCAAAGATCCGGAAAATATTCAGACGAGACTCCAGCTGGTATCTCTCTACATGGAGGTGGAAAATTTAACAGAGGCGGTTTTTCACCTCAACAGCATTCTTACTCATGGTAAAACCCACCCCGAATTCGATGAAAAAAAGATGAACCGTCTGCTCGCCGAATGCTATATGCGGATGGGTAATCTCGATGAAGCCTGCAGGGTGTACTCAATTCTGGCAGTCTCAGATCCCAAAGAAGTCTACCCCTATCTGCAAATCGGCAAAATCGAACAGCAGAGAGGAAAGAGGGAAAAGGCGATACAACAGTTCGAAAAGGCGCTGACTGTCGAACCAGGCAATGTGCCGGCCCTGAAAGAGCTCGGGAAGATTTACTTCAAACAAAAAAAGTTCACCGAGGCGCTTGCATTCCTTCAGAACGCGCTTGACGCTGCTCCTGATGATCCCGAAATAAATTACTATCTCGGCGAATTAATGTACCGCTTCCAGAAACCGGAAAAGGCTTTTCAACATTACAGGAAGGCAAGAACGGACAAACGGTTTGCAGTGCAAAGTATGTTCATTATCGCGCGACTTCTGCGAAAAGCCGGTCGCCTGGGAGAAGCGAAAAAAATCCTGTCAAATACCTTAAAGATGCCGGACCTGAAGAGGGAACATGTTATTACGCTGGAGTACGAACTGGGTGAGGTGTGTCTTGCGCAGAACGATATTCAAACCGCAGTCGAGCTGTGGCAGAGCATTCTTTCAAAAACGTCACATTTCAAGGACGTTCATAAGAAACTTGACAAATACGATCAGATGAAATCCAACTATGCCCTTCACCAATACATGATGTCCGGCAAATCCGAGTTCACCGAGCTTTGTAAAGGTGTCGTCTATGTGCTCACCGAGAGCGCCTCTATCATTCGCACGGACGCACAGGGAAACAACATAGTTGAATTGCTCGTTCAGGCAATTCGAAAAAATATTCCCACAATGATACTATTCAAGTTTTTCAGAGGAACGAGTAAAATCGGGCACCTCGCGGTGCGGGAATTCTACGAAAAAATTAAAGAGCTCAAAGCAAATCGCGGTGTCTGCCTCACCAATACCGAATTCAGTGACGAAGCGGTATCATTTACCGAGGGACGGGTGCTGGAGCTCTATGGAAAGGAGAAGCTGCTCAACCTGGTGACAAAAACTCTGAAGAAGGGGAAATAGAACCCGATTTGAGACTTATTTCACGTGAGCCGACTAGCGTACCCGGGTGTCACAGGGTTATACTTTTTTTCAGTCTGTCGAGGATATTCATCGCTTCAAGCGGCGTAATAGAATTTACATCCACTGTACGCAGCTCCTTGATGAGTATGTCATAGGGTGATGGAAAGAGGTCGAGCTGATTTTCCAGTTTCCATGCATCCCTTTTATCCTCAATCATAAGCGGCATATGCGCACCGTACTTCGTTTCAAGGGTGCTCAGTATGACCTTCGCCCGTTCTATTACTTCCTCCGGAATTCCCGCCATTCGCGCGACTTCGATACCGTAGCTCTTCGAGGCGCTTCCGGGCACGACTTTCCTCAGGAATACGATACTATCGTTCCACTCTTTCACCGCTGCATTGCAATTTATAACGCCGTAGCTGTCCTTCAATGCCGTAATTTCATGGTAATGAGTTGCGAACAGTACCTTTGCGCCCACCTTGTTTACATCGAGCAGGTGCTCGAGCACCGCCCATGCAATGGAGAGGCCGTCATAGGTCGAGGTCCCTCTTCCGATTTCGTCCATAATGATAAAGCTCCGGTCGGTGGCAAAGTGAAGGATGCGCGCGGTTTCAATCATCTCGACAAGAAAAGTAGACTCTCCCCTGATAAGCCGGTCGGATGCGCCGATCCGTGAAAAAATTCTGTCGACAACCCCTATACGGGCGCTTTTTGCCGGAACATAGCACCCCATGTGCGCCATTATTACTATGAGCGCTGCCTGGCGGAGGTAGGTGGATTTTCCGGACATATTGGGACCCGTCAGAATCATTATACGCCGCTCTCCACTATCTAAAAAAAGATCATTACCGATGAACTCCTCTTCACCGAGCCTCTCCACAACCGGATGGCGGCCGTCTCGGATTTCAAGAATCGTATCCTCCAGAATCTCCGGCTTTACATAACCGTTTTCACGTGCCGTGCGGGCAAGCGAACAGAACACGTCCAGACGAGCGACCACTTCCGAAGTTTCGAATAGGCGCTCTGTATATTCCAGCACACCGGTCGACACCTGCTGAAAAATCTGAAACTCGAGCTCATCGGACTTCTGCCTCGCCTCGAGAAGGAGCGTCTCATGACCGGTCAGCTCTTCGGTGGTAAAGCGCTCTGCGTTGAGCGTTGTCTGTTTTTTTAAATAGTATTCGGGAACGAGGTGAAGGTTCGATTTGGTTACCTCTATGAAGTAGCCAATAATCTTATTGTACCGCAGTTTCAGCGATCCAATACCGTGCTTTTTCTGCTCCTCCTTCTGGTACCGGTTGATCCACTCTCTGTTCTCCTGCATCGCCTGCCGGTAGGTGTCGAGTTTCTCACTGTAGCCCTCCCTGATTATACCGCCCTCATGAACACTCAGAGGCGGATCGTCCGCAAGCGCCTGCTCTATCAGCTGAATCAGGTTGTTGTAATTGTACAGTGCATCGGTCTCATCCTTCAGCACTGTTGCGTCGTCAAGATGCCCCGTGATCGATTCCGCTGCGGAAAGTGAATTGCTGAGCCCGAGAATATCACGGGCATTCCCCTTGCCCATCGATAGCTTTGAGATAATCCTCTCGATATCGAGAATCTGCGCAAGGAACCCCCGCACGACCTGAAGGGTTTCGGGGTTGCTGAAAAAGAAGGATACCCTGTCGAGCCGCTTTTTGATTTCTTCGATGCTTCGCGAGGGGTTGTTGATGATTTTTTTTAACAGTCTTCCCCCCATCGCGGTCTGTGTTTTATCCAGAAGTTCAAGAAGGGTTGCATATTCCTTTCCCTCGGCATTTTCCACGAGCTCGAGGTGCTTCTTTGTTGCATTATCAATGAAGAGTATACGCTCATTCCGTTTTTTACGTATCCATCTTACATGCGACAGGTCCTGCTTTGCATGTTGTATCACGTACGACAGCAGTGTTCCGCAGGCGCATATTTCTGTACTGTCTTCAAACTCAAAGGCACCGATGCTCTGCAGCCCGAAATGCCTCTTCAGCGTTTCTTCAGCCCCATTCGCGCTGAACTCATAATCCTCGAGCCGCCTGATAACAACACCGGGACGAAGCGAGACCGCTTTATTCAGAGCGGTACTGAACGGAGACGCATCAGTGAAAGATGCCGGATAAACGAGCTCGCGAATTCCGTTATCCTCGATTTCCCCGGACAGGGAATCGGCAATATCATAATTATGAAAAAAGCTTGATACAAACTCGCCTGTTGAAACATCAAGAGAGGCACAGGCCATGCGCAGGTGCTCCTTTTCGATACTGCCGAATACTGCAGCTATACAGTTTGACTTTTTATCGATGAGCAGGTCCGGATCTGTTATTATGCCCGGCGACATAACTTCAACGACATCTCTATTCACAATACCTTTCGCCTGTGATGGGTCCTCTGTCTGCTCGCATACGGCGATCTTTTTCCCGTGTAAAAGAAGCCTGGAAATATAATTTTTCGCAGCATGGTGCGGAAATCCGCACATAGGTACACTGTTTCTTTTTGTAAGTGTAATGTTGAGTATTCTCGAAGCCTCCAGGGCATCATCCTCAAACATTTCATAAAAATCACCGAGTCTGAAAAGGAGTATGGAACCTGTATTTCTCTTTTTGATTGTGTAGTACTGTTCCATCATCGGTGTTTTTTTCGTCATGTACCTGTGGTCCTCCAATGCGGTTATCCAAATGGATAACGCTGTCGGCATAAACGTCTGCGGATATACGCCGTTTACCTTTCGTGGAGAATATGCCGTTTACCGGCGGTGCTGCGTTCCCTGCAGCTCGGCGCCCCTGAGGGTGTTTCCTGAAATACC
>Ga0307426_1000147_pt1 | contig 45032 bp, 42 predicted proteins | sample SalMarWE160340MG_FD_202165 | JGI IMG/M metagenome (GOLD analysis project Ga0307426, IMG submission 202165) | Salt marsh sediment microbial communities from the Plum Island Ecosystem LTER, Massachusetts, United States - WE1603-40 | ecosystem: Environmental > Aquatic > Marine > Intertidal zone >... | reverse complement strand
GCCTCGCTGGGATGGAAGCGATACCAGACGTTGCGGTAGCCGAGAATCCTCAAATCCTTGCGCCCGGTTCTCTCCTCGTAGAGGTGGATGGCCTCGGTGACGGTTTGCAGCACCTTGTAGTGGGTGTCCGGTCCGCTGGCCTCCGGGTCCAGAGCCAGGGTAATCACATCCGGATTGATCTCCTCCAGCAGCTTCAGCACCGGTGCCACGTCTCGGGAGACCGTCGGCTCCTCGGTAAAGATCTCCCCGGTGTAGAAGCCGAGTCGGAGGTGGCGCACCGATTCACCACTCCAGCCGAAGTAACCCCACAGGCAGTCCGCCTCCCACTCCCTGCACATCCCCTTCAGCTGTTGGATGTAGGGGAGGTCTTTCTTCCCGGGGTACTGGGTTTCGAAATAGTTGATCAGCTCCTCGATGCGGTCCTCCAGGCTCTGGCGATCCTCTTCTTCGTACAATTCCACCAGGTTTCGGTACAGCCGCCGCATTTCCCCGTCGTCCTTCATGGTGCGGGAGCCAGCAGCTACCCCGTCCAGATACTGCCACATGTCCCGGTTGCGGAAGATGCGGTTGCCCGGGTCGAAGTAGCCGGCGCTCTCCAGATCGCCGAAGGACGGGGAGCCGATGAAGCTCTTCAGCTTCCGGCAAGACTTGAGCATGAAGTGGTTGGTCACCGCGGTGAAGCCGCTGGTCAAGGTAGCGAAGTAGTGCTGGGTCGAATGATCCCGGATGTGGCGGACGATAAAGGGCAGGTATCCCAACATCAGGTCGTCGTGATGGGGCTCGGTATGCAGGAAAACGGTATCGGCCATGGTGTGCGTCCCAGCCTCGATCTTGCTTTTAAGGCTGGCGCTTACCCGCCTGCAGATGTCCTGAACCGAGCCTTGCCCGGAGTCCAGCAGGCCGGCGGCGAAGGAAGAGTCCCTGAAGTCTCTTTCCTCCAGGCCTTCGATTCGCTTCTGCTTTTCCGAAGCCAGATCTACAACCACCCGTTCGATCTGCTCATCCGTCAACGTCGCAGCGGAGAGGAAAGTCTCCAGATTGCGGGACCGCAGAGCCTTGGCCGCTCCCCGGGTGAGGTAGAAGCGGGCGTAAGGCAGGACGCGCAGGGCGCTGGCCGGAACCCGGACGTGGCGCTCGGCCTGGACGGCCTCGGCCACGATGGCTGCCTTTGCCTCTCCGGCGGCGATGATCAGGGCTACGCAGTCCCGGTTGTATGTGATGGTGGCCAGACCCACAGTGATTACCAGACGTTTCCTGGCCACCTCGATTCCTCCCAGATCGCCCGCCGCAGCCGCCTGAGTTTCGTAGTTGACGGTGGTCAGACGGGTGGTGGAGTACAGATCCGATCCGCGGACGTTGAAACCGATGTGGCCGTCCGGACCGATTCCCCCCAGGAAGAAGCCGATTCCCCCCAAAGCCCGCACCCGATCCTCGTATTCGACGCACCATTGATCGATTCGCTGGATGACCTCCTTCTGCTGCCTTTCGACCCTGCTGCGGGCCATACGGTGGCGCAGGGTGATATCCACCTCGTCGTTGGTCCAGATCTCTTCCAGGGTCCTGCCTGCGGGAAGCCCGATCCGGCTGCAGTCGATCAACAGGGCCCGCTCGGGCTCCACTCCGAAACCCTCCAGGTAGAAGTGGTTTACGTAGAAGTAAAAGCTGTTGTGGTGCAGGGGATTGATCGGGTAGAACTCGTCGATCTGCACGAAATGAAGCCCGTCCAGCCTGCAGTCCCGCCCCGGATCCACACCCCACGCCTCCAGTTCCCGTCGCACCTCCGGGGTCTCCCACCCCTCACGCAGGCGGGCCACCTCCTTGATGAAGTGTTCCGGTGTCTTACCCGTGGGCAGGGAGATCACCCCCTCGGGATTGCCTTGAGCCCACTCGATGAAACGCATTGCGGCCAGGGTTCCCAGGGCGGGAAAGGAATCCACCACGATCACCCCGATTTTTTCCATGGGGGCGTAGGTCGGTTTCTGTCCTGAGCGTTCCAGAGCTTTCTGCTCAACTGCGGAGTTCACCGTGAATCCCTCCTCGGTTTTCATTTTATCCGGCTTTTGGAGCCTCCTCAAGTATGAATGCCCCTGAGTCTCTGCAGCCTCCGCATCAGCGGGCGTTGACCAGGAGGGCGTGAACTTTCTACACTTCTGTCATCCTCATGGAAAAGACGTTGATTGCGGCCGGGCGGATCATCACACCCTTTGAACAGCTGGAGAACCGGGAGATTCTGATCGGAGAGGGCAAGATCCTGCGCATCCGCACCCGAGGGACGAGCCGGGATTTCGACAGGCTGATCGACGCCCGGGATAAGATCGTGGCGCCGGGATTTATCGATGTCCACGTCCAGGGCGCCGGCGGAGCCGACGTTCTGGACGCCACGCCGGAAGCCCTGGATGTTATCGCCCTGACCTGTGCCCGTTTCGGGGTGACCGGTTTTCTGGCCACCACGGTGTATCAACCGGCAGGGGACAACGCGCACCTGCGCACCGCCGCCCGGGGACGCTTTCAGAATCCGGAGGGGGCGGAGCTTCTGGGCATCCACCTGGAGGGCCCCTTCATCGCCAAAGGCAAACGGGGGATGATCCAGGAGGACTGCCTGGCCCCTGTGGACGGCGGTACTTTCGGACGGATCCGCGAGCTTGCCGGTGATCGGCTGCGCATGATGACCATCGCGCCGGAGCTGCCCGGGGCCCTGCAGCTGATCCCCACCCTGCGGAAGCAGGGCGTGATCTGCTCTTTCGGCCACTCCCAGGCGGACTACGGGCAGACGGTTTCTGGGATCGAGGCAGGAATTGATCACGCGACCCATCTGTTCAACGCCATGTCGTCCATGCATCACCGCGATCCGGGTCCCATCCCGGCTCTGCTGGAATCCGAGGGGGTGAGTGTCCAGATCATTTCCGACGGCGTTCACATCCACCCGGCTATGCTGAGGATGGCGGTTCAGCGGCTGAGCGGAAACCGCCTTATCCTGATCACCGACGGGACCCAGGCCATGGGGTTGCCCGACGGCCGTTATCTGTACCACGGTCTGGACTACGAGGCCAAAAACGGCACGGCCCGCTACCTGGACGGCACGTTGATCGGGACCGCCCTCGGGATGAGCGAGCTGATCGCCCGCTGCGTCCGCCACGGCGGCTGCACCCTCCAGCAGGCGATCCGCGGCGCCTCCTACAACCCGGCCTGTGTCCTGGGGCTGCAGGAACACAAGGGCAGTCTGGAGGAGGGCAAGGACGCAGATCTGGTTGTCCTGGATCCGGATCTGCGCGTCCACCTGACCCTCCGTTCCGGACATCCCGTGTACAGGGCCTGAGCCGCGGTGAGAGGCAACGGAGCTGTCCTCCTGCTTTCGGGATTGCCCCTGGACAGAAAGCCCTCCTTCTACCGCCAGCTCGACTCCCTGGCCGCCGTCTGGAGGCAGCGGCGGCGAAGCGTCTTCCTCGGCGGACCGGTTTGTCCCGATCCGGAATCTCGGATGAGGCAAAGCGCCTGGGGCGGGGAAGCTGCTCCTGCGCTGCAGTGGCGGCTGGAGGGGTCGGCCGGGAAGTCCCTCTGTTTCGAGGCTCTGGTTGCACCGATCGGACCGGAGGCTGTGATCGCCCTCGGATATCCTGACCAGTTCCCCTTTCTGCACGGGGCGCCTATTCCCTGCTATCTCTGGGCCCAGTTCTCCCGCCCGCCCCGGCAGGTACTTCCCGAGACGCCGATCTACATTCCCCTGACCCAAAAGACCGCTTCACACCTCCGTGCCGTCGGCTGCTGCAAAATCGGTCCGATCATCCCCCACGGCGTGGATACCCGCCGGTTCTCACCACTGTCCGGGGCCGAACGCAAGCGGCTGCGTCGACCACATGGTTGCGCCGACACTTTTGTAGTCGGAACCGTGGGCAACAACTCCCGGAGGAAACGCCTCGATCTGATCGTCCGTTCCTTTGCCCTGCTCTCCCGGCACCGAAGCGCCAGCCGGCTGCTGATCAAGACCAACCGGCCCGCCTCCCCGGGCGGAGTGGATCTTCCGGCGCTGATCGCCCGGGAGGATGTGGGGGACAAAGTCGAGATCATCGCAACGGAGTTGGGAGAGGGGGAGATGGTGGAACTGTACAATCGGATGGATCTGTTTTTGAATCTTTCCGAGTGGGAGGGTTTCTGTATCCCGGTGATCGAAGCCATGGCCTGCGGCGTTCCGGTGCTGAGCCCGCCCATTCAGGGTCCCGGAGAGATCCTCCCGTACTCGGATACCCTGGTTGCGGGCGGCCTTTTTCATCAGCAAGATGGAACCCTGCTCTACCAGGCGGATCCTCAGGCGGTCTGCCGGGTTCTGGTTGCGCTGGCAGACGGCAGGAGGCTGGGGGAGCGGTTGAGGCGGGCGGGCAGGGATGCGGCGCTTTCCCGCTACGATATCCGGCGGATCGCGGCACAATGGGAGGATGTGTTTCAGAGAATGTAGGGGATGATGGCCTTGCGTTTTTCCGGGTAATCCGGGAATTTTCTCTGATACCAACTGTGGTGGGCCAGGGCCCGGGGAACCAGGTTGGCCGCGGTCCAGACGGCAAAGCTAACTCCGGCCAGGGACCAGGTCAGGAAGGCCCAACCGAGCCACTCGACCAGCTCCCCGAGGTAGTTGCCGCAGGAAACGAAATGAAAGGCTCCCCCCTGGGGAATCCGGTAACCGGAGTCGGTTTCGCCACGGAGGGAGCGCAGGATTCCGTCGGAATGGAGATTGACGACCATGCCGAAGAGGAACAGGGCGACCCCGCTGAGGAAGCGAATGTCCGACAGCCATCCGGGGGTGTAACGGAAGGAGAAGAGATTGAGATAACGGCCGTTCAGCAGACCGTTCACCGAGTTGAAGAACATCCCCATGACGATCACGGTGAGCGTCATGGGTCGGTCGCTGTTCTTCATGCGGAAGGGGTAGATGAAGGCCCGGTTGAGATAGTGGAGCAGGAACAAGCCGAGAAACAGGACGGTGACCGGGTTGGGGCTCTTGTTGCCCTTGAGAAAGAAGTAGAGGAATGCCAGGGGAGCCACCGCCTCCATCAAGATCCAGCCGGCCCTGGCCGAAATAGCCGGGCCCCAGCCGCCGCGGGTGTGGCGGCCGTAGGGTGCGGTGACAAAGAGCAGCAGAAAGAAGGTCCCCACGGCCGCACCTATCCAGGCGACCATCACGGTGCGGAGAAGGGTCTCTCCCAGGAACAAATCCCCGCTCCCGCGTACCACGGCATACATAGTACTTGGGAGTGTAGCCTCTGCCGGCGTTTCGGGCAAGGGCTTCTCGATCGGCTGTCGATTGTCTTCTTGTCTCAATCTTTGTATTCTAAACTCACGAGGGAGCTCTATTGGAAAGCGAACGGATTGAAAACGAGGAGCAGCTGGAGCTGGAGCTGAGCCGGCCGCATCCCGGGACCGTCGAACAGCTCCGTTCGATCGGGGGAGACTTCCTGGTTCTCGGCGCAGGGGGTAAGATGGGCCCCTCCCTCTGCAGACTGCTGAAAAACGCCTGTGCAGCCGGGGGTGGGCAGCGGCGGATCTATGCGGTGTCCCGCTTTTCCGATACCCAGGTCAGGGACCGCCTGGAGTCCGCAGGGATCCGAACCGTCCGGGCGGATCTGATCGACCGCGGCGCCTATGCTGGCCTGCCGGAGGCGGCGAACATCTTCTTCCTGGCGGGGATGAAGTTCGGTGCCGGCGCCGGGGAACATCTGACCTGGGCCATGAACACCTACGTGCCGGCCCTGACCGCGGAGCGCTGGTCCGGTCCGTCGGCGCGGATCGTGGTTTTCTCCACTGGAAATGTCTATCCCTTCGTGGAGCCGGGCTCCGGTGGAGCGGATGAGCAGACCCGGCCGGAGCCGCTGGGTGAGTACGCTATGTCCTGCCTGGGACGGGAGCGGATCTTCCAACACTTCAGCGCGGCTCGAGGTACTCAAACGGTGATCATCCGCCTGAACTACGCCAACGAACTGCGCTACGGTGTGCTGGTGGATCTGGCTCAGAAGGTGCTTGACGGACAGGCGATCGACCTGGCCATGGGCTACGTGAACGTGATCTGGCAGGGGGACGCCAACAACTACATCGCCCGGTCCCTGTCCCTGGCCTCCTCCCCAGCCTCGGTATTGAACGTGGCCGGTCCGCAGGCCCTGTCCGTGCGTTCCCTGGCAGAGCGGATGGCAACCATGGCCGGCACTGCGGCCCGCTTCACAGGCAGCGAGCAGCCCACTGCCTTGCTCTCCAATTCTTCCCGCTGTCTGGACCTGTTCGGACCGCCAATGGTTTCCCTCGATTCGATGCTCTCCCTGGTTGTGGATTGGGTGCAGCGGGGAGAGAAAACCCTGAAAAAGCCGACCAAGTACCAGGTACGTGATGGAAAGTTCTGACCAAGGAGGAGCGCAGCGTGGACAACAGCCGGGATTTCCCTCTACCCCCCGATGAAATCGTAGACGCCCTGCGGGCCGGGATGGTGATCCCCGCCCATCCTCTGGCCCTGAACAGGGACCAGAGCCTGGACGAGTCCCACCAGAGGGCCCTGTCCCGCTACTACCTCGATGCCGGCGCCGGGGGGCTGGCGGTGGGCGTGCACACGACGGAGTTCGCCATCCACGATCCCGAGGTGGGCCTGTACCGGCCGGTGCTGGAGCTGGCCATGGAAACCGTCCGCGCCTGGAAATCCCCGACCGCCGCCTCAGAGCCGCCGCTGATGGTCGCCGGGGTCATCGGCGAAACCGCTCAGGCCGTGCGGGAGGCGGAAACCTCCCGGGAGCTGGGCTACCAGGTGGGGCTTCTAAGTCTTGGGGCTCTCAAGGGAACCCAGGATGAGCTGCTGGTGGAGCACGCCCGCCAGGTTGCCCGGGTGCTGCCGATCATGGGCTTTTACCTGCAACCGGCGGTCGGCGGGAGGATTCTCTCCGAATCGTTTTGGCGGCAGCTGGCCGAAATCCCCAATCTGGTGGCCATCAAGATGGCTCCCTTCAACCGCTACTACACCCTGGCGGTGATAAGAGCCGTAGCTGAAGCGGGCAGGGCCGGGGAGGTCGCCCTGTACACCGGAAACGATGATTCGATCCTCGTTGACCTCCTGACCCGCTACCGGATCGCCACCGAAAAGGGGATGGTTCATCTGGAGGTGGTCGGGGGATTGCTGGGCCACTGGGCCTATTGGACAAAACGGGCCGTGGAGCAGCTGGAGCAGGTTCGCGCGGCCAAGGGAAGCGTCCCCTCCAAGCTGCTCACACTGGCGGCCCAGGTCACCGAATCCAATGAGGCGGTCTTTGACCCTGAAAACGCCTTCCGGGGCTGCATCGCCGGGATCCTCTACGTTTTGGCTTCAAGCGGTCTGGTGGCGGGAGTGCATCCATTAGGCCGGGAGGAACGGCTGTCCCCGGGTCAGGCGCAGAAGATCGACGCGGTGATGGCCCGCTACCCCCATCTGACGGATCACGATTTTGTGCGAGAGAACCTGGATCGCTGGCTGGCCTGAAGCTGTGTCGAACGGGTTCATTTCGTTTGGAGGATCGAATCTTCCTTTGCCTGTCGTCTAACCCTGAACTAGTTCTGCTTTTTCTTCGAAAACAGCGACTTGACGCCCCGCACCGCCGCCCCCCTGGCCAGCTGGAACCAGCGCATCTTGCTGACGATGGTCAGGAGGGTGATCGCCGCGATGACCGCACAGATCGGCCGGGTAAAGAAGGGCAGGATCGCCCCATCGGAGAGGATCAGGGCCCGCCTCAGGTTCTTGTCCAGAATGTCCCCCAGGATGATCCCCAGCACCAGGGGTGCCACGGGATAGTCCATCTCCCGCATGTAGTAGCCGATGATGCCGAAAACGATCATCACGCCCACGTCGAAGACCCGGGCCTGGATGGCAAAGGCGCCGACCACGCAGAGTGTGAAGACGATGGGCATCAGTTTCTCCCGGGGCACCATGAGCACTTTGACCATCAGCTTGACCAGGGAGAGACCCAGGATCAGCATGGCCGCGGAGGCCAGCAGCACCATGGCCCCGACCTGGTAGACGAACTCGGGGGACTCGAGCATGATCAACGGTCCGGGCCGCACCCCGTGGATAAACATGGCGGCCAGGAGCACCGCCGCCGGTGCCGAACCCGGAATTGCCAGTGAAAGAACCGGTATCATCGCGCCTGCAACGCATGCATTATTCCCGGTTTCAGCAGCGATCAATCCCTCCTCCACCCCGGTGCCGAACTTGTGCCCATCCTTGCTCGAGCGCTTGGCCATATCGTAGGAAACCCAGGCGGCGATATCCTCCCCCACGCCGGGCACCGCGCCGATGAAGGTGCCGATGATGCCCGAGCGGAGGATCGTCTTCCAGTACTTGAGAACATCCCGCACCCGGGGCACCACCCTCTCGATCTTGGTTTTCACAACCTCCATCTTCGGAAACTTCATGATCGTGATCAGCTCGGCGAAGCCGAAGGCCCCGACCATGGCCGGCAGCAGGGCGATGCCCCCTGACATCGCTACCGAACCGAAGGAGAAGCGGATGTAGGCGTGGATTCCCTCCATGCCGATCATGGCCACGAACAGGCCGAGAAATCCGGCGATCCACCCCTTGAGGGGATCCTTGGGGGCGGTCAGGTTGCCGCAGATCACGATTCCGAAGATGGCCAGCCAGGTGAATTCGAAGCTCTTGAAGTTCAAGGCGAAGTTGCCGATGATCGGCGTGAACAGGCTGAGCATAGCCATCCCGATAAAGGAACCGATGAAGGAACCGGTGGTGGCGATGCCGATGGCTCGTCCGGCTCGGCCCTGCCGGGCCAAAGGATAGCCGTCAACCGCCGTGGCCGCGTTTGCCGGAGTACCGGGGATGTTCAGCAGTATGGCGCTGCGGCTGCCGCCGTAGATCGCCCCCACGTACATGCAGACCAGGATCAGCACGGCGTTGGAGGTCTCCATCTTGAAGGTCAGGGTGGTCATCAGAGCCACCCCCATGGTTGCGGTCAGGCCGGGCAGCATGCCCACGATGATCCCCAGCTGGGTAGCCCAGAGCACGTCGAAGAGGACCTTGAGCTTCATGAAACCGACCAGGCCTTGAATCCAGAGGTGCAATCCTTCGATCATGGTCCCTCCCCCTTAGAACAGATCCGGTCCCGGCAGATTCACCAGGAACAAACGGCGAAAGGTCGTGCCAACGATACCGCCGACCAGAACGGCGACGATGACGGCGATCATTATTTTCTTCCACTGGGTTTTGAAACCCTGCCTCCACTTCACATCGAAGATCACGATGAAGGCGAAGATGTAGATAGCCGTGGCGATCTCGTAGTTGATCCGGCCGATCAGCCCCCAGCCGTAGGCCACGCTGACCAGAATGGTAATGGCGAAGCGTTTGGTGATCTCCGCCTTGAAGAACCTGCTCGCCGCGGTACCGTCCAGGCCGAGTTTGTAGCCCTTGCGGATGATCGAACGGATGAACAATACCAGACCCAGGACGCCGACGATCGCGCCGAGGAAGCCCGGTACGATCCCCGGAACGGAGAACCGGTTTACCCCCTGCTCTTCGTAGCGGGGCATTTGGATCGAAATCACCAGCACCGCGATCCCGAAGGCAATCAGACCAATCGATGTGACAAAATCCGCCCGCGGCATATTTCGCTCTTCCATATATCGAGCTCCTTGCGCTTTCAGTTTATGAGGTTTGTGCTGTAATTATTACAGGATTGGTGAAAAAATGAAAAGAGCATCTCTCATTTCGAGAGATGCTCTTGCAGGTTCGGCTTAGCGCGCGCGTTGCACGCCTGCTACGGCTTGGGGATTCCCACGTCGGCGGGGGACATGACGGTCTGACCCGCATCCTGCAGGTTCCAGGCGATGATCGACAGGTAGGGCATGGCCTTTTTCTGGGCCTCTGCGCCCCAGGAGGGATCGAAGACCGCACCGCGGCTGGCCGCGTACTTCTTCAGAGCCTCGGAGTTCTTCATCACGTCATCCCAGAGCTTGCCGAAGGTGTCTATCACTTCCTGCGGGGCGTCCTTGGGGATCCAGATACCGAAGTAATTCGGAGCCGGCGCGAAATCGGGGATCCACTTGGTGATCGGCGGTATCGAGCCGTACTTCTCCAGCTCCAGAGGCTTGTCATCCAGGACGGCCAGGGCGCGGAGCTTGCCGCCGGCCAGCATGTCCGCCTGCTCGACGGCCAGCTGAGGCACGGCCACACATTCCCCGGCTACCGTAGCGATGACCGCGGGATTGCCGCCGTCATAGGTGACGTGCTTGTACTCGATACCTGTGTACTTTTGGATGGCGATCATGGAGTTGTGGCCGGCCGATAATTGTCCGGCCGTGGCAACGGGGATCTGACCCGGATGGTCTTTGAAAGCCTGCAGAAGCTCTCCGAAGTCCTGGTAGGGTTCGTCGGCATTGACAGACATCACCGACACGTTTGCTACCGTCAGGTAGAGAACCCAGTCATCCAGCGTGGTATCGATCAGACCGCGCACCTTGTATGCACCCAGGTCGGCGGCGGCTCCGGCGGCCCAGGTATAACCGTCGTGGGCCGCATCCAGGGCGTTTTTAGTCCCTACAGAGCCGGAAGCGCCGGGCTGGTTCACTACCACGATCTTCTGGCCCAGAGGTTCCTCCAGATCACCGGCAACGACCCGGGTCATCTGGTCGGTCGATCCACCGGCTCCCCAAGGTACGATGATCTGGACCGGCTTGGTCGGTTTCCACATTTCGGCTTTCTCTTCTTTTTTGGCACAGGAAACGAATGCAAATGCAATCAGTGCCAATATAGCTATGAGAACGATAACTCTTTTGGACATACGTCCACCTCCTCTGTTTGGATTTTTATTTCAATTAAAACATAGTGGTTCTGTTATATACAGTCAAGACGTGTGAAATCCTGCTATCAGGCTCCGGATCCGCCGAACCGAGTATTCGACGGCTTCGGCGAACCATCTTGCTCCCTTTTCCGCGGTGCCCCGGCTGGGGTAACCCCACACCCCCGTAGGGCTGATTCCCCGCATGCCGAAGTGGGTCAGATCTGCCCGGCTCCACTCAGGCACGAAATCCTCGGGTTTTTCCACCCGCACCCGCTCAGGTGCCAGGTGCAGCATCATCGAGGTCTCCACCTCCCCGGCGTGCAGGTTGTCTCCCATGTCGCTCAGCCCGGAAAAAAAATCGACCAGCAGCAGATGGGGGAGTCTTTTATCCATGTTCCACTGCCGGGCTGTCGGAATCAGGCAGAAGTTTCCGCCGTGGGCGTTCAGCAGCACCAGGTAGCGGATCCCCCACCTCAGCACCGACTCGGCGATATCCCAGACCACGGCCCTCAATGTTTCGGGCTTCAACGTCACCGTACCGGCAAAATCCAGGTGCTCCAGCGAGGTGGAGTAGGGCAGGGGGTTCAGCAGCATCGCCTCCAGGCGCTCCGCCACCTCCCGGCTCACCCGGGAAGCGAAGAAGAAGTCGGTCTCCACGGGAAGGTGAAGCGAATGCTGCTCCAGGCTGCCGATTCCGAGAATCGCCGTTTCGGTCCCGGCGCCGCCGATCTCTGCCGTGGTGTTCTCCGGGCTGATCACGATCTCAGTCCTCCAGCTCTTCCAGATCGACCCAGCGCCGCTCGGCCCAGGAGCGCATTCCCGCCTCGGCCAGCTGCACCCCCTTGGCCCCCTCCAGCAGGGTCCAGGGAAACGGTTCGTCTGCCACCACGTGCCTGAGGAACAGCTCCCACTGCACCTTGAAGGCGTTGTCGTACTCCCGGTTGTCCGGAAGCTTCTGCCAGTGCTCGTAGAAGTCGATGGGCTGGGCCAGGTCCGGGTTCCAGATCGGCCGGGGTGTAAGGGCGGATGGCTGGAACCAGCAGTCCCGCAGGCCCGCAACCGCGGTGCCCCTGGTTCCCTCCACCTGGAACACCACCAGGTCATCCCGGCGCACCCGCACCACCCAGGAGGAGTTGAAGTGGCAGATAAGATCCCCATCGTCGCCCCGGCAGAGGAAGGTGGCGTAGGCCGCGTCTTCGGCCGTACAGGGGTACTCCCGGCCCTGTTCGTCCACCCGCCTGTCGATGTGGGTAGTGGCGATGCAGCAAAGGGATTTTACCGGGGCGAAGAGGTTATCGATAACGTAGCGCCAGTGGCAGAACATGTCGAGGATGATCCCCCCGCCGTCCTCCTTGCGGTAGTTCCAGGAGGGTCTCTGGGAGGGCTGGTCGATGCCGTCGAACACCCAGTAGCCGAACTCGCAGCGCACCGAGAGCATCCGGCCGAAGAAGCCGTTGTCCCTCAGGTATTTGAGCTTCAGCAGCCCGGGCAGCCAGAGCTTGTCCTGGACCACCCCGTTTTTCACCCCGATCTTGACCGCGGCCCGGTACATCTCCATGGCCTCCGCCGTGTTCAGAGCCGGCGGCTTTTCCGTGTAGATGTGCTTGCCCGCGGCAATCGCCTTGAGCACCGGCCCTTTCCTCAGATCGGTGCGCTGGGCGTCGAAGTAGATCAGGTTGTTTGCGTCCGACAGGCAGGCATCCAGATCCGTGGAGGTGCGTTTCAGGCCGTGGGCCTGGGCCAGGGCCTGCAGCTTATCGGGGTTGCGGCCCACCAGGATCGGCTCCGGTACGATCGTCTCTCCGTTTGCCAGGGCTGTGCCGCCCTGGGCGCGGATGGCCAGGATGCTGCGGATCAGATGCTGATTCGTACCCATGCGGCCGGTGACGCCGTTCATGATCACCCCAATCTTGTGCTCTTTCATATTTTGTTTCCCTCTCTTTCTATCGTGCACATTGGGTGACGCTCCACCTCCCGCTGCCGGAGCTTCAGGATGCCTCTTTGTAGGCCCGGAGGATCTCCTGCAGCCACCGTTCCTGGTCTTGGGTCCATCTGGCGGTGGAGAAGATCTCGACTTCGTTGAACCCGGCGAATCCCGCCGATTCAACCCAGCCGCGGATCCGGCGGATCGGGATGCAGCCCTCCCCCATCAGACCCCGATCGTACAGCAGATCTTGGGTCGGGGTCCTCCAGTCGCAGATGTGAAAGGCCAGGATCTTTCCCAGCCGGCCGCAGCGCCGCACCTGCTGCTCCAGCTCCGGATCCCACCACAGATGGTACACATCCACCGCCACCCCCACCAGGGGCGAGTCGATCGCCTCGGCCATATCGTTGGCTTGGGCCAGGGTATTGACAGCGGAGCGGCTGTCCGCGTACATCGGGTGAAGCGGTTCGATGGCCAGCTTGACCCCGGCTGCCTTGGCGTGGGCCAGGGTAGCCTGGATCCCCTCCCGGATCTGCCTGCGGGACTCCTCCAGGGACTGACCGGGCACCGCCCCGCAGACCAGCACCACGTGGGGCGCCCCCAGGGCGGCGGCCTCGTCAATGATGCGCAGGTTTTCTTCTATCGCCTTGCGCCTGTCTTTCTTTTCTCGGGCCGGGTAAAACCCGCCCCGGACAAGGGATACCACCACCATTCCCGCCTCCCGGATCCGCCTGCCCGCCGCGACGGCGTCCAGGCCTTCGATTGCCTGGCGCCATACCGAGATCCCCGCCACCCCGGCGGCTGAGTAGTGGCGGATCGAGTCATCCAGCGACCAGGGACGGGTGGTGATGGTGTGGATACACAGTCTGCTCAGGTCCTGCAATGGTATCGCTTCCATAAGCTCTCCTCGCTCTAGAGGGTACTCCAGAAGGTGTAGTAGGGCTCCCCTTCGGCGATCTTCTTGATGTATAGGGCCAGCTCCCGGGCGTGGTAGTCCCCCCACATGGTCGCCTCCCCGCAGGGCACCTTCCGTCCTTTCGGAACGTGATCCCAGCCGTTTGGGCGGTGGTAGACCGAGTGCAGGATCAATCCTTCGTGGCCTTCATCCGTGCAGAGGTAGGGATCGGCAAACAGGGCCCCGGCTACAGTAAGGCCGGCCTGGAAGAAGCGCTGTCCCTGGGCCTTGTTTCCCCTCTCCTGCAGGAAGCGGCCCAGGCGCAGCAGCCCCTGCGCCGCGATGGCCGCCGCGGAGCTGTCCACCGGCTCGTAGTCGTTGAACGGATCCGCCGGCCTGTCTCTCCACCCTGTCAATTGCACCAGACCCGGTGCCCCCGTGTCCCAGTAGGGAATCCCGTCGGCGGGGGTCTGCTCGATGTAGAAATCCGCAAGCGCCCGGGAGGTCTCGAGGAAACGCTCCATGAAGCTTTCCTTTCCTCCCAGATCGGCGACCTTCAGATCCGCGAAAGACCGCTCGGGCAGGGTGTGCAGGTACTCCAGCTGCTCCGGGTACCCGGCCAGAGCCCAGGCCTGCCCCCGGGTCCAGGTCGAGAACGGGGAGTAGCCCTGCTGGGTGCTCGGGCAGCGGAATGCTCCGTTGGTGATGTTGAATATCGCCTCGTGCACAGCACGCCCGCGAACGTCGTAGATGTCCCGACCTTCGCCGAAGTAGATGTTGTAGCGGGCGGTGGTCTCGGCGTGCTGCAGCATCCGTTCCAGCAGGGAGATCCTGCGGTCCTGCTCGCCCATGAGCACATGCCCCAAGGAGTGGGCTGCGCTCAGAACCCGGAGGGAACGGATCGTGTCCACGAACAGGGAATGGGGTCCGTTGAACGAGTAGATGTAGCCCAGGTTGTCCGGCAGAGCCGTCCAGCGGGCCGCCTGGGTGGCTCCGGAGACCTTGAGGGCCAGCTCGCAGAACGCTTCGGCCCAGCTGTCCCGGGGCGCCTTCCCTTCCCGGTACAGGCGCAGAAGGTTGCCGTAGGTGCTGATGTTGTTGAAGCCGTGGTCGTGCACGCCGATATGGCTGACGTGGCTGGCCATGGTAGCCAGGGTACCTTCGATCCCGTTGTCCAGGAAGCGCTGGTCTCCATCCGCGTCGAACTGCAGCAGCGCCGCTCCGAACTGGAAACCCTGGGTCCACTCGGTCCACCCCCGGGTCGTGTATCTGCCCTTCACCGTGAATACTGGGGTTCCGGATTCCGGCTTCCACCGCCGGTGGATCGCAAGGATCTTGGCAGCGGAGAGCTCGAACAGCTTCTTGATCTGGGGCAAGAGGCCTTTCGCCGTCAGGGAGGTGTTGATTTTCATCACTCCGATCCTCCTTCCCGCTCATCTTGTGTCTTTCCCGCAAAAAAGTCAAAGCCGCGGCCGGAAGCCTCGGCCGGCAGCTGTCAAACCTGCAGCTGTAAAACCGGCGGCCTTCCCGGTGTTTGACGGATGCCGGTCGGATGAACTATGCTTAGCTTCATGAAAGACAAGCCTGAGGCTCCGGTGGTGCTGGTCACCGGTGCAAGCCGGGGATTGGGCCGCGGTATTGCCCTGCGACTGGCCCGGGAAGGTTGTTCGGTGGCGGTGAATTATGCCCGCAACCGTAGTGAGGCGGAGGAAACAGTGAACCGCTGCCTGTCGCTGCGTCGCGAACGCAGCGCGGACGGTGCGGATGCTGCGCACGGCGGGCAGGGAGAGCGCAGCGGGGACGGTAAGCGAGGCGCGCAAAGGGTGTCGAATCAGAGATTTGCCGCTCTTCAGGGTGACATCGGGGACAGCGATCAGCGGCTGGCTCTGGTCGCAGCGACGCTGCAGGAGTTCGGAAGGATCGACGCCCTGGTCAACAACGCCGGGATCGCTCCGAAGGTCCGCGCCGACATCACCGAGGCGAGCGAACAATCCTTCGATGAGCTGATTCGCACCAACCTGAAGGGTCCCTACTTCCTGACCCAGCGGGTCGTGAACTACTGGCTCCAGGAGAAACCGGGGTGCCTGCTACCCGGTGGCTTCAAGGTCGTGTTTGTTACCTCGATCTCGGCAAATACCGCCTCGATCAGCCGGGGGGAGTACTGCATCTCCAAGGCCGGTCTGTCCATGGCCGTACAGTTATGGTCGGTTCGTCTGGCCCCGGAGGGTATCCAGGTAGTGGAGCTGCGCCCCGGGATCATGGCAACGGACATGACCAGAGCGGTCAAGGATAAATACGATCGCCTGATTGCCGACGGACTGGTGCCGGAGGGCAGATGGGGCCTGCCCGAAGATGTGGGGGCCGCAGCGGCCGTGGTGATCCGAGGGGATTTGCCCTACACCACAGGTTCGGTTATCGACGTGGATGGTGGCTTTCACCTGCGCCGATTGTGATCGTGATCTTCCGCTCGGCCCTGCTGCCCGGCTCCGCCGGCTTGATAGGCTTAGCGAAAGCTGGTATCGTTGCTCCACCACGAATCCAAGATAGTGTGCGGGGTAAAAGAACAAACACATGAATACGGCGGGCTGATGGGCGGGAACGGGAAGTACGATTTTTTCGACGTGGACCACACGATCATAAACGGATCTTCCGGACCTCTTTTCGTGCGAAAAGGGGTGCAGCTGGGCCTGTTTCCGGCGCTGACCCTGCTGTACATCCCCTTCTATTTCCTGCAGTACTACGTCGGCAGCCTGGAAGCAGACTCCCGGGATTGGCGATTCTCCGCCCTCTACGGGCGATCCCGGCAGGAATTGGAGAATGTATCCCGGGCCAATTTCGAAACCATGAAGAGACGCGTCTATCCTGAGGTTCGCAGGCTGATCGAGGAACTTCAGGGGCAAGGTCGGCAGGTGGTGCTGGCTACCTCTTCCCTGGATCTGATCGTCCGGCCTTTGGCCGAGGAGCTCGGGATCCAGGAGGTGATCGCCACGACATTGGAATTCGTCGAGGAACGGTGCACCGGGCGATTTGCCGAAGGCCCGCTGCTCAAGGAAAAAAAGAAGGACAAGGTCTACGATTTCATCCGCAGCCGGGAAGCGGGATGGCGGGAATGCTCCTTCTACACCGACAGCGTGAACGACCTGGCCCTGTTGGAATCGGTTGCCGATCCGGTGGCCGTGAATCCCGACCGGCACCTGCGGCGTATCGCCTCCAGACGGGGCTGGCGGGTGCTGGAGTTCCGCCTTTCGTCCTCAACGACGAAAAGGAGTTGACCTTTACCATGGTTTCCACCACTCCGGAGCTGAAACTCTTCTACCACCTGAGCGACAGGATGATGAGCGGAGAGTTCCAGGCGTTTTCAGCCCTCATCGACTACGTGGGTACGCTGAAGCTGAGTTTCAAACCGGAGGCCGTGATCGAAAGAAGTTTTTCGCTTTTCAAAGACCTGCGCTGGGGTTTCCTGAAGGAGCTGAGCAGATCCGAGTACGGCAGGCTCTGGAAAGAGCTGATCCTCCCCCACCGGGACTATCCAAACGTCGGGGATCTGAAACGCAACATGTCCATTTCCAACATCTATATCGCCATGTTGGATATCCATGGCTACACGAGATTTTGCCAGGAGAGCAAGAGCAATCTTTCCCGTCTCCGCAAGCTCGACGATTTCCTCCACGAGGGGATCCGGAAAATCGCCCGTGGAAACAGCGCACTTGCCAACCGCGAGCGGGGCGATGAGATCGTGGTTGTGGCCTCTTTGGCAACGGACTGTATAAAAACAACACTGGAAATCATCAACACCTTTTCCAAGCAGGGGGCCGTCAGGGACCACGCCGTGGCCAGTACGCGCAGTGACTACAGTATCGTCCTGCCGGATTTCAAGGTAACCGCCGGCATCGCCGGCGGAAATCTGACGACTCCGCTGATCATCACGGAGAGCGGCCTGCTGTCCGGATTTCTCCTGAATACGGCGGCCAGGCTTCAAACCCTGGCCAATGAGCTCTCGCCCAAGGACTCGAAGATCATCACCACCCACAGCGTGTACTCCAGTTATTTGAAAGAGAACAAAGTGGTGAAGAGCGATCTGTTCGCCAAGAAGCTGCTTCAGTTTTTCAACGCGGGAACCGTGAGCTTCAAGGGAACGAAGGTCAACTGCTGTGAGATCATCTTCAATCCGAAGGAGCAGTTTCGGATGAACTACAACCCCGCCCTGTTGACGCTGTTGGAGTCCCTGCGTCAGCAGCTGTGGAAGGGGAGGGTTTTCACGGATGTAGTCGAATTGGTGCTCAAAGCCTGCCAAACCATGCCCGCCTTTGCCGTAGACATGGTGAAGGGGGGGGAACGACAAAAGATCACCAACGACAGCATCGCCGGGCTGGCGGTACAGGCCCGGCAGCACTACAAGAAAGAGGAGTACCCGGCAGCCGCGGCCGCGCTTTCCAGGATCACAGAGGAAGCGGACAGCGTTCCCGAGTTCGACAGGTTGATCGTTCGTTACCTCAGGGAGATCTCCCAACGTTTCCAGCTGCTGGCAGCGGAGTTCGAAAAGAGGCTGGAAAGTGAAATCCTGACAAAACTCGATGTAATCTTCGAACCCCGCTACAAAACGGTGTACGAAAAAGCCCGGGAGTACATTGAGACCTACGAGAAGTTGAAAGCCTTCGCCATGAAGAGCGAAGCCCTCGGCAACAAGAAGAGCACCTGGTACTCCCTGGTGGAGGATAAGAAAGACGAACTGAAGCTGCAGTTCTATTCGGGGAAGCGCTAGCTCTTAATCCCCGCCCAGAATGAAGCTGCCGAACTGCTCGACGCTTTCGAAGTAGATGTCGCAGTTTTCCCGCATGTAGGCGTGAATCTCGGGGATCTGATGCGCCCACCCGGCCGCGGCGATGGCAACTCCCGTGGCCCGGGACATCAACACCCCGGGTTTCAGGTCATCCACGATCAGGGCCCGATCGGGGGACAGATTGAAACGGCTGAGGATGCTCCGGACCGGCCAGGGGCTGGGTTTGCGGCGGGTCTCATCGTAATCCCAGCCGAATACGAGATCCGGGAGAATGCCGTCGCCGCCTTCAGCGGCGCGATAGGCGTTCAGGATTATATCCTCCTCCGAATGGGAGACCACCGTGATGATACCTCCCCGAGCCCGGTAGGCGCCCAACGATTCGAGGAAGCCGGGGTAAAAGGGCGGGATCCTGCTGGTGTTGAACTCCCTCCAGATCTTATATTCGGTTTCCAGCTCTTGCGGGCTCAGGCCCAGTTCTTCGGTCAGGTAGTGCATGATCCCCGGCTCGAAGTTCTTCAGAAACCAGCCTTCCAGGTCGATCGCCGCGGTCCGGGGACGCAGCAAACGCATCGATTCCACGTGGGAGGGGTGGTGGATCAGGGCGGTGCTGTTTACCGCCGTATCGTCATGATCCAGGATCAGGCATTGATAAGGAAGGCTCATGGGTACTTCCAGATTTAACCGTGCCGGTTGGGCTAAAGTCAAGGCGGCGTTGCTATCCCTTTATCGCACCGGCTACCAGTCCTTCGATGAGCCGCTCCTTGGTGACGGCGTAGAAGATGAGCAGTGGGAGCATGGATAACAGCAGAGCCGCCATCATGGCCGGGACGTCGGCGCTGAACTCACCCTGGAAGTTCCACAACGCGAGGGTCAGAGGACGTTTCCAGGTCGAGTTGATGAGCACCAGGGGAAAGATGAACTCATTCCAGAGAATCACCGCGTTGTAGATGCCCACAGCCGTAACCGCCGGTCGCGAGATGGGCAGGACGATGTTCCAGAAGACCTGAAAGCGGCTGGCTCCATCGATGTAGCCGGCTTCTTCCAGGCTCGCGGGTATATCCGCCATAAACGAAGCCAGAACAAAAACCGCCACAGGCATATTGAAGGCCACAAATGGTCCAACCAAAGCCCAGAGGGTATCGTAGATGCCGAGGTTGCGGGTGATGATGTACACCGGGATGAGCGTGATATGCACCGGTATGGTGAGGCCGCCCACGAACAGGTAGTAGAAAAAACCGCTCAATCGAAAGCGGATTCTAGATAGACCGAACGCCGCCGAGCTTCCGGCCAGCAAAAGGATGAGGAGGGAGATGCTGACCACAAAGAGCGAGTTCGCAAGGAAGCGGGCGAAGTGGGTCGCCCAGACTTTCTGGTAGTTGGCCAAAGAGAACCGTCCCGGGAGTGTCCAGACATCGCCCATGAAAAACTCCGTCGAGGTCTTGAAGGAGTTCTGGACGAGAAAAATCAGGGGGTAGATCGTAATCACCACCCAGATCACCGCCAGGAGGTAAATCAACACCCGAGAGGCCACGGGGTTTCCGCTCCTAAGCATAGACGGCCTCCCGCTTGCCCAACCTTAGTACCAACACGGTCAGGAGGAAAGAGATCAGGAACATGAACACGGCCACGGTGCTGCCGTAGCCCATGCGGAAGCCGGTGAAGGCCTGCTTGTACATGTAGGTGGCCAGCAGCTCGGTGGCGTGATCGGGCCCGCCTTCTGTCATGACATAGATCAGGCCGAAGTACTTGAGCGAGCCGGTGAGGGAGAGGATCGCCGCGGTACGAATCGTATTCCGCAACAGGGGAAGGGTGATGCGGAAGAAGCTAACCGCGGGGGAAGCCCCATCGATGTAGGCTGCCTCTAAGAGCTCTTGGGGAATCCCGGCCAGTGCGGCGGCGAAGATCACCATGTAGAATGGTATGAACTGCCAGCATATGGTGGCGATCACGGCGGCCAGGGCCAGCCTGGGCTCTCCCAGCCAGCCGCGGGCCAGGCTATCCAGCCCGAACAGACGGAGCCCCCCGTTGAGCAGTCCGAAGTTCGGCTCGTAGATGAACTTCCAGGTGATGCCGATAGCCACGGCGGAGAGCATCATGGGTATGAAGTACAGGAGCTTGAACAACCGGGCTCCCCTCAACTGAGAAGATATCAGAAGACCGAGAGCCAGGGCCATGGGAAGCTGGATGACGATGGAAGCGACCACCAGGATCAGGTTGTTGGTCAGGCTTTTCCAGAAAAGCTCATCCTGAACAAGTTTAACCCAGTTCCCGAAACCGAGGTACAGTTTCTGCGGGGAGATGCCGTTCCAGCGGAAGAGACTGTAGTAAGCCGAAGCCGGGATGGGATACACGAAGTAGAAGCAGTAGATCAGCAGAGCGGGAAGCACAAACAGCAATGCGGCGAGAAAATTGTGTTTCTTCATCGCCTGTCCGGCTATGCGCAGATCACCGATGTTGGCGGTAAAAACACCCCCCGGTTCACCGGGGGGTGTACATGATCAAAGACACTTATTTTTTCATCTCTTCGATGATCGCCTGCTCGTGCCTGTGAGCTACTTCCTGCGGAGTCATCGAGAGCCCGAACAGAGACTGCACCAGGTCCTTGTGCAGCTCGCCCATGGCGGGCGGTAGGAATTGATCGTAGTAGACCTGCACATGTCCGGCCGCCTCGAAGGCCAGGGCCACCTTCTTCATGAGCGGATCTGTCGTATAGGTTGATGCGCCCTTGACCGGCGGCACGTAACCGGCTCCGGCCAGAGAATCGATAAAGGACTTGTTCATGATGAAATTCTTCAAGAACTCCAAGGCTTTGGCTTTGTTGCTGCAAGTAACGGAGATGGAGTAGTAATTCTGTCCGGGGCTTCCTATCAGGTCGGTGGGATCGCCCTTGCCTCCTTCTACTGATGGGAAGGGGAACAGATCCAGCTGCTCAAAGGTTTCGGGGGATTCCGCCTTGGCCTGTCCGATGAACCAGTTGCCCATCAGATGCACCCCCGCTTTCTTGGAGAAGATCAACATCCTGGACTGTCCCGTATCCTCATCCATGCCGTTGAACCCCGGAGGGAAGAAGCCGCGCCTGACCAGGTCCTGCAGAGCCTGTCCCGCCTGGATGTAGCCGGGAGCCTCGAAGCTGCCGCCTGGTTTACGGTAAAGGGCGTCCAGGAACATGTCGGCGCCGCCGTAACGGTCGGCCAGATACATGTAGAAGAAGGAACCGGGCCATTTGGTCTTGTTGGCCAGGGTAATGGGGATCACTCCGTTGGCCTTGAGTTTGTCCCCCATGGCGATGAAATCCTTCTGGGTCTTGGGGGCTGTCAACCCGTTTTGGGCGAACACGTCCTTGCGGAAGAAGAAAAACACCCCGGTCAGGCCCGAATAAGCGGCCCCGTAGGTCTTGCCGTCGAAGGTCACGGGATCGAAGGATGCTGGGATATAGGTCTTGAGCAGATCGCTCTTGATCTCGTCGATCGTGTCCACCATCCCGGAGTCGATATACTCTTTAAGCGGGCCGCCGCCCCAGTTGTGGAAGATATCCGGGGGTGTACCTGCGCCCATGGCCACTTTGAGCTTTGTCTTGAAGGGGTCGTTCTGGATGTGCACCATCTCCAACTCGATGCCGGGATTGGCCTTCATGAAATCATCGGCCGTCTTGTCGAGGATGCCGGGCAGCACCCCGGTGGTCTGCACATCCCAAAGGACGAGCTTTCCCTTCTCAGCTGCCGGTTTCTGCCCGCCGGCGAAAACCGACGCTGCGGATAGGAGAAGCAGACAGCAGAACAGCAACACGTACAACTTCTTCATATGAAACCTCCTCAGTTTTTACCGTCAGCGACTTAGAGCTGACAGATTTTATTTTGTATTTTCGCATATCGTATAACCAGTTGTCAACTATTTTCCTATTATGAAAGTATTTGACAAGCATTAATTTGTAAGTTATGCTACGTCTAGTTGACAGTTGTATTACAACTTTGGTTAGGCTATCTGCAATGAAGAAAACAACGCTGAAACCGGTAAAACGCAAGAGCGTCTCCTCCCAGGTCTACGAGCAACTCAAAGCACAGGTGCTGCACCGCGTCTGGTTGCCGGGGACAAAGCTTCCTTCGGAAAACCTGCTCGCCCAGCAGCTAGGCGTGAGCAGGGTTTCAGTCCGGGAAGGATTGCAGCGCCTGGTGAGTCTCGGCCTGCTCGAGACCCGGCACGGGGAGGGGACCTTCGTGTGCGAGTACGACGCCGGAACCTCGATGAACGCACTGCTCCCAATGCTGGCGCTTGATCCCGCCGATCTGTTCCACGTGCTCGAATACCGCAGGATCATGGAGAAGGGAACCGTCGTCCTGGTGGCTGAGAAGGCAACACCTGAGGATATAGCCGAATTAAAACTCAGCTACGCGAAGATGGTCCAGCAGAAGCACGACATCAGGGGTTTCGCCCACGCAGATCTCGAGTTCCATCTCGACCTGGCTAGAGCCTCCGGCAATCCGATCATTATGAAGGTCAACAGCATCATCAAGGACCTCTTGAGCGTTTCCATGGAGAACATAGTGGAAACCCTCGGCACGCGGGACGGTCTGGACTACCATCAGAGAATCATCGATGCGATCGAGGCGCACGATACGCTGCTGGCGGAGAGCATCATGGAGGAGCATATTGTCCGCACCATCCAGAGGCTATGTACAGAGGGAGGCTACACTATGCTCCAATCTCGTAGAGAGATTTCCACTACAGAGAAGCAGTGAAACTTGATACCGGCAACTCTGGAGATGGGATTGATATCCAAAGAAACAGTAAACAAACTGCAGAAGACGGCTCTCCAGCTCAGGTTCGATTTGTTGGAGATGATAGGAGTCGGTAAGGCCGGACACCTGGGCGGATCATCTTCACTCGCGGAAATCGTCAGCACCCTGTATTTCCACAAGATGCGCTTCGATCCCCGTAACCCGGACGATCCAGATAGGGACCGCTTCATTCTCAGCAAGGGGCACGCGGTGCTGATCCAATATGCGGCGCTCGTAGAGCTCGGCGTTATTCCCCGATCGGAACTAAAGCGGGTCAAGAGTCTGGGCAGCCCGCTCCAGGGGCATCCAGACATGGATGCAACCCCCGGTATCGAGGCGGTGACCGGTTCCCTGGGCCAGGGCTTGTCCATCGCCACGGGTATTGCTTTGGCCCTGCGCCTGGACGGACGGGACAGCCGTGTGTATGTCATCATCGGTGACGGGGAGCTGGCCGAGGGCCAGCTGTGGGAAGCGGCCATGGCGGCCTACCGGTTCAGGGTCGACAACCTCACCGCCTTTGTGGACCGCAATCGAATCCAGGCGTCCGGTCCGACCAGCGAGGTCTTCGAGATCCCCCATATAGAGGAGAAGTGGAAATCCTTCGGGTGGAACGTCATCGCCATCGACGGCCATGACGTGACCGCGGTCATCCAGGCCCTGGAAGCCGCTGAGAAGGTGACGGGCAAACCCACCGTCATCGTGGCCGACACGATCAAGGGCAAAGGCATCTCCTTTGCCGAGAACACCGCGGCATTCCACAATGCGGTCCTGACCGAAGAACAGCACAGTCAGGCTGTTGCCGAGCTGGAGCGGCAGAGGCGCGATCTGGCACATAGTGAGGCCGGGCATTGAGCACCGCGGCCTATCAGAACAACATGCGTGAAGCCTGGGGACGGGCCCTGGTCGCCCTGGGTGAAAAAAACTCGAATGTGGTGGCCTTGGAGGCCGACCTGGGAAAATCCACCCGTTCGATCTATTTCAAAGATGCGTTTCCCGAGCGCTACTTTGAAATGGGGATTGCAGAACAGAATATGATCTCCACAGCCGCTGGTCTGGCGCTGGGAGGCAAGTTGCCCTTCGTCCATTCTTTCGCCGTATTCGCCTCGGGGCGGACATACGATCAGCTGAGGAATTCGGTGTGCATCCCCAATTTGAAGGTCAGAGTGTGCGGCAGCTCGGGCGGCCTCTCTGATTTCGGAGACGGGAAGACGCACCAGGCCCTGGAGGACGTCGGAATCATGCGGGTCCTCCCCAATATGACCGTGCTTTGTCCGGCCGACGGCATCGAGACGACAAAGATGGTGGAGACCCTGGAGAGCTGGGGCGGACCGGTGTACGTGCGCATCAACCGCAACAACCTGCCGTTCGTGTACCCCGAGAACGAACCCTTCCGGATCGGGAAGATGTTCAGCCTGCGGGAAGGCACGGACGCGGTGGTTTTCGCCTGCGGCGTCATGGTTTCCAGATCCCTTCAGGCCGCCGAGGAGCTGGCCAAAGAAGGGATCGGCTGTCGGGTGGTCAACGTGAGCAGCCTGAAACCGCTCGATCGAGAGGCTGTCATCGAGTACACACGCGGGGTGAGAGCGATCGTGACCGCAGAAGAGCACACGATTATCGGCGGACTCGGCGCTTGCGTGGTCGAGGCCTTGCGGAAGGAACCCCACGCCCCCGTAGAATTTATAGGTGTAAAAGATCGATTCGGCATCTCGGCATCCAGTTACGAGGAGATACTGGTCGAATTCGGGCTGACTGCGGAGGCAATCGGCGGCGCAGTCAGGAGTTTGCTGGGGGCTTGATCGGGTGAGGCAGAGGATTATTCAGAGGAGAGTGAAGCGTGCGGCTCGCTGAAAAAGTGTCGGTGATCACCGGAGCGGCCCAGGGTCTGGGTGCCGTTATCGCCAAGCGCTTCGGAGGGGAAGGAGCTTTTGTTTTCGTATGCGATTCCCAGGAGGAAGAAGGCCGGAGCGTTGCCGCCGAGATCAACGCCTCGAGCCACGGTCCCGATCGGGCGGAGTTCTTGCTGCTCGATGTGCGTTTGGAGGACAGCTGGAAGCGTGTCCTCGGGTCCGTAGAGCAGCGCTGCGGACGGCTGGACATTCTCGTCAACAATGCAGGCGTGAACATCCGCAAGGATATCGAGGGAATGTCGACGGAAGAGCTGGATGCCATGCTGGCCGTGAACATCCGGGGCCCTTTTTTGGGAATCAAGCATGCCATACCCCTCATGAGAAAATCAGGCGGCGGCTGCATCCTCAATATGTCCTCCATCTGCGGTTTGATCGGTCACCGATACACGAACGAGGCTTACACCATGACAAAAGGAGCCATCACCCTTCTCAGCAGGTCCATTGCCGTACGCTACGCCGGTGAGAATATCCGCTGCAACAGCGTGCACCCGAGCACGGTGGATACGCCATCGGTGCGCGTCATCCTGCAGGAACCCAGGCGAAAGGCCGAACGTTTCGGGGAGGTCCCCCTGGGACGGCTGGCCACGGTGGCTGACGTAGCCAACGCCTTCGTTTTCCTCGCCTCGGACGAGGCGGCCTTTATAACGGGCGTCGCCTTCCCGGTCGATGGAGGGCTGACCGCATCGTGAACGGCGGCCTCAGCGGGTCTGTACCGCAAATTTGTTGACCCAGGAGGTCAACCCAGGAGGTCTTGACATGAACGATCACCACGGACGAGCCCGGGCCCTTCTAAGAAAAATGACCGTCAAGGAGAAGGTCGCCCAGCTGCACTCGGTTTGGCTGAACATCGAAGAGGACGGAAGCTTCACCTTTCGGAAGGCCCATGACGGGTTCATCGAGGAAAGCAGCGCCGATCCCGACTCGATCCTGAAGAACGGGATCGGCCAGATTACGCGCCCCCTCGGCACCCGTCCTATAGCCGCCGGGAGCTGCATCAGGGGGCTCAACCGCATTCAGAGATACCTGGTCGAACGAACCCGGTTGAAGATCCCGGCGCTTGCACATGAGGAATGCCTGCCCGGACTCATGGCCAAGGGAGCCACCCTCTTTCCGGCGGCCATCAACTACGGCTCTCTCTGGGATGAGGATCTTGTGAGAGAAGTGGCCGCCGCTATCGGCGAAGAGCTCTACAGCGTCGGAGCACGACAGGGGCTTGCGCCGGTTCTGGACGTCAGCCGGGATGTGCGGTGGGGCCGCACCGAGGAGACCTTCGGGGAAGATCCCTACCTGGTCGGCTGCCTGGCTACCGAATACGTGCGCGGCCTGCAGGGGGGGAACCGGCGCGTGTTGGCCACGCTCAAGCATTACGCAGGACATTCCTTCAGCGAAGGGGGGCGCAATCATGCACCGGTACGGGTCGGGGAGCTGGAGCTGAACGACGTCTTTCTGCTGCCCTTCGAGATGGCCGTGAAGTTGGCAGACGCAGGTTCGGTCATGCCGGCCTATCACGACATAGATGGGGAGCCTTTGAGTTCCTCCCGGCGCTACATCACCCGGATTCTGCGCGAACGGTGGGGCTTCGACGGTCTGGTCGTTTCCGACTATGAGGCAGTACGTCTGCTGTACGCCCACCACGGAGTGGCCCGGGATGAAGCGGAAGCTACCGCTCAGGCACTCCAGGCCGGTATGGACGTGGAGCTTCCGGGGTTCACCTGCTTCGGAACAGGTGTCGAGGAGGCGCTGTCCCGCGGGATTTTGAAGATGAGCACTGTGGACGAGGCGGTGACCCGCGTGCTTGTGGAGAAGTCCCGGCTCGGTCTTTTCGAAAATCCGTATGTGGAGGAAGGTGCGATCAGCCTCAACACCCCGGAGCACAGGAAGATCGCCGCTGAGGCGGCCGCCCGCTCGGTGGTGTTACTGAAGAACGACGGAATACTGCCGCTGCAAGACAGAGGAACGACGGCTCTGATCGGACCCCTGGCTGATGACCAGCTGGCCCTCTTCTGCGGCTACTCGTTCCCGGTGCACCTGATACGGGCCCAGCGCCTTATGGACACGAATACCCGCTACGCGCAGACCTTGCTGGAAGCCCTCGAGGGACGGGCATCCGCAGGAAAGATCCTCCACAGCAGGGGTTGCCAGATCTTCACCGAGAGACAGCTGGAGGCGCCCGTATTCCCGGGTGACGCGGGGGCTGAGAAAGGGCAGAAGAAGAGCACCATCAGCACGGATGAAAGCGGTTTGGAGGACGCGCTGGCTGCGGCCGCGGAGGCGGACCGGATAATCGTAGCCGTCGGGGATCTGTCCGGCCTGTTTCTCACCGGAACGGTCGGGGAAGGCTCCGACGCTTCCTCGCTCGCCCTTCCGGGAGTGCAGCAGAAGCTTGTCGACGCCCTGCTTTCCCTGGGCAAGCCTACGGTGATCGTCCTGCTGAGCGGCCGGCCTTACAACCTCGGCGAGGCTTTCTCCAGGGCCAACGCCGTGATCGAGGCCTGGTTCCCGGGGCAAGAGGGGGCAGCCGCCCTGGCGGGAATCATCTACGGGGATATCAATCCGGGCGGCAGGTTACCGGTTTCCTTTCCCAAGTCTGCCGGCGCCATGCCATACTTCTACAATCATAAGCTGAAATCTGCGGGCTCCCCGATCCACCCGGAGTTCGGAGCCGTGTTTCCCTTCGGGCACGGGCTGAGCTACACGAGCTTCGATTACTCCGATTTCCAGGTGCCGCACCGTAAGGTCCGGACCGATGGAGAGATCGAGGTGTCGTGCGCGGTCGAGAACAGCGGCGAACGGGTGGGGGACGAGGTGGTACAGCTCTACGTCCGCGACCTTGTCGCCAGCCTGGTACGGCCCGTCAAGGAGCTGAAAGGATTCAAGCGGCTAACTTTGAACCCGGGAGAGAGGAAAAGGGTATCCTTTGCTCTGCCTGTGGATCTCTTGAGTTTTACCGCCTCCGGAACGACCCGCGTGGTCGAGCCGGGGGAATTCGAGATCATGATCGGGCGATCCTCGGCAGACATCCTCTTCAGCGAAACAATCGAAGTGACCGGGAAACCGCGGGAGTTGCCGGCCAGGTGGAGGATGAAGACCGAGGCGATCGTGGTCTCCGCATGACAGTGATGTGAAGTCGACAGTTGGTAGGTGGAGGAGCGGCGACCATGAAGCTGCAGGTCCTGGACGTGAAGAAACGCTACGCAGCGGTGCAGGCAGTGGACGGCGTTTCACCCTGGCCGAGGTTGTGCGCCTGCTGCGAGCGTAGAGGATTTTACGACAGCTGCTCCAGCTTTACCGCGAAGCAGTGACCAAGGGACAGGATTATTTCCATGGGGAGTTGAAACTCGATCGTCGAGTCGAAGAGGAAGGTGACCCGGGCGGGAAACTCCTCATCGGCGGCGAAGAGGACACAGGCCAGTGGAATGCGGGGAAGGGGTTCGAAGGCGAAGGAGGCATCGCCGAAATCCAACACTTTTCCGCCCAGCTGCGAGCAGTGACGGCGAAACAGCTGGGCGTCCGAACCGTAGCGTTGTTCCAGCGTGTCGGTGGGCAGATGGTGTGGTCCGGTGAAGAAGTTGCTTCCGCCGGGCAGCTGTTTCTCATTGACCCACTGTCCCGACGGCTCGATCTCCGTGGCCCGGATCAGATAGATCAGCATCAGCAGCTCGAACTCAGCGTCTCCGGCCAGCGGGTCCTCCGCGGGACAGTGGATCCGCTCCGATGCCGGCTCCACCCGGTAGGGGGTGCCCAGCAGTGGCAGGTGGTAGCAGCCGTCCTGCCAGGAAACGCCTGTTCGTTTCTCCACCTCCCCGGAGTCCAAAGCTGCCAGGTCCTGCCAGTGTTTCTGGCGTCCCGAATCGAATTGAAAATCTCCCACGGCAACCCGAGTGTAGCCTCCCGGCCGGGGAAAGGTCAAATCTTTGTGGAAAAAACGGCGGTTTTCCCGTACTCTTGCTACGGGTAGGTTCGAGGTATGACGATGAGCAGAGGAAGGAGGCACCGGTGGCGGATGCACTTAGGGCGGCTTTCGTGGGTTTCCGGCACATGCATATGTTCGATATCCACGCTCATATGAATAAACGGGAGGATGTGGAGATCGTGGCTGTCTGTGAGCAGGATGCTCAGACCAGGAAAAGGCTAGTTGCGGAGGGCATTCCTGTCAGCCACACGAGTTTTCAGCAGATGCTTGTCGCCGTGGACTTCGATCTTCTCGTGGTGGGGGAAATTTTTGCCGGAAGAGGCGGATTGATCCGTGCCGCCCTGGAAGCGGGGAAGCATGTGCTGAGCGACAAACCGATCTGCACCGACCTGGGGGAGCTGGCAGAGATCGAAGCCCTTTCCGACAGGCATGGCCTGGCCGTCGCCGCCGCTTTGGATCTGAGGGACTGCGGAGCTTTCCTGAGCACCCGGGATCTGATCCACTCCGGCACTATCGGCACGGTCCGTACCGTCGGTTTCAGCGGACAGCATCCGCTGCTCCTGGACAGCCGGCCCGGGTGGTATTTCGAAAAGGGAAATCACGGCGGAACCATCAACGATATCGCAATCCACGCCGTGGACATCCTTCAATGGATCACCGGAGGCGGATTCCGCGAAGTTCTGGCTGCCCGGAGCTGGAACGCCGGACTTGCCGCTCATCCCAGATTCCACAATGCCGCTCAGTTGATGCTGGTCATGGACGGCGGCTGCGGGGTGATTGGAGATGTATCCTACGTCTCTCCCGATGGACTGCGCTATTCTCTGCCGCAGTACTGGCGCTTCAACTTCTGGGGTGATCGGGGAATGATCGAATGCGGGTTCAATCTGCCGGAGGTGCGGCTGTATCGCTGCGATTCGGATGCCGCCGAAGAACTGGAACCTCCACCGGACCACTCCGGGGGCTATCTGGATGGTCTGTTCGAGGCGATTCGGGCAGGAGGCGGCTATGGCAACGCTTCCCTGTTCTCCGCCACCGAGGTTTGCCTGAAAGCCCAGGCGGCGGCGGATCGGGGTATGTCCGGAATTCTGCTGAAAGACTGAATTTTTTCTTGCAATTTCTCCTCCGCTACACAAAAATAGGAGCAACGCCTATGAGCGAAGCAGGCCAGCCAAAAAAACGACTCGGTGAAGCTCTGGTGCAACGGGGGGCGATGACCGAAGAGCAGGTGAAACAGGTGCTGCTCAAGCAGCGTGAGCAAAGCGGAGTGGATAAGCTGTTCGGTGAGATCGCTGTAGAGCTGCACTTCGTCGATTCCCAAACGATCGAGGATATCCTCAACCAAGGAACGGATTGACGTTTAGCGGCTTGCGCCCTCCAGCAGAACCTGCAGCACAGTATCGATTGCAGATAATTCCGCGGTCAACTGCCGGACTGCTTCAGGAGTGAGAGGGAAAAAGCTGCTCTCCAGCTTGCGAAGCATCTGGTAGATCCCGTCCACCCCCCGACCGACGGACAGGTCGTCGTTCATTTGGCTTTCGAAACACCTGCGGATACCCCTGATCACCTTCTTAGCCTGCGGGTCTCCTGGATTCCGGTTGGAGGCGGGGCCCGGCTGCTGTACCAGCTTGCGAATCAGGCTGCGGATCGCATCTACGTACTCGGCGCTTCGTGTGAGGCTGGTATCGGTGAGGTTCAGCTTCCGGCGGTAGTGGGTATAGATCAGAAAGAAACGCAGGTGGTGGGGCTGGATGTGCCTGTTCAGCAGATCCTCCGGATAGCGGATATTTCCCAGGCTTTTGGACATCGTCCTTCCGTCGATCACCAGGTGTTCCCCATGCAGGTAGTAGTTCGCGTACTCTTTTCCCGATAGGGATTCGATCACCGCGATATTGTAGTCGTGGTGCCTGTATATGTTGTCGATGCCGCCGCAGTTGATGTCGATCTGGAATCCGAGACTCTCCGTGACCATGGCCGGATCCTGGATGTTCCAGGAGGGCCTGCCTCTGCCCAGCTCCGTATCCCAGTAACTCAGGTCCCCCTCCTGGTACCCATGCCAGAGAACAAAATCTCCCCGATTCCAGCGGCGGCCATTGTAGGTGTCCTTTTTAAAACGGACCTTCTGCTTCGGCCATCTGCTCATGTCCAGCCGGAACAGCTTGCCGAAGCCTTTGAACTTCAGGGGATCGAAAAACACCTTGTTCTCATGCCAGTATGCCAGGCCCTTCTTCAACAGTTCCTGGATCAAGTGAACCGCCTGGTCGATGCTGGTCGAAGCCCTGGGTATCTTCGGCGGAAGCTTGATTTTGAGAGTCTCGGTCTCCCTGTGGAAGTGCTCCGCCACCTCCGCGGCGATCTGCTCGGGCTTTTTTCCTAACGCCACGGCCTCTTCCAGCATCTTGTCTTCCACATCCGTCAAGTTGATAGTCCTCTTGACCTCGTAGCCCAGGTATTCCAGGTAGCGGACCAGGATATCCTCGTAGAGAAACGTGCGGTAGTTGCCGATGTGCGGACGGCGGTATGTGGACGGTCCGCAGGTGAAGATTTTGACCTCTCCCTCTTTCAACGGCCGAAAGTTCTCCTTGCTGCGGCTCATAGTGTTGTACAATCGAAGCATGCTTCCCCTCTCTTTCTGGCTTAAAATACCCAGATACTCGATTCGAGTCAAAGAGTCGCTGAAGAATTACCTTGCCCATTGTCGCCATTTCGAATATGGTATTGTGATACCGGCGCGAGCTTCTCACACCGGCAGAGCACATCGCAGTCAGCTGCGATCCGAGTAATAACACAGAATCAGGAGTAAACCCTATGGCAGATCTCAAGACAACCTATATGGGCCTGGAGTTGAAAAATCCCTTTATCGCCGGCGCCTCCGGCTATACGGCAAACCTCGACAGCATCAAACAGCTGGAGGAGGCCGGAGCGGCCGCCGTGGTGACCGCCTCCCTCTTCGAAGAGCAGATCCAGTATGAACGCTTCCGCCTGGAGGAGGATCTTCATCAGTTCGACAACCTGTACGCGGAGATGACGGACTTCTTCCCCAAGGTCAAGCACGCCGGTCCCAAGGAACACCTGGGTTGGGTGAAAAAGACCAAGGATAGTGTCGGGATCCCGGTGATCGCCAGTCTCAACGCCGTTAACCGCGACATCTGGGGTGAATGGGCGCTCCAGTTGGAGGATACCGGCGCAGATGCCCTGGAGTGTAATTTTTACGCCACCCCGAGCAGCTTCGATCAGAGCTCGCAGGACGTGGAAGCCGAGCAGATCGAGATCCTTGGTGAAATCAAGAACAAGATCAAGATCCCGCTGAGCGTGAAGCTGAGTGCCTTCTATTCGAATCCGCTGCATTTTATAAAGCGGCTCGATGAGGTCGGCGTTCGGGGATTCGTGTTGTTCAACCGCCTGTTCCAGCCTGACATCAACGTAGAGGAGCAGACCAATCGCTATAGCCACAGTTTGAGCACCGGAAACGAATACGAGGCTTCGCTGCGCTATGCCGGTTTACTTCACGGAAACATCCAGGGGGATGTGTGCGCGAACAGCGGCATCATGACCGCCAAGGATGCGATCAAGCTGATCCTGGCCGGAGCCTCCTGCGTGCAGATCGTCAGTACCCTGTACAAGAACAAGATCAGCAGCCTGGCTAATCTGATCAAGGAAGCCGAGTCCTGGATGGAGGGCAAGGGATATAAGGATCTCTCTGCTTTTCGGGGAAAGATGGACGCCAGGAACAACCAGGATCCTGCGTTCTACCGCCGCGCCCAGTACGTGAAAAACCTCATCAAGGCGGATTACTCTGCTTGAGGGCTACCCGGCCATGGAGAGGTAGCTCTTCAGCTCTTCGAAGACCGATTCCCGCTGATTGACCTCGATCTTGGTCTCCTTGATCGCTTTGCGGAGAACGTCGTCCCACTTGCTGTCCGGCAGATCCTCTTTCATTTCCGCCAGCAACGTGAGTATTTCGGCGTTGTCTTTCAGGTTGTAGATCTTCTTGTCGTCGTGGTAGAAGAGGGAATAGAGCTTCTTGATGTAGTCCCCGACACTTCTTTCGGCACGGTTTTCCAACCGTTTCTCGATCAGCTCTTCTTTCTTGCGGGCTCTTTTAAACTCTCTATCGATCCTGTCGATATCCGTGCTTTTCATATCACCCCTCCTCCTACACTGACAAATATAGTGAAAGGGTGGACGAAAAACAAGATGGGTGGACCCCCCTGGGCCCCCCGCCTTTTTAAGATTGACAACGGAAAATGGCGGTGTTACGCTTCTCCTGTCACCGTACAGCTCCCGGTGCAGTCCCCGGGAGCTCGATTTTCGTTTAGAAGGGGGAGTGGACATGGGTGATACCATACCGAAACTGATGTTGGAGTTCCTCCGCAGGGAACCGGAATTGACGGTTCAGTGGTCCAAGGACGCAACCGGTGCATTCCAGCCGATCGTCTGGAGGCAGATGTACAGTGAGGTCGAGGCCTTTGCCGGGGGTTTGTTGAGCCTGGGGGTGAAGCGGGACGACCACATCGGTTTGATCTCCGAGAACATGAAGGAGTGGTTGTGGACCGATCTGGCCATCCTGTCCATTGGCGCCGTGGATGTGCCCAGGGGTTCCGATTCCACGGCCCCCGAAATCCAGTACATTCTCGACCATGCCGAATGCGCCATATGCATCGTGGAGAATCTACCCCAGCTGGAAAAGGTACTCTCGATCAAGAAAAGCCTGAAACGGATTAAGACCCTGATCGTTCTGGGACCGGATTTCTACAAGGTGGACAGGGATGCCGTCGCCGGGATGGCGAAAAACGCCGGAGTCAAGATTTTTTCATTCCCGGAGGTTCAGGAGCAGGGCCGGAAGTATCTGTCCAAACATCCGGGGTGTATCGAGGAGGAGATTGCCAAGGGCAAGTCGGAGGATCTGGCCACCCTGATCTATACCTCCGGAACCACCGGGGAGCCCAAAGGTGTGATGCTGACCCACAGCAACTACATGCATCAGATACCCACCCCATTGAAGCAGATCGACATCCAAAAGGGAGACATCTTCATTTCCGTCCTGCCGATCTGGCATTCCTACGAACGGGCCATCTGCTATGTGGCCATATTCGCCGGCTGCTCCATGGCTTACTCCAAGCCGGTGGCTCAGGTCATGGTGGAGGATCTGGGCAAGATCCGGCCGCAGATCTTTCCCTCGGTTCCCCGCATCTGGGAATCTGTGAAGAAGGGGATCATCCGGAATATCGAGTCCGGCAGCGCGGTGAAAAAGGCCCTGGCCTATTTCTTCATCGGAGTAGGTACGGCGCACTCGAAGCTGAAGGTGCGCCTGCTGGGCTTGCGGCCGCGATTCAAGAAGTTCAGCCGCTTCCTCGATGCCCTGATCAGTTTCCTGCCCTTCCTGATGCTCACACCCTTCAACGCTCTCGGACAGCTGTTAGTGTTCAAGAAGATAAAGCAGCGGCTGGGAGGGAAATTCAAGTTCGGCGTGTCCGGTGCCGGGGCCCTGCCGCCCCACGTGGATGATTTTTTCGCCGCTGCGGGGATCCTGCTGCTTGAAGGTTACGGACTGACCGAAACGTGCCCGATCGTGTCGGTACGCAGGAGTGATCGCCCCGTCCCCGGCACCATCGGTCCGCCTCTGGAACAGTTGGAGGTCAAAGTTGTGGCGGAGGACGGCAGCCAGCTACCTCCGGGCCGCAAGGGCGTGCTCTATGTCCGGGGTCCCAACGTGATGAAGGGCTACTACAAAAGACCGGATCTGACCGCCCAGACCATCACCGCAGACGGTTGGCTGAACACCGGGGATCTGGCCATGCTGACTCACGATGGGGAGATAAAGATAATGGGGCGGGTCAAGGAAACCGTGGTTCTGTTGGGCGGGGAGAATGTCGAACCGAGTCCGATCGAGGATACGATCACCGAGTCGGACTATGTCGATCAGGTCATGGTCGTTGGTCAGGATCAGAAGTATCTGGCCGCCCTGGTGGTGCCCAACTTCGACAGCCTCAAAGGATTTGCCGAGGAGAACGGTATCCCCTTTGATAAACCCGAAGACCTTCTGGAAAACCAGAATGTGTACAAGCTGATCATGGACGAGATCGACTCCCGGGTCGGGCCGAAGAGGGGCTTCAAGCTGTTCGAGCGTATCAACAAGGTCAAAATACTGGCCAGGCCTTTTGAGAGCGGCAGGGAGATGACCCACACCTTGAAGCTCAAGCGGGATGTGATCTACAATGCATACGACAGGGAAATCAAGGAATTGTTCAAGGAACGGCTTAAGTGAGAATTCTCATTGTTGAAGATGAACTGACAAGCAGGGAGCTGCTTAAGGTAATCCTCGAGCCCTACGGGACCATCCAGACCGCGGCCGATGGGATCGAAGCGATGAAGGCCTTTAATCTGGCGCTGGCAGACAAGCCCTACGACCTCATCTGTCTGGATATCATGCTGCCTAAGCTGGACGGGCAGCAGGTGCTGAAAGGCATCCGAAAGATCGAGGGGGACAGGGGAATCCTCGGTCCGGATGCCGTGAAGATCATCATTATTTCGGCCCTGGGCGACTTCGAGAACGTAACCGAGGCCTTTTCCTCCCAGTGCACCAGCTACATCACCAAACCGATAGATGCCGACAAAATCGTAGCGGAATTGACGAACCTCGAGTTGATTTAGAGGGAGTATGACCTACCTCATCATCCTCCTGATGCTTATCCTGGCCTACCTGTCGGGATCGGTGAACTACGCAATCATCGTCACCAGGCTGGCAGCCGGAAAAGATATCCGGACCCTGGGCAATAAAAATCCGGGTACGGCGAACGTCGGCCGCAGCGTGGGGAAAGGCTGGGCCGCCGTGGTTTTTGTTCTCGACGTGGCCAAAGGACTGGGACCGATGATCCTGACGCGCCTGGTTTTCTTCCCGGGGGATGCCTGCTGGGAATACTTCATCGTCGCCGCGGTGGGAATGGCCGCCATCACCGGACACTGCAAACCCCTTTTTTTCCGGTTTCGCGGGGGCGGTGGAATAGCCACCTCGATCGGGGTGTACGGTTTCTTCATTCCGGCGGAAATGCTGCTCTGTTTGGTGGTCTCATTTCTGATCGCGATCCTTTTCATCAAGGGGGTCCGCTTCCGCGTCGGCCAGGGGGTTCCGATCCTGTTCGTCTCCATGACCCCCTTCGTGACCCTGGTTCTGAGCTTCTTCATGGACCTGCCCCTGTTCACGGGGCGCAGTTTGGGAGGGCATCCCTGGTACGTTCTGGTTATCACCTTCGGCCTGTCGTTGTTCATAATCGGAATGAACTTCTCCTTCGTCAGCGGACTGTTCAAGCGGGCCGATCCCTAGAACCGACCGCCGGGACTTGACGGAGAGAGAAGAATATAGTAAGAATACTATATTCATATATTCGATATCCCAATGGGATGTCGACCAAGGTGAGGCGCCTATGCAAATAACCAAGACCGCCCTCTCGGAGCTGCTCGATGTCCTGAAAGAAAACCAGGGTAAGAATCTTCGGGTGGTGTTCAAGGGCTTCGGATGAGGCGGACCCCGTTTGGGATTGGCTCTGGATGAGCCTCAGAACGGTGACCAGACCTACAACGTCGAGGGGATCGACATCCTGGTAGACAAGCGGGCCCTGCCCTATGCCGTCGAGAGCACCGTAGACTATATCGACAGCATGTGGGGTAAGGGCTTCACGATCCGCCCGGCCTACGGGGGAGCCTGTTAGCCCGCATTTTTCACCATTCCCCTTACATAATCCAGTACGACATCCGTGGGGGCGCAAACTCTGCGTCCCCGTTGCAGCGCGAGCAGCTCCCGGTAGCTTTCCAGGATCACCCTGCGGGCTTGTGCGGCGGTATCCGGGTACAGGAAAGGCGCGCCGGCAAACAGCTCCGAGACGAATCGCCTGATTTCCCAGTCATCGTATTCGGGAAACAGGCGGGAGAGCAAAAACAGGGAAGGTCCGATATCGAGCAGGCTGTGCTGTTTCACCAGCAGTACCGCCTCTGTGATCCGCAGGGCCAGCCTGTAGGTCTGGGCTGTCAACTCATCGCCGGATGCACCCTTCGGGTCCAGTTTCATTACGATTTTTCGCGCCTGGTGATAATTGTAGCAGATGGTGAGCACGTGGAGACTGGGAATGCAGTGCAGGTGGGGATCGAAGGCAACGATCAGGAGGGAGTGGGGATTGGTAAGCACGGCGCGCCGGGAGGTGGTCGTGGACTGGCAGCGCCGGTACACCCTTCCCGCTGCATGATAGAGCAGGACCACATCCCGCATCATCCCTTCGATATCCCCTAAAGCGGATTTTCCGTACCTCCGGTACAGGCAGGACAGCGTCTTCATCCATACGCTGAAATAACCGAGGTACCTGGGAAACAGGCCCGGGTTGAAGGGCAGGGAGTCGTCCAGCGGGTGAAACACGACTGCGACCGGCCGGATACCCGGCTGCCGTCGGGACCGGAATTGGAGGAGGAAGAACTCCCGCAGTGCTGCCTTGAAAAGCTGGATTCCCCTCCGGCGGAGCCGGCCATGGCGAAGGATCAGTCTGATGCTCGCCCCGAGACTGAGCCGTTCCAGATCCATGTCAGCCCTTATCCATGGCTAGTCGGTCTGTTTGAGAGTCTGTAGTGCCCTTTCCGCGCCTTCCTGAAACGCGCCGGCGGCGGCACGAAAGGGAAAACCGACGACAACGCTGAGCCCGCTGTACAGTGTATCGTGGATGAAATTTGTCAGCAGTTTCACATAGGCGCTGCGGATGACGGCGCCCTTTTCGTCACGAAAAAGCAGACCGGAGAGCTCAAAGGTCTTTACGATAGTGGCTATCTGCTTGCTCACGATCGGATGGAGTGTCTTCAGGAGTTTCAGATAGCGGCTCTTGTACTCCGGATCTCCCTCCACAAGATTGCGGATCTGGCGGTGTCGGTCCCGTACCGTCGATCCCTTCCTGTTGGTCTTGGACGGTACCAGAGATCTGATGAGCTCGGTGACGGTCCGGGATTGAAACAGCTTGTAGAGGGAGAAGTAGAACAGAAGCAGGCCTCCCTGGTTCGCCATCGGCGGATTCAGGCTGCTGCTTCGGTTGATGGCCACCAGCAGAGCGGACAGCTCCCGGTCTACGGCCTTGTCCGCAACAATGGCGGTACCGGCGGCAAAGGGATTCTTTCTCTCCTCCAGGCGATGGAGTTTTCTCTCCAGCAGATCCATGGTTCGGATGATCCGCCGGCGCAGCGGGTCGGAGTTGAGTTTCTGCAGGAAACTGCGGAAGCCTCTCTTCTCCGCGGGCGTGAACACATCCGCCCTGCTGACCGCCGCCGCAGGATCGGGCGTTCCTTCCGGCCGCGCTCGAAGCTGAAGTTCCAGCAGGATGCGGAGATAGCGTCCGATCTCATCCAGATACTCATCGATATCCCCTATGGTTTTGTGATGGCTCAGGAACTGCCTGATCAGCTCGAAGGAATGGTTAGAGATCGTGGAGGCGGCCAGGGTGGCGATCCGTTCTTCGTGGATGAACATCAGGGTATCCAGAAGAAAGCGAAGCACGTTTTCATCAGCCCCGGGACTGCCCCTGAGCAGATTCAGGGCCGGGTCTTCGGGCACACTGGCGAAATCCCGAAGGCTGACTGAAGCCCGTTTGTCGATCTGCAGCTCTTTGGGCACGTTGCGGTTGTAGTTGCCCACGATATCCTTCGGGTTGAAGTGATTGCGGGTATTCGAGGCGAAACGGTTGTGCCAGAGATGGATCGTGAGATCCTGGTACACATCGCAGGCTCGTTTGATATAGGCGCCTGCGGCGGCATGAGCCGTGGGTTCGGGATTGGTCACCAGCAGGACCATCCCCATAAAGGGCAGAAAAACGAGATTCTCCTCGAACTCACTGCCGGCGGGCAGGTCGAACACGAGCAGCTCGTAGCGGCCGTCCAGATCCCCGGGCAGATCACGGTAGATCTTTTCCAGCAGGGCGCTACGTTCCAGTTTTTTGAGCTTGGGCGAGGGGAAGATCAGATCCAGATGTTTGAACACCGCAGTTGTCAATCTATCCAGTCCGGCACTCCTCAGGTCGATGGTCTGCTCCTCCACGGCCGATTCGGCCTCCACCAGATCCAGAAGCGTGGCGATGTCGGAGAGCGGATCCAGATCGATCAGAGCGGTGGAAACCCCCTTGCGGGCGTAGTAGATGGAAAGATTGACCGCCGTGATCGTCTTTCCTACGCCACCCTTCCCCGAAGTGACGGCGATGGACTTGTTGCGGACAGCTGTGACCTCCCGATTGCCGCCTCTGTGCAGCAGGTGGCTGACCGTGCTTTTGAGTTCGCCTGAAATCTGGGCTCCCCGTTTGAAGATCTTGCTCATCCCGTTGCCGGCATTATCGTAATAAGTATCGGTACTTTTCTCAAGTTGAAGTTCATTTTCGTGAGGATCGATTCCGAAAAGTAAAGATAGTAGAGAAAGGGAAGAGAATCAATGCCCGATAGTTATCGAATCTTGATCATCGATGATGAACCCCGGATGTGCGAAAGCCTGGCTAAACTGCTCGGTGACCGGGGTTACCTGGTAAACAGCGCCAACACGGCCGAAGAGGGAATTCGACAGCTGGCACAGGGGGCCTATGAGCTTCTGCTTCTCGATATCGTGCTCCCCGATATGAACGGACTGGAAGTCCTCGAGTACGTCCACGGCAGATACCCCGAGCTCCTGGTGATCATGTTCTCCGGATTTGCCTCCATCGAATCGGCGGTCAGCGCACTGAAAAACGGCGCTTTTGACTACATCCGCAAGCCCGTCGAATACGAAGAGCTGATCAAACGGGTGGACAACGCTCTGGAGCAGAAGCGGCTGGTGCGGGAAAAGGAGGCCATCCACTGGGCGTTGGAGCAATCCCAGAGGAGGTACAAATACCTCGTGGAAAACTCGCCGGACATCATCTACACCCTCGACGATCAGGGCCGTTTTTCCTTCGTCAACGATGCCTTTGAGAGGCTCCTGGGAGTGAAGCGTGACCAGGTCATCGGCAAACACTACTCCCAGGTCGTTTGCGCAGCGGATCTCGAGAAATCCGAGCACGTGTTCAATGAACGACGGACCGGCAGTCGGGCTTCCTCCGGTGTGGAGCTGCACCTCCGCAAGCCTCGAGAGGGCGGGAAGCGTAACGGTTCAGGGACCAAGCCCGAGGTTCCCGTGGAGATCAAATCCCAGGGGATCTACGATAGGGAGCCTCAGGACAGTGAAAAGAATTTTCTCGGAACCTATGGCGTGGCCCGTGATATCCGCGACCGAAAACTTCTAGAAGAGCATTTGCAGCAGGAGGAGAAGATGGAGGCGGTGGGCCGTCTGGCCGGCGGAATCGCCCATGACTTCAACAATTTCCTGGCCGCGGTCGTAGGGAACGTGGCCCTGGCCAAGATCCATGCTCAGCCGGCTGATGATATCTATACACGCCTCGAGGAGCTGGAGAGGGCTGCGCTACGCGCACGCGGCCTCACCCAGCAGTTGATCACCTTCGCCCAGGGCGGCGTGCCGGTCAAGCTGCCGGGGACTCTCCCCGATCTGATCAGGGATGCCTCCACCTTTGTTCTGCGGGGATCCAACGTGCGCTGTACCTACCGTTTCCCCAGCGATCTCTGGTGGGCCGAGTTCGATCAGGGGCAAATCATCCAGGTGATCCAGAATCTCATCATCAATGCCGATCAGGCCATGCCCGACGGCGGCGTCGTTTCGGTGGAGGCGGAAAACGTCACGGTGACCGCCTCCTACCGGCTTCCTCTGAAAGCGGGTCGCTACATACGGATCGTAATAGAAGACGACGGCTGCGGGATTCCCAAGGAGAACCTGAGCAAGATCTTCGATCCCTTCTTCACCACGAAGAACAACGGGACCGGTTTCGGCCTTGCCACGGCGTACTCGATCCTCAAGAATCATGACGGTTATCTGTACGTAGAATCCGAGCTGGGCGCGGGCACCCGCTTTTACCTGTTTCTGCCCGCCACGGACAGAAAAGACGTTAAGAGTGCGAAAAACACGGGGGTCAAGCTGTACAGCGGCAAGGGCAAGATCCTGGTGATGGATGACGACACCAGCCTGAGGGACGTCTATGCCCGCCTTCTCACCCATCTGGGCTACGCCCCCACGGTGGTGGCTACCGGTGAGGAAGCGCTGTCCCGCTATTCCCAGGCAAAACAGACCGGAACGCCCTTTGCCGCGGTAATCATGGATCTGACCGTACCCGGTGCCATGGGGGGCAAGGAGGCGGTGCAGCGGCTGCTGGAGATCGATCCCAAAGCCATCGCCATCATCTCCAGCGGCTATTCCAACGATCCGGTCATTGCCAACTTCCGGGACTACGGCTTCAAGGACGTGATCGGAAAACCCTTCACAGCCGAGAAGCTGAGCGAGGTTCTCTGGAAGGTTTTGAAGTAACCTCCTTACTTTTTGCTGCTCCCGCGCCTATACTGTGATCGGCATTCACAGGTCCGCAGTGAAACGAGTCGTGTTCACCAGCTTGCAAACCAAGATCCTCTTCTACGCCTTTGTTCCCTTTGTTCTGGTCATCGTCATCATCGTGATCGTGGGCATCCAGGTTTTCGAACGGGTTCCCCAGCGGGTGGCGCAGCAAAGGGAGAGCGAGCTGGCTCGCGTGGTGGCCGGCCAGGTGGAACTCAGGCTGGCTGAAGCCGGTTCCACCCTGCTCGGGCTGGGAACCGCCCTGATGAACCGCCAAGTCCAGGCCGGCGGTCGGGCCTTTGATTCGGGTCCCTTCGACGGCGGCATAGCCGTTTACGATCCAGACGGGGTCCTGCTCCGGGCCCAGCCGGCTGGAGAGGGTTGGGAGGGGCTGATCTCCCGGGAGCTGGACACCCTGCTTCGGCAGCGCAGGCCCACCTGCTCCGACATCCTTCGCGACCCCCGGAGCGCGGAACCGGCTCTGGTGTTTGCCGTGCCGCTACTCACGGAGCAGGGTGAGGTGCAGGGGGTCGCGGCCGGAATGGCCACCCTGAGCACTTCCCCGTTGATCGGGAGCTTCGCCTCGCTGTTGGAGTCTGCCAGAAATCGCAGCGGCTACGCCTACCTGGTGGACGGCCGGGGAAAGTTCATCTACCACCACAACCGCTCACTTTGGGGAACCTCGCTGGCCGGAACCGTACCGATGATGGGCGCCACCTACGGGTTGAACGGCGCGGTTCTGACCAGGGATGTCACCGGGCAGAGGGTGATCACCGGATATGCCCCGGTTGCCGGTACGAACTGGGCGCTGATTACCACAGAGCGATGGCGGGTGATCGTCGGTCCGCTGCGCCTGTACAGCCTGGTGCTTCTGGGGGTTCTGGTCTGCGGGGCCGCGGCCTCGGTCCTCCTGGTCCTGTTCGCGGTGGGAAGGATCCTGAAGCCGATCCGGGACCTGACCCGCGGGGCCGAGAGGATAGCGGCCGGGCAGTTCGATCATCGGATCGTGGCCGTCACCGGTGATGAGATCGAAGACCTGGCAAGCCGCTTCAACTCCATGGCGGATTCCCTCAAGAGCCTGTACCGCGGTCTGGAGGAGAAGGTCGCCTCCCGCACCGCGGAGGTGCTGCAGCAGCAGCGCCGCCTCGCGGTCCTGGAGGAGCGAAGCCGGGTCGCCCGGGACCTGCACGATTCGGTGAGCCAGTCGCTGTACAGCGTGACCCTGTTCTCCGAAGCGGCGCGCAGACATCTGGCGGCCAAGGATGTCGGACTGGCCGAACGGTCCCTGGATCATCTGATCGGCGCCTCCCGGCAGGCGTTGAAAGAGATGCGGCTAATGGTATACGAGCTGCGCCCCTCCGAGCTGGAGAGCAGAGGCCTGATCGGAGCATTGCGGCAAAGACTCGAAAGTGTTGAAAAGCGGGCGGGAATCGAGGTTTCAATCGATGCCCCGGCAAACCTGGTTTTGCCCGACTATCTGGAACAGGAGTTGTACAGCCTGGCCCAGGAGGCGCTGAACAACGCCCTCAGACACGGCAAGGCCCGCTCGCTGAGGCTCAGCCTGCACCGCCGGGATGAGGTGATCCAGCTGGAGGTACGGGACGACGGTGTGGGATTCGAGGCAAGCAGGCTCCAATCAACCGGCGGAATGGGCATCCGCGGCATGGAGGAGCGGGCGCATGCGCGTGGGGGGGGGCTGCTGGTCGAGTCGGCTCCGGGTCAAGGCACCCTGGTGCGGGTGCGGATCCCGACAGGAAAGGGGTGAGAGTATGGGGGAAGAGACGATCCGGATTCTGATCGCAGATGATCATGCTGTTGTCCGACAGGGTCTGCTTGCGCTGATCCAGACGGAGGAGGGCATGGAGGTGGTAGGGGAGGCTGGGGATGGGGCGGCGGCCGTAGAGCTGGCCGCAGCGCTCCGGCCGGATGTGATCCTGCTGGATCTGGTCATGCCCCGCATGGATGGAATCGAAGCGATCCGGGGGATCCGCCAAAACGACCCCGAGGCACGGATCCTGGTCCTGACGAGTTTCTCGGAAGACGAAAAGGTTCTCACCGCGATCGAGGTCGGAGCCATGGGCTGCCTGCTCAAGGACGCCACCCCGGATGAGCTGCTGCGGGCTATCAGGGACGTGCATCAAGGCCGCTGCGCTCTCCACCCTACAATTACCCAAAAGCTGATCCGGAGGATGCGGAAAACGGATGCCCGCAAACCGGTGGAGGAGCTCACCTCCAGGGAGATCGAGGTGCTGCGCTGTATCGCCCGCGGTTTGTCCAACAAAGAAATCGGGAACAAGCTGTTCATCAGCGAGCCCACGGTGCGGACCCATGTCAGCAATATCCTGATGAAGCTCCAGCTTCCCAACCGGACCCAGGCGGCGTTGTTTGCCGTCCGGGAGGGACTCGTATCCCTGGAGGAATAGTACCGCCGCTTCGCGACAGCTCTACGACATTTGGATGAGCCCCTGGGTGCGAAAAAATCCATCATTGTTCCGATGTACCGGGCCTCATCCTGAGGTAATCTTGAAGACAAGATAATCACAACGTATGAGGAGGGTATTCAATGAATATCAAGGTATTGACCGCGGGAACCGTGCTGCTGCTGTCCGCGCTCCTGCTCAGTAGCACCGTGAGCGCTCAGAGCAGCGAGGGGCGTTTCCCTTTCGGCACAGAGGGATTCTCCGGAGGTCCCCGTATCCTGGACCGGCTGGCCGGCGGGGATGAGCGGGTAAGCGGAACCGGGCGGATCGTTACTGAGGAGTTTAACATTCGAGGTTTCAGCAGAATCGATGTCAGCCATGCCTTTCAGGTGGAAGTCATCCGGAGCAGCTCCTACAAGGTCGAGGTCCGGATAGACGACAATCTGAGGGAGCATCTGCGCATCGAGAAGAGGGGAGAGACCCTGGTGATCGCTTTGAAACCCTATAGAAGCTACAACCTCCACAATGCCACCATGGAGGCGGAGGTCCACATGCCGGACCTGCGGGGGATCGAAGCCAGCGGGGCCAGTGATGTGCGTATCAGCGGGTTTTCTTCAGGCCAGGATTTCGAGGCGGATCTGTCCGGAGCCAGCTATCTGGATGGTGAGATCACGGCTCGGGATGTACGCATAGAGGTCTCCGGGGCCAGCCGGGTTCGTCTGCAGGGCGAAGCGGAGGATCTCAGTCTTGACGTGTCCGGTGCCAGCAACCTGGATCTGGAGGATTTTCCGGTTCAGGATGCCGACATAGAGCTCAGCGGTGCGAGCGAAGCCGAGGTTGTGCTGAGCGGGACCCTGGATATCGAGGCCAGCGGGGCGTCCCGCCTGTACTTCCGGGGAACTCCCACCATGGGTCGCATCGATCTGTCCGGGGCATCGTCGATCAAGCGCCGCTAGCCCGGCCGAGGCCGGAGGATGCCGGCCCGGCTGCCCCGGCCGGCGCACCCCAGGTCGGCCGCGCCCCGGGGGGGCGGTCTTGCGATAGTGTGTCTTGAGTTTTCCTCATCTTCCGATGCCCTGGGGTTGGCCTGATCGGTTGGAGGAAAACGCCTTTTTTGCGTATACTTAGGCCCATGCCAACGAACGTAGGTCCGGAGTACAAGAAGGCGGAGGAGGCGTTCCGCGCCGCCAAGACCATCGATGAAAAGATCACC
>Ga0307426_1000146_pt1 | contig 45042 bp, 35 predicted proteins | sample SalMarWE160340MG_FD_202165 | JGI IMG/M metagenome (GOLD analysis project Ga0307426, IMG submission 202165) | Salt marsh sediment microbial communities from the Plum Island Ecosystem LTER, Massachusetts, United States - WE1603-40 | ecosystem: Environmental > Aquatic > Marine > Intertidal zone >... | reverse complement strand
AAGGAGTCGATGCCGCCGTGCTCCACCGCGACCGCCAAGAGCGCGCCCACGACGATCACCGAGGAGATGGCGTTGGTCACCGACATGAGCGGGGTGTGCAGGGCCGGCGTGACGCTCCACACCACGTAGTATCCGACGAAGATCGCCATCACGAACACCATCAGCTCGTAGACGACGGGGTCGATGGCACCGCCGATGCCGCCGGCGGCGAACGCCGAGACGGTGCTGGCCAACAACAAGCCGGCAGCGACGATGAGTTTCCCTAGCGCGTTCCGCATCAGGCCGCTCCCTGTGTCAGGCTCGGGTGCACGAGCTTGCCGTCCTTGGCCAGAAGCGTGCCCTTGACGATCTCGTCGTCCCAATCGACCTTCAAGACCTTCTCGGTCTTGTCGATCATGGTGTCGAGGAAGGCCAGGAGGTTCTTGGCGTAGAGGCTCGAGGCGTTGACCGGGATCTCGCCCGCCAGATTGAGCGGCGCATAGATGCGCACGCCGTTGGGCGTGGTGGCGGTCTTGCCGGGCTCGGTCAGCTCGCAGTTGCCGCCGCGCTCGGCGGCAAGGTCGACGATCACCGCGCCGGGCTTCATGCTCTCGACCATGGCGCGGGTGATGAGCCTGGGCGCCGGCCGCCCCGGGATCAGCGCCGTCGTCACCACGATGTCCTGGTTCTTGATGTGGTTGGCGACGAGCTCGGCCTGCTTGGCCTGATACTCCGCCGACATGGGCTTGGCGTAGCCCGCCGCCGTCTGCGCTTCCTTGAACTCCTCGTCCTCGACCGCGACGAACTTGGCGCCGAGCGAGGCCACCTGCTCCTTGGTGGCGGGGCGAACGTCGGTCGCCGTGACCTGGGCGCCGAGCCGGCGCGCGGTGGCGATGGCCTGCAGCCCGGCGACGCCCACGCCCATGACGAATACTTTTGCGGCGGGCACCGTGCCCGCCGCTGTCATCATCATCGGCATCGCCGAATCGAACATGGCCGCAGCATCGACGACGGCCTTGTAGCCGGCGAGATTTGCCTGGCTCGACAGCACGTCCATCGATTGCGCGCGGGTGATGCGGGGCATGAACTCCATGGAGAACAGCGCCGCGCCGCCGGCGGCGAGCGCCTCCAATCCAGCCCGGTCGCCGTAGGGGTCGAGCATCGCCGCCACGATGGCGCCGGGCTTCAAGGCCTTGACCTCGTCGGGGCTCGGCCTGCGCACCTTGAGGAGAACGTCGGCATCGGCCAGGGCATCCGCCGCGCTGGCGACAATCTCGGCACCCTGCGCCTTAAGCACCGCATCGGAGAAGCGCGAGCGCGCGCCCGCACCCGCCACGACCTTCACGTGAGCGCCCAGCGCGGTGAGCTTCTTGACCGTCTCGGGCGAGACCGCGACACGCGGCTCGTCTGCCCCCTCCGCCGTAACAGCTATGGTGACCATGGACACTTCCGATTGTGCGGAGGACTGTGGCCGTCGGAAGGGCGCGAAAGCTGCACGGGCTGCGTCCCGCCTCGCGTTTCCGACCGGGCCGCGCTCGGCTCCGGGGTCTTAGACCAGGAAATAGGCCATTCCCGCCAAGAGAAGGACGAGGAACACGATCGCGACTTTGGTGAACTGCAGGAACTTCATGTAGGTCTTTTGGTGCTCGGCATAGTCCATCGCTGGATTGCCGCCAGACAAATCAATGGCCACGTTTCCACTCCCTCGGGTTTCCTGTATCCCGGTTTCCTCGTACCCTAACGCTCGCCCGCTATCAAGCCGCTCGGCGACAAGCCATTGAGCCCGTGTGGCATTTGCCGCAGCGCAACGCTGCACTGCGGCACGCATATGGTTAGGATTTTGCGGTAGTCTGCGCGCCAGAGCCCTGCATCTGCCAGATCGCCGCCCGTGGACACCTTCGAGCTCATCCAGCGCCTGGCCGTCGCACTCGCCATCGGTCTCATTATCGGCATCGAGCGCGGCTGGAAGCAGCGCGAGGAGCCCGAGGGAGAACGCGCGGCGGGCTTGCGCACGCACGCGCTGGCGGGGCTTCTGGGCGGCATATGGGGAGCGCTGGCCCTGGCGGGCGGCGCCTGGGGCGCGGCAGCAATCGGGCTCGCCTTCGTCGCCTTCACGACCGTGATCGCCACCTTCCGCTATCGCGAGATGGTCCACGACGAGACCTTCGGGGCAACCACCGTCGTCGCCGGCATGGTTGCCTTCTCGCTCGGCGTGCTGGCGGTAATGGGCGACCTGACGGCGGCGGCGGCGGCGGGCGTCGCCACCGCGTTGCTGCTGGCGCTCAAGTCGGCGCTGCACGGCTGGCTCAAACGGCTGACCTGGGAGGAGCTGCGCGCCGGCCTGATCCTTGCCGCCATGACCGCCATCCTGCTGCCGCTGCTGCCCGACCGCGAGCTCGTGCGCTGGTTCCCGGTCAACCCGCGCGAGGTGTGGCTGCTGACCATCCTGATCGCCGCGCTGTCGTTCGCCGGCTACGTGGCGATCCGCTTTGCCGGCGCAGGCCTGGGCGTGCTCCTGTCGGGGCTTGCGGGCGGCCTCGTCTCCTCCACCGCCGTGACGCTCAACATGGCGCGGCTGGCTGCTGGGCACCGCGAGCGCAGCAAGCTGTTCGCCGCCGGCATCATGCTGTCGAGCGCCATGATGATGGTGCGCGTGCTGGTGGTCGTCGGCATCATCAATACCCCGCTCCTGCAAATCCTTGCCGTGCCATTGCTGTTGGCGGTGCTGGCACAGGCGGGCGTCGCCGGCGTGCTCGGCAACTGGGCGCGCGACGACGGCCCGGCGGAATCGCCGCTCACCCTCAAGAACCCGTTCGATCTCGGCGTCGTCCTGGAGTTCGGCGCCATCCTCGCGATCATCATGGCGCTGACGAAGGGGGTCGCGTCCTGGGCCGGATCGGAAGGCACGTACGCGCTGGCTGCCGTCTCGGGGCTGCTCGACGTGGACGCCATCAGCATCTCGCTGGCGCGGCTTGCGCCGCACGGGCTCCATTCCGACAGCGCCGCCCTCGCCATCCTCGTTGCGGTGGTTGCCAACAGCGCGTCCAAGGTCGTGCTGGGATCGACGGCGGGGGGGATCGGGCTCGGCAAGCTGCTCGCATCCGGCCTCGCCGCGGCCTTCGTCGCCGGCGCCGCCGGGCTGTGGATCGCGCTGCAGGTGTGATGGCTGGGCTGGGCCGCGAAATACGCGGCAACACTGCCAACTGCCTTAACGCTCGAGCACTCTCAAAATCGCCGTCTCCTCGCCTTGCACCCCCACCTATCCAAAACGGACGCCATCGCGGGTGCCGGTATCAAGGTTGCAGTCTCGCTCGAAATTGCATACTCGGCCCGCTTGGTCCGATATCATAGATATCCAGTCCCGATGCCGTGCCGTCCCACCACGTGCTGGCGGGATCGCTTGTGGCGTCGAACCGGTCCTTGTAGTCGCGGTGGTACAAATCGGTGGCATCGCCAAGCTGGTTTTTGCAAGTTTCCAGATCCCAATTCCCGTCGGCTTGCACCAATGTACACGCATAGTGGTTGTCGCTCGTTCGTTGCGGGCGGCTGTTGTCGCCCAACGCATCGACATGCAAAATCGCAAGCCCCGAGCCAGGCAGCTCGGCGTCGCGGCCGGTCTTTTGGCGGTTCTCTATGATGAAATATTCAGTATCTGATTTTCTGTGCAGATAGAATTGGTTCTGATCGGCCGCCGCCACAGCATCGAGACCGTCGGCAATGACTGTCGGCGCATCCGCCCAACCGGCCTTGTACTTGAGATAGGCGCAAATGTTCGTCGGATTGCGCTCGGTCTCCGTGGTGGCGCCGCCGCCGGACATGAGGCAGTAAAGACCCAAGCCGGCGGAGGTCGGCACGGTTCCATCGTCGTACAGGTCTGGAAAATCGCACACCAGATGCCCGGCCTCGTGGCAGAACGTGCCCAGGGGCAGCTCGCATCCCATATCTAAAATCAAATAGTCACTGGCCCACATCTCTTGAGCAAGCTCGATGGAGGTGCATAAGGCGCCCTGGTGGGCCCACAACCCCTTGTTGACGTCGCTTGTGTTCTTTCCGGCGTAAAAAGCCGACACGGCATAGACATATCCGTCGTCGTCGGTGCTCAATCGGGAAAAATCGTAATTCTGACTCTTATGATACTCGAGCGCCTCTGCAATGAGCTCTGCGGCCCGATATCCATACGGAGCGGCGGGATCGGTGTAGTATTTCCGTTCGCACCTGGCACGATAATAGGGCGCAACTGCATTTGTGAATCTTAGCTTTCCGCCGGAGTTTTCCAGGAAATAGTCGTACACGGACCCTTTGTTGCCAAAGCCGCAGTAGTTTTCCTTGTTGCAGAAAGCTTCGATCTCACTGCCGTCGATCTGACCGTCGCAATCGGGAAAGGCAATGGGCAGACACAAGCCGCGGCGCTCGCCCACGGGCAGTTTCTTCTGCCTGCCGGCAAGCCAAGACTTACTCGCGAGGGCGTCGCGCTCTTGTTCCCGACGCTTCTGCCACCGCATTCTTGAATGCCGTCGCGAAAGTTGCGACGGCAGGTAGCGCTTCGCCGAAGCAGGTTGCAAATCCGGCGCTAGGGCGAGCATGCGAGGCTTGCCGTCCCTTGGCCGAATACCCGATGGCCGCGGACGCCCGTCGACGCCAGCAACATCGGCATACTCCCAAAACCCCGTTTGCGGATTGACGATGACTGGATCGCCATCGGACGTTTCGAATGTGGATCGGTATTGATCGCCCCAGCCGCGAAGGCGCAACACATTGCCGTCCGATTCGGTGAATACGAACTCCTTTCCGAAGAATGGAAATGACATATCAATATCCTGTTGCTGAGAATAGACCTGGGGCTGCCGATATGATGCTGCAGCAATGTCAATTTGAAGCGCACCCTCCCGCGCGCCTGGACTTGCCGCCATCCTATCGGAGAGCCATCGCAGCGCAAGAGTCTGGCGAGGCGAACGCCCGATCTCAAAGCCCCGACCTGCTGGAGCATCTTCGGTGACTGCGGCCCCAACCCTGACGTTCGAAACCCCGCCGATCGCGCGCATCCGCCCCCCGCCTTGCAGTTGACCGCGCGAAAGGCTAGCTACTCCACATAGTTTGGCACCGGCGCCGGTACGGCGCCCAAACACGCGTTTCCGCGGAACTCTCCGACACGTACGCCGTCTTCATCTTACGGCTTCAGAGTCGTAAGCGAGGAACCGCGACGGCGACGCGGAGCTACTACGGCGAAAAGAGCTAGGACATGGACGCGAAGACCGGAGCGGCGGAGCAGATCGAGGCCCAACCAGCAGGCGGCGCAGATAGCGAGCTGGCGCGCCAGATCGCGCGCCGGCGCACGTTCGCCATCATCTCCCACCCCGACGCCGGCAAGACGACGCTGACCGAGAAGCTGTTGCTGTTCGGCGGCGCCATCCAGCTCGCCGGCCAGGTCAAGGCCAAGAAGGACAAGCGCGGGGCGCGGTCCGACTGGATGGCGATCGAGCGCGCGCGCGGCATCTCGGTCGCCGCCTCCGTCATGACCTTCGAGTACGGCGGCGCCGTCTTGAACCTGCTCGACACGCCGGGCCACGAGGACTTCTCCGACCACACCTACCGCACGCTGACGGCTGTCGACTCCGCCATCATGGTCATCGACGCGGCCAAGGGCATCGAGGCGCGCACGCGCAAGCTGTTCGAGATCTGCCGGCTGCGCGACATCCCCATCATCACCTTCATCAACAAGATGGATCGGGAGAGCCGCGAGCCGCTGGAGCTGCTCGACGAGATCGAGAAGGTGCTGGCGCTCGATACCGCGCCCATGGTCTGGCCCATCGGCAAGGGCGCCAAGTTCCGCGGCACCTACGATCTGGGCACACCCCGCGTCCGCCGCGTCGACGCCGATCCGGGCGGCCTGCCGGTGTCGGGACCCGACGATCCGGTCTTCGCCACGTTGCTCGAGGACGATCAGCTCGGCGCCTGGCGCGAGGAGATCGCCCTCGTGCATGATGCCTGCGGCCGCTTCGACCTCGAGGCCTTCCGCCATGGCGCGCTGTCGCCGGTGTTCTTCGGCAGCGCGCTCAAGAACTTCGGCGTGCGCGATATCCTCGACTCGCTCGTTGCTCATGCCCCGCCGCCGCTCGACCGCAAGGCGGCGACGCGCATCGTCGCGGCGGGCGAGCCGGCGATGACCGGCGTCGTCTTCAAGATCCAGGCCAATATGGACGCCAACCATCGCGACCGCATCGCCTTCATGCGGGTGTGCTCGGGGCGCTTGACGCGGGGCATGAAGGCCAAGCACGTGCGCACGAACAAGACCATGGCGCTCGCCACCCCGCAGTTCTTCTTCGCCCAGGACCGCTCGCTGGTGGAGGAGGCCTATGCCGGCGACATCGTCGGCATTCCCAACCGCGGCAGCTTGCGCATCGGCGACGCCTTGACCGAGGGCGAGGACATCCGCTTTCTCGGCATCCCCAGCTTTGCGCCCGAGATCCTGCGCCGCATCAGGCTGGAGGACGCCATCCGCGCCAAGAAGCTGAAAGAGGCCCTGCGCGAGATGGCGGAGGAGGGCGTCGTGCAGCTGTTCTCACCCGTAGACGGCACCCCGCCCATCGTGGGCGTCATCGGCGCCCTGCAGCTCGACGTGCTGGCCGACCGGCTGGGGCAGGAGTACGGGCTGCCCGTCGCCTTCGACGTGGCGCCCTGCGACACCGCGCGCTGGATCTCGTCTGAGGACGCGGGCGCGCTGGAGCGGTTCATCGCCGCCAACAGGCCGCAGATCGCCACCGACCTCGACGGCGATCACGTGTTCCTGGCGCCTTCCGCGTTCGCACTATCGTGGACGCAGGAGAAGAGCCCCGAGATCGCCTTCACCGACATCAAGGCGATCGACCGCTCGTAGCGGTGACTCCCTGAGCCGGCCGCCCATGCTTGACGGCCTTGCCGTCAGATTGCAGGTTGCTGGCGCATTCAACAAGGGATCGGCGGGGGCGGAATGATCGGACTGGTGGCGCTGGCCCTGTTGCTGATCCTCATGAGCGTCGCGGTGCACGCGGTCGCGGTCGCGCATATGATGATGCGGCTCATGAACAGCCCGCGCCTGCGCGTCCTCAACGTGCTGCGCTCGCACGTGCTGCTGCTGTTCCTCGTGTTCACCGTGCTGCTCGCCTCGCACCTGGCGCAGGCCCTGTTGTGGGCCTTCGCCTACTTCACCGTCGGCGGGTTCGACGATCTTGCGACCTCGCTCTACTTCTCGCTGTCGAGCTATACGACGGTGGGCTACGCCGACGTGGTCCTGCCCCAGCATCTGCGTTTGCTGGGACCGCTGGAAGCGGCGACCGGCGTGCTCATGTTCGGCTGGTCGACGGGCTACATCTTCGCCTTCGCCACGCGCATGATGGCCGCGCAGTCGCAGTGAGCGGCGCTTGCGCCAGCCGTGCGCATCGCGGGGCCCCTCACCAAGCCGTCAGGCTTGCCTGCAGGATATAAAGCGCCATCAGGGCGCCCATGACCGGGATCGCCACCACGTGCATCAGCCCTAGCGTGCCGCGCAACCAGTTGCGGTGGGTGACGAGTGGGTTCGCACGCAGGATCGAGATGGCGATCATGATGCTCACCGCCATGTAGATGAACAGGAAGATGCGGTCCGACAGCGTCGCGGTGTCGGCATCGACCTGCGGCAGGGCCAGATAGAGCGCGACGGCAGAGAGCAGCGCCGTGATCTGGATGGTGACGATGGCCTCGAAGTGCGTGCGCGGGATGAAGATCGACAGGTAGGCCACGAGCAATATGAAGGCCAGCGGCACCACGACGCGCAGATAGTAGTCTGTCGTCTGACGCGACATCAGCCAAACGAACGACGCCTTGTAGAACGGAACGATGCTCTGCTCGTGGCTCTTGGCGTCGGTAGTGCGCACGAAATCCTCGTCGTAGCCGACGTACTGCTCCTTTGGAACCCAGCCGTCGGAAATCAAGGATTGATCGCGCAGGAGCGGCGGGGGCGGCTGCACGATGAAGGGCGCATCGTCGCGCTTGGGGCGAATGTCGACCGTGAACCGCTGGGTGTCGAACGGATAGTTGGCAAACTCCGGGTCGAACATGAAGCGGCCGGCCACGTGATAGATCTTCACGTCGTCGGGATAGGCGCCGCCCTTGCCGCCATCGTTGAGGACACGGCTGGTGAGTTGGCGATTGTTGGTGCGAGGATCGAGGAAGGCATTGGAGAACTCGATGTCGCCAATCGACATGCCTTCGCCGTCGTCGTGTATCGACAGATAGAATTCCGCATAGAAGGACTTCTCGTTGTCGTCGATGCGGAAGACCCGGATCATGTCGACGTCGAGGTAGAGCGTGTTGACCGCGCGCAGCGTGTTGTCGCGCAGGCGCACGAACTGGACGGGCGCGAGCTGCACGCCCCCCACAGACGGAACGAGCTGCACGATGAAGGGCGTGCGCGCCGCCGCCCGGGTCCTGCGCCGGAACGACCAGTTGGCGAAACGGCCCTGGAACGTGCCGCGGCCGGCTGCATATGCGGTCTTGATGCGGTCGATGACATGGGCCCGCAGCTGTACCGTACTGGCCGGCAACGGGGCCGTGCGCGCCGCCGCGGCGACCAGCCCGACCATGTCGGCGAACTGGCCGCCGATGCCGATCGCGCCCATGTTGTCACTGGAATAGACGTCGGGCGCGGCGTCGTCCGGCCTCGGCTTGCAGTCGCCCGACGCCCATCCCGGCGCGTCGGCGTTCTTGACCCTGTCGAAAATCCATTCCCGGGGTGCCGACTGCGAGATGAGGCGGCGCATCCGGTCGTTGTAGACATCGGGCAGGTTGCCCCAAGCGACCTGGTAGAGATTGCTCGGGTAGGCGGCGACGACGTCGGGTGCGATCGATTCGATGCGGCCGGTGATGAACAGCGGCGGCGTAATGCCGGCGTCCATCATTGCCTTGATGATCTGCGCCGAGCGGCGGCCGCCGATGGTGAGAAAGAGGAGATCGGGGGCCTTCTCCTTCAACTCCGCGACCGCGGCGGAGACCTCCGCGGAATCGAACCCTTTCTCCGACCGCCGCAGCCAGCGCTCGGCCACAAGCGGCGTCTCGCTCAAGGAGCGGTTCAGCCCCGCGGCAAGCGTCGTGCTGAACATGCTGCCACTGCGGCCGAGGAACGCCGGGCGTTTGAACCCCAACTTCTTCACGAACTCGATGAGAACCGGGATGCGCTCGTCGTCTTGCGATGCGCGCGTGGTGAAGACGTTGGGGTAATCGGCAAAGATGGAGGTGATCGAGATGTTCGACAGGAAGGGAACGTTGCTGTCCCGGATCTCGCTGCCCGCGGCCTTGAATACCGCCTCGGCCCGCTTGGAGTAGCCCAGACCGATCAAGGCGAGGACCTCCGGATCGGCGACGGCCTGACGCACGAGCTCGATGGCGCGCTCGTCCCCGCCTCCATCGTCGAGGAACTCCAGATCGAGCCGCCGCCCCGCGATCCCGCCTTGCTCGTTGATCCTGGCACGCTCACGCATCGCAAGCCGCTTGGCCGCGCGGATGTAGCCGCTGTCGTAGCAGGCATTGGAGCGAGAGGTGACAAACAGCTTGAGCTTGAGCGCAGGTTTCGCCGCCTCGGCCTCGGTTGCTTGCGCCGGCGCAGCGGCGACGGCCGTGAGGCACAGCGAGAGTGCCGCGATGAGTACGCACCCGAATGACGAGCGCCCGTCTCTGCGGACCCGACGCTGCAAAAGCGTAAGCATGAGAAGGCCCTTTGGTTTGGACGACCCGCCTCCCGACGGCGGTGAGGTCAGTTCTACCAGAGGGCGTTGGACGTTCCATGCGCTCCCGTAACGAATGCTTGCGGCTGTGGCCGTTTCGCCATGGGGATAAGTAACGGTCCACCCTGCCGCGGGGGCTTACGGCGCCTTGCGCAGCGACATGATGAATGCGGCGAGGTCGTCGATCTCGTCGAGCGTCAGGTGGTGGTCCGGCATCATCGGCGGCACCGCCTTGAGCCAGCGCACGATCCCGTCGAAGGTCTGGGCCTTGCGGTTGGCAACGGCTGCGAAGCCCGGCACGCCCATCGGGCCTTCTTTCTCGCCCTGGCCCGCGTTGAGGTGACACTGCGCGCACAGCGCATAGGCGAGCTCGCGGCCCTTGGCGATGTCGGCGTCCTCTGAATCCTGTGCCTGAACCGGCACCACAAGGGCCAGGATCGAGATAATCGCGCCTGATGCGACAGCCCGCATCGCCCACTCCCCTCCAGCTTTCATCGGACGAAGTCTAGGACTTTCGCGCTCCGTTGGCACGCCGCGACAGCGCCGGCCGCCATGGCGTCGCACCGCGCCTCTCGCCGCGTCCGCGTTGACGCAAGTCATTGCCGGACAGACCGTACGGGCGTTGGCTTGCTGGCATGCGACGACCGCCGCCTGCCGCCGGCATGTTCAGGAGACACCTCCATGACCAGGAACGAAGGAATGATCGATCGCGCCGTGCGCGCCGTGGCCGGGCTCGCGCTCGTGGCCTCGCCGCTCGGGCTCTATGGCCCCGACTATGCCACAGTGTGGGGCTGGATCGGGCTCGTGCCGCTGGTGACGGGTCTCGTCGGCGTCTGCCCCGCCTATTCGCTCGTCGGCATCAAGACCTGCGCGAATTGATGCGTGTCATGATGCGTTTGCTCGGCCTCGCGCTTGTGCCGATGACCGTCGCGCCCGCATCGGCGCAGGGCGGGGGATGGCACATGCACGATTGGGGCATGGGATGGGGAGGAGGCGGTATGTTTCTCGGACCCCTGCTGACCATTATTCTGGTCGTCGTTCTGATTGCGCTGGCGGTGCCTTTCTTGCGCTCGCTGGGTGGCGGTGCTGCGGGCCCGCGCAAACCGACATCACGCGACATTCTCGATGAGCGTTACGCCCGCGGCGAGATCGACCGTGAGGAATACCTGCGCCGCAAACAGGACATCGAAGGCAACTAGCCGGACTATTGCGGCAGCGGCACGCCGGCAGCCTCGAAAGCTGCACAGGCGCGGCGCAGCAAGGTCTGCCGACGGCCGAACTAGCTATGCACGCAAGGGGTGCCGAGGCGAACTTGGATCACGTTATTCGTATAGCGAAGTTTTGTTACCTGTCCGTCTTTGATCGTCATGACGCAGCCGCGAGGATCGCTCTTTTTCGGCTTGCCCGAGCTATCAAAGGCCGTTGCGTCGGTGAAGTAGACTAAGGCTCCGGAATCGTCCGCATTCGCCGATCCGTTGAACCACTTAAAGTTCGCAAGACACGTGTGCTCGTATCCGATCCAGAACTTGCTGTCGGAAGCAACGCGATGGCCGCGTCCCCGGACAAAAAGGTAAGGGGACGGCGTAGCTCGGATCGTGTCTCTGCATTTCTCGAAATCGGCGGGCGTGACGTACTTATGGAGCTGCGCAATGATCGCTTCGGTCCGCTTGCGCTCGCTTATCCGCCCATTAAGGAGCAAATCCGTCGCTGTGATGTTTTGGTCTGGCGTACATCCGGCCGTCACCAACGCCAGCAACACGAAAAGAAAAATCCGCAACACAACGCACTACCTACTAAAAGCCGTTCAATGCACCGATTCCAGTTACCCTGGATTGTTGACTCCTGCAACCATTGATCCGTGGCGCAGCGGACATTGAATGTTCGGTCCAGGGCTGAGCGCGCCGGCCGCACGGCATGAGGGCTGCTATGCGCCCTCCGGCAGCGGCACGCCGGCCGCGGTAAAGGCTTCACGCTGGCGCAGCGCGACGTCGTCGAGCTTGAATCCCTCGATCGTCTCGTTGAACAGCCGGTACCAGTTCTGGCGCGCGCCCAGATGCAGGAACACGCCGCCCAGCCCGATCGCGGCGCGGTCCATGAACACGAACTCGCGCGGCACGGCGACGGGGCCCTTCTCGCGCAGGATCTTGTGCACGGTGAAGGCCTCCTTGCGGCCGTAGGCGCCGGGCGTGGTCCCCTCGGCGATGACGCGGTCGCGGTCGTCGAGCAAGGGCCCGTAGATGAAGCGCGCCCAGATGTTCAGCGCCTCGATCAGCTCAGCTGAAAGCCCGCCAAAGCCCCACGTCTCGTAGGCATGCACCACGCGCTCGCGGTCATCCGTCAGCAGGCCCGTGTAGAGGTCGATGACGCCCTGCACGAAGGGCACGCGGAACGTGCGGATGCAGCCGTAGTCGAGAAGGTTGATGCCGGCCGCGCGCCCCTCGCGCTCGAAGATGGTGTAGTTGCCCAGATGCGGGTCGCCGTGGATGACGCCGTAATGACTGAAGGGAAACCACCAGGCGCGGAACATCGCTCTCGCGATGGCGTTGCGATCCTCGATCGGTGCGGACTTGTAGTCGAGCAGCCCGCGGCCTTGCAACCAGGTCATGGTCAAGAGCCGCTTGGTCGACAGCTCCGGCAACACCTCGGGAACGCGGATACGCGGCTCGTTTGCGAAGATCGCGCCATAGAGCCGGGTGTGGCGCGCCTCCAGGTCGTAATCGAGCTCCTCGCGCAGACGCGCGGCGATCTCCTTGAGGATCTCGCTCGTCTCCACCGCCGGGTTCATGCGTGCGTGGATGGCGAACACGGTCTTGAGCTGGTTGAGGTCGGCCTCCACCGCCGAGGCCATGTCGGGATACTGCAGCTTGAGCGCCAGCAGGCGCCCGTCGTGCGCCGTCGCCTTGTGCACCTGTCCCAGCGAGGCGGACGCCGCTGCCGCCGTATCGAAGCTGGCAAAGCGCGCCGCCCAGTCGGGCCCGAGCTCCACTGCCATGCGGCGCCTGGCAAAGGCAGGTCCCATCGGCGGCGCGGCCGACTGCAGCTGCGACAGCTCGCGCGCGTACTCGGCCGGCAGCGCCTCGGGGATGGTCGATAACAGCTGGGCCACCTTCATCAGCGGGCCCTTGAGGCCGCCGAGCGCCGCAGCGAGATCGGCCGCCGACCGCGAGCGGTCGTGCTCGAGACCCAACAGGCGCCCGCCGGCAACGCGCGCTGCGACCGCGCCGACGCCTGCGCCCACGCGCACGTAGCGCGCGGCCCTGGCGGAAAACCTGTTCTCCTCGTCGCCCATCGCTCGTCATTCCTGCGGCGCGGACCTTGTGCCGCCCGGAGCATATCGTGGCGAAGCTGCGCGCTGGCAAGACGGCCGGTCGTCGCCTAGACCGCGACCTGGGTGCCGACCTCGACGACGCGGTCGGTCGGAATCTGGAAGTAGGTCGTCGCATCCTGGGCGCTGCGGGCCAAGGCTATGAACAAGTGGTCCTGCCACGCCGGCATCTCGGACTTGGGCGTGGGGCGCAGGTTGCGGCGCGACAGGAAGAACGAGGTCGCGCTCAAGTCGACATTCAGATCCTTGCGCCGGCACTGCTCGAGGATCTTGGGCACGCTCGGCGTCTCCATGAACCCGTAGCGCGCGATCACGCGGATGAAGGTGTCCGACACGCGCTCGACGCTGATGCGCTCATAGCGGGGAACGCGCGGCGTATCCTCGGTGCGGATGGAAAGAATGATGTTGCGCTCGTGCAGCACGCGGTTGTGCTTGAGGTTGTGCATGAGCGCGGTGGGCGCCGCCGTCGGGTCGGCGGTGAAGAACACCGCGGTGCCGGCCACCCGCTGCGGCGGCTTGGCCTCCAGCCGGCGCAACAGCCAGTCGAGATCGGCCTCGTGCTTGCGCGTCATCCTGGTCAGGATCCGCGCGCCACGGACCCAGGTCGCCATGATTAGCCCGATCAGGGCCGCCATCAACAGCGTGACCCAGGCGCCGTCGAGAACCTTCAGCGTGTTGGCGGCGAAGAACGCCTGCTCGAGGAACAGCAGCGGCACGATCACGATCGCCACCTGCCACAGCTTCCATCCCCACATCTTCCAGATGACGAAGAAGGCGATCAGCGATTCGATGACCATCTGCGCGGTGATGGCGACGCCATAGGCAGACGCAAGGTTGCTCGAGTTCTTGAACAGAACCACGATCAGCAGCACGGCTATCAGCATCATCCAGTTGACGCGCGGCAGATAGATCTGTCCGGCCATGCTCTCGGAAGTATGGGTGATGCCGAAGCGCGGCAGCAGGCCGAGCTGGATGGCCTGGCGGGTCACCGAGAAGGCGCCGGTTATCACGGCCTGGCTCGCAACGATGGTGGCGACCGTTGCCAGGATGACCATGGGGACGAGGGCCCATTCGGGATAGAGCAGATAGAAGGTGTTCTCCAGCGTCTCGGGTCGCGCCAGCACGAGCGCGCCCTGGCCGAAATAGTTGATGGTCAGCGCGGGAAGGATGAAGCCGAGCCAGGCGGCCTGGATAGGCTTGCGCCCGAAATGCCCAAGGTCGGCGTAGAGCGCCTCGGCGCCCGTCACGGCGAGAAAGATGAGGCCCAGAACGGTGAAGCCGATCAGCCCGTGCTTGAACAGAAACCTCACGCCGTACCAGGGATTGAGCGCAACCAGCACGTCGGGGTTTTGCACGAGCTGAATGAGCCCTCCGACGAGAAGGGCAAGAAACCACACGACGGTGATCGGGCCGAAGAACTTCGCGACCTGAGCGGTGCCGCGCGACTGGGCGGCGAACAGTCCGATCAGGATGACGATGGCGAGCGGCACGACGTAATCGGCCAACGCCGGCGATACGAGGCTCAGGCCTTCCACCGCCGAGACGACGGAGATGGCCGGCGTAATCACGGCGTCGCCGTAGAAGAACGAGGCGCCGGCGATGCCGAGGCCCATGATGACCGGGGCGCTGCGCTTGGCGACCGACTGTCCGAGGGCCATGAGCGCGAACGTGCCGCCCTCGCCGTGGTTGTCGGCGCGCAGCAGGATGAAGATGTATTTCAGCGTGACGATGAGCAGGAGCGCCCACGTGATCAGCGACAGCACGCCGAAGACCGCCTCGCGTCCGGCGAAGCTCTCGCCCTTGGCGGCAAGCACCGCCTCGTTGAAGGCATAGAGCGGGCTCGTGCCGATATCGCCGTAGACGACACCGATGCACCCTAGGACGAGGGGCCAGAATTGCTTGTGGGAAGTGTCGTCGGGCCCGCCCTGCTCGGTGCCCTTCGCCACGTGCGATTGTGCCACGTTGGCACCTCAGGTTGAGCTGGCTGCAGTGCAGCAATGGCGGGGGCTTCTAACCCCGAATGGCGTCCCAGGGGAACCCCATAAATAGCGGCGACCTTCGGTTCGCGGCCTTGACAATGACGCAAGACTCTGGGGCGGGGACAATCGCCTCTGCCGCATTGCAGCAACAAAACGCTACAGTGTTGCGTCCCGCGCGAACCGGCACGCGGGCGCCGCTCAGGCCTTGCCCTCCATTGCCTCGAGCTCGTCGATCATGCCGGCAATCACGTTGAGGCCCTTCTGCCAGAACTCCGGATTGGCCGCATCGAGCCCGAACGGAGCCAAGAGCTCGGAGTGGTGCTTGGAGCCGCCCGCTTTGAGCATATCGAAGTACTTGGCGACGAAGCCCGGGTGCGCCTCCTCGTAGAGGCCGAAAAGCGAGTTCACGAGGCAGTCGCCGAACGCATAGGCGTAGACGTAGAACGGCGAATGGATGAAGTGCGGCACATAGGTCCAGAACACCTCGTAGCCGGGCTTTAGCTCGATCGCCGGCCCCAGGCTTTCCGCCTGCACCTGCAGCCATATGGCGTTCAACTGGTCCGGCGTCAGCTCGCCGGCGCGGCGCGCCTCGTGCACCTTGCGCTCGAACGTGTAGAAGGCGATCTGGCGCACCACCGTGTTGAGCATGTCCTCGACCTTGCCGGCGATCAGCGCCTTGCGCTCCTTGGGATCCTTGATCTCCTTGAGCAGCGCCTTGAAGGTCAGCATCTCGCCAAATACCGAGGCGGTCTCGGCCAGCGTCAGCGGCGTCGGCGCCATCAAGGCGCCTTGCGGACGCGCCAGCATTTGATGCACGCCGTGGCCGAGCTCGTGGGCGAGCGTCGTCACGTCGCGCGGCTTGCCGAGGTAGTTGAGCAGCACGTAAGGGTGCACGGAGGGAACGGTTGCCGCCGAGAAGGCGCCGGGCGCCTTGCCCGGACGCACCGGCGCATCGATCCACCGCTTGTCGAAGAACTCTCTTGCGACGGCCGCCATCTCAGGTGCAAAGCCGCTGTAGGCGCCGAGCACCAGCTCGCGCGCCTCGCCCCAGGCAAACTTGCGCTCGGGCTGCTCGGGCAACGGCGCGTTTCGGTCCCAGTGGGCAAGCTTGTCCTTGCCGAGCCACTTGGCCTTCATGGCGTAGTAGCGATGCGACAGCCGGGGATAGGCATCGCGCACGCTGCGCGCCAGCGCGTCCACGACCTCCGCCTCGACGCGGTTGGCGAGATGGCGGCTGTCGGCCACGTCCTTGAAGCCGCGCCAGCGGTCGGAGATCTCCTTGTCCTTGGCCAGCGTGTTGGTGATGAGCGCAAAGAGGCGGACATTGTCCTTGAACACCGAGGCCAGCGCTTCCGCCGCAGCTTTGCGCTTCGCCTCCTGCGGACTGGAAAGCAGGTTCAGCGTCGGCTCGAGCGCCAGCGGCTCTCCATCGACGGGAAAGCGCAAGGCCGTCATGGTCTCGCCAAAGAGACGGTCCCACGCCGCGCCTGCCGTCTGGCTCTTCTCGTGGAACAGCCGCTCGATGGTCTCGTCGAGCTGATACGGCTTCTCCTTGCGGACGTTGTCGATCCACGGCTTGTAGCGGCCGGCGCGCGGGTTCCTCAAAGCCTCCGCCAGGGCGGCGTCGTCGATCTGATTGAGCTCAAGATCGAAAAAGATGACGTCGGTGGAGATGGCGGTCAGCTTCTCGGAAATGTCGCCGTAGAACTTGGCGCGCTCGGGATCGGCCTGGTTGGCGGCATAGTAGAGCCCGGCATACGAGCCGAGCCGTCCCATGATCTCCACGAGCCGCTCCAGCTCCTCGATCGCCAAGCCCAGCACCGCACCGTCGCGGCCGAGCTCTGCGAGCCGGCCGTGGTAGGCCTCCTTGATGCGGCGCGCGCGCGCGGCAGCGTCATCCAGATCGCGCGCGACCTCAGGCGCCTCGGGCGAGGTGTAAAGATCGGCCAGGCTCCACTCGGGCAGCGGACCAAGATCGGCCGCCTCGCTGGCGCCACCTTCCTGCTGGCGGAGGATCGAGACGGGCGCCACTGCGGGTGCGCGCTTTTCAATTGGCATCGTCGGCTCCAGAGAACGAGTTTGGCGTGGCCTTAACCATGGGGAGAGCGGGTGCAGGATGCAACGTGCGTTGCTCCGTTGATGCACCCGGCGCAAAAAAGGCCCAACCTGAGCCCCATCGCAACACCTTATTTACCCATGTTCGGCAAACTCCACTTTGTTGAGTGACTTGCCGGTAGCCAACTGTCCAACCCTGACGCGTTTTTGGGGCGGAATCGACCGGCGTAGGTTCGTCAAGGTTGAGTTCGAGTGCCCCATGGTCAAGAGTCTCCTAATCGTCGACGACGATCCCGCCCAGCGCCGCATCCTTGAAGAAACCATCAAGCGGCTGGGCTTCGCCACCAAGAGCATCAGCTCGGGCGAGCAAGCCTTGAATATCCTCGAAGGGCCCGAGCGCGCCGAGATCGGCCTCGTTCTGCTCGACCTGGTGATGGACGGCCTCGATGGAATGGCTGTCCTTGACAAGCTCAACGGCAAGCTCGGTCTTCCCCCCATCATCGTTCAGACCGCGCACGGCTCCATCGACGCCGCCATCAACGCCATGCGCGCGGGCGCCGTCGACTTCGTGGTCAAGCCCGCCTCGCCCGAGCGGCTCGAGGTATCGATCAAGAGCGCCTTGAAGATCGAGGCGCTCGCCGACGAGATCAGCCGCATCAAGAAGAAGGTGGAGGGAACCCTCACCTTCAACGACCTCATCGTTCGCGGCGAGGGCATGGAGCGCGTGGTGGCGCTCGGCAAGCGCGCTGCCGCATCCAACATCCCCGTGCTCATCGAGGGCGAGTCGGGCGTCGGCAAGGAGCTCATCGCACGCGCCGTGCAGGGCGAGTCTGAGCGCGCCGGCAAGCCTTTCGTCGTCGTCAACTGCGGCGCCATCCCCGAGAACCTGGTCGAGAGCATCCTCTTCGGCCACGAGAAGGGATCGTTCACGGGCGCCGTCGACAAGCGCATCGGCAGGTTCCAGGAAGCCGACGGCGGCACGCTGTTCCTCGACGAGATCGGCGAGCTGCCGCTCGACGCGCAGGTCAAGCTGCTTCGCGCGCTGCAGGACGGCGAGATCGACCCCGTGGGCTCCAAGAAGCACGTGAAGGTCGACTTCCGTCTCATCTCGGCCACCAACCGCAACATGATCCAGCTGGTGCGCGACGGGAAGTTCCGCGAGGATCTCTACTACCGCATGAACGTGTTCCCCATCTGGGTGCCGCCGCTCAGGGAGCGTCTCGACGATGTGCCTGAGCTGGCGCAGCACTTCATGGCCCGCTTCGCCGCCGAGGAAGGCAAGCGCATCAACAACATCAGCGAGGACGCCATGCGCCTGCTGAAGAGCTACCCCTGGCCCGGCAACGTGCGCCAGCTCGAGAACGCGATGTTCCGCGCCGTCGTTCTGGCCGACGGCTCCGAGCTGACGGTTGCCGAGTTCCCGCAAATCGCCGCCCACGTGTCGGGCTTCGAGACCGCGGTGCCGGCGGCACCGGCTCCGGTTCACAATCAGGTGACGTACAAGGGTCCGGCGCTCCTGGGCGCTGAGGACATCATCCCCCAGACCATCGAGATCCGCGCCGACGGCGGCGAGAGCGCGCTCGGCATCCCCGTGTGCACCGAGGCCGGCGACATCCGTCCGCTGGACGAGATCGAGGCGGACATGATCCGCCTGGCGCTCGGCCGCTACCGCGGGCACATGACGGAGGTCGCCAAGCGCCTCAAGATCGGCCGCTCGACCCTTTACCGCAAGATGCAGGAGTACGGGCTGGAGCCGCGTGCCTGAACGGCGGCATTAACCGCGCGCCCGCCTGCAAAACGCCCATTCCCTTCGCACTTGCTCGCCCGCGACCCGGCATTCCGGGCCGCGGGCGGCGCATTTCAGCCACACCCATGCCGGAGCCTCGACCCGCCGGGTAGCGAACGGCACGGCAGGGGTGGCCAGTGCAGCCGCCCTCGGCTAGCTTGCGGCAGCGCACGAGGAGACTTCTTGATGTACATTCGGTGTGTTGTTGCATTGGGGTTGGCGGTCACGGCAATCCTGACGGGAAGTGCGATTGCCCAGGAGCCAGTGGACGAGCCGCAGGTCGTGACCGCAGAGCCGCCCGCGGGAGCGGATGGCGCTGCGACCACAGCGCCCGCAGCAGTGCCCGTGCCCGAGCCGCAGGATCCGCTCGGCATCGCCCTCAAGGAGCGCCTGGAGTCGCCGCTTACCAAGGGCGACGAGCAAGCGCGCGCCGACAATGACGCCTTGAAGGCCTTCTATGCCGCGCGCACCTACGCGCCGCTGTGGGTAAGCGCCACGCAATTGAGCCCAAAGGCCGCGGCCACCGTCGCCGAGATCGGCAAGGCCGACGATTGGGGCCTGGACGCGCGCGATTTCACGCTGCCCGCCCCCTTGAGCCAAGCAGGCGGCGGCGTCACGCCGGGCGCCCTGGCCGAGGCCGAGGTGACGCTTTCGGCCGCGATCCTGAAGTACGCGCGCTATGCGCGCGGCGGCCGCATCATGGATCCCGCCGGCGATCTGAGCTCCTACCTCGACCGCACCCCGCAGCTTCTCGACCCGCAAGAGGTGCTGCAGAAGATCGCTGCGGCGGACGCGCCCGACGCCTACCTGCGCGGGCTGCACCCGCAGCATCCGCAGTTCGAGAAGTTGCGCCAAGCTTACCTCGCCCTGCGCGACGCGGCTGCCGCCGCCGAAATCGTGGAGATACCCGACGGCCCGATGCTCAAGCCGGGCATATCGCACCCGCACGTCGCGCTTTTGCGCAAACGTCTCAAGATCGGCCCCGCCGAGCCCGTCGGCGACCAGCCCGCCGACGACAACGTGTACGACGAGAAGGTCAGAGCCGCCGTCGTCGCCTACCAGGAGGAGAACGGGCTTGCGCCTGACGGCCTCGTGGGTCGCGGAACCCGCGCCGCCCTCAACGACGTGGAGGTGCTGAGCACCGACAAGCTGCTCGCCAACATGGAAGCGTGGCGCTGGATGCCCGCGGACATGGGCGACCTTTACGTGTGGGTGAACATCCCCGAGTTCACGCTGCGCATCGTCAAGAACGGCGCGGTCATCCACACCGAGCGCGTCATCACCGGGCTGCCCGACAAGCAGACGCCGGTGTTCTCCGAGAACCTCAAGACGATCATCTTCCGCCCGCGCTGGAACGTGCCCAACTCGATCAAGGTGCACGAGCTCTACCCGAGCCTGGCGCGGGGCGGGACGTACTTCCGCCGGCAAGGTCTGGAGCTGACGCACAACGGCCGGCGCATCGATCCAGACGACGTCGACTGGAGCGTGACCGACATCCGCCGGTTCGACGTGCACCAGCCGCCGGGCCCCGGCAACGTGCTGGGCGTCGTCAAGTTCGCGTTCCCCAACAAGCACCTCGTCTACATGCACGACACCCCGGCCAAGAGCCTGTTCGACCGCTCGTCGCGCACCTTCAGCCACGGCTGCATGCGCGTGCGCAACCCGCTCAAGATGGCCGAGCTGCTGCTCGCCGAGGACAAGGGCTGGGACCGCGCCAAGGTCGACGACCTGGCCGCCCGCGGACCGGGCAACAATGAGATCCAGATCGAGCACACGATCCCCGTGCATGCCACCTACTTCACCGCCTGGGTGGACGAGGCAGGCGAGACGCAGACCGCGCGCGACGTCTACGGTCACGAGAAGCGCATCACGCTGGCGTTGCAGGGCAAGTGGCAGCAGATCGCCAAGGGCCCCAACCACCTGGCTCCCGTCAAGGCCAGCCAATACCTGGACGACGACGGCGGCTTCTTCTCGTACTCCTACCGCGGCCGCAAGCCGGAGACGGTCGGCGACTACGTGCAGCAGATGCTCAGCGGCGGCTTCTAAGCCCGTCAAACGCACATCGATTGCAGCAGCGACCGCGGCGGTGTCGTGAGGCCCCGCGCGGGCGTCCGGCTGCCTGCCCCTATGTTGCCCTTCCCGAGCCCAGTTTTGCCCCCAATCGATCGTTACGAATCGTTAAGGGTTCTTAATTAACCCTGAGGGGACGTGAATGCCGGTCGCATACCGGGACGCCCGCCGCAGCATGCGGGCGCACCGAGCACCGGACAGGACACGGGGTGCCACGTTGGTATTGCGTAACAGAGGCCTCCTTGCGGGCCTGGCCGCGCTGCTATTGGGGGTGAGTGCAGGCTCGCCGCAGATCGTCGCCGCCTTCGGGTCGACGCGCACGATCTCGCTCTATCACATCCACACCAAAGAGACGCTGACCATCACCTACAAGAAGGACGGCAAGTACATTGCCTCCGCCTTGAAGAAGATCAACTGGCTGCTGCGCGACTGGCGCGAGAACGAGGAGATCGAGATCGATCCCAAGGCCATCGATCTTCTCTGGGAGATGCACACCGAGCTCGGGAGCAGGGAGCCGATCCACATCATCTGCGGCTATCGCTCGCAAAAGACCAACAGCATGCTGCGCCGGACGCGCGGCGGCCAAGCCAAGCGCAGCTATCACATCCGCGGCAAGGCAATCGACGCCGCCTTCCCCGACATCCCCATCAGGCAGATGCGCTACTCTGCGCTCGTGCGCGAGCAGGGCGGGGTCGGCTATTACCCGACATCGGGCATCCCCTTCGTGCACGTAGACACCGGGCCGGTGCGCGCCTGGCCGCGTCTGCCGCGCTACGAGCTGGCGCTGCTGTTCCCCAACGGCAAGACCAAGCACAGCCCAAGCAGCGGCGGCCCCCTCACGCGCGAGGACGTGCGCATCGCGCAGGCGCGCCACAACGAGCTGGCCGCGCAGGTCGCCGCCTATTTCGACCTGCGCAACCGCCCGAAGGAGCCGGTGCAGGTGGCCGCGGCAGCATCGCCGCCGATCGAGGTGCCGGTCCCGCACCGGCCCGAGTGGTCGGCCGATACGCGCGTCGCGGCGCTGACGCCGGCTGCGAGCCCGCCGCCCGCCGCCTCGCCGCCCAAGCTCACAAGCGCACCGCAGCTGGTGCGCGCCTCGGCTGAGCCCTCCCAGACGGAGCGCGGCCAGCTCGACGAGCTGGTGCAGCTTGCCTCCCTGTCGCCCCCCGGCATCGCCTACAGCGGGGCGCCCAAGCCCGACCGCGGCAAACTCGACGCGCTGATCGCGGCCACGGTCGCCGACGCGGCGATGAGCAGGACAAAACCGCCGCAGTCGCATGCCGCCGGTACAGAGCAGAGCCGGCGCGTCGCCTCGCTCGAGTCGGACGTGGCCACGCCGGCGCGCAGCCAAAGCCCGCCGGGCGATGCCTCGGAATGGAACAACGGCTGGGCGCCGGCACCGGAGTTCGACGAGGACCACCCCGAGGAGCTGTCCTACCGGCCGTTCCCGATCGCGCCGTTCCTCACCGAGTCGCCCTCCGCCGACGACTCCGCGCTCGTCAAGCTCGTGCATCCAGACATCATGCGCACGCTCGATCTGCTCGACGACGGTCAGGTCGTGCTGCCGCTGCGCCTGCGCGTGGGGCGGCAGGTGGCCCAGGTGATGTGGGCGCAGCAGTTCCGCGGCGATGCCGTGGACGTCTCGGTGCTGGAGGAAGCCCAGCGCACGCGCGAGGGGCCGTCGAGCCTCGCCTCGCACACGGTCAGGACGACCGCGCGGTAAGCGGCTTTCTGTGCCGCGGGTTTTTGCGGCCCGGCGGCACGCAGCCCTTCGACCAGGCAACCTTGATCAGGCGGCCGAGCTCGCGGAAATCGGCGGCTCTCGACGACGTGACGCGCCATACGAGCCCCACGGTGCGATGGGGCTCGGGCTCGACGAACCGCGTCAGGCCGATATCGCGCCCGCGCGCCTCCACGTTGAGGCACATCTCCGGCAAGAGGGTGATGCCGTAGCCCGCCGCCACCATCTCGACGATGGTCGACAGGCTCGAGACGCCGAACGTGTTGACGGTCGAGACCTGCTGCAGATTGCAGTAGGTGAGCGCCTGATCGCGCAGGCAGTGGCCTTCCTCCAGCAGCAGCAGGCGCTCGTGCTCGATCAGATCCTTGGTCGCGCGCACGCGCGCGCTCAGGCGCCGCGAGTTAGGCAGCGCCAGCAGGAACCGGTCGTCGAACAATGACAGCGTCTCGATCTCGGCATGATTGATCGGCAGAGCCAAGAGCAGCACGTCGAGCTTGCCTTCGATCAGCTCGTCGGTGAGCGGCAGCGTCTGCGTCTCGCGCACGTGCAGCTCCAGATTGGGGTAGTCCTCGCGCAACAGCGGCAGCAGCGGCGGCAGCATGTAGGGCGCAATCGAGGGGATCACGCCGAGCCGCAAGGAGCCCGACAGCAGCTCGTTGGCGTGCTGCGCGAACTCGATCATGTCGCGCACGTCACCGAGGACGCGCGCGGCGCGCGCCGCGATCTCGCGACCCCTGTCGGAAAGCAGCACACCGGCCCGGGTGCGCTCGACCAGCACCATCCCGAGCTGCTGCTCCAGCTCGTGGATCTGCATGGAGAGCGCCGGTTGCGTCACCGAGCACGACTCCGCCGCGCGACCGAAGTGCTGTTCGCGCGCCAAAGCGTCGAAGTAGCGAAGCTGCTTGAGCGTCACATGGGCCGACATAAGAAACTCTAATCCAGCCGCAAACAATATACGATTAGAACTTATGCTCGCGCATGTCTACACCAACTAGCGCGTGGCCTTTTGATGGTTGTGCGCAGCGCGCGTGGCGCTGTGCATGACCGTCAATCGCAAATCGGCGGGCTGGGGGGAAACCCCTTCCTCTGCCGTGGGCGCCTCGGCTGAGCGCCGAATCGGACCGGGGCGCCCTCCTACGTTTCTTTCCTCGCAAGAGGACCTGATTGCGCGCTCGCTGGTGCTTCAGGTCTTCGTGCGACGTCGTTCTGCGCCGATCACTCCGCGGCGATCATGGCGCCAGCCGGCTCGCTGAGCATTCCCAGCGCGTGCATATAGACCTCGAGCAGGGCCTCCTCCTCGGTGCGCTCGGTGGCGCTCTTCTTGCGCAGACGCACGATCTGGCGCAGCGCCTTGATGTCGAAGCCCAGCGCCTTGGCTTCCAGGTACTTGTCGCGAATGTCACCGGCGAGCGCCTTTTTCTCTTCTTCCAAGCGCTCGATCTGCTCGACGATTTGGCGCAGCTGATTTTGCGCCGAAGCCTGTAGCGTCGTCATCCCTCTTGTCCCCCGCTGTCATGGAGCGTGATGCGACGCTAGCGGTGCGTTGCGGCCGCATCAAGGTAACGCCGGGCACCATCCAGAGGATTCTTGAAACAGAGGATAAAGCCGCACGCCGGCGTCGCGGCGCACGGTCATTCAGGCCTGAGCGCCGCCCGTTGCTGCGGGGCTCGTGAAGGGCGGAGCCTCCTTGTCGTCGGTATGCGAGCCGAAGTACTGCACGGTGTGCAGCGCCTCGCGCAGATCGGGACGACTCAGTACGCTGCGCACGGCCTTGGTGATTCGCTCCGCCCAGGCCCGCTGTCCCGTTTCATCGCGAATCAGGTCCTGGCGCACCTCGAGGATCGTGTGCGCGAGCCCGCGGCGCGTGCCGTGCTGCCACATGCAGTCGCCGGCAAGCTTGCCGTCGTAGGGCTCGTTCTCGCCGACCACGATACTGTCATCGGCGCGCAGCGCCTCCAACAGCGGCACGGAGAAACGGTAGTCCCGGTCCCAGAGAATCGCGGCATGCCAGGGCCTCGGCTGGCTCTTCCAACTTTCGGTGAAGCTGTGGATCGACAAAAGAACCGGCGGCACGCCGCTCGCCATGCACGTCTCGATCAGCCCGTCGATCGCCGCGTGATAGGGCGCATAGTAACGGCTGACGCGCCGGTCGTGCTCCTGCGCGTCAATGCTGCGGTTGCCGGGCACGACGCAGCCGTCGGCGATGCGCATGATGAGGGTGGGATCGTCGAGACCGCGGTTCACGTCGATCAGCAGCCGCGAGAACCTTGTCGCCACGGCCGGCACGTCGAGGCTCGCTGCGAGTTGCTGCATCACCGCGAAGGCGCCGATGTCGTAGGCGATGTGGCGCTCCAGCTCCTCGCGCGCCAGCCCCAGCGTGCCGTAGGCCTCCGGCAATGTGTTAACGGCATGATCGCACAGCAGCAGCAACCCGGCGTCGCTGCGGCCTTGGAAGATTTCATGGCTAACGGCAAGGGAGGGCGCGATGAGGGGGGCCGGCTCGCACCGGGTCGATTGTGGCATGCGCCGAATATACTCGGGGGCTTGCGCGAAAACCACCCGCGTCGGTGCGACCCTTGACGGCCGAAACGCGATTGCGCAAACCACGCCCTGGAGCAGGGGAGCGGGGGCGAGGCATGGAGAACCAGGAGGCTCGCCACGCCCGCCATGCGTCGCAGATCACCAAGGGCCCATCCCGCTGTTGTTCATGCCGGAGCCTGTCGCGGACGCTATCTCAATGCCGCCACCTTCCTGGAAAACAACGGCCGGACGGACGTCTCGCCGGCTATCGGTGCTCTCTTGCCGTGCGGTCCGGGCCCGGCCCTGGACCATTCCCTCCTCGACGGCGCCTGCCGCGTTCGCGCAGGGCTGCGCTGGCGCATTGGGACGCACGCCGAAGGCCGATGACCGGCTGCAAGCCGCCCGTGCGCCAGGTGAGGATCGGAGCTCCAGACGTGACGTCCGATAATCGACAGCGATCCTCGCGCCGCGTGTGGCGCCGCCTCGCCGCCGCCGGGCTCACCGCGCCGATGCTCGTGCTTTCCGCCGCGGCCGCCCACGCCGACCTGAAGCTGTGCAACTCCACCTCCAGCCGGGTCGGCGTCGCCGTCGGCTACCGCGATCAGACCGGCTGGGCCACGGAAGGCTGGTGGAACATTGCGTCGCAGACCTGCGAGACCCTGTTGAAGGGTGCCGTGCCGAGCCGGTTCATCTACGTTCACGCCCTCGACTACGACAGGGGCGGCGAATGGGCCGGCGAGAACTTCATGTGCACCGACGACAAATCGTTTGCGATCCGCGGTGTCAGCGATTGCCTGAAGCGCGGCTATAACCGCACCGGGTTCTTCGAGGTGGACACCGGCGCGTCACAGGAATGGACTATCCGCCTGACTGATCCAGAGGATCAGGGGGCGGCCGATAGATGAGACGCAACAGACGGGTCAAGTTGGTGGCAACCTTGGGCCCGGCCTCATCTGCTACAGAGATGATCGAGCGCCTGTTCCTCGGCGGCGTCGACGTGTTTCGCATCAACATGAGCCACTGCACGCACGAGGCGGCACGCGCGCTGCAGCACTCCGTGCGATGGGTCGCCAAGCGGCATCGCCACCCGATCGGTCTGTTGGCCGACTTGCAGGGCCCCAAGTTTCGCGTGGGCGAGTTCCACGGCGGGCGTGCCTTCGTCAACGACGGCGCAACGTTCCGCTTCGAGCGCGAGGAGAAGCCGGGAACGGGCGAGAGCGTGTTCCTGCCGCATCCGCAGATTTTCGCCGCCGTCGAGCCGGGCCACATGCTGCTGCTCGACGACGGCAAGATCCGCATGCGCGTGCTGGAAAAGAAGCCCGACTGCATCGCCGCGGAGGTCCTAGTCGGTGGCGCGCTCGCCAGCCGCAAGGGCATCAGCCTGCCCGACACGCTGCTGCCCGTGGGACCCTTGACGGAAAAGGACCGCGCCGACCTGGCGCACATCCTGAAACTCGGGGTCGACTGGATCGCGCTGTCGTTCCTGCAGCGTGGCGGCGACATTCACGGCGTGCGCCGCATCATCGGAGAGAGGGCCGCGATCCTCGCCAAGATCGAGAAGCCGTCGGCGATCGGCGACCTCGACGCCATCATCGCGGCCGCCGACGGCATCATGGTGGCGCGCGGCGACCTCGGCGTGGAGATTCCCGTCGAGCGCGTGCCGGGCCTGCAAAAGAAGATCACGCGCAAGGCGCGCGCGGCCGGCAAGCCCGTGGTCGTCGCCACGCAGATGCTGGAGAGCATGATTTCCTCGCCGCTGCCGACGCGCGCGGAGGTCTCCGACGTGGCAACGGCCGTGTTCGACGGCGCCGACGCCGTCATGCTCTCGGCGGAATCCGCCATCGGCCAGTTCCCGCTCGAGGCGATCCAGATGATGGACCGCATCGCCATCGAGGTGGAAAGCGACCCCAGCTACGACGCCATCGTGCACGCGACGCAGACGACGCCGCAGCCCACGGGCGCCGACGCCATCGCGGCAGCCGCCCACGCCATCGCCGATACGGTCAAGCTGGCGGCGATCGTCTGCTATACGGCGACCGGGTCCACGGCCCTGCGCGTGACGCGGGAGCGGCCGGGCCTGCCCATCATCGGCCTCACCCCCGTCGAGGCGACGGCCCGGCGGCTGGCGCTGGTATGGGGCATCCAATCGGTGATGACCGGGGACCCGGGCAACCTCACCGACATGGTGAGCAAGGCCTGCCGCATCGCCTTCGACGAAGGCTTCGTACGCCCGCGCGACGGCATCCTCATCACCGCCGGCGTGCCGCTCGGATCACCGGGGGCGACCAACATGATCCGCATCGCCTTCGTGGACGAGAACGGCGCGCCTGCCGCCGAGGGCATCTGACGGGCTTGCCGTGTGCTAGATGCCCCGGCCTTCCACCTCGATGACCAGCTCGTCGGCAGCCTCCTTGGCGCCGGGGAAATAGGGGTGAATGCGCAAGAGCTGCTGATAGGCGCGCAGCGCGTTCTTCTTCTGGCCGCTCTCGTTCAGGATGCGCGCCAGCCCTTCCAGCGCCTTGTAGTGATTGGGCTCGAGCGCCAGCGCGCGGCGCAGGTCGCCGACCGCGAGGCCGACGTCGTTTTGCAGATAGTGAACGAGGGCGCGCCGCGTCCATCCCTCGGCGTAGTCGGGCGCCAGCTCCACAACGGCATCCAGGAACTGCAAGGCGAGCTCGGGCTTCTGATCCTTGAGCGCCTTCATGGCCCGGCGCACGAGAAGTCCGACGGTATCGCTGCCAGAGCGCAGCCACAGCCCCTCGATCGTCTTGGCGACGGGATCGGCCTGCTCGGCGCTCTCGGACTTGGCGAGGTGCGCATAGAGCTCCGCCAGCATCGCATCCCTGTCGAAGGGGACAGGGCCGGGCTTTGCGTTGGCGCCGCGCGGCGGCGGAGCCTCAGCATCGGCATCCGCATCCAGATCCTGGTCCTGGGCGTCCGGGGCGGCGCCGTCCGGACTCTCGGATTCGGGATCGACGGGCTCGATTGTCTGCAGCCCGTCCGGCCCCGGCAGGGCCGGGGCGTCGTCCTGCGCCCGCGCAGCCGTCATGAGACCGGCAAACGCCAGGGCGGCGACCAATACGGTCATGAATTGCAATCTGCGCATCCCAAAGACATAGGATGCCGGCGCCCGGCCGTCAAAGCCGCGCCTGCCCGCCTGGCGGCGTCAGCCCTGGCGCGCCTTGAAGCGCCGCTGCACCTTGTTGATCACGTAAAGCCGCCCCTTGCGCCGCACCAGGCGGTTGTTGCGATGGCGCGCACGCAGCGACTTAAGGGAATTCCGGACTTTCATCTCAGCACCGATGGCCTTCAAGAATGGTGGGCGCGACAGGGATCGAACCTGTGACCCCTACGATGTCAACGTAGTGCTCTACCGCTGAGCTACGCGCCCTTGGAGCCGTGTTTCCTATGGACTTAGCGTGATCCCGTCAAGCGTGCGTGCCCGGTCCGGGGCGCGAACGGGTGCCGAACACCGCATTTGCGCTGCCCGCGGCCCCTCACGTGCACGATCCGGAGGCGCTCACGCGGGCTCCTTGTGTTGGACAGGTAGCCACGCCGGCAGTTGCAGCTCCTGCCAAATCGCGTCGATCAGGCGGGTATTGCGCGCGCTCACAATCTCGGGAGACCAGGCCGGGGCCGCGGCCACGTCGATCAGCGTCTTGTACTTGCCGCTCTGCTCGGTGATCACGGGCCTCTTGCGCGCGAAATCGTAGTTCTCAATCTCCATGTTCTTGTCGTAATCCATAACGCCGAGATTTCCCAGCGAGTGGCAGGCATCGTACCGCTCGGCCTCGTCATTGAAGTCGACGAGCCATTGTGATTCCCAACCCGGTCTGCGGGGCAGCACGTGCTCGACCGTCGCCTTGGCGAGATCGGCGGGCGGATCGTCCCCCCACAGGGTCGATTCATACCAGCGGACGAGCGTGAGCCGCATCTTGTCGTCCAGCAGCGGTCGCGACAGCGTATCGCGCATGCGGGCTTGCGACGGCGCATTGAAGACGAGCGCCCTGTTGAGCGGATTTTTCCCCCACAGTGCTTGCCGGATGGCACGGGCGAAAATCGCATAGCGGCCACGGTCCGAATAGTCCGCGAGCGTGATGGCCATGCAGCGGCGATGCAGCGCCTCGAACCGGCGCGCCAACAGCGCATCGACGCGCACCCCGCCTCGGCCTCTCGTCCGTTTGATGAAGGCGTCGGCATACCAAAGCAGCGCCAGAGGCTTCCATTCGTTCCACTTGAAGAAGCGCAAGCGCCAGATGTTCATGTCCGTGGCATCGAAGCGGGGCGATTGCATCTTGAGCATCAGCTCGCGCCAAGCGCCGGCATACAGCGCGAGCCGACCGGTCCAGTTCAGGATGCCGCCCGGCCCTGGCTTGACGCTCAAGTGGTCGGCGAGGCGCGCCAGGCAGTCGGCCCCTTGCTGGGCACGCCGCTCGATGAAGTCCATGGCGAGCAGGAAGCCTTCCATGTCCTTGCCGGCGGCCAGTTGTATGCCGGTCCAGTGGCGCACCATCTCGGCGGCGGTCTCCTCGTCGGGCGCGATATCGATCACCTGCCCCTTGAAGAGCACGGCCTGGTCGAGCGGCACGCCACGAAGATTAGTCGTGATGAAAATCTGCCGGGCGAGCTTGGGCTCGTCGGCCTCGACGACAACGGCTCTGACGCGTGTGAGCACGAAATCGATGAAATCGCGCAGCCGATCGGCCGGCCACGTCGCAAGCTCCTTGCGGAACGTGCGCGCGGCCGTGCGTATGCGCCGGGCAAGCTCGGTCCGCGGGGAGCCACGACGCACCTTCGCTGCCTCGCCTGGCGCCTGGATCTCCTCGATCAGCGTCCGGTCCCGGCCGGGCATGACGAGGCGATGCTGGCCGTCGGCGCCGGCAATCAGCTCCTGCAGGGCCGCCTGGTGGGGCGCGGCCTTCGTCAGGTCGCGCAGCACGGCGAGGAGGACCGTCAGCGTGGTCAGCCGCTGCAGCCCGTCGAATACCTCGGCTCGCCCGTCGTCGAGCGCCTTTATGACGAAGGCGCCGAGGTAATACTCGCCGAAACAGGGGTCGGCCGCCTCCTCGGCCCCGGGCAGCAGATCGCTCTCGAGCGCGTCCTCGTCCTCGTCGGCGGCATCGGCCTCCTCCTCGGCCACGCGCTCCGGCGGCGACGGCTGGAATGCCCGGTCGAGATCGGCCATGAGGATCTCGCACTCGCGGGCATCCCATTGATAGTCCCGCTGGATGGCCGCCGGCACGTAATGAGCGTCGCAGAACAGCTCGGCGATGGTGACGACACGGCATCGCAACGGCGAGACCAGCGGCATACGCGATACTCCCTGTTGACGCGGCAGTGCCGCATCCAAATGATTTCCAATTACCAAGCCCGCATCAAGCGTCGGCAGGCAGTGCAACAATCGGCACACGAAGGTGCAGCAAATTCGTCATGCACAAAATAATCAGGCGATGAGCCGCGCGCCGTGCTCCAATTGCAACAGCGAGACGGCAACACCCACACTGGCGTGCGAATGGAGCACAAGCAAGATAAGGGGGGGACTTCAGGCCGCCAGCAGCCGGTCGACCTCGCGCACCAGATCCTTGAGGTGGAACGGCTTGGAGAGCACGCGTGCATCCTTCGGCGCGGCGATGTCGTTGTTCAGGATGACGGCGGCAAACCCGGTGATGAACATGATCTTCAAATCGGGGTCGAGCTCGCTTGCGCGGCGGGCAAGCTCGATGCCGTCCATCTTGGGCATGACGATGTCGGTCAGCAGCAGCGTGAACGGCTCCGTCTTAAGCCGCTCGTAGGCCTCCTCGCCGTTGGCGAAGTCGATGACCTCGTAGCCGGCCTTCTTGAGGGCGCGTACGAGGAAGCCGCGCATGGACTCATCGTCCTCGGCCAACAGTATGCGGGAGATGGTGACGCGAGAGGGCTTTGCGGTCATTACTCGACTACTCTGAGGACTGTTGCGTTCGCTGCTCTAGCTCGGCGCTGCGCCGAGGCCCGAATGTGGTGGCAGTATGGTAAACGGAACGTGAAACCGCATGCCGACGGCCACCTGCCGGTTTTGCGCTCTCCACGAGTGAGGCCTGCAACACTGCACCCTCCCGATGGACATATTGTGGTCAGCTTGGCACAGTGAGCAAGAGGCGAATTCGCCCCTCGTCTTTTCTCTGGTGCATTCCGTGCGACGACGGGTATTTCAGCCGCTGGCGATTGAGCGACTCGCCGCCGAAAACGTAAACCAACCGGTGCAGGCCGCATGCCCGAGCGCGACCATCCTTCAATCCCTCCCGAGCTGCTGCCGCCCTTTCTCGTCGACGCGCCCCGGCCGCAGATCGCACCGTTCGTCCTGTGCTCGCCCCATTCGGGCCGGATCTATCCCCGCGCGTTCCTCGAATTGTCGCGGCTGAGCCCGCTCAGCCTGCGAAAGTCGGAGGACTGCTTCGTCGACGAGCTGTTCAGCCCCGTGGCCGCCGCCGGCGCCCCCTTGATCTCCGCCCGCTTTCCCCGCGCGTTCCTCGACGTCAACCGCGAACCCTACGAGTTCGACCCGGAGCTGTTCATCGAGCCGTTGCCCGACTACACCAACACGCAATCGGTGCGCGTTGCCGGCGGGCTCGGCACCATCGCCCGCATCGTCGCCGACGGTGAGGAGATCTACCACTCCAAGCTGCCGCTCGCCTCGGGGCTGCAGCGCGTGGAGCAGCTCTACATCCCCTTCCATGCCGCGCTCGCCGAGCTCATCGAGGTGACGCGGCGGCGCTTCGGCTATGCCATCCTGCTCGATTGCCACTCGATGCCGTCCGCCTCCATGGCGCCGGCCGGCGGGCCGCGCCCCGATATCGTGCTGGGCGACCGTTTCGGCGCCTCCGCCGACTGCAAGATCACCCGCTTCTTGAAGGAGGTTTTGGCCGGGCTCGGCTACGAGGTGCAGATGAACCGCCCCTACGCCGGCGGCTACATCACCGAGCACTACGGCCGACCGGCGCGTGACGTTCATGCCGTGCAGATCGAGATCAACCGCGGGCGCTACCTCAACGAGCGCACGCTGCGCCCCACCGCGGCCTTCGCCGAGCTGCAGAACGATCTGAGGTCGCTGGCAGGACCGCTCTTCAACGAGCTGCCCGCGCTGCTGGAGCGGCGCGCCGCGGCGGAGTGAGGATCGCACCTTTTGATCGTTGCGGCCCACGACGCAGCTGCCCAGAGATCAGGCGAGCTATGCGTGGCGCTCATGCTGCGACCATGGTGCGGCGCGGGAGAAACGTCGGCCGGCAGTGACACAGCGCCGGTGCGGGATGGAAAAGGTGCCAGTGCTTGCGGTCGTGGAACAGGACCGCAGCTGCCGATCAAGGGGCCCTAGAAAAGAAAAGGGGCCGTCCGGGTCTCGAACGGCCCAAGTCTAGGGAGGAAACGCCCAAGGAGGGCTACGACACAACGAGCCGGGCTCGCGATGTCGCATCGCAAAAACTAAGGGTGCATTGCACAATTTTCAAATGCAATTTTTGCAGACCTGCACATACAGAAACGAAGGGCTCGGCTAGGGGAAGCCGAACCTCGCGGAAAAAAGGCCGTTCGCGGCACGAACGGCCCAAGTCTAGGGAGGAAACGCCCAAGTGGGCTACGGCGGCTGTCCGAATCACAGACACCACCGCGCACTTCACCTATGGGCCCGAACCGGTCTTCCGGCAACGGCAGGAGCGCGATTGTGCGGCAATAGGGGTGGACGCGTACCTTTTGGGCAACACATAGGGATTGTTTGCCACATAGTGCGAGTTCTATGCAGGACAGCGCAAAGATCGGCGCGGTTTGCAGGGCGCGAGCCCCCCCCACCCACATGCCACCAAGGAGCGACACCGTGAGCGGGCCAGGCCGCCCTTCGTTCAAGGCGCTGCTCGACAGCGCGCACGCGCTTGCCGACTTGTCCGGCGACATCATCCGCCCCTACTTCCGCAAGCCCCTCACCGTCACCAACAAGCGCCAAGGCGACGGGTTCGATCCGGTGACCGCCGCGGACCGTGCGGCCGAGCGGGCGATCCGCAAGGCGCTCGCGCGACAATGGCCTGACCACGGCGTCATCGGCGAGGAGCTGGGGGGCATACGCGAGGACGCCCGCCTTCGCTGGGTGATCGACCCCATCGATGGCACGCGCGCCTTCATCATGGGCGCACCGCTGTGGGGCACGCTCATCGGGCTGCTCGACGCGGACGAGGCCGTGCTCGGTCTCATGGACCAGCCCTATACGCGCGAGCGCTTCTGGTCGGGAGCCAATGCCGCCTATTTCCGCAACGCCGACGGCAGGCCGCGCCGCCTCAAGACGCGTGCGTGTCCGCGTCTTGGCGACGCCATCCTGTCGACGACCCATCCCGATCTGTTTGCGCGCGGCGCCGAGACGGACGCATTCGGCCGCCTGAAGTCCAAGGTACGCATGACGCGCTATGGCGGCGACTGCTATGCCTACTGCCTGCTCGCCGCCGGCTTTGTCGACATCGTGGTCGAAAGCGGCCTGCACGCCTACGACGTGGTGGCGCTCATTCCCATCATCGAGCGGGCCGGAGGGCGCATAACGACCTGGAAAGGTGAGCCCGCAACGAGCGGCGGTCGCATCGTCGCCGCGGGCGACCCGCGGCTGCACGCGCAGGCGCTCGCCGTGCTTGCGCGCTGAGCGCGCTCCTCAGGCGACCTTGGCATCGACTCCCAGATACGCGTCAAAGGCCGCCCAGAAGCGTGTGCGCACATCGTCGTCCTCCTGCAGAATCTCATGGCGCGATTCCGGCATGAGGATGCAGGAGGCAACCTTGGCGCGCACCGTGAAGTCCTCGATGGCGCGCGTCGACACCACCGTGTCGTTGCCGGCCGCAAAAACCAGAAGGGGGACGTTGATTGCGGTCGGATATTCCGGGTTCGACAGGCGCCGGCAGGAGCGCAGCGCCGAACGGAGCCAGCCGACCGTCGGCGAGCCGAGCCCGAGCTCGGGCGCAACGTCGAGCACCGCCTTGGTGCGCAGCCAGCGCTCGTAGTCGGAGGTGAGCGTGTTGGTCTGGAACTGCTGATAGCTCTCCAGCTCGTCCCTTCCGCCGACGACGTAGGTGTTGGAAAGGCCGATGGCGGACATCGCCTCGGCGTAGATGCGGGCGCTGGCGGGATAGGGGCCCAGGATGCTTTCGTGAATGGCGATCATGGGCGCCGTCAGCACCATGCGCTCAAACCACATTCCGGGCTTGGTGGCATTGCGTAAAAGGATGTTGCCGCCCATGGAATGCGCAAGCCCGATGAACGGGGGCAGGCAGTCGGGCAGGACGATGTCCTTCATGAAGCGGACGAGATCGCGGTCGTACTCCCAGAAGCCGCGCACATGGCCCTTGCGCGGGTTCGTCAGCATGCGCTGCGAGCCGCCCTGGCCGCGCCAGTCCATCGTCGCGACGGCGAAGCCGCGGCGGCGCAGGTCGGCGATCACCTCGAAATACTTCTCGATGAACTCGGCGCGCCCGTTGAACAGGCATACCGTGCCGCGACGGGGCATGCGCGTGGCGTCCCAGCGCGCGAACCGCAGCTCGGCTCCGTCATAGCCCTTGAAGGATCCGACCGTCCCACCGCTCGGAACCGGATTCTTGGCAAGCGACACCAGCTCCATTGCGACCCCCTCGCGTATTGGCCCGACTCCGGCGCCATAATACAGCGCGCCGCCGGTCAAGACAGAGGGATCGATGCGGGCCGGCCCGTGGCTGTTACCAACTCGGCCGCGCGGCTCTATAGGACGACCAGCGCCGCCGCGGCTGGTACGCGTAAGCGTCGAAACGGCGGCCGTTCAGGGGCCGCGCCTCGATGATCTCGCCGCTGCACCGCTCGATCGTCAGGTCGAACAGGCGCCCTGAGGGACGCCGCGCTTGCACCAGAACCACGCGTCCCCTGGGCTCGAAGCCATAGAAATCGCTCCAGCCCTGGTCGCGCAGCCGGTCGCGCACCACATGCCGCGGCACGCACGCCTCGCTGCGCGCGCCGTAGCGGTAATACGGCCGCTGGTACTCGTCCTCGTACACCCCGCGCGGCGGATAAGGCGCATCGAGCTCGTCGAAAGGCTCCTCGTAGCGCTCATAGCGAGGCGGCTCGCCGGGATAGACGTCGGCATAGCGCGGATCGTCGTATTGGTAGCCGGCCCTCGGCGGCACGTAGAGGTCGGCGGCGAACGCCGGCAACGCGAATAGGCCCACAAATGCGGCAACGGCCGCCGCAGCGGCGAGACGAACCGAACCAGACATGAGCACCTCCCCGGTCTATGGGTTGTCGCTACTCCCCAAAGAAACAGAGAGCCTGCTCGCGCCAACATGAACGGGAGCTGAAGGGGGCGCGATTTCTCGTTGCAAGCGAGCAACTTGACCGCCCGCCCCGGACCCGCGATTGCGCGCCGGACAAGGTCTTGAACCGGGCAAAGCGCCGCCTAAATCTTGCATTGCGCACGCCGATTGCCGGGTGCGCATCCACCACCGGCCTGGCCCTTCGGGCAGGCCCAGTGCATGTCGCTTCACCATGGAGGATATGTCATGCGACATTTCGATTTTGCCCCCCTTTATCGCTCCACCGTCGGCTTCGACCGGCTCGCCCAGCTCTTGGACAGCGGCTTTGATGCCGACGGCTACCCGCCCTACAACATCGAGCGGCTCGGCGAGAACGAGTACCGCATCACCATGGCGGTCGCCGGCTTCGACAAGGACGAGTTCAAGATCGAGGCCAAGGAGCAGGCGCTCGTCGTGAGCGGCGAGAAGAAGCCCGACGACAAGGAGCGCGTGTTTCTGCACCGCGGAATCGCCGCCCGCAGCTTCGAGCGCCGCTTCCAGCTCGCCGACTACGTCGAGGTCAAAGGTGCCGAGTTCCAGCACGGCCTTTTGCACATCGACCTCGTCCGCAATCTGCCCGAGCGCATGAAGCCGCGCACGATTGCCATCGGCGCCGACTCCGATGCCAAGCAGATCGAGGCCACCGTCTAACGCCTCCCCAAAGGCGTCGGACGGACAAAGCAGGGCGGTTGCCGCGCATGCGGCTGCCGCTCGCTTGCGTGATGGCGTCCGCTTCGCTCGCGAGTGAGCAAAAACAACGGTCTACGCAAGGTTTGACGCTTGTGCAGGCATGCGAAATCTGCCAAGCTCAGCGAAAGGTCAGCACTCCTGTCCTTTATCGGACTTGAGGGGTGCCAGTGGGCGGCATTTATCCGAAATTCTTGACGAACCCCGTCCTCGACCGATCAAATCGGCCCGACAAAGGCATCGACGACAATTGGACGCGGAAGGACTGAGATCCGCAGCGCTCTGCACCGAGGTTGCAGTATGACGAGGAGCCCAAATCCCCGAAGCGTCGCGCCGCCCGTGAGCGCGGTTGCAGGCCCGCCGGCGCAGGGTCTTTACGACCCCGCGCACGAGCACGACGCTTGCGGCGTCGGCTTCATCGCCGACATGAAAGGGCGCAAGTCGCACCGGATCGTCACCGACGCCTTGCAGATCCTGGAGAACCTGGAGCACCGCGGCGCGGCCGGGGCCGACCCCAAGGCCGGCGACGGGGCCGGCATGCTGGTGCAGATCCCGCACGAGTTCCTCAAGGAGGAGGCGCGCGCGCTCGGCATCGCCCTGCCGCCGCCCGGGCGCTATGCCGTCGGTCAGCTGTTCCTGCCCCAGGACGAGCGCCTGCGCGCGCAGTGCGAGCGCGTTTGGGCGCGCATCCTCAAGGAGGAAGGCCTGGAGCTCTTGGGCTGGCGCTCGGTGCCCGTCGACAACAGCTCGCTTTCCGAGATGGTGATCGCGACCGAGCCGCTGCATCGCCAGGTGTTCGTCGGCTGCCCTTCGTCCATTCTCGATCAGGACGATTTCGAGCGCCGCCTCTACCTTGCGCGCAAGCTCGTCTCCAACGCCATCCAGCAGGCCTACAAGCAAGAGGAGATCGGCCACTACACCGTGTCGCTGTCGAGCCGCACCCTCGTCTACAAGGGCATGTTCCTGTCCTACCAGCTCAAGGCCTACTACAAGGACCTGTCGGACCCGCGCTTCGTCTCGGCCATGGCGCTCGTGCACCAGCGCTTCTCCACCAACACCTTCCCGTCATGGAAGCTCGCGCACCCCTACCGCCTCGTCGCCCACAACGGCGAGATCAACACGCTGCGCGGCAACGTCAACTGGATGGCGGCGCGCCAGGCCTCCGTCTCCTCGCCGCTCTACGGCGCCGACATCTCCAAGCTGTGGCCGATCTCCTATGAAGGCCAGTCGGACACCGCCTGCTTCGACAATGCGCTCGAGTTCCTGCTGATGGGCGGCTACTCGCTGCCGCACGCCGCCATGATGCTGATCCCCGAGGCGTGGGCCGGCAACCCGCAGATGGACCGCAAGCGGCGCGCCTTCTACGAGTATCACGCCTGTCTCATGGAGCCGTGGGACGGCCCCGCCGCCATGGCCTTTTCCGACGGACGCCAGATCGGCGCCACGCTCGACCGCAATGGCCTGCGCCCGGCGCGCTACCTTCTGACCAAGGACGACCTCGTCGTGATGTCGTCGGAGGCGGGCGTGCTGCCGGTGCCCGAGGAGACGATCGTGCGCAAGTGGCGCTTGCAGCCGGGCAAGATGCTGCTCATCGATCTCGAGAAGGGCCGCATCGTCTCCGATGAGGAGCTCAAGACCGAGATCGCCGCCAGCAACCCTTACGAGAGCTGGCTCAAGCGCACGCAAATCCTCGTCTCCGACCTGCCGCTGCCCAAGCAACGCTCGGCGTCCAAGACGTCCAACGTGGGTCTTCTCGACCTGCAGCAGGCCTTCGGCTACACGCAGGAGAGCCTCAAGCTGCTGATGAAGCCCATGGCCGAGCTGGGCCAGGAGGCCATCGGCTCCATGGGCAACGACACGCCGATCTCGGCGCTGTCCTCCAAGCCCAAGCTGCTGCACACCTACTTCAAGCAGAACTTCGCCCAGGTGACGAACCCGCCGATCGACTCGATCCGCGAGGAGCTCGTCATGAGCCTGGTATCCTTCATCGGGCCGCGCCCCAACATCCTCGACCTGGAGGGCACCTCCAAGCAGAAGCGGCTCGAGGTGTACCAGCCGATCCTGACCAATGAGGACCTGGAGCGCATCCGCCAGATCGGCGAGGTGAAGGACAACGAGTTCTCCTCCATCACCATCGACATCACCTACCCGGCCGATCAGGGCCCGGCCGGCATGGGGCCCGCGCTCGACTGCGCATGCGCGGAGGCCGAGGAGGCTGTGCGCTCCAAGGACTACAACATCATCATCCTGTCGGACCGCGGCGTCGGGCCCGACCGCATCCCCATCCCTTCGCTGCTCGCCACCTCCGCCGTCCACCATCACCTGATCAAGCAGGGACTGCGCACGTCGGTCGGCCTCGTCATCGAGACGGGCGAGGCGTGCGAGGTGCATCAGTTCTGCACGCTTGCCGGCTACGGCGCGGAGGCGATCAATCCCTATCTCGCCTTCGAGACGCTGGAGGCGATGCTGCCCGACCTCGACGAGGAGCTGACGGCCGAAGAGGTGCAGACGCGCTACATCAAGGCCATCGGCAAGGCCATCCTCAAGGTCATGGCCAAGATGGGCATCTCCACCTACCAGTCCTACTGCGGTGCGCAGATCTTCGACGCCGTCGGCCTGATGTCGAGCTTCGTGCAGAGGTACTTCACCGGCACCCACACGCAGATCGAGGGCGTGGGCCTGGCCGAGATCGCGCGGGAGACGGTAACGCGCCACCAGGCGGCGTTCGGCGACGTGCCCGTGCTCGAGAACGCGCTCGACGTCGGCGGCGAGTACGCCTACCGCGTGCGCGGCGAGGCGCACGTATGGCGGGCGAACGTCGTCGCCGACCTGCAGCACGCGGTGCGCGGCAACGTGCCCGACAGGTACCGCGCGTATGCCAAGCAGATCAACGAGCAGTCCGAGCAGCTGATGACCATGCGCGGCATGTTCCGCATCCGCTCCGCGGAATCCTTGGGGCGCACGCCCGTTCCCTTAGACGAGGTCGAGCCGGCGTCCCAGATCGTCAAGCGCTTCGCGACGGGGGCCATGAGCTTCGGCTCCATCTCGCGCGAGGCGCACACGACGCTGGCCATCGCCATGAACCGCATCGGCGGCAGGTCCAACACCGGCGAGGGCGGCGAGGAGGTGGACCGCTTCAAGCCGCTTCCCAACGGCGACTCCATGCGCTCCGCCATCAAGCAGGTGGCCTCGGGCCGCTTCGGCGTGACCACCGAGTACCTGGTCAACTCCGACATGATGCAGATCAAGATGGCGCAGGGCGCCAAGCCCGGCGAGGGCGGGCAATTGCCCGGCCACAAGGTCGACGAGGTGATCGCCAAGGTGCGCCACTCGACGCCGGGCGTCGGCCTCATCTCGCCGCCGCCGCACCACGACATCTACTCGATCGAGGATCTCGCCCAGCTGATCTTCGACTTGAAGAACGTCAACCCGCGCGGCGACGTCTCGGTGAAGCTCGTCTCCGAGGTCGGCGTGGGCACGGTCGCGGCAGGCGTTGCCAAGGCACGCGCCGACCACGTGACGATCGCCGGCTTCGAGGGCGGCACCGGCGCCTCGCCGCTCACCTCCATCAAGCACGCGGGCTCGCCCTGGGAGATCGGGCTTGCCGAGACGCACCAGACGCTGGTGCTTAATCGCTTGCGCGGGCGCATTGCCGTGCAGGTGGACGGCGGCCTGCGCACGGGCCGCGACGTCGTCGTCGGCGCGCTGCTGGGCGCCGACGAGTTCGGCTTCTCCACCGCGCCGCTCATCGCCGCGGGCTGCATCATGATGAGGAAGTGCCACTTGAACACCTGCCCGGTGGGCGTTGCCACCCAGGACCCGGTGCTGCGCGCCAAGTTCCAGGGCAAGCCCGAGCACGTGATCAACTACTTCTTCTTCGTCGCCGAGGAGGTGCGCGAGTACATGGCGGCGCTCGGCTTCCGCACTTTCAGCGAGATGATCGGCCAGACCGAGGTGCTCAACAAGGACCGCGCCATCGCCCACTGGAAGGCGAAGGGGCTCGACTTCTCGCGGATCTTCTACAAGCCGCAGATGCCGGACACGGTCGCCATCTTCAATTCCGAGCGCCAGAACCACGGGCTGGAGAAAGTGCTCGACAACCAGCTGATCGAGCTTTGCCGGCCGGCGCTCGACGGCAGGACGGCGGTCAAGCATGAGCTTGCCATCAAGAACACGGACCGCTCGACGGGCGCCATGCTGTCGGGCGCGGTGGCCCAGCGCTACGGCCATGCCGGGCTGCCCGAGGACACGATCTGGCTGACCTTCAGCGGAACGGCCGGCCAGAGCTTCGGCGCTTTCGCCGCGCGCGGGGTGACGCTCGATCTGGTGGGCGAGGGCAACGACTACGTCGGCAAGGGCCTGTCGGGCGGCAAGCTGATCGTGCTGCCCAACGCGCTGTCCGGCATCACGCCCGAGGAGAGCATCATCGTCGGCAACACGGTGCTGTACGGCGCCATCACCGGCGAGTGCTACTTCCGCGGCATTGCCGGAGAGCGCTTTGCGGTCAGGAACTCGGGCGCTGTCGCCGTGGTGGAAGGCACCGGCGATCACGGCTGCGAGTACATGACCGGCGGCGTGGTGGTGGTGCTGGGTCCGACGGGCCGCAACTTCGCGGCCGGCATGTCGGGCGGCATCGCCTACGTGCTCGACGAGACCGGCGACTTTGAATCGAAGTGCAACCTCGCCATGGTCAACCTGGAGCCGGTCGAGGCCGAGGAGGAGCTCATGGAGAAGCTCACCGGTCAGGGCGGCGACCTTGAGAGCCACGGCCTCGTCGACGTGATGGCCGACATGACCAAGTACGACGCGGAGCGGCTCTATCAGCTCGTCGCCCGCCACGCCCACTACACCAACTCGGCCAGGGCCAAGACCATACTCGCCAGCTGGCGGGCCTACCTTCCCAAATTCAAGAAGGTGATGCCGGTCGAGTACCGCCGCGCACTGGCCGAGATCGCCAAGGCGCAGGCTGCCAACACCACGGGCCTCGACGTTCTGGAGATCGGGCTCAAGGCAGCGAAGGCTTGAAGAAAATCGCCTCTCTATGAAATGATGGCTAGGGTGTCAGGCCTCCGGGTCTGACACCGTGGAACAAGGTGTCAGACCCGAAGGGTCAGACACCGGCACAAGACACGGAACGGCAATGGGCAAGGTTACGGGATTTCTGGAGTTCGAGCGGGCCGATACCCGCTACGCGCCCGTCGCGGAGCGCGTGAAGCACTGGCGCGAGTTCGTGCTGCCGCCGCCCGACGAGGAGACCAAGATCCAGGCCGCGCGCTGCATGGATTGCGGCATCCCCTATTGCCACACCGGCTGCCCGGTCAACAACCAGATCCCCGACTGGAACGACCTCGTCTACCACGGCGACTGGAAGCAGGCGGCGCTGAACCTGCACTCGACCAACAACTTCCCCGAGGTGACGGGGCGCGTGTGCCCGGCGCCGTGCGAGGCCGCCTGCACGCTCAACATCGACGACGTGCCGGTGGCCATCAAGTCGATCGAACGCGCCATCGCCGACCGCGCCGTCGAGGAGGGCTGGGTCATTCCCGAGCCGCCCGAAACCAAGACCGGCAAGCGCGTCGCCATCGTCGGCTCGGGCCCGGCAGGTCTCGCCGCCGCCCAGCAGCTGGCGCGCGTCGGCCACGAGGTGCACGTCTACGAGAAGAGCGCCAAGCCCGGCGGGCTCCTCGTCTACGGCATCCCCGACTTCAAGATGGAGAAGGGCATCGTCGAGCTGCGCGTCAGGCAGATGGAGGCCGAGGGCGTCACCTTTCATTGCAACGTCAACGTTGGCGTCACGATGTCGGCCAAGGACCTGGAAGCGACGCACGACGCCGTGCTGCTGGCGGGGGGCTCGGAGGCACCGTTCGACTTCTTCGCCAAGTCGCCCGGCCGCGACCTCGACGGCATCCACTTCGCCATGGACTTCCTGCCCCAGCAGAACAGACGCGTGTCCGGCGAGGTCCCGCCCGCCATCGCCGATGGCAAGGGCGGCGCCAAGGACATCCTCGCCAAGGACAAGCACGTCATCGTCATCGGCGGCGGCGACACGGGCTCCGACTGCATCGGCACCTCCTTCCGCCAGGGCGCCAAGTCGGTGACGCAGCTCGAGATCATGCCCATGCCGCCCGAGCACGAGAACAAAGGGATGACCTGGCCCAACTGGCCCTTGAAGCTGCGCGTGTCGACGAGCCAGGCGGAGGGCGCCAAGGTCGAGTACTCGGTCTCGACCACGGGCTTCTCCGGCTCGGACGGCAAGGTGGAGAAGCTGCACTACGTCCACGTCGACACCAAGTTGCAGCCGATCCCGGGCACCGACGCGGAGCTTCCCGCCGATCTGGTGCTGCTGGCCATGGGCTTTTCCGGACCCACCGAGGAAGGGCTCGTCAATGAGCTCAAGCTCGAGCCGGTGGCGCGCGGGCGCTTCAAGGGGCTCGATGCCGACGAGCGCGACTACAGAATTGCCGGCCGTGACAAGGTGTTCGCCGCCGGCGACATCCGCCGCGGCCAGTCGCTCGTCGTGTGGGCGATCCGCGAAGGCCGTCAGGCGGCGCGCGCAATCGATGAATTCCTGATGGGAACCACGACGCTGCCTAGGTAGATATTTCTACTGACTCGAGCTGAGAGAAGCTTTGCTGACATCGTGCGTGGTGCGAGTTGACGTCCGCGCCTAAGGCGCGGGTCGCCTTGCTCCCCGGCCGCTGACGCGGCCGAAGTCCTCGAACTGCTACATCGCAGCTCGTTTGCGGAAGCCAGCGGCCAAGGGCCGCCGCGCCGTTGGCGCGGCTTTCAGCTCGCACCCCGTTTGACGCAAGCAAAGCTTCTCGACGCTCGTGTCAGTAAGATTAAGGACTCTGCACCGGCGGCGGCGGCATGTCGGGGTCGGTGCGCGGTTGAATCGCGGCGGTGGCCTGCGGACGCGGCCAGGCAAAGTCGTCGGCGCGGCCCGGTTTTGGCGGCAGCCGCTCGCCCCGCTCGAACACGCGGTAGTACGGCGTCTGCGTCGGCGACAGGCGTCGCTGGCTACCGGCGCCGCGCGGCGGCACGATCGAGCTCATGACGGTAAGGCCGCCAGGGATCTGGTCGACCAGGATGTCGCCCATCTGCGCGGCACGTTCGGCGCTCTGCTTGCGCGTCATGAGCGCGACGACGGCGGCCGGAATGGCCGGGCGTATGATCTCGACCGTCAAGACCTGCTCCGCGCCGCCCTGGCCCACCACCTTGATGTCGACCTTGCCGGCATCGGCCTTGAGGTCGCGCGCGCCGTCGGCGGCAGGTGCGGACACGCCCTTGCTCTTTTTGGGTTTCTGCCCCGCTTGCGTGCGGGCGGCCTCGGCCTTGAGGCGCGCCCTGTCGGGATTGACCAGCGCCTGCTCGGCGGCACTGCCGGCCAGCGGCACCGAACGCTCCCTCCTCGCTTGCGCCATATCGCGCTTGAGCTCGCGTTCCACGTAATGCGCCAGCTTGCGGTAGCCGGGCTCGGTGAAGTGCACGCCGTCGCGATAGCGCAACCGGCGGACCTTGCCGGTCACGTCCGGCCCGTAGTCGGAGTAGCCGCCGGCCTCGTCGAGGAAGCTTGCATAGGCGTCGATGTAGCGCACGCCGTTGAGATAGGCGCGCTCGCGCGCAATCTCGTTCATGAGCTTGGCGCGCTCGTTGTCCTGCCAGCGCCTCATGTTGGGCAGCCCGACCCAATAGACCGCCCGGCCGCCCTTCTTGAGGGTCTTCATCAGCTGATCGACGCGGGCGCCGTACTCCGCCCGCCAGCTCTCATTGCCGCCCGACAGGCGCTTGGCAGTGAGACTGTAGCGATCCTGAACGCCGAGCATGACGACGGCGATGTGGCTTGGGTCGTTGGCGAAGTCGTTCTCGACGCCGTTGAGCGAGCTGTCGCGCATCACGCCGGAAAGCTTGTAGCGCTTGGGAAAGATCTGCGCCCCGCCCGGGCTCGTGGCAAAGGCTTGCGTCAGCCCGCCGAGAAGCCCTTCGGCCAGCCAGTCGCCGACGACCTGCACCCGGTAGATGTCGTTCTCGGGATAGGGCGTGATGAAGCTGCCGCCGAGGCTCCCATCCTGCGCCGAGGCCGGCATGGCACCCGCGAGGACCAGGGCGGAGAGGACCGCTGTGGCGATGGTGCGCTTCACGTTCGCTGGCTCCTTACGGGCAAGGCGAAGCCGCCGCACGAATCCGTCGGGCGACGCAGCAATAATCTCCACTGCGTCGCCCAAACACAAGGCGGAAACAAGGTCGGGAGAGTGGGGACGGCCCTTGTCAGGCCGCCTTTCTCGCCTTCGTTTCGTCCTTCAGGCGCACGGGGGCCTGCTTCGGCCGCGCCGCCTGCCACTTGAGGTCGTCGAGCTCGGAGCCGCGGTGATGGGTCTTCACCACGACGTCCTTGGCGTCGAAGGCCTCGCGCAGCACGCCGACGCACATCTGCGGCTTGGCGTCCCCGCACATGAAGACGTCGAGGGCCGCATAGTCGGCTTCCGGCCAGCTGTGAATCGAGATGTGACTCTCCGAGAGCACAGCAACCCCCGACACGCCCCCGTTGGGCGTGAAGTGATGCAGGTGGATGTGCAGGAGCGTCGCGCCCGCCACCTCCACGCACCGCTTCAGGGTTTGCTTGATGTGCTCCAGGTCATCGAGCCGTCGGGCGCCGAACAGGTCCACGATCAGGTGGGTTCCGGCAAACCGAACGCCATCGCGCTCGATGAAGAAGTCCTTCCTATCTTCGTGCGCCACATGCGCAGCTACACGATGATCTTCCTCTTGGGCGGTGCTTGAACGAGTCAAGTCCATCCCCAATTGGAAGAGGGTGTCATTAAAGGCCATATGACCCTCCCCAACCAG